>Ga0073899_10000338_pt1 | contig 43073 bp, 43 predicted proteins | sample KloWWTmetaKNB5Ph_FD_88975 | JGI IMG/M metagenome (GOLD analysis project Ga0073899, IMG submission 88975) | Active sludge microbial communities from Klosterneuburg, Austria, studying microevolution and ecology of nitrifiers - Klosterneuburg... | ecosystem: Engineered > WWTP > Aerobic digester >... | reverse complement strand
GCCGAGAAGTCCGCCCCCGCCGCGGCGGCGACCACCGGCAGCGCCCGGCCTGCGGCGACCGCCCGCCCCGGCGCGGCCGGTCGTCGCAGCCCGAACGCGAAGAAGAAGCGGCGGCGGTAGCCGCTCGGTCGTCGATCACGGCCCCACGACCAGGGCGGTGCAGCGCCACCGCCCCCGTCGCCGGTCCAGCCGGAACGCCGCCGCGGTGGAGCGTCCCTCTCGCGCCAGTCGCAGGGTGACCTCCAGGGCCACCGGCGACACCAGCTGCAGGCGGAGCGACGCCGGGGTGAAGGGGACGCGGTTGCGGTCGGCATGGGCGCGGGCTGCCAGCACGCTCAGCACCCGCTGCGCCACGAGGTCGCCGAACTGGGCGGCCGACCGCCGGCCGCCCAGCCCTTCCACGATCGCCCGGGCGAACAGCAGGGCGGTCTGGCGCACCGCAGGCGGCACGGGGACAGCGCCGGACTCTCCGCCGGGCGACTCAGCGAGGCCTCCGGAGGGCGGGGCCACGTGGAGGGGCGACGGAGCAGGCTGAGCCAGCTCGAGGGGCTCGCGCGGCGCGAGGTCGGCGAACGTCACGCCGGCGGCACCGATCGGCACCCGGAAGCAGGTCGCCGTGAGGGGGAGTGCGGTCATGCCGATCAGCCTGGCGGTGGCTCCCCGGCCGGCGCCAGCGATCGGAGCCTCGCCTGTGGACGATCCGGTGGGATGGCGGTGGGTAGTGTGGCCCCATGAGCGATCCGCTGACCCGAACCGAGATCGAGACGCTCGGCCGCGGGGTGGGGGGGTCACCGTGGCACCAGGTCAGCGTCGACGTGTTCGACCGTCCGGCCGAGGCGCCGGTCCTCGGCATCGAGGAGCTGACCGACCGGGTGCTCGAGCGACTGCCCTTCGCGCCGCGCTTCCGGCGCCGGATCAGGGAGAGCGTCACCGGACCCGACTGGGTCGACGACGTCGACTTCGACATCGACCGCCATCTCACCCGTCACTCCCTCGAGGCTCCCGGCACCCTCGGCCAGGTGACCGACCTCGTGGCGCGAGGGCTGATGCGGCCGCTCGATCCGGCGCATCCCCAGTGGGACCTGATGTATGTCGACGGTCTGCGCGGCGGGCAGATCGCGATCGTGACCCGGGTGCATCCTGCCTACGTCGACGGCGTCGACCACGTGCACCTGCTGCAGGAGCTCTACGACGACGAGCCGGTCTGGGACCCGCCCCACCCGCATCCGTGGCAGGCCACGCCTGAGCCCAACCCCACCGACGACGTGGTGTCCGGAGTGGTCGACGGGCTCGCCGACCCGATGGGGGCCCTCGGCCGCTGGGCCACCCGGCTGACCCGTGGTGTCGAGCAGGGCCTCGGGTGGGTGTCGGAGCAGGGCGTGCCGGGCCTCGGCCGTCAGGAGCCCGCCCAGCCGACGACGCGCTACGCCGGCGGCGCCCTGCTCTCGCTCGCCTCGGTCAACCGGGTCCGCGACATGAGCGGCGTCACCACCCACGACGTACTGCTGGCCATCGTCGCGGGCGGGCTTCGCCAGTGGCAGACCCAGCTGGGGGCCGAGCCCCGCGACGTGATCGCGCTGGTACCCCTGGCCGTGACGGACTCGCCCAAGCTCCGCTCGGCCGTGGGGTGCCAGGTCGCGCCCCAATACGTCCGGCTGCCCGCCACGACGGCGAGCCCGCAGGGCCGGATCGATCACGTCGCCTCCCTCACCCGGTCGCGGATCGACTCCGGACACACCGTCGGGGGAGACCGTTTGACCCGGCTCGCAGGGTTCGCGCCGGCGACCCTCCATGCCATGGCCGCTCGTACCGTCACCGCCGGCCGAGCCCACGACGTGTTCCTGGCCAACGTGCCCGGACCGCGCGCCCCGCGCTACCTCGGGGGCTGGCCGCTCCACTCGTCCTACCCCGTGATGGGACTCGCCGACTCGCAGGACGCGGCGGTCTGCATCACGTCCTACAACGGCCGGGTGGGCATCGGCGTGTCGGCCGCGGCCCCGGTCGGCTCGTTCGTCGAGGGCATCACGTCCGAACTGCTGCGACTCGACGGCGGCCGGCGTTGACCGACGTGGTGCTGGTGCCGCTGACCCGCCCGGAATGGGCGACCCTGCAGTCCGGTGGCGTGCTCGGACCGCTCGGCGCCCACGTGCCCACCGCCGACCTGGGCCGCACGTTCGACCTGGACGATCCCGACGAGCTCGAACGCGCAGCGTTGCTCGTTGCCTCGGTGGCAGCGCTCCAGCGCTCCGGTGAGCGATTCGTCGTGGCCGCGGCGGCCGCCTTCGACCTCGAACCCGGTGGTCGCCTCGGGCAGGCGACGATCGCCCGTCTGACGCTGGGCGACGTGACCGCCTACTTCGTCGACGCCCCGGCCGCCGCCGGCGCCGTGCGTGCGGCCGCCGGCGCCTGCCGCGACCTCGACCTCGACGAGGCCTGGGACGAACCCGACGTGCAGGCGCTGCTGGAGCACGATCTCCTGTGGCACGGACCGTCGGAGCCCCTGCCGCAGTGAGGCCCCTGCGCATAGGGTGACCTCATGCCACGATCGATCTGGAAGGGCGCGATCTCGTTCGGCCTCGTCACCATCCCCATCAAGGTGTACGGCGCCACCGAGGAGAAGGACATCTCCTTCAGGCAGATCCACGCCACCGACCAGGGCCGCATCAAGTACAAGCGGGTCTGCGAGAAGTGCGGCGAGGAGGTGGAGTTCGCCAACATCGCCAAGGGGTACGAGGCGCCGGACGGCCGGCTGGCCGTGCTCGACAAGGAGGACTTCGAGCAACTGCCGCTCGCCTCGACCAAGGCGGTCGAGGTCGTCCAGTTCGTCGACGCCGCCACGATCGACCCGATCATGTTCGACAAGCCCTACTACCTGGAGGCCGACGGCCCCGGGATCAAGCCGTACGTCCTGCTGCGTGACGCGCTCGCCGGCTCGCACAAGGCGGCCGTGGTCAAGGTGGCGCTGCGCTCGCGGGAGTCGATCGCCCTGATCCGGGTGATCGACGACGTGATGGTGCTGCAGACCCTCCTGTGGCCGGACGAGGTGAGGGACGCCGGGTTCGCAGCGCCCCCGGGCGACGTCAAGGTGTCGGACGCGGAGGTCGCCATGGCCACGATGTTCATCGACCAGATGACCGGCGACTTCGATGCCGCGGCGTTCACCGACTCCTATCGCGAAGCCCTCGAGAAGGTCGTGGAGGCGAAGCTGACGGGAGTGGCGATCACCGAGGACACGGGCGAGAAGGCCCCGCAGGCCGATGTGGTCGACCTCGTGGCCGCGCTCCGCGCGTCCGTGGAAGCCGCGAAGAAGAAGCGCGAGGCCGAGCAGAACAGACCCGCGAAGGCGGGGTAGGCCACCACTGTGGAGAGGACACTGGTCGCGTGAATCCACCGTCTCCCCCCGGCAGCGCCGGCAGCGTCGGCAGCGCCGGTCGTCCGGCGGGTCCGGACCTGTCCGGTGCCCCCTCGTCCCGGCGGTCCGCGCCCGGGTCCGGGCCTGATTCACACCGCGTCCTGCTGGTGGCGATCGCCTGCTCGGTCGCGATCACGCTGCTGGTGTGGGCGCTGGGGTCGCGCCTCGACGACGTGGCGTTGCTGCCCGACCAGGGAGCTGCCTGGTACTACTGGAAGCTCCCGGAGCCCTCGGTGGTGACGCGGATCTCGGCCTGGCTGCCCTACCTCCTGCACCAGGTGGCCCTGTGGTGGCTGATCCGGTCGGCTCAGCAGCAGCGGGCACGGTACGGCAGAGGACTCCACTGGTTCAACTGGGCCGCGCTGGGCGTGAACGCGTTCTTCGTGCTCCTTCACCTCGTGCAGACCCACGTGTTCTACGACGGGCTGGCCCAGGATGTGAGCGTCTTCAGCTCGCAGGGCTCGGTGATCCTGCTGCTCGTGATGGTGCTGATCATGGAAAGCCGGCGGCGGGGACTCCTGGCCGGTCGCCGCCTCGGGGTACCGGACACCGCCATCGAGGTGGTCAAGCGCTACCACGGCTACGTGTTCGCGTGGGCGGCCGTCTACACCTTCTGGTTCCACCCGATGGTCGCGACCCCGGGGCACCTGGTGGGCCTGGTCTACATGTTCCTGATCCTGGTGCAGGGGAGCCTGTTCTTCACCCGCGCCCACCTCGACCGCCGCTGGACCGTCGTGATCGAGGTGCTGGTGCTCGTCCACGGCGCCCTGGTCGCCTACGCCGGCGCCAACGGACTGTGGCCGATGTTCGCGTTCGGGTTCGGCGCCATCTTCGTCGGCACGCAGATGTACGGCCTCGGCTGGCCCCGCTGGGCGCGCTGGCTGACGGTCGCGGTGTTCGTCGCCCTCGTGACCGTCGTCTATTCCGGTCGTGGGTGGGGCAAGGTCGACGAGATCGTGAGGATCCCGGTCATCGAGTACGGGCTGGCGCTGCTGCTGGCCTGGCTGATCGTGGGGGTCCGGTGGGCGGTCCGGCGCGTCGGTTCCCGGACCGCGCCTGCCGGACAGGCTCGGGCATGAACCGGCTGGCCGGCCGGGTGGCGGTCGTGACCGGTGGCACCCGCGGGCTGGGGCTGGCGATCGCGCGGGCCTACGGGCGGGCCGGTGCCCGAGCGGTGGTCGTCGCCTCCAGGTCGCAGCCCGCCGTCGACGCAGCGGTGGCGACGCTTCGTGCCGAGGGTGTGGAGGCGAGCGGTCTGGCCGTCGACGTGAGTGTGCGGGGTGAGGTCGACGCCCTGCGCGACCTCGCCGTCGAGCGGTACGGCACGGTGGACGTCTGGGTGAACAACGCCGGTGTCTCCGGCCCCTACGGACCGGTGCAGCTCGTGCCCGGGGCCGACTTCCTGACCGTCACCGACACCATCGTGCGCGGCTGCTACCACGGGTCGGTGGCTGCTCTCGACGTGTTCGTGCCTCAGGGCTCCGGGCATCTGGTGAACCTGCTCGGGCGGGGTGACAAGCAGCCGGTGCCGCTCCAGGCCGCCTACGCCTCGGCGAAGGCGTGGGTGCGCGCCTTCACCCTCGCGCTCGCCGCCGAGCACCGGGGCACGGGCGTGCGCGTGCACGCCTTCAACCCCGGGCTGGTGCACACCGACATGCTCGGCTCGGTCACCGCGGTCCGGGGCTTCGAGGGCAAGCTGGGCGGGCTGCCGGTCGTCTCGGGGATGTGGGGCAGGAGCGCCGACGAGGCGGCCCTGCCCGCCGTCGACCTGGTGTGCGGCGACCGCGTCGAGCTGCGGGCCCTGGGGTTCGGCCGGATCGTGACCGGATCCGCGTCGTACGGGCTGGCGCGGGTGTTCGGTCGAGCCCCGGACCTGCCCGGCATGCACGTCACCGTCGTCGAGCCCCGCGCCACCTCGTTCAGGCCAGCGGAATGACGTAAGGGCCCTCCGGGATCACCGCGACCTCGGGATCCCCGGACCGCGCGATCGCCGCAGCGACGGCGTCGGTGAGGGAGTCGACGCACTCCACCCCCGTGTCGGCGCGGTCGGCCGGTGAGAGGGCCGAGAACAGCCGGACCGTGCCGGCGCGCATCGCCTTGGCCTGCTGCTCGGTCTGCCACTCGTCGACGTCGGCCAGCGGCTTGGCGAGGATGCCGGCGACGAACGCGTCCGGACCCAGGTTCACCAGCGCCCGTTGCGCTGCCCGGAAGTGGGGGGACCCCAGGCCTTCGGCGCAGTGGGAGGCGACGATCAACGTGCCACCGGGCTCGAGGATGCCGAGGGCGCAGACCATTCCCTTCACCGTCTGGTAGTAGGTCAGATCGAGCGGCTGGCCGGCGCCGGTGGTGACGACGGTCCGAAAGCGCCGGCCCACGTCGACGACGCAGGTCCGCTCGGCCACCGCGACGGCAGCGGCGTGGCTGGTCAGCACGTCTCCGAACGACACGTGGACGAGGCGGCGCCGCTCGTCGAGCACCACGTCGACCGAGTAAACGGGGCCGAGCATGGCCACGATCTCCACCTGCTCGCGATGGAGCGGGTTGCCCGCGAGATTGCAGGCTCGGGCCGCGGGATCCTCCATGAACGCGGCCGAGTGGAACCGGCGGATGGTGGCCTCTCCCGCGACGCCGGGCGCGACCACCTTGCGTCCACCCGACCAGCCCGCCATGAAGTGCGGCTCGACCAGTCCGACCAGGATGCGGAGATCGGCGTCCACGAGCCGGGAGTCGATCCGTACCGGCGTGCCGGCCGCCGTCCGGCCGAGGTCGGAGTGGGCGTCATCGTCGGTGGCGTCGTGCCAGGCCAGCGTCACGTGATCGGCCACCCAGGGGTCCCCGATCAGCCGTGCCCCCTCGTCGGCGTCGCCCGCCCGGTGCAGCCCGGTGGCGACCAGCACCGTGACCGTCGCTCCCGCCGCGACCAGCGTTTCGACCAGAGGCCGGAGCAGCAGGCCGTTGGGCACCGGGCGGGTGATGTCGCAGATGACGATGCACGCCGATCGGCACCCGCGGGCCACCTCCGCCAGCGGGGGACAGCCCAGCGGCCGCTCGTAGGCCTCCCGGACCGCCGACACCGGATCGGGGAGGGCGGGAACCGGCCGTTTGCGGACCACCGTGACGCGGGCGTCGGGAGGCAGGTCGAGGGGGATCGTCCCGGGACCGTACAGCAGCTCGATCGGCATGTCCCGAGCCTGCCACGACAGCCCTCGCACCGGACGCGCGAGGGACTGACCGGGCCGGTCGGCCGGGCTAGGCTCGTGCCCGTGGATGCGATCACGCGTGTGCCGGTCCCCGTCAACGAGCCCGTCCTCACCTATGCGCCCGGTTCCCCCGAGCGCGCCGACCTGGTCGCCCAGCTGGCCGCCTACGAGCGACGCGAGCCCGTGGAGTTCGACGGCCTGTTCGAACGGAAGCGTCCGGGCGCCGGCGACGTCCTCGACGTGACGATGCCGTCGGACCGTCACCACGTGCTCGGACGCGTCCGCCAGGCCACCCACGCGGATGCCGAGCAGGCCGTCACCCACTCCCTGAGCGTGGCCCGCGACTGGTCCGCGCTGGACTTCGACGTGCGGGCGGCCATCTTCCTCCGCGCCGCGGACCTCCTCGCCGGCCCGTACCGGTCCCGCATCAACGCCGCCACCATGCTCGGCCAGGGCAAGACGGTGCAGCAGGCCGAGATCGACGCCGCCTGCGAGCTGGTCGACTTCCTCCGGTTCAACGTGGCCTACGCCCGGCAGATCCACGCCGAGCAGCCCATCAGTCCCCGGGGCTTCTGGAACCGCATGGACTACCGTCCGCTCGAGGGTTTCGTCTATGCGATCACGCCGTTCAACTTCACGGCGATCGCCGGCAACCTGCCGACGGCCCCGGCGATCATGGGCAACGTCGCGGTCTGGAAGCCGTCGGTGACCCAGCAGCTGGCGGCGGACGTGTTCGCGGAGGTCCTCGACGTCGCCGGGCTGCCGGAGGGCGTCATCACCATGGTGCCCGGTCACGGCCGGGAGGTCTCGGAAGTCGCGCTGGCTCACCCGGCTCTGGCGGGCATCCACTTCACCGGGTCGACCCCGGTGTTCCAGAGTCTCTGGGCCCAGGTGGGCCGGTCGATCGGCAGCTACGCCGGCTATCCCCGCATCGTGGGCGAGACGGGTGGCAAGGACTTCGTGCTCGCGCACCCGTCGGCCGACCCGGACGCCTTGCGCGTCGCGCTGGTGCGGGGAGCCTTCGAATACAGCGGGCAGAAGTGCTCGGCGGCCTCCCGCGCCTACGTCCCCCGCTCTCTGTGGCAGGCCGTCGGGCCCGAGATCATCGACGAGACGGCGGCACTCGCCGTGGGCGACGTGCGCGACCTCACCCAGTTCACGTCGGCCGTGATCGACCAGCGGGCCTGGACGCGGCTGCGTGACGCGATCGACCGAGCCCGGGCGAGCTCCGACGCTCGCATCGTCGCCGGCGGCACCTACGACGACCAGGACGGCTGGTACATCCGGCCCACCATCGTGACCTCGGACAACCCGAAGCAGGACGTGTTCTGCACGGAGTACTTCGGCCCCATCCTGTCGGTGTTCGTCTACGACGATCGCGACTGGGACGACGTGCTGGGGATCGTGGACACGGCCTCTCCCTACGCCCTCACCGGAGCGGTGCTCGCCACCGACCGTGCCGCGATCGCCCAGGCCGACCGGGTGCTGCGTCACGCGGCCGGGAACTTCTACGTGAACGACAAGCCGACCGGCGCGGTGGTGGGCCAGCAGCCCTTCGGGGGTGCGAGGGCCTCGGGCACGAACGACAAGGCCGGCTCCGTGTGGAACTTGATGCGGTGGACGAGTCCCCGCAGCGTGAAGGAGACCTTCGTGTCACCCACGGCCGTGCCCTATCCCCACATGACCCCCGAGGAGCACCGGTGACCACGCGCATCGCCTGTCCGGACCAAGGCACCGCCGACCAGCTGGCGGCCGGCATCGACGAGGCGGGCTTCGACGTCGCAGTGATCGTCGAGCACGACGGTCCGGGACAGCTGGACGAGGCGGTCTACGCCGTCTACACACCGGCGCTTCCCGAGCTGCTGGCCGAGCTCCTGCCGCCCGGCGCGACGGTCGAGACCTACTGACCGTCGCTCGCAGTCAGACCCGCTCGGCCAGCCAGGCGTCGCCCACCCGCTGCTGCAGCTCGATCCCGCCCAGCACGGCCGGGGCCGCAGACTCCTCGAGCTTGCGGCCGACGAACGGGATGTTGACCTGGAGGTTCCCGGACTGCGACACGGTGGTGCCCCGTCCCCCGGGGCGCAGCTCGGCGGTGGCCTCCATGGTGACCGGCAGGCCCGGGATGGAGAGCGTGACGGCTCCGGTGCGCGACCCGTCGCCGCGGGGGGCGGCCCACTCCACCACCTCGAGCACGGTCACCCGCTCGCCCGTGAACTTCGCCGCCACGGCAGGGGCGGCGAGCGTCCGGCTCACGCGGGTGAGGTTCCCCGTCACCTCGACGCTGTGTTCGAGGGCGTCCGACTCGGCGCAGACCCGCTCCAGGAACGCGGCGTCGGTCAGCATGGCGGACACCTCGGCCGGAGCGGCGGCGAAGTCGAGTTGAGTGGAAAGCAGCATGGTGCCCATTATGCGGGCCCCGGGAAGCCACGCCCGTCGGCCGCGCTGGCGGCACCCGACCGACTCCTCCCCGGTGCGGCCGCCCGGCACTAGTGTGGATCGCGGCACGACGAGGTGCGGAGAGAGGACGGCCGTGGCCGAGGAGACCCCGAACGAGAGGCACAAGCGCGAACTCGTGGCGGAGGTGGCCGCCCGCGGTGCACGAGTCGTCGAGGACCAACCGGCCGGTTCGCCCGACCGGGTCGAGGAGTTCGTGGCGCACTATCTGGCCCACGTCCACGCCGACGATCTCGCGGACCGGCAACCGGAGGAACTGCTGGGAGTGATCCTCCAGCACTACCGGCTCGCGCGGCACCGCGGGGTCAACTCCGACGACGTGCTCGTCTTCACTCCGGACGCCGACCGCGACGGCTGGGACCTGAACGGCTCGACGGCGCTCCAGATCGTCACCGACGACCGCCCGTTCCTCGTCGACTCGGTGACCATGGAGGCGATCCGGCAGGGGTGGAGCATCCGGGACGTCTACCACCCCCAGTTCGTGGTGGTCCGAGACGCCGACGGGGTCATGACCGACGTGGTCCACCGCGCGGACCGCGGCTCCGGCGGCGTGTCGGAGTCGTGGGTGCACATGGAGGTGTACCCACCGCTCGGGCAGTCCGCCGAGGACTTGACGGCCGCGCTCCAGCAGGGGGTGCAGCGCGTGCTCGCCGACGTGCGGGCGGCCACCGACGACTGGCACGCCATGCGGGAGCGCCTGGCGAGGACGGTGTCGCTGCTGTCGCTGCCGCTCGACGACGGCCGCACGGCGGAGCGGGAGCGGGCGGTCGATCTGCTCACCTGGCTGCTCGACGACCACTTCACCCTGCTCGGCTACCGCGAGTACGTCGTGAGGGGCGGCGTCTACTCGCCGGTGAAGGGGACCGGGCTCGGCATCCTGCGCGGCAACCGTGAATCCGCGACCGCGTTCCAGGCGCTGCACGAGATCCCCGGCGCCCCCCGGCCGGCCCTCCCCGAGATCCTCGTGTTCACCAAGGACTCCGCCAGGTCCACCGTGCATCGCCGCACGCTGCTCGACTACGTGGGGGTGCGCCTCCTCGATGCCGACGGGACCGTGGTGGGGGAGCGGCGTTTCCTCGGAGTCCTGGCCGCCGGCGCCTACGCCGAGTCGGTGCTGCGGATTCCGGTGCTCGCCGCCAAGGCCGCCGACATCATCGCCCGGTCGGGCTACGAGCCCGGCTCCCACGGCGCCAAGACGATGCTGGCGGTGATCAACACCTACCCTCGTGACGAGCTCTTCCGGGCCTCCGTCGACGAGCTCTTCCCGATCGTCGATCGCATCGCGGGCCTCACCGAGCGACGTCAGGTGAGGCTGTTCGTGCACAAGGATCCCTGGCAGCGCTACGTCAGCTGCCTCGTCTACCTGCCCCGCGACCGTTACATGACGAGCGTGCGGGAGCGCATCGAGGCCGTGCTCATGCAGGCGTTCGACGCCGTGTCGTGCGAGTTCCAGGTGCAGGTGTCGGAGTCGGTGCTCGCCAGGCTCTACTTCGTGCTGCAGCTGCCGGTGGGCGCCGATCCCGACAGGGTCGACATCGCCACGGTGGAGGCGGGACTGACCCGGGCCACGGTGTTGTGGGAGGACGGCTTCCTCGACCTGGTACACGACTGGCCGAGCGAGCAGCGCGGAGTGGAGTTCCCCGACTCCTACCGTCAGGAGTTCACGCCCGCTCAGGGGGCGGCCGACCTGGAGGTGCTCAACACTCTTGCCGCGCCACGCGACATGGCGTGCTCGCTCACCGACCCCCTCACGCCGGACGACGCGGCCGACCTCCGGCTGCGGGTCTTCCGCCGGGGTCGCATCGACCTGCACGAGGTGATGCCCCACCTGGCCCGGCTCGGGGTCGACGTGATCGACGAATGGCCCTACGAGATCGGCCTCCGCGGCCAGGAGATGATGATCTACGAGTTCGGGCTCAAACTGCCCGCCGGACAGCGGACGGCCGACTGGGACGACAGCGCCCGGACGCGTTTCGTGGCCGCCTTCGAGGCGTCCTACCGGGGCCGGTTCGAGGTGGGGCCGCTCAATGCCCTCGTCACCCGGGCCGGACTCACCTGGCAGGAGGTCTCGTGGCTCCGGGCGATGGAGCGGTACCTCAAGCAGGGCGGGCTGACCTACTCGTTGGAATACGTCTCGGCGGCCCTGGTGGCCAACCGCGGGCTGGCGGCCGACCTGGCCCGGGCGTTCCGCGCCGCTCACGACCCTGCGGGCAGCGGGACGCCCGAGGAACGCCGCGCCCGCGCCGGGGTGATCCTCGCGGAGGTCGAAGCGGCTCTCGACCAGGTCGACTCCCTCGACCACGACCGCATCCTGCGTGCGTTCGTGGCCCTCGAGCGGGCGATCGTACGCACGAATGCGTTCGTCCTGCCCGACGAGGGTGCCGCCATGGCGATCAAGCTGCTGCCACGACAGCTCGACCTGTTGCCGCAGCCGCGGCCCGCCTTCGAGATCTGGGTGTCGTCGCCGCGGGTCGAGGGGGTCCACCTGCGCTTCGGGGCGGTCGCCCGCGGCGGACTCCGCTGGTCCGATCGTGCCGAGGACTTCCGTACCGAGGTGCTCGGCCTCGTCAAGGCGCAGATGGTGAAGAACACCGTCATCGTGCCGGTGGGCGCCAAGGGCGGCTTCGTGCCACGCGCGTTGCCGGACCCTGCCGTCGACCGCGCGGGCTGGCTGGCCGAGGGGGTGGCTGCCTACCGGATCTTCATCACGGCGCTGCTGAGCGTCACCGACAACATCGTCGACGGCGCGGTGGTCCCCCCGGCGGGCGTGGTCCGTCACGACAGCGACGATCCCTATCTGGTGGTCGCGGCCGACAAGGGCACGGCGACCTTCTCGGACACGGCCAACGCCATCTCCCTGGAGCACGGGTTCTGGCTGGGCGACGCCTTCGCCTCGGGGGGGTCCGCCGGCTACGACCACAAGGGCATGGGCATCACGGCCCGCGGAGCGTGGGAGTCGGTCAAGCGTCACTTCCGCGACCGGGGCATCGACTGCCAGACCACCGATTTCACGTGCGTGGGCATCGGCGACATGTCCGGCGACGTCTTCGGGAACGGAATGCTCCTCTCCGAGCACATCCGTCTCGTCGCGGCGTTCGACCACCGCCACCTGTTCCTCGACCCGGACCCGGACGCGTCCCGCAGCTTCGCCGAGCGCGCCCGCCTGTTCGCGCTGCCCCGGTCGTCGTGGGCCGACTACGACGCGGGGCTGATCTCGGCAGGTGGCGGGATCTACCCCCGAACCGCCAAGTCGATCCCCGTCACGCCCCAGGCCCGGCGAGCGCTGGGCCTGCCCGACGACGTGGCCGTCCTCACGCCCGCCGACTACATCCATCACGTCCTCCAGGCTCCGGTCGACCTGCTGTGGAACGGCGGCATCGGCACCTACGTCAAGGCGTCCGGCGAGACGCATGCCGACGTGGGCGATCGTGCGAACGACGCGGTGCGCGTCGATGGCTCCCAGGTGCGTGCCACGTGCGCCGGGGAGGGCGGCAACCTGGGCTGGACGCAGCTGGCGCGGGTCGAGTACGCCCGTGGCGGCGGCCGCATCAACACCGACTTCATCGACAACTCGGCCGGTGTCGACACCTCCGACCATGAGGTGAACATCAAGATCCTGCTGGCCGAGCAGATCCGGGCGGGACGCATGACCCCCGCCGAACGCGACGTCCTGCTGCCGCAGATGACCGACGACGTCGCGGCGCTGGTGCTCGCTCACAACGTCGACCAGAACCGGGCCCTCGGGAATGCGGTCGCCCAGGCGATCCCCTACGCGGGGGTGCACGAGGACTGGATGCGGGTGCTGGAGGCTGCCGGCTACCTCGACCGCAGGGTGGAGTACATGCCGTCGAGTGCCGAGATGCGCCGCCGGATCGCCGCCGGCGAGGGACTGTACGGACCCGAACTGGCCACGTTGCTGGCGTGGACGAAGATCCGGCTCGCCGACATCGTGCTCGACTCGGACCTGCCCGACGACCCCTACCTGGCCGATCGGCTGATCCAGTACTTCCCCCCGCTGCTGCGGGAGCGGTTCCGCGACTACATGCCGAACCACCGGCTGCATCGCGAGATCATCACGACCGTCGCGGTGAACCGGTTCGTCAACAGCCAGGGCATCTCGTCCTACCATCGGCTGGCCAGCGACACCGGGGCCACCGCCGCCGACGTGATCCGTGCGCAGCTCGCGGCGCGCGCCGTCTTCGGCGCGGGGCAGATCGAGGTCCAGGCCGCGCGCGCCCAGCTGGGTTCGGCCGTGCAGACGCAGGTCAGGGTGGCCCTGCGCTCGCTCGTCGAGCGGGGCACGAGGTGGGTGATCCGGCACGTGAAGGCACCGGTCGACGTCCCGTCGACGGTCGAACGCTACGGCGAGCGCACGCGCGAGCTGCTGGCATCGGTGCGAACCCTGCTGACCCCGGAGGGAAGGGCGCAGTTCGAGGCCGAGGTGGACCGGTGGCGTGAGCGCGGCGTGTCGGACGACCTGGCCGACCTCCTGGCCGCGACCGTGGTGGGCGACCTGTTGCCGGGCATCGTGGCCATCGCCGACGAGCGCTCCGTCGGGGCGGAGGAGGCAGCGCGGGCGTTCTTCTCGGTACGGCAGCGACTGGGCCTGGATCGGCTCAGCCGGGCGGCCGACGGGCTGCCGCAGCACGACCGGTGGAGCCTCATGGCTCAGTCGGCGACCCGCGACGAGCTGCTCGACCTGCAGTTCCGGCTGGCCGCTCAGGCGCTCACGGGCGAGCCTCCGCCCGACGCTCCTGCCGTCGAGCCACCCGACGTCGCGATGTTGCGTCAACTCGCCGCCGGCGAGCCGGATCTGGCCCGGCTGTCGGTCGCCCTCCGTGTCCTACGATCCATGCTGAGGGCCTAAACGAGGGCGGGCGCGGACGGAGGGGCGATGCTGGAGCAGTGCCCGCGCTGTGGCCGTCCTCACCCGCAGGGTGAGCGGTTCTGCGCTCGGTGCGGTGCCGACCTCTCGCCGCAGGCCTGGTTGCCCGGCGTTCCCGTGGCCGGCGCGCCCGCGCCCACGGTTGCTGCCCCACCGGCGCCGCCGGCCGCGCCAGGCTGGCAGCCCGTCGACCACACCACGCTCCGGGCGCCCGCGCCGCCGCCGCCGGCCCCACCGCGCCGGGGCCGCGCCGGGATGCTGGTCGTGGGCATCGTCGTGGCCGTGGCGCTGATCGGCGGCGCTGTGGCAGGACTCTGGTTCCTGTCGGCCCGGGGCTCCGGCTCGGCCACCACCGCCCGCACCGAGGCGCCACCGGCCACCGCGCCGGCCACCTCGGCCCCGGCGTCACCCGCTCCGGCGACCTCGACCGAAGCGAAGGTGACGGTCACCGTCACGACCAGCCCGCCGAGCCCGACGACCCCGCCCCCCTCGCCGACGGCGCCACCACCGCCGCCGGACCCGCTGCAGGAACTGCAGCGACTCCGGAACGAGGGGGTGGCGCAGCTCACTCTCGACGGCCATTGGGTGGTGCAGTTGGCGAGCAAGTACGACGGTGTCGTCGACGTCACGCAGGCCGCGCTCGACGGCAGCCACACGTTCCACAACGACGACATCCTGGCCGAGCACGTCACGCTCAGAGCGAGGTTCGGCAACGCCGTCAAGCTCATCTCGGGCAACGACATGGGCAAGCGCTCCACCCGTCCGCAGGCCTTGTGGATGACCATCTACGATCCCGGGACCTTCGCCGGTCAGGCGGCTGCCGCGGCGTGGTGCAAGGCAGCGTTCCCGGGTCTGTCCGGGAGCGCGCTCGACAACGTGTGCCTCACCCGGCAGGCGAAGCCTCCCTACGACTGACCTCGCCGTGGCCCGGCCTCGCGGCGGGGGCGCGGCGGTCCCGCCGTGGGCGGGCTGCCACAATGAGCGTCATGCTGATCGACCTTCACGTGCACTCCTCGGTCTCGGACGGGACGACCAGCCCCACCAGGCTGGTGTTCGACGCACAGGCGGCGGGTCTGGACGTGATCGGACTCACCGACCACGACACGTTCGACGGCGTGCGCGAGGCGACCGAGGCGGGCCGGCGCGTCGGTGTCACCGTCCTCCAGGGCGTCGAGATCTCCGCCGAGCGCCAGGGCAGCTCGGTGCATCTGCTGGGGTACGGCTGCGACCCTCGCGACGCGGCCCTGGCCGCGGAGCTCGCCCGGTGCCGCGCCGGGCGCGCGGGACGGATCCGGGCCACCCTCGACCTGCTGGCGGAGCTCGGGGTGCCGCTCAGCCACGACGAGGTCATGGCGCAGGTCGGCGCGGCGCCGTCGGTGGGGCGGCCCCACTTCGCCGACGCCATGGTGGCCAAGGGCTACGTGCGCGACCGCACCGAGGCGTTCGAGCTCTACCTGGCCGACGACAAGCCGGCCTACGTTCGGCGCTACGCCCCCGACGTCGCCGAGGCGATCCGCCTCGTGCGAGCGGCCCACGGCCTGGCCGTGCTGGCCCACCCCTGGGGGCGGGGGATGGCCGCCGTGCTGACCCCGCAGACCATCACCGAGCTCACCGAACAGCACGGCCTGGAAGGGCTGGAGGTCGACCATCCCGACCACGACGACTCCGACCGCAGCCTCCTGAGCGCGCTGGGAGTGCGGCTCGGCCTGATCCGCACGGGTTCGTCCGACCACCACGGAGCGGGCAAGCGCAAGAATCCGCTCGGCGCGCATCACACCCGTCCGTCGGCCTACCGGGAGATCCTGCGCCGGCTGGCCGACCGCGGTGGAGTGGTTCCGCGGTGACGCGCTAGAGTCACCCCTTGCTACCCACCAGTCGGTGACCGGACCCGCGTCGGCACCCGGCTCATCACGAGGAGCAACCGTCGTCACGGCCGCTCCGGCACGTCCGGCCACGCGCGTCGGCGGGAGGAGAACAGCATGACCGAGAGGCCCAGCGGCGTCACGACCGACGGCGATGCCGCCGAGGACCTGGCCCAGTCGACCTCCGACGCCTCGCTCGTCCGGACCCTCGCGCGGAGCCGCGAGATCGAGGCGCAGCTGGCCATCGACCCCTCGCGCTTCCGCATGTTGACCGGCGACCGCCCCACGGGCAGCCTCCACATCGGGCACTACTTCGGTTCGCTCACCAACCGGCTCCGGCTCCAGGAACTCGGCGTCGAGACCTTCATCGTGGTGGCCGACTACCAGGTGATCACCGACCGCGACGGCGTCGGGCCGATCCGGGAGCGCGTGATGTCGCTCGTCACCGACTACCTCGCGATGGGCATCGACCCGCAGCGCACGTGCATCTTCACCCACTCCTCGGTGCCGGCCCTCAACCAGCTGCTGCTGCCGTTCCTGTCGCTTGTCACCGATGCCGAACTTCGGCGCAACCCCACCGTGAAGTCGGAGCTGGAGCAGTCCGGCGACCGTCCGATGTCGGGGCTGCTGCTCACCTACCCGGTGCACCAGGCCGCCGACATCCTGTTCTGCAAGGCGAACCTCGTCCCCGTCGGCAAGGACCAGCTCCCGCACCTCGAGCAGACCCGTGTCGTGGCGCGCCGCTTCGACGAGCGGTACGGGCGGGCCAACCCGGCCGAGCCGGTGTTCCCGGCCGCGGAGGCGCTGTTGTCGACCAATGCGGTGAGCATCCTCGGCATGGACGGCCAGAAGATGAGCAAGTCGCGCGGCAACGTCATCGAGCTCGGCATGAGCGCCGACGAGACGGCTCGGCTGATCAAGCGCGCCGTCACCGACTCCGACCGCCACATCACCTACGACCCGGTGGGCCGCCCCGCCGTGTCGAACCTCGTCACTCTCGCCGCGCTCTGCCAGGACCGTGATCCGTTCGAGGTGGCCGAGGAGCTGGGCGATGCGGGTGGCGGCGGCCTCAAGCGGCTCGTCACCGAGGCGCTGAACGACCGGCTGGCCCCCCACCGCGCCCGCCGGGCCGAGCTCGTCGCCGAGCCGGGCTACGTGAGGCAGGTGCTGCTCGACGGCAACGCGCGGGCCGATGCGGTGGCCGAGGCCACGCTCGACGACGTCCGGACCGCCATGCAGATGGTCTACTGACCCTTCGTCCGACGCCGCTCGGCGGTGGTCTGGCCGGCCGGTGAGGGCAGACGGTGCCCGTCGACCACGGCCGCGATCGCGTCGACGAAGGCGTCCACGTTCTCGAGGAAGGGCAGGTGGGTCGAGTCCGGGACGACGATCGGCTCCGTTCCCAGGCGCCGGGCCATCTCGTTCTGCGTGACCTGCGCCCAGGTCCCGTCGCGTTCCCCGTACATCACGTGCGTGGGCACTCCGGACGAGGCCACGGCGTCGATCACGTCGTCGGCGTCGAGGGCGTCGGCGATGGTGCTCACGGCGGCGGCATGCGAGCCCGCGACGAAGCGCTCCCGGAGGAACGACGCCATCGCCGGATGCATCTCGACGTTCTCGTGTGCCGTCTTGAGATCCCACGCGTCGGCGAGGTCGTGGTCGTCCAGCAGCTGCTGGAAGGCCGTGACCCGCTCGATCGTGATCGGGATGAGGGGTGCCGACGCCCGGAAGCCCGCCGGGCCCGAGCACACCAGCACCAGGCCCGCGACCAGGTCCGGACGGGCGACGACGGCTCGCTGGGCGACGAGCCCCCCGAACGAATGGGCGACGAGGTACACCGGGCCGCGCACCGACTCGACGACGGCGACGACATCGGCGGCCAGGGTGGCGAGGTCGAAGGGGCCCCCGGACCTGCTCATGTGCACCCCGCGAGCGTCCGGGGCGTAGGCGGCGTACCCGCGGGCGCTGAGCTCGGGCAGTGCCAGGAGGAAGTCCTCCTTCGCGCCGGTGAACCCGTGCAGACAGACCACCGTGGCCGTCGCCTCGCCCTCGGGCAGCGAGGCCAGCAGAGCCAGCGTGGTGCCGTCGGGACGGGTGACGGTCACCGACTCCAGGGACGAGAAGAGGCCGAACACCCGGGCAACGCTACCCGACGGCCCCCGTCACCCCTCCGGACGCTGACCGCGCAATGCCCGCCGGGGCCGACCGCGGTTGGGTAGGTTGGCCGCCATGAACTTCGAGAAGGTGGTCTTCGGGTTCTTCGTCCTGCTCGCGGCGACGCTGAACTTCGGCTTCTGGATCGGCGACATCGGAGACCTGCGGGTGCACAACACCCTGGAGCTCTACGCGGCAGTGGTGGTCAACCTCGTGGCGACCGTCCTGAAGTTCGGCGACCGGACCCAGATCGGCGCGGTGCACCTGGCCACCAGTCTCGTGGCCGACATCCAGCTGATCGGCGCGGCCGCCGTCTACATCTGGGCATCGCAGGCCGGCCACGCCCACACGGTCGAGTCGGTGTCCACCATGGTCTCGCTGTCGGGCGGGGCGCTCTTCGCCAACGTCGTGTCGGTGGTCCTGCTCATCATCGAGACGATCGCGTTCCGCCGGCGCTGATGGCCGACAGGGAGAGGCCGTCCGTCACCCTGGTCAGCCGGGCGCCCACCAACCAGGAGCGCGCCGCCGATCTCCGGCGGCGTCAGGTCTCGGTGCCCGTGGCGCCGCGCATCGACGCGCTGTTCCTGATGCTCCGGCGACTCCGCATGCCGCTGTTCGTGCTGATCGGCATCCTGGTCGTCTCGGTCGCCGGACTGCGCCTCACCCCCGGCGTGACCCCGGACGGCGAGGTCTACTACATGACCACGTTCGACGCCTTCTACTTCGTCTCCTACACCATGACCACGATCGGCTTCGGCGAGCTGCCCTATGCCTTCACCGCGGCTCAGCGCCTGTGGGCCTCGGTCATCATCTACATGTCGGTCATCGGGTGGGCCTATCTCGTCGGCACCTTCTTCGCCCTGATGCAGGACTCGTCCTTCAAGGGGGCCGTGGCGCGTCAGCGATTCGCCCGGCGGATCAGGGCCTTCCGCGACGACTTCGTCATCATCGCGGGGTACGGGCACACCGGCCGCATGATCGCCCACGCCCTGGACGTGCGCGGCCGGCGCATGGTGGTGCTCGACAAGCGGCAGGAGCGCATCGACGTGCTCGAGAGCGACCAGCTCACCGGCGACGTGCCCGGCCTGGCGGCCGACCCCAGCAACGTGCAGACCCTGGGACTGGCCGGCCTCGGCCATCACGAGTGCCGGGGTGTGCTGGCCATGACCGAGGACGACCAGCAGAACCTGGGCATCGTGATGGCGGCCCGGCTGTTGCGGCCGCAGATCCGCGTCATCGCCCGCTGCAACGACCGTCGCACGGCGATCCAGATGGACCTGTTCGATCCCGAGGGCATCATCAACCCCTTCGACCGCTACGGGGCCTATCTCGTCCTCGCCCTCCACCGTCCGGCCGTGTTCCAGCTCGTCACCTGGCTCCTGGCCGAGACGGGTGAGCCGCTGCGGCGCCGCCCGTCCGGACTGGCCGACGGGCCGTGGATCGTGCTGTCCGACGGTGAGTTCGGGTTCGAGTGCGCCGCCGACCTGCGACGCGACGGTCTCGAGGTGCGGGTCGTCCACCCCGACGAGGTCGATGTCGACCTCACGGGCGTCGTGGGCTTCGTGGCGGGTGCGTCGTCCGACACGGTCAACCTGGCGGCCGCGGCCCAGGTGCGGCGGACTCACCCCGACGTCTTCCTCTGCGTGCGGCAGCAGGAGCACACCAACCGGACCCTCATGACGGCCTTCGGCCCGGACTCGGGCTTCTTCCCCGGCGAGATCGTGGTGCAGGAGTGCCTGGCACGCATGGTGAGCCCGGGGTACTGGGCGTTCGTCGCCCACGTCATGGACGCCGAGAACGCCTGGGCCGAGGCCACGGTGCAGACGTTGACGGGTGCCATCGGCCGGGCGGCTCCCGCGCACCAGATGATCACGATCGGCGACCGGGACGCGCCGGCGGTGCGACGCTGGCTGGCCCGTCGCACACTCCGGCTCGGTGACCTGCTCCGCGACCCGGCCGACCGCGACCGCACGTTGCCCGTGGTGGCGGTGGAGATGCTCCGGCACGGCCACCGCACCATCCTGCCGGGCAGCGACACCGAGCTCGAAGTCGGCGACAAGATCGTGTTCGTGGCCGGGCCCCACGGCCTCGACGCCCTGGGGGAGGCGTTGTACGACGACTCGACGCTGCAGTACCTCGTGACGGGCCGCGACGTGCCGACCTCGCTGGTGTGGCGGCTGTTCACCGGACGCGTGCTCGTCGGCGACCGCCGCGACGCCGGAGGCGATCTCTAGCGGGCGCTCGTCGAGCCGGGGATGGCAGCGCCGACGACGCGCTCGGCCGGTGCTACTCGGTCGTCCCGGAGCGACGCAGCACCTCGGACAGGCGCTCCGCGGCGGCCATCACGGCCGCGGCGTGGAGCCGACCGGGCTGACGCGACAGTCGCTCGATCGGCCCCGAGACGCTGACGGCCGCGATCACCTTGCCGCTGGGGGAGCGGACGGGCGCCGACACGGACGCCACGCCCGCCTCGCGCTCGGCCACCGACTGCGCCCAGCCGCGTCGGCGCACGGTCGACAGCGCCACGGCGGAGAAGTTGGCCTGATGCAGCCCGCGGGCGATGCGCTCGGGCTCGTCCCAGGCCAGCAGCACCTGGGCCGCCGAGCCCGCGTTCATGGTGAGCTGGGAGCCGATCGGCACGGTGTCGCGCAACCCCGAGGGGCGCTCGGCGGCGGCCGCGCAGACCCGCAGGTCGCCCTGGCGCCGGAACAGTTGCGCCGACTCGCCGGTGATGTCGCGCAGCCGTGCCAGAATCGGTCCGGCGGTGGCCAGCAGACGGTCCTCGCCGGCGGCCGAGGCGAGCTCGCTCAGGCGAGGTCCGAGAACGAACCGGCCGTGGAGGTCGCGGGCCACGAGCCTGTGGTGTTCGAGCGCCACGGCGAGTCGGTGGGCCGTCGGCCTGGCGAGACCGGTGGCGGTCACGAGGCCCGCCAGCGTCGTGGGGCCGCTCTCCAGAGCGCTCAGCACGAGCGCGGCCTTGTCGAGGACGCCAACGCCGCTCGTCGAGTCCTTGTCCATATGCTGATACTAACGTCTCAACAAGTGGGCGTCCAGTCGCTATCATCGACACATGGGCAGAACGCTGAGCGAGAAGGTGTGGGACGACCATGTCGTGCGGGCCGGTGACGGCACCCCCGACCTGCTGTACATCGACCTGCACCTCGTGCACGAGGTCACGTCCCCGCAAGCGTTCGACGGCCTGCGCCTGAGCGGTCGCACGGTGCGGCGCCCGGACCTCACGCTGCTGACCGAGGACCACAACACCCCGACCATCAACATCACGGCACCCATCGCCGACCCGGTGTCGCGGCTGCAGGTCGACACCCTGCGCGCCAACGCCCGCGAGTTCGGCTTGCGGCTGCACTCGCTCGGCGATCGCGATCAGGGAGTCGTGCACATCATCGGCCCCCAGCTTGGCATCACCCAGCCGGGCATGACGATCGTGTGCGGCGACTCTCACACCGCCACGCACGGTGCGTTCGGCGCGCTGGCGTTCGGCATCGGCACCTCCGAGGTCGAGCACGTGCTCGCCACGCAGACGCTGCCGCAGGCCAGGCCGAAGACCATGGCCGTCACCATCACCGGAGCACTGCCCGACGGAGTCACCGCCAAGGACGTGGTGCTCGCGCTCATCGCCAAGGTCGGGACCGGCGCCGGGGCGGGCTACGTCGTCGAGTACCGGGGCGACACCATCGAGCGACTCTCCATGGAGGGCCGCATGACCATCTGCAACATGTCCATCGAGTGGGGCGCGCGCGCCGGGCTCGTGGCCCCCGACGAGACCACGTTCGCCTACCTCGAGGGTCGTCCGCACGCCCCCACGGGGGCGGCCTGGGACGAGGCGCTGGCCTACTGGCGCACCCTGTACAGCGACCCCGACGCCGCGTTCGACCGCGAGGTGTTCCTCGACGCCACCCAGCTGACGCCCTTCGTCACCTGGGGCACCAATCCCGGTCAGGGGGTGGGCCTGGGCGACGCGGTGCCCGACCCGGCCGACTTCGCCGACCCGGTGGAGCAGGCCGCCGCCCAGCGCGCCCTGGACTACATGGCGTTGACAGCGGGCACGCCGATGCGCGACATCGCGGTCGACACCGTGTTCCTCGGCTCCTGCACCAACGGCCGCATCGAGGATCTGCGGCTCGCCGCCTCCGTCCTGGCCGGCCGCCGGGTGGCCGACGGCGTTCGCATGCTGGTCGTCCCGGGCTCGGCCCGGGTCCGGCTGGAGGCCATGGCCGAGGGACTCGACAAGGTGTTCACCGCAGCCGGCGCCGAGTGGCGCGAGGCCGGGTGCTCCATGTGCCTCGGCATGAACCCCGACACGTTGAAGCCGGGGGAGCGCAGCGCGTCAACGTCCAACCGCAACTTCGAAGGCCGCCAGGGCAAGGGCGGTCGCACCCACCTCGTGTCGCCGGCCGTCGCCGCGGCCACCGCCGTCGCCGGCCGTTTGGCCGCTCCGGCCGACCTGTGAAGGACTGACCATGGACCCGTTCACCAGCCACGCCGGCATCCCCGTACCGCTGCGGCGCAGCAACGTCGACACCGACCAGATCATCCCCGCGGTGTATCTCAAGCGCATCACGCGCACCGGGTTCGAGGACGGCCTGTTCTCGGCCTGGCGCGACGACCCGTCGTTCGTGCTCAACCGGGCGCCCTATGACCGGGGCACCATCCTCGTCGCAGGGCCGGACTTCGGCACCGGGTCGTCGCGTGAGCATGCCGTCTGGGCCCTGCAGAACTACGGCTTCCGGGTCGTCATCGGGAGCCGGTTCGGCGACATCTTCCGAGGCAACTCGGGCAAGTCCGGGCTCGTGGTCGCGACGGTGGCCCAGGAGGTCGTCGAGGCACTGTGGGATTACGCGGAGACCCAGCCGGGTGAGCCCGTCGAGGTGCGCCTCGACGATCGCTGCATCGTCGCCGGAGACACGACCTACCCCTTCGCCATCGACGACTACACCCGCCACCGCCTCCTGAACGGTCTCGACGACATCGCGGTGACGCTGCAGCACGAGGCGGACATCACCCGGTTCGAGGCTTCGCGTCCGGCGCTGAAGCCGGCCACCCTGCCCGTCCGCAAGGCGGACTGACCCGGGCGAGGGGGACGCGTCCGCCCGGTGACCCTACAGCCGGGCGTGGCACAACGATCCGTCGGGCGCCCGGTCGGCCCGGAGCCGCTGGCCCGGATGCAGCGTCAGGAGCCGTACGTCCACGGCGTCGGCAGGCAGGCGCAGGGCCCGGCCCTCGACGTCCACCACCGCCCAGCAGCCGTCCGGATCGGGCTGCGCGCTCGTCACGGTCACCGCGATGACCGTGGAGCCCGGGGCGGTCGCGTCGTCCACCTCCCCATCCTCGCATCCGGTCCGCTACGCTCGCCACGGACGGGACAGGGGGAGCCATGACGAGACATACGGGCCTGCTACTGCCGAGTTTCGCCGGGCGCAACAAGGAGCCGGCCGGGCGCACCTACCGGGCGCTCGCCCACGTCGTCCGCGTGGTCATGCCGTGGCTCGGCACCACGGAGTGGCGTGACTTCTCGAAGCTCCCCCAGACCGGCGGCATCATCTGCGTGGGGAACCACATCTCGCACTTCGATCCGCTCGTGCTCGGGCTCGGCATCATCGAGGGGGGTCGCTGGCCGCGGTTCCTGGGCAAGGTGCAGATCTTCCGCTCTCCCTGGATCGGCTGGCTCGCACGCGCCTGCGGTCAGATCCCCGTCGAGCGGGGCTCGGTGCGTGCCGCCGACTCGCTGCTGGCCGCCGAGGCCGCCCTCGACCACGGCAAGGCGGTCGCCCTCTACCCGGAGGGCACTCTCACCGGTGACCCCGACGAGTGGCCGATGTCGGGGCGGACGGGCGCGGCCCGGCTGGCACTCGACACCAGGGTGCCGGTGATCCCCTTCGGCCAGTGGGGGGCGCAGGCGTTCATGCCCGACGGCAAGAAGGGCTTCCCGCTCGTGCTGGGCCGGCGCCATCGCTTCCAGGTGATCTGCGGCGACCCGGTCGATCTCACCGACCTCTACGGACTGCCGACCAACCGCGAGGTGCTCGAGGCGGCCACGACCCGCATCATGGACGCCATCACGGCGCTGGTGGCCGAGCTGCGCGAGCAGGAGCCGCCGGCCGACCGGTGGAGCTTCCGCACCCGGCGCCGTGAGCCGGTCGTGCGAGGCGCTCCCAGTAGGGTGAACGGTGAACGCGGGGACTCCTCCGCCGACGCCGACGAAGGGCCCTGATGACCTCACGTACCCGCCTCCTGCTGGTCTTCGGCGGGGACTCGTCGGAGCACGAGATCTCGTGCCTGACCGCGAAGGGCGTCCTCGCGGCGGTCGACGCGGAGCGGTTCGACGTCACGTGCGTGGGCATCGCCCGCGGGGGTCGCTGGGTCCGCGTCGACCGCGCCGTCGTCGAGTCCTACGCGATCCGAGACGGCCGGCTGCCCAGCGTCGAGAACGACCTCCAGGAGGCTGTCCTCGTGCGTCACCGCGGCGGCGTGGCGGTCGCCGGACGCGACGGTGACCTGCTCGAGGACGTCACCCCGGTCGACGTGGCGTTCGCGCTGCTGCACGGACCCTTCGGCGAGGACGGGACGATCCAGGGGCTCTTCGAGATGTACGGCCTGCGCTACGTGGGCGCGGGGGTGCTGTCCAGCGCCGTGTGCCAGGACAAGGTGGCGATGAAGCAGCAGCTCGCCGCGTGCGGGTTGCCCGTCGGACCCTCCGTCACGGTCACCGACCACGCGTGGCGCACCGACCCGGAGCGCTGCCTCGACGACGTCGACCGGCTCACCTTCCCGGTGTTCGTGAAGCCTGCCCGGGGTGGCTCGTCGATCGGGATCACCCGGGTCACCGGCCGCGACGGCATGGCTGCCGCCATCGACGCCGCCCGGCTCCACGACCCCAAGGTGATCGTGGAGCAGGGCTTCGTCGGCATGCGCGAGATCGAATGCGCGGTGCTCGGCGACAGCGGCGGCGCCGCCCCGCACACGTCGCTGCCGGGCGAGATCCTCGTGCACACCGACGACAAGTTCTACGACTTCACGCTCAAGTACCTGCCCGGGCAACCCGTCGAGGTGGTCGCTCCGGCCGATCTCGCTCTGGCGGTGTCCGAGCGGGTCCGCGACGTCGCCGCGGCGGCCTTCACGGGGTTGGGGGTCGAAGGGCTGGCGCGGGTCGACACCTTCGTGCTCGCCGACGGTGAGGTCGTGGTGAACGAGGTGAACACCATGCCGGGGTTCACCCCCACGTCCGGCTACCCCCTCATGTGGGCGGCGACGGGTCTGGACTATGCCGCCCTGGTGACGCGCCTGGTCGAGCTGGCGCTCGCGCGTCCGGTCGGCTTGCGCTGACCTGGCGATGAGGGGCTTCGCGCCGGGCCTTCCGGCGAGGCCGCCCCGGGTACGGTGACCTCATGCCTGTCACCCCTGAGACCGTCGGCTCGGTCGGCGAGTTCCCGCTGATCGAGCGCATCACGTCGGGCCTCGCGATGGGTCCGGCGGTCAGCGTGGGTCCGGGCGACGACGCGGCGGTCTTCCTCGTCAACGGATCGGCGGTGACCAGCGTCGACGTGCTCGTCGAGGGCGTCCACTTCCGCCGTGACTGGGTCCCCGCCGAGCGGCTCGGGAGGCGGGCGGTCGCCGTGTCCTGCTCCGACCTGGAGGCGATGGGGGCCCATCAGGTGGCAGTTCTGGTGGGCCTGTCGGTGCCGGGCGACCTCGAGGCGTCGTGGGTCGCCGACCTGGCCCGGGGGATCCGCGCCGAGTGCGAGGCCGCCGGCGCGTCCCTGGTGGGCGGCGACGTCACCCGGTCCCGCGACGTCACCCTCGCGATGACCGTCGTCGGCGAGCTCCGCGGTCGTCCGCCCGTCCTCCGCTCGGGTGCGCGGCCGGGCGACGTCGTCGCCGTGCGAGGCCGGCTGGGCTGGGCTGCCGGCGGGCTCCAGGTGCTCAAACGCGGCTTCCGGTCGCCCCGCGCCCTGGTCGAGGCCTATCAATGCCCGGTCGTGACCTACGGCGCCGGTGCCGAGGCGGCGCTGGCCGGAGCGACGGCCATGGTCGACGTCTCGGACGGCCTGCTCGCCGACCTGGGTCACCTGGCCTCGGCCAGCGAGGTGGCCGTCGACCTCGACTCCGGACGCTTCGACATCCCGGACCCCGTCAGGGCGGTCGCCGCCGCGACCGGCGGCGATCCCCTGACCTACGTGCTGACCGGCGGCGAGGACCACGCCCTGGCCGCCACGTTCCCGTTCGGACGGGTGCCGCCCGAGTGGCTCGTGGTGGGCAAGGTCGCCGACGGCCAGGGCGTGACCGTCGACGGCGAGGAGTGGGCGGGGCCGAAGGGCTGGGATCACTTCGCCCGGTGACCTCCCGGTGACCTCCCGGTGACCTGCGTCGCGGTGCCGCGGCGTGGGTACGCGGCCGGCGAGGGCCCGTCGCGTACGGTGCTGTCATGGCGACCCGTGCACCTTCCCCGGCACGGCCGAGCACCAGCGCCTCCTCGCGAGGAGGCGGCTCGCCGCGCACGTCCGGGGCCCGACGACCGACCACTCGACGGCGTGCACCCGCGCGCGCGGGCTTCTTCACGACCGTGGGCCGAGGGCTCGCGGCCGTCTGGCGAGGCACGGCGCGCGGGCTCGGTCATCTCGTGCGTGGTCTCGGGCACGGTGCCGCCGACATCGATCCCAAGGTCCGGCGAGACGGCGCCGGGCTGCTGTTCCTGGCACTGTCGATCGTCGTCGTGGCGGTGTTCTGGTTCCAGGTGCCCGGTCCGGTGGGGGAGTACCTGAGGCAGGCCATCCAGACGGTCGTCGGCACCTACGCGTCCTACGCCACGCCGGTCGCGCTGGCGGTGATGGCGTGGCGGACGCTCCGCCATCCGGACCGCAACGGTCCGTGGGGACGACAGGCGGTCGGCTGGGGCTCGATCCTGTTCGGCGTTCTCGGCGTGCTGTCCATCGCCCACGGCCTGCCGCGACCGGTCGACATGCCCAAGGTGCGAGAGGCGGGTGGCATCGCAGGCTTCCTTTCGTCGTCGTTCTTCGCCGACCTGCTGACGGCGTGGGTCGCGGTGCCGCTCCTGGTGCTGCTGGCCGTGTTCGGCCTGCTCGTGGTGGTGGGACGCCCGATCGCCGACCTCGTCGACGGCGCCAAGGGCCTGGTCGCTCGCGTGCCCCGTCCGGAGCCCAAGCCCGCCCTTCGCTTCGGCGTCGACGAGGCCTACGACACCCCGCTCGTGCCCGCGCCGGACCCCGAGCCGTCGCACGTCGAGCCGGACCACGATCCCCTGGCGGTCGCGCTGTCGGTGGCGCCCCCGGTCACCCCGTCACAACGGCGGGAGCCCGCGGCTGCCGGGGCGGCGCAGGAGCCGCTCGCACCGCCGGCCCACTCGGACGGACCGCTCCGCGGCGCGCAGGAGCCGTTGGGCGGCGACATCGCCTACCTCCTGCCGGACCCGGCCGTGCTCAAGCCCGGCTCCGTGCCCAAGGCGCGCTCCCAGGGGTCCGACGCCGTGGTGGGGAGCCTGTCCGAGGTGCTGCGGCAGTTCGAGATCGACGCCACCGTCACCGGCTACACCCGCGGCCCGACCGTCACCCGCTACGAGGTCGAGCTCGGCCAGGCCGTCAAGGTGGAGAAGGTCACCGCGCTGTCCAAGAACATCGCCTATGCCGTCGCCAGCCCCGACGTGCGCATCCTGGCCCCGATCCCCGGCAAGTCGGCGATCGGCATCGAGATCCCCAACAAGGACAAGGAGGTCGTCTCGCTCGGCGACGTGCTGCGATCGACCACGGCTCGCAACGACCACCATCCGATGACGGTGGGGCTGGGCAAGGACGTCGAGGGCGGCTTCGTGGTCACCAACCTCGCGAAGATGCCCCACCTGCTGGTCGCCGGAGCCACCGGCTCGGGCAAGTCGAGCTTCGTGAACTCGATGATCACCTCGATCCTGATGCGGTCGACCCCGGACGAGGTGCGCATGATGCTCGTCGACCCCAAGCGGGTGGAGCTGAACCACTACGAGGGCATCCCGCACCTCGTGACACCCATCATCACGAGCCCGAAGCGGGCCGCCGAGGCGCTGCAGTGGGTCGTCCGCGAGATGGACCTGCGCTACGACGACCTGGCCGCCTTCGGCTTCCGCCATGTCGACGACTTCAACAAGGCCGTCAGGGCAGGGCAGGTGAAGCCCCTGCCGGGCTCCGAGCGGGTGGTCGCGCCCTACCCCTACCTGCTGGTGATCGTCGACGAGCTGGCCGACCTGATGATGGTGGCCCCACGCGACGTCGAGGACTCGATCGTGCGCATCACCCAGCTGGCCCGGGCCGCCGGCATCCACCTGGTCCTGGCGACGCAGCGACCGTCCACCGACGTGGTGACCGGTCTCATCAAGGCCAACGTGCCGTCGCGGCTCGCGTTCGCGACGTCGTCGATGACGGACTCCCGGGTCATCCTCGACCAGCCCGGCGCCGAGAAGCTCGTCGGGCAGGGTGACGGCCTCTTCCTGCCCATGGGGTCGAGCAAGCCCGTCCGTGTGCAGGGGTCGTGGGTGACCGAGCACGAGATCCGTCAGGTGGTGCAGCACGTCACCGGGCAGCTCCAGCCGCAGTACCGCCCCGAGGTCACCGCCCCTGCGGAGTCGTCCTCCAAGGTGGCCGAGGACATCGGAGACGACCTCGACCTCGTGCTGGAGGCCGCGGGGCTGATCGTGAACCTGCAACTGGGCTCCACCTCGATGCTGCAGCGCAAGCTGCGCGTCGGCTTCGCCAAGGCGGGCCGGCTCATGGACATCCTCGAGACGCGGGGCGTCGTGGGACCCTCGGAGGGGTCGAAACCCCGTGAGGTGCTGGTCAGGCCCGACGACCTCGACGAGTGCCTGGCGATGCTCCAGGCGGGCTGATGCCCTGGACCGAGCCCACCACCGACTACTGGCAGCGGTTCGAGTCACCCGCGTCGTGGCGCGGACGACTCGAGCCCCCGTACCGCTTCGCCTACCCGGCTCTGGTCGACGCCGGGCGGATGCTGTCGCTGCCGATCCGTCCCCTCCCGGCGTCCCGTCCCGAGACCGGCCCGGACGGCGAGCCTCGAGCCCCCAGGGCCGTCGCCTCGTTCATCGGCAACCAGGCGTCCGTCCACGTGGTCGACGAGCTGGCACGAGCCATGGGCGATCGCGCCCGCACGCTGCGGCCCGACGTCGTGGTCGGTCTGCCCACCCTCGGCATGGGCTTCGCCCCGGGCGTCGTCCGGCGGCTGGGGCAGGAGCGCTACGTGCCGCTGGGGTATTCGCGGAAGTACTGGTACGACGACGCCCTCGCCACCCACGTCTCGTCCGTCACCAGCCTCGCCGCCAAGACCGTCTACCTCGATCCCAACCAGCTGCGGCTGGTCCGCGGGCGACGCGTGGCGATCGTCGACGACGTCGTCAGCACCGCCCGTACCCTCACCGCCGTCTGGGAGCTGCTGGAGTCGCTCGAGGCCGACGTGGTCGGCGCGGTGGTGGCGATGCGGCAGACGGCGCGCTGGCCGGCCGCGCTCGGTACGGACCGTGCCGGGCGGGTGCTCGGCGTGTTCGACTCACCCGGCCTCGCCCTGGGGCAGGACGGCTGGTGGCCGGAGTGACCGGGCCCGGCCCGGAACCCGACCGTCGCGACTCGGCGCGAATGCTGCTGTTCGACGCCGACGACCGCCTGGTCCTGATCCGCCGTGTCCGCGAGGGTGTGCCGCCCTATCTCGTCACCCCTGGTGGCGGCGTGGAGGAAGGGGAGTCCACGAGCGAGGCCGCGGTGCGCGAGTGCGCCGAGGAACTGGGCGCCGTCGTGACGCCCGGCCCCGTGGCTGTACTGACGGCGCCGGATCCCTCGGGGGTCGTCACGTTCCACCTGGGCGTCGTCCGCCGTTTCGACCCGGCGCTGCGCACCGGACCCGAGCTCAGCGAACCCGGCCGCGGCACCTACGAGACGATCCACGTCGCGGTGGACGACGCCGACGCCCTCTCGCTCCTCCGTCCCGAGGCGCTGCGAAGCCTGATCGCCACGCACGGAGGCCTGTGGATCGGCTGGGCGCGGAGCCAGTTCTCCCAGTTCTGACGGGGCGCGGCGACCCTCGGTCAGGGCAGGCCGGCGACCCTGCCGAGTGCGGTGGCGAGGGCACCGAGCACCACGACCAGCAGGTAGGGGGCCCGCAGCCACAGGGCAACCCCGGCTGCGGCCAACCCCACCAGGCGGGCGTCGAGCACGATCCGGCCCCCGTCGGTCAGCGTGTTCAGCGCCACCAGCGACGCCAGCAGACCCACGGTCATTGCCGTCGTGGCGCGGGCCACCACCGGGTGCTCGACCCAGGCGAGGGGGATCAGGTAGCCGCCGAGCTTGAGCAGGTAGCACCCGATCGCCGCGACCAGGATCCAGGTCCACGCGGTCACCGGCCTCGTCCGATCCCGATCCCGGCCGCCACGGCCGCAGCCACGAGCAGGGGTACCCCGTTGGGCAGCAGCGGCACCAGGGCGATGGTGACGACGGCGCACACGATGCCGGTCGCGATCGCGTCGCCGCCCGCGAGACGCGGCCATAGCAGGCCGAGGAACGCCGCCACGGCCGCACCGTCCAGGCCGTAGGTCCGCGGGCTGCCGAGGGACGCGCCCACGAGGGCCCCCACGAGCGTGAAGAGGTTCCAGGTGACGAAGATGCCGGTTCCGGCGGTCCAGAAGCCCCGGCGCTTCTCGGCGGGATCGTCCTGGGCGACCGCGGTGGCGAAGGACTCGTCGATGGTCATCTGTGCCGTGAGCGGCCACAGCGCCGGCGGCGGACGGAGCTGTCCCTTGAGCTCGGCGGCGTACACCAGATTGCGGACGCCCAGGAGCAGGGCCGACACGGCACCGGCGGGTCCGCCGCCCGCGCCGATGAAGGCGAACTGGGATCCGCCGGTGAACATCACGAGCGAGAAGACCTGGGTCTGCCACACCGACAGCCCTGCGGCGACGCCGAGCGCTCCGAACGACACGCCGTAGAGTCCGACCGCGACGGCGATGGACAGGCCCATCCGAGTCGCGGGGGTGAGGGTCACCCTGGTGACCCTAGTGGGGTGGCGTCGGCGACCTGAGGTAGGTTCGCCACGTGACCTCCCCGACCCGCGTGCACGTGCTCACGCTCGGGTGCGCCCGCAACGAGGTCGATTCCGACGAGCTGGCCGGCCGCCTCGCGGCCGGAGGGTTCGCGCTCGTCGACGAGCCCGCCGAGGCCGAGGCGGTGCTGGTCAACACGTGCGGGTTCATCGACGCGGCCAAGCAGGACTCGATCGACACGCTGCTGGCCGCCTCGCGGCTCAAGACAGGTGGCGTGACGAAGGCGGTCGTGGCGGTGGGCTGCATGGCCGAGCGCTACGGTCGCGAGCTGGCCGAGGCGCTCCCCGAGGCCGACGCGGTGCTCGGGTTTGACAGCTACGGCGACATCGCCGCGAGGGTGGACGCGATCCTGCACGGAGCGCGACCCGAGGCTCACGTCCCCCGCGACCGGCGCGAGCTGCTGCCGATCACCCCCGTCGCCCGGCCGCGGGCCGCGATCGGCGTCGAAGTGCCGGGGCACGCGCCGGCGTCCGGCCCGGCGTTGGTGCGACGTCGGCTGGGTCACGGTCCGTCGGCGCCGCTCAAGATCGCCTCGGGTTGCGATCGGCGCTGCGCCTTCTGTGCCATCCCGCGCTTCCGGGGCTCGTACCTGTCGCGGCCCGTCGACGAGATCGTCGCCGAGGCCCGGTGGCTCGTGACCCAGGGGGTGCGGGAGGCGTTCCTGGTCAGCGAGAACACGTCCTCCTACGGCAAGGACCTGGGCGACCCGCGTGCCCTCGAGAAGCTGCTGACGGCCCTCTCCGGCGTGGACGGGCTGGACTGGGTGAGGCTGTCGTACCTCCAGCCGGCCGAACTGAAGCCGTCGCTGCTCGACGCTCTCTTCACCACCGGCACGGTGGTGCCCTACCTGGATCTGCCGTTCCAGCACGCTTCCGGGAGCGTGCTGCGCCGCATGCGCCGGTTCGGTGACCCCGACTCGTTCCTCGCCCTGCTCGACCGCATCCGCACGTACGACCCCGCGGCGGGCATCAGGAGCAACGTGATCGTCGGCTTCCCCGGTGAGACCGACGCCGACGTGACCCTGCTGAAGGACTTCCTCGTCGCCGCCCGACTCGACGTGGTGGGTGTGTTCTCCTACTCGGACGAGGACGACACCGAGGCGGCCGGGCTGGACGGCCATGTCGACGCCGACGAGATCGAGGCGCGCCGGCAGGAGGTGTCCGACCTCGCGCTGCTGCTCAACGAGGAGCGGGCGGCGGAGCGCGTCGGCGAGCGTGTCGCGGTGCTCGTCGAGATCGACGACGAGGGCGAGTGGACGGGTCGCACCATGCAGCAGGGCCCGGACGACGGGTCCACCCGTGTCGTCGCCGGGCCCGGCGAGCTGGCCGTGGGACACATCGTCGCGGCCCGCGTGACAGACTCGGAGGGTATCGACCTCGTGGCCGACCCGGGAGCGCTGTGACCACCGATCCGAAAGCGGAGCCGAGCACGCTGAACGTGCCGAACCTGCTCACCGCGGTGCGCATGCTCCTGGTGCCCGTGCTGGCCTGGGTCTTTCTCGCCGACCCTGTGTCGGAGGTCCATCGCTGGGCGGCGGCCGCCGTGTTCTTCGGGGCGTCGCTGACCGACTTCGTCGACGGCCGCATCGCGAGGGCCTACGGGCTCGTCACCAAGTTCGGCAAGCTGTGGGACCCGATCGCCGACAAGGCCCTGACCGGCACGGCCTTCGTCGTGTTGAGCATCGCGTCGGAGCTTCCCTGGTGGGTGACGATCGTGGTGCTGCTGCGGGAATGGGGCATCACGCTGCTGCGGTTCGTCATCCTGCGCTACGGGGTCATGGCCGCCAACCGAGGGGGCAAGGCGAAGACCTTCATGCAGACGCTGGCCCTGACCGCCTATCTGATGCCGCTGCCGGGGTTCCTGTACCCGGTCGCGGTCGGGCTCATGGCGATCGCGGTCGTCCTGACGGTCGTGACGGGCCTCGACTACCTCCGCGAGGCGGCTCTCATGCGCACCCGCTGGCTCACGGCCCGTGCCGCCGCGGAGGACGTCAGGCCGTGACGGCGGCCGTGGCGGGCGCTGTGCTGGCAGCCCTGCGCAGTCGCGGCTGGACGATCGCCACCTGCGAGTCGCTCACCGGCGGACAGCTCGTCGCCGCCCTCATCGACGTGCCCGGGGCTTCGGCGGCGGTGCGCGGCGGCCTGGTCACCTACGCCCCCGAGCTCAAGTCCGAGTTGGCGGGAGTGGCGGCCGACGTGATCGAACGGTGCGGGGTGGTCTCCCGTGAAGTCGCGCTGGCCATGGCCGAGGGTGCCCGTGCTCGCTGCGGGGCCGACGTCGGCGTGGCGACCACGGGGGTGGCCGGACCGGAGCCCGTCGACGACGTGCCGGTCGGCACCGTGTGGGTCGCGGTCTCCCTTCCCGGCGCCACGCACGCCCGCAACGCCGTGTTCCCGGGGGACCGGGCAGCGGTCCGGGCCGCCGCGGTGGCACTGGCCTTGTCGCTCGTGGACGAGGCCCTTGCCGCTTCGGCTGCCGAGTAGAGTCGTCGCATGCCGAACCGACAGGTCAACCCACTGCTCCGAGAGGTCCTCGGCGACAGCCTGCGCGACATCCGGACGCGGCAGGGGCGCACCCTCCGCGAGGTGTCGTCGGCGGCGCGCGTGAGCCTGGGCTACCTGTCCGAGGTCGAACGCGGCGAGAAGGAAGCCTCCTCCGAACTGCTCGCGGCCATCAGTGGCGCCCTCGACGTTCCGCTGTCGGTCGTGCTGGACGACGTCGCCCGCCGCTTCGAGGCCTACGCGTCGGTGACGGTGCTTCCGGTGCGCGCCAGCGTGGCCGCCTGACGGTGCGCGAAACGGAACTGTGGGAGCGGCTGCGGAAGGCGCTCGGCGCCACCTACGCCGGGGCCTGGGCCCAGCAGGTGGCCCTGACCGAACTGGGGTCCCGCACGGTCGTCGAGGCCCTCGGCGCAGGCGTCGAGGCGAAGGTCGTCTGGCGGGCGGCCCACGCGATGCTGGAACTGCCTGCTGCCGACCGGTGACCGTCGGCGGCCGCGATCGCACCCCCGGAAGCCACGGGGCAACACGCCCGGCCGCGCTGACTTCCGTTCGAACATCTGTTCGGTAAAGTGTCCCCAACGGACACAGCGGGGCGCCCATCCACAGGCTTCCCCGGAGCCGCTGGGAAAGTGTCGTAGGCACCGCCTACTGTCCCTTTCGACGACGACATCCCGCCATCGTGCGGGCCGAGGAGAGGTACGACGATGGCAGTGGCGGATCGCGAGAAGGCGCTGGAGGCGGCACTCGCCCAGATCGAGAAGGCACATGGCAAGGGGTCGGTGATGCGGCTCGGCGAAGGGTCGCGGGCGCCGATGGACGTGATCCCCACCGGATCCATCGCCCTCGACATCGCGCTGGGCATCGGCGGTCTGCCGCGCGGTCGAGTCGTCGAGGTCTACGGTCCCGAGTCCAGCGGCAAGACCACCGTGGCGCTCCACGCCATCGCCAACGCGCAGGCAGAGGGGGGCATCTGTGCCTTCATCGACGCCGAGCATGCGCTCGACCCCGACTACGCCAAGAACCTGGGGGTCAAGACCGACGAGCTTCTCGTCTCCCAGCCCGACAACGGCGAACAGGCCCTCGAGATCGCCGACATGCTCATCCGATCCGGGGCGCTCGCTCTGCTGGTGATCGACTCGGTGGCGGCGCTGACGCCGCGGGCCGAGATCGAGGGTGAGATGGGCGACAGCCACGTCGGACTGCAGGCGAGGCTGATGAGCCAGGCCTTGCGCAAGATGACGGGCGCCATCAGCGGCGCCAACACCACGGTGATCTTCATCAACCAGCTGCGCGAGAAGATCGGGGTGATGTTCGGCTCCCCCGAGACCACCACGGGCGGTCGAGCGCTGAAGTTCTACTCGTCGATCCGCCTCGACGTCCGGCGGATCGAGACCCTGAAGGACGGCTCCGACATGGTCGGCAACCGCACCCGCGTGAAGGTCGTGAAGAACAAGGTCGCGCCACCGTTCAAGCAGGCGGAGTTCGACATCCTCTACGGCGAGGGCATCTCTCGCGAGGGCAGCCTGATCGACCTCGGCGTGGAGCACGGCATCATCCGCAAGGCGGGGGCGTGGTTCACCTACGGGTCCGACCAGCTCGGTCAGGGCAAGGAGAATGCTCGCACGTTCCTGAAGAACAACCCCGCCGTCGCGCGCGACATCGAGGTGAAGATTCTCGCGAAGGTGGGCATCGGCAAGCATGCCGCCGACGCTGCCACCGAGCGCATCGACCCCCTGACCGGAGAGGTGGAGTTCTGAGCAGGGGGCGCGACCCTGGGGCCGACTCGCACGAAGAAGCCGAACAGCACGCCGATCCGGTGGCCGTGGCCCGGGAGATCGCGCTACGACGACTGACCGCACGGGCGCGCACCAGGGGGGAGTTGGCCGGCGACCTCGCCAGGCGCTCAGTCCCGTCCGAGGTGGCCGCGTCGGTGCTCGATCGCTTCGAGGAGGTCGGTCTGGTCGACGATGCGGGGTTCGCCCGGCAATGGGTGTCCAGTCATCCGGGCACGTCGGCGCGTCGCCTCCGCGACCAGCTCCGGGCGAAGGGAGTCACTCCGGACGACATCGACGGGGCCGTCGGCGAGATCGACGCCGACGACGACCTCGCCGGGGCTCGGCTGGTGGCTCAGAAGAAGCTCCGCTTGGTCAGGGATCTCGAGCCGCTGGTGCGTGACCGACGCCTGGCCGGTGCGCTGGCCCGTCGCGGCTTCGGGTCCGGTGTCGTGCAGCAGGTCCTGCGCGAGGTTCACGACGGCACCCTGTGAAAGCAGGGCCCGGCTTGCGGCGCGTCTCCTGCCGGCAATAGCCTCACGGGCATGCGAGGCGATGAGGGGTTGCTCCAGGGCTTCGGACTCCTCCTCATCGTCCTGAGCGCGCTGGCCGCGGCGGCCCTGCTGCTGGCGGCGTGGCTCGTGTGGTCGCGTCGGCGCAGCGACAGTCGCGAGGCGGCTCGGCTCGAAGCCGAGGTTGCTCGGCAGCGGGCCGAGATCGATGCCGCCCGCGACGATCTGCGCCTGGAGCGGGCCACGTTGACCCGGCGGGAAGAGAGCCTGGCAGACCGCGAGGAGCAGCTGCGTCACGAGCAGACCGCCCTCGACGACCGAGCGGCCTCGCTCGACCGGCGTCACGCCGACGCCATTGCCCGAGCGGACGAACTGACCGGGGCCGAACTGCGGGTGGCGTCGGAACTGGAGCGGGTCGGCAACCTGAGCCACGACGAGGCCGTGGCTCAGGTTCTCGCCAGGGCCGAGCGCGAGTCCCGGCTCCGGGCGGCGGCGCTCGCCCGTGACATCGAGCACGAGGCACGCCGCAATGCCGACCGCGAAGCGCGGGGCATCATCACCACCGCGATCCAGCGACTTGCCTCCGAGCAGACAACCGAGGCGGTGCTGGCCACCGTGGACCTGCCCACCGACGACCTCAAGGGACGCATCATCGGCCGCGAGGGTCGCAACATCCGCACCTTCGAGCAGATCACCGGCGTCAACGTGATGATCGACGACACTCCCGGCAGCGTTCTCATCAGCTGCTTCGATCCGGTGCGCCGCGAAGTCGCCAGGCTGACACTCACCGAGCTCGTGGCGGACGGGCGCATTCAGCCGGCGCGCATCGAGGAGGTGCACGAGCGCAGCAAGGCCACGATCGCCGACCGGATCGTCAAGGCAGCTCACGACGCTCTGGAGGAAGTGGGCATCACCGACCTGCACCCGGAGTTGCTGCCCTATCTGGGTGCCCTGAAATACCGCACCAGCTACGGGCAGAACGTGCTCGCGCATTTGGTCGAGTGCGCCCACGTGGCCGGCTTGATGGCCGCCGAGCTGGGTCTCGACGTGGCCAGGTGCAAGCGGGCCGCCTTCCTGCACGACATCGGCAAGTCGCTCACCCACGAGCAAGAGGGCTCGCACGCCATGGTGGGCGCCGATCTCGCGCGTCGCTACGGGGAGCATCCCGACATCGTCCATGCCATCGAGGCCCATCACAACGAGGTCGAGCCCCAGACGGTGGAGGCGGTGCTGACCCAGGCGGCCGACGCGATCTCGGGCTCGCGCCCCGGTGCCCGTCGCGAGAGCCTCGAGGCCTACGTCAAGAGGCTCGACCGGCTGGAGCGCATCGCTCTGGCTCACGAAGGCGTCGATCGTGCCTTCGCGATGCAGGCCGGCCGCGAGGTGCGGGTCATGGTCACCCCCGACGTGGTCGACGATGCGCAGTCGGCCGTGATCGCCCAGCAGATCGCGCGCGAGATCGAGAAGGAGCTCACCTACCCCGGACAGATCAGGGTCACGGTGGTGCGCGAGTCGCGCGCGACCGATGTCGCGCGGTGAGGGTCGGCTGACGGTCAGCGGGTGTAGCTGGCCGGGTCCTCGAACTGCTCGGTGTCGGTGTACATCGGCTCGTCGGGGTTGGGGGCAACAGGCAGGTTGGGCATGGCGACCGCCCGGCCACCGGCCCGGCGGCGGGCCAACTTCCGCTCCAGCCAATGGGCGAACGCGGTCAGGTTCCAGTTGATCACAATGAAGATGACCGCCGCGACGAGGAACGAGACCACGAGGTTGCCCTTGACCACGGCGAGGTTCTGCAGGCTTCGCACCAGGTCGGGGTAGGTGACCATGTAGCCCAGCGCGGTGTCCTTCAGGATCACGACCAGTTGCGACACGAGCGAGGGCAGCATCGCCGTGATGGCCTGGGGGAGCAGGATGGAGCGCAGGGTCTGGCCCTGGGTCAGCCCGATGGCCAGGCCCGCTTCGCGCTGCCCCTTCGGGAGCCCGTGCACGCCGGCCCTGATGAGCTCGGCCATGACGCACGAGTTGTAGAGGGTGAGGCCCACGATGACGCCCGCGATCGGAAGGAGCTCGCCGGGGAGCTTGAAGGCGAAGAGGCTCACGTAGTAGGCGAACAACATCATCATGAGTACCGGCACCGACCGGAAGAACTCGACGAACGCCGCGGTGATCCAGCTGACGGCCCGGTTGTGGCTCAGGCGGCCCATCCCGAGCAGGAACCCGAGCAGGGTGGCGAGAACCACGCTCACCAGGGCGGCCTGGAGAGTCATCCACAGGCCGGGATAGACGTAGTAGACCCAGGAGTCGAGGTCGAGGAACGGTGCCCACTTCTCGGGGGCCAGCTCCCCGCGCAGTCCCCAGACGACCACGCCGACGCCGCCCAGCAGCAGTGCCCCGCCCACCGCCCCGACGATCGTGTTGATCCGCTGCGCCCGCGGGCCGGGAACGTCGAACAGTACCGCCTGCGCCGTCATCGCTGCACCGCCAGCTTCCGCGAGAAGTGGGTGAACGCGATCCCCATCGGCAGTGTCAGCACCACGAAGCCCGTAGCCATCACGAAGAAGATCAGGTAGAGCACGTCGGGGGAGAACTCGATCGCGTTCTTCATCGCGTACGAGGCCTCGGCGACGCCGATCGTCGAGACGACCGTGGTGTTCTTGGTGAGCGCGATCATGGTGTTGCCCAACGGGGCGATGGCACCCCGGAACGCCTGTGGCAGCACGATCTCGGTCAGGGTCTGCGAGAACGTGAGCCCGATCGCCCGGGCCGCCTCGGCCTGCCCGACGGGCACCGTGTTCACCCCCGACCGCAGCGCCTCGGCCACGAAGGCCGCGTGGTAGATCGACAGTCCGATCACGCCCCACTGGAAGGCGTGGGTGGCCGAGCGGGCCGACATGGGAGAGATGTGCCACTGGAGCAGGGTGTAGAGACAGAAGAACATGAAGAAGACGATCAGCGTCAGCGGCGTGTTGCGTACGAGGTTCACGTAGGCCGCCCCGGCGAACTGGAAGATCCGCACCGGCGACACCCGGAGCACCGCGACGAAGGTACCAATCACCAGGGCGCCGAGCGACGAGACGAGAGCCAGCTGGATCGTGGCCAGAAAGGCGCTCAGGATGTCGTACTGGCGAATGAGCTCGAGCACTCCTCCTCCTTCACGAGTCGGTTCGTGCGGGCCCCGGGGGCCGGACCGGCCGGCCCCCGGGTGTCGCGATTACGAGCAGGCGTCGGTCTTGGGCGGGTTGTCGCCCGACACCTTGAAGCCCGACGGGCCCACGGTCTTGTCGAGCGCCTTCTGCCACTCACCGCTCGACTGCATCTTGGCGATCGCGGTGTTCACCTTGGTGCACATCGCGGTGTCGCCCTTCTTCAGGCCGACCCCGTAGCGCTCGGTCGAGAAGGGTGCGCCGACGACCTTCAGCTTGCCCTTGTACTGCTCCTGGGCCGCGTAGCCGGCCAGGATGACGTTGTCGGTGGTCACGGCGTCGAGGGTGCCTGCGGCGAGAGCGGTCACGCACTTCGAGTAGGTGTCCTGCTCGGACAGGTCCGTCCCCTGCGCGTACTTGTCCTTCACGTTCTTCGCCGAGGTCGAACCCGTGACCGAGCACAGCTTCTTGCCGTTGAGGTCCTGCGGACCCTTGATCGTCGAGTCGTTGCGCACGAGCAGGTCCTGACCCGCGATGAAGTAGGGACCGGCGAACGACACCCGTGCCTTGCGTGCATCGGTGATGGAGTAGGTGGCGAAGATCAGCTGCACCTGGCCGCCCTCGATGAGGGTCTCCCGCTGTGCCGACGGCGACTCCTTGAATACGATCTGCGACTCGGAGTAGCCCAGCTCCTTGGCGACGTACTTCGCCACCTCCACGTCGAAGCCCGTGTAGCCGGCGCCCTCCTTGAGACTCAGGCCGGGCTGGTCGAACTTGATGCCGATGGTGATGTTGCCGGTGGCACCACCGGCAGCAGCGCTGGCACTGCCGGCCGGTGCGGCGGGCGTCGAGCCGGGGGCCTGACAGGCGGCTGTGCTCAGCGCGAGGACCGCCCCGGCCAGCAGGGCGAGTGGCTTGCGGAATGTCATGGTTCCTCCTGTTGATACTGCTGGTCCGGGCGACGGTGTCGTGGCCCGGCGGGCTGAAGGTGTCAGTGGGTGAGGATCTTGCTGAGGAAGTCCTTGGCGCGGGCGGACCGGGGATGGTCGAAGAAGGCGTCCGGCTGGTCGCTCTCGATGATCTGTCCGTCGGCCATGAAGACCACGCGGTCGGCCGCCTTGCGGGCGAACCCCATCTCGTGGGTCACCACGATCATGGTCATGCCCTGCCGGGCCAGGGTGACCATGACGTCGAGCACCTCCTGCACCATCTCGGGGTCGAGTGCGGAGGTCGGCTCGTCGAACAGGATGACCTTCGGGTCCATGGCGAGGGCGCGGGCGATCGCCACGCGCTGCTGCTGGCCGCCCGAGAGCTGGGCGGGATACTTGTCGGCCTGGTCGGACACCCCGACGCGGTCCAGCAGCTGCATGGCCTTGTCGCGAGCCGCGGCCTTGCTGAGGCGGCGCACCTTGATCGGCCCGAGCATCACGTTCTCGGCGATGGTCTTGTGAGCGAAGAGGTTGAACGACTGAAACACCATGCCCACATCGGCCCGGAGTTGGGCGAGCTGCCTGCCCTCCTGGGCCAGCTGGACGCCGGCGATCGTGATGGTGCCCGAGTCGATGGTCTCCAGGCGGTTGATGGTGCGGCACAACGTCGACTTGCCCGAGCCGGACGGTCCGATGACGACGACCACCTCGCCCTGGTGCACCGAGAGGTTGATGTCGCGCAAGACGTGCAGCTGCCCGAAGTGCTTGTTGACGTCGGTGAGCACCACCAGGGGAGCGGCCCCACCCGTCGCCGGATCAGTCATGCGGACACACTAAGGGGGCGACGCCCCGGCGGAAAGCGTGCAACCGGGCCAGTGCCGCAAGGGTTACACGACTGTTGCATTCGGCGCGACACGGCCACGGACCTCGGGCGCCACCGCTGGTCGGGCTCGGCACGGCCGTCGCGGCTCGTCTACAGTGGCTGGGCCATGACCCAGAAGACCTACGCCGTCATCACCTACGGGTGTCAGATGAACGCTCACGACTCCGAACGCATCTCGGGGCTCCTGGAGGACGCCGGCTACCGGCGAGCCGAGAGCGGCACCGACGACGCCGACCTCGTGGTCTTCAACACGTGTGCGGTTCGTGAGAACGCCGACAACCGGCTCTACGGCAACCTCGGGCACCTGGCGCCGGCCAAACAGCGCCGGCCGGGGATGCAGATCGCCGTCGGTGGCTGCATGGCCCAGAAGGACCGCGAACTCATCGTGACGAAGGCGCCCTGGGTCGACGTCGTCTTCGGCACCCACAACGTGGGTGCGCTGCCCGTGCTGCTGGAGCGCGCGCGTGTCGAGCGGTCCGCCCAGGTCGAGATCAGGGAGGCGCTTGAGCAGTTCCCCTCCACGCTGCCGACGCGGCGCGAGTCCGCCTACGCCGCCTGGGTCTCGATCAGCGTGGGCTGCAGCAACACCTGTACGTACTGCATCGTCCCGGCACTGCGGGGCAAGGAGACCGATCGCCGTCCGGGCGACATCCTGGCCGAGGTGCGCATGCTGGTCGACGAGGGCGTGCAGGAGGTGACGCTGCTCGGTCAGAACGTCAACGCCTACGGGCTGGAGTTCGGCGACCGGGAAGCCTTCGCCAAGCTGCTGCGCGCGTGCGGTCAGGTGGACGGCCTCCGGCGGGTCCGGTTCACCTCGCCTCATCCCAAGGACTTCACCGACGCGGTCATCGCCGCGATGGCCGAGACCGACAACGTGATGCCGAGTCTTCACATGCCGCTGCAGTCGGGCTCGGACGACGTCTTGCGCCGGATGCGGCGCTCCTACCGGTCGGAGCGCTTTCTCGGCATCCTCGATCGGGTACGGGAGGCGATTCCCGAGGCCGCCGTGACGACCGACATCATCGTCGGGTTTCCCGGCGAGACCGAGGCGGACTTCCAGGCGACCCTCGACGTCGTGCGCCAGGCCAGGTTCTCCGGGGCGTTCACCTTCCAGTACTCGATCCGCCCGGGCACCCCGGCGGCCACGATGGCCGACCAGGTGCCGCGGCCGGTGGTTCAGGAGCGCTACGAGCGTCTGGTGGCCCTGCAGGACGAGATCGCCTGGCAGGAGAACCTTCGGCTGGTCGGCACGCCGGTCGAGGTGATGATGGCCACCGGTGAGGGCCGCAAGGACGCCGCGACCGCCAGGATGTCCGGCAGGGCCCGCGACAACCGGCTCGTCCACGTCGCGGTGGGTGCCGACCCGTCCGCTCGGCCGCGTCCAGGCGACCTGGTCGAGGTGGCCGTGACCCACGCCGCGCCCCATCACCTGGTCGCCGACGGCGGGGTGGCAGGCCTGGTCCGGACGCGAGGCGGCGACGCCTACGCCGCACGCCTGGCCGCGCCGGCGACCGTGGGCGTGGCACTGGGGATGCCGACCCTCCGCCCGGCCTGACCCGCCCGTCGCGAATCGTGGGCCGGAACGGCCACCGGGGCCGCACCCCGAAGGGTACGGCCCCGGCTGGGCTCCAGACTGCCGTGGGGCAGTGGGTCAGGCCACCGATACCTTCTCGGTGAGGCCGTCGACCTGGCTCTTCAGGAGATCCTGTGCCTGGTCGACCTGACCGGCGTACGCGCCACCGGTCTTCTCGTCGACGGTGTCTGCGACCCCGTCGATTGCGGCCTTGACCTGGTCCTCGTGTCCTGCGACAGCGTTGCTGATCTGCTCAGACAAGCCCATGTGCGCAGCACCTCCTTTCCCTGAGCCAACTTCCGGGCCGCCTTTCCGCAGCGGGGATCCGGAGGTGACGCCCCCTGGCGTCCTCGCCCATTGTTGCCGCTCCGGGCGCTCCCGCCAAGTACTTTTCGGACGGGTGAGAGACTGAGCCGGTGATCGCCCCGGCCACTCTCGCGATCGTCGGCCCGACGGCGAGCGGCAAGTCCTCGCTCGCTGTCGCCGTGGCGGGGCGAATCGTGGAGCGCGGCCGGCCGGCCGAGATCGTCAACGCCGACTCCATGCTGGTCTATCGCGGCATGGACATCGGGACGGCCAAACCCACGCCGTCGGAGCGTGCCGGGATCGTGCACCACCTGATCGACGTCATGGACGTGACGGCCTCGGCTTCGGTGGCCGACTTCCAGGGCTGGGCCAGGGCTGCCATCTC
>Ga0073899_10000336_pt1 | contig 43097 bp, 34 predicted proteins | sample KloWWTmetaKNB5Ph_FD_88975 | JGI IMG/M metagenome (GOLD analysis project Ga0073899, IMG submission 88975) | Active sludge microbial communities from Klosterneuburg, Austria, studying microevolution and ecology of nitrifiers - Klosterneuburg... | ecosystem: Engineered > WWTP > Aerobic digester >... | reverse complement strand
CGGAGATTAACCTGTTTCTGAAAGGTAGTCTTTAACGCAAAGGTGCAGAGAAGCAAAAGCGCAAAGGTATTTTCATTCCTTTCACGTATTACGCATCACTCATGCTGTATCGCGTTCCAATATTTGCAACGGCAGTCGCATACGCCGGTTCGACCGCGCCGGGTCAGACAACATCGACAGTAACATCTCGACGGCCAGCCTGCCCGATTCCTCCAATGACTGTGACACCGTAGACAAGCCGATATATTCGGCAAAGTCGGCGTCGTCAAAGCCCAGCACCGCAATGTCACCGGGCACCGATAACCCCAGTTCGCGCGCAGCCTTGAGCACGCCCAAGGCCAACGTGTCGTTGCCCGCAAAAATCGCCGTCGGATGCGCCGGCTGTTGCAGCAGATCGACCGCCTGCAGCCGTGCTTCTTCATGGGTCGATGTGCGCGGGGCAAAGCCTGGCAGCACCGGCGCAAGGCCGTGTCTTTCCAGTGCGGCGGTGAAGCCTCGGTAGCGCAACTCACTGGTGCCGATGGCATAGCCAGGAAGCTCACGGTCGCCGCCGACAAAACCGATCCGAACGTGTCCCTTTGCCACCAGATATTCGGCAGCCATCTCACCGCCCGCTACATTGTCGATCTCGACCGCGGCCAACTTGGGATGCGCGCCCTCGATCAGGACAGTCGGCAGCCGATGCTGGACCAGCCGCATCGCCTCCTGATCGTCCAATTTCAACGAGATGATCAGCAACCCATCCAGCCGCCGCGTGATCGGCAGTGTATGCAAATAGCTGCGCGCATGTTCGGGCGTATCAACATTGTAGACGACCAGCTCAAATCCCGTATCACGCAGCGCACTCGCCACCCCGCGCAGACGCTGCGTAAAGGATGGATAATGCATGAAAAAGGGCGCCAGCACGCCGATCTGTCGGTGAATCCGCCGCGCACGCGCCGTGGCTTCAGCTTTTGGAATAAAACTAAGCTCGTCAATCGCTTCCTGAATTCGCTGAAGCGTGGTGGTATTGACTGTCTGGGGCGCATTGATCGCGCGGGAGACAGTTGCAATACTCACACCTGCGCGTGAGGCAACGTCATAGATCGTCGAAGTCATTGAACAACTTTTATGGAATCAAAATGCTTGGGTAGCTCTGGAATGCAGCATTCTACACACTGCGCTGTAAGAGCTTTCATGAAAGCACTTACAATAGGTAGCCTAGCACACTTTCGGGGGTATGTCAACCCCTCGGCAACCAAAACTTTGGAAGAGATTGCACCGAAAGGAGATTAATAAGGAAGCAGGCGATACGCTCGGCACATCAGGGTAAAGGCTTACTCTGGCAGCATTTGGCTGGCGCTGCGCTCCACCTTGACCCCTTGCCGTCGCAAGCGCTGCTCTACTTCGTCGGCATCCGGTGCATCTGCAATGAGGACGTGGTCAGCTTGACCCGCGGCCGCCAGGTCGCTGCCGATCTGCGGCTGCCGAGTGGAGGCAAATTGCAGCAGCGCGATACATTGCTCCAGCGTCGCCGGCGGTGTGGAGACATAGAGGTAGGTTGTTGCGTGAGAAGGCTGGCTGTCCTGTCCAGTCAACCTGGCCGGCGCGCGCGCCTCAACACGATTAGCGCCAATGGGCTCCTGCTTGCGACGGAAGCTGACGCGCACCGCCTCTAATCCGCTCAGATCGACCGCGGCCCAGATGCCCAGACCGTCCGGCTCGACCCGATACGCGCCGGGGCCTAACGGTTTGAACTCGACGTTGTACACGCCTTGCTCCGCCCGCGCGCGCGTGGAGAGCGTATACTCTTCCTCCTCGCCTTTGTAGACGCGCACCGGATGGTTGGCCATGCCTTCAATCTCGACATGAAGGGCGCTGAAGCCAGGCATCGAACCCGCCTGCGTCACGGTAGACTCCCAGACGCTGATCAGCGGCGCAAAGGTAATCGTCCATCCGTTCAAGCCGTCAACTTCGAGATTGGTCTGCGCAAACCCACCTTCGACAAAGAGCGAATAGACGCCGGCGCTCAGTTCGGCAAAAACGACCTGCCCGGCGCCATCCACGTCTTCGCGGCGCTCGTTGCCCACCGCATCGACGAGGCGCGCGGTGCGTCCTGCACCGTCCGGCAGCGTCGCGGCGATGACGCTTGCACCGCGGCCGCCCTGCTGCTGCACAGCAGAAGCGCGCACAATGTCGGGCAGCGCCAGATCGACCGTGACGCGACTTTTCCCATCGAGGGCAATATCCGACGCGCTGGCCGTCTCCTCAAAGCCGACGACCTGCACGGTGTACAGTCCGGCGCCTAGCTCCTCAAATTGATACTCCCCTGTGGCGGCAACAGACTGCTCGCGGCGGTCAGCGCGGTCGTCGAGCAGGGCGATCCGCAGCGGTTGCCCCGCACGCGTCCCGTGCACCTTGCCGGCGACCACTGAAGTAGCAACCGGCGCTGGCGTTTCCAGCACACCGTAGACAAACTCAACGCGTGGTATCGACCGCTTATCGATATGCACGCGCGCTTCGAGCTGCGTCGTGCGACCATCTTCCTCCGGCGCGTTGTCCACCGTCACGATATAGTGACCTTCGTCCAGCCCGCCGATCAGACAGGCGGCCGCGCCATATTCCGGCGCCGACCCGGTTTCCACGATGTCGCTTGCGCCGTCAGCGCCGTGCACCTGGACCGGCAACTTCTTATACCCTGGCGTCGAAACGGCCACCGCGCCGATGCCCGGCGTCGCCGCGGCCACGCTCACAGTGTAGCCCCAGCCCGCCTGCATCAAATCGGCCGTGACCTTGTTGCGGCCATCCAGCAGCACACGTTCGACCACGCTGCCGCTGGGGTGGACGCGCAAGCTGAATTCGCCTGGCGGGAGATCGACGAAGCGATAGCTGCCATCCTCGCGCGCCAGGGTGACCCACTCCTCACCGCTGCTGGTTTGCACCAGCATGACGACCGCACCGGCGCCGCCCGCCACATGGCCTTCGATGGCGCTGCGTCCCACCATCTCCACCGGCGCGGGCAAGGTCAGACGCACGACGACTTCGCGTTGGTCGCGATGCAAGGAGATCTCTTCGCGGTAATCTGCTTCGGGCATGCGCAGCACATAGTCGCCATCGGCAAGATCCGGGAATTCAAAAATGCCGGTGTTGTCCAATGTACAATGCGCCACTTCGATGCCGTCGCGTTCCAGCAGCAGCGCGCGCCTTGCGCCCAGATTGGCAATGCTCCCCCGCAGCAGGATGCGCGCCGGGGTCTCGCTGTGCGTGTGGGAGCGTTTTGGCTCGGACTGCAAGGCGCGCACGACGGGGAGCGAGCCACCGGGCCAGCGGTCGCTGTACCAGGCTTGCCCTTCCCACCACGCGCTCGTGCTGCCCAGCCGCTCGTTGCCCAGCAGCCAGAACGCGCTGCAAAAATAGTAATCCGGCGCGTGCTTGAAGCGTTGGCTCGTCCCCATCATGATGCGACAGGCTTCCAGCGTTTGCGCCATGTGGAGGTCGGGCGTCGTGGCCGGATAGCGCGGGTCGCTGTCTTCGCCCACGATATAGCCGCATTCGGTGGAGAGGATGGGGAGGCTGTGGCCAAGATGTTTGCGGTTGAGCGCGTCGCGCTGTTCATAGGCCAGCCAACATGCGTGGTCGTCAGCGATGGTGGCGCCAGGATTGCGCCGGTCGTAGCGCAGCCGGTTGACTTCAGCCAGGCTACGCCCGCGCCAGGCGTCAGATTGCCAGGATTCACCCGCCACCGCACGGTAGAAGCGGTCGGTGAACGCGCCGCCCTCCTGGTTGCCGATGTCGTAGGGATAGTCCAACGGGCGATTTTGCGAGTAGTTATGCACTGCCTGCCAGACCGGGCCGTCAAACAAGTCGCGGCGCCCCGCGGCGACGATGCGGCCGACCAGATCCCAGCGGCTGCCGTTGGACAGCGCCGGAATTGCCGGCATCCCGCCGCGCTCCAAGATCACTTCAAGCGCCGCGATCGTGTTTTCGATAGTGATGTCCAGCCCGTTGACCGGGACGCGCCCGCCTTTCCATTCAGCGTCGACATCCGGCTCGTTGTTGAACTCGAAGTAGCGCACGCCGGCGCGGATCAACGCGTCGAGATGCACCAGTTCTTTGACGCCTAGGCGGCCAGGGTTGGGCGCGGGTCGATACAGCCGCACGATCGGCATGAAGCCTTCCGCCAGCAAGAGCTCGCAGAAGTCAAGGGCGCCGTCATGATTGAAGACCTTGACCCATTTGACGCCCATCGCTTTGAGTTCAGGCATCCAATATTCACGGATTTTTGCCATGCCCACTGCGGCAGCATAGCCTACACTCCAATGAATACCAATGCCTGTATCGTTTGCCGGTCGCGGATAATCGTTGAGTTCCATCAGGGATAGTCAATTGCGCTGGAAGAAAGACGGTTGGCGTAAGCTTGTAGCACCGCGCCCATTATAGCGCACTGTCAAGCTGCAAGGAAACCAGCGCGAGAGCGGGGACGCCGACAGTAGACAGTAGGTCGGGCTACCAGCCCGACGTAGCTTCTGCGGGTTGATGCTACCCGGAGCGTTGGCGCAATACCGTCGGGCTGGTAGCCCGACCTACGGGGGCGGCTACTAACATTCGCTGGTAGAGAATGATCGTCTGACCCATTCCCGGAATGTGGACGTATAGGTTTGCCCGCTGGCGCAAGATGGGGTATCGTACCGGCTTATTGGCGTATAGGCGTAATACCTGACAACTTGTGGAAGATGCTATGGAATTAGTACAAAATGTAGTCAATCGTGTGACCGAGAATGTGCGACAAGTTATCGTCGGCAAGGACGAGGAAGTGCGGCTCACCCTGTTGGCGATGTTGTGCGAAGGCCACTTGCTGATCGAGGATGTGCCGGGGGTCGGCAAGACGATGCTCGCGCGTGCACTGGCGTTAAGTGTGGGTTGCTCCTTCCGCCGCATCCAATTTACGCCCGACATGCTGCCGACCGATGTCACCGGCGTCAACATCTACAACCAGAAGACGCAGGAATTCGAGTTCCGTTCCGGCCCGGTCTTTGCCCAGATCGTGCTGACCGATGAAATCAACCGAGCGACGCCCAAAACGCAATCCGCACTGCTCGAAGCGATGGAAGAACGCCAGGTGACGGTGGATGGCGAGACCTACCCGACGCCCAAGCCCTTCCTGGTGCTGGCGACGCAGAACCCAATCGAGTATGAAGGCACCTTCCCGCTGCCCGAAGCGCAGGTGGATCGCTTCATGATGCGCATCCATCTTGGCTATCCGAGCAAACAAAACGAAATCGACATCTTGAATCGCCAGAGCGATCATCACCCGATCCACGACGTGCGCCAGGTGCTGACCGCCGACGAATTGGTCGCCGCGCAGCGGGCGATCCGCACGGTTTATGTCGATGACCTGGTCAAGAGTTATATCGTCGATCTGGTGACGACGACGCGCGACCATCCCGACGTCTATCTGGGCGCCAGCCCGCGCGGCAGCCTTGCGCTCTATCACACCTCCCGCGCGTGGGCGGCCATGAACAGCCGCGATTACGTGCTGCCCGACGATGTCAAGCGTCTGGCTGAAGCGACCCTGGCGCACCGGCTGATCGTCAACCCCTCAGCGCGTATCAAGAATGTGACGGCGCGGCAGGTGATCGAAGATGCACTGCAACACACGGCTGTTCCCGGCGCGCGTGCGCGGGCGCGCTAGAAATCTCCCATCTCTACGCTCAGAACTGGAGCGTAGAGATGGGAGATTGGAAATTCCTCCTTCATGAACTCCCGTCTGCTCTTCCTGCTGGTTGGCGTCATCGCAGCCTGGGTCGTCGCGCTGAACACCGGTCGCGAGTTGGCCTTCAGCCTCGCCTATCTCCTCTCTGGAATTATCGTGTTGAGCTACTTCTGGGCGTGGAACAGCGTGCGCGGGGTGACAGCGCGGCGACGCACCAAATCGCGGCGCAGCCAGGTGGGACAATATGTCGAAGAACAGTTCGAGGTCACCAACCGCAGCTTCTGGCCCAAGCTGTGGCTGGAAATCGACGATCTCTCAACGTTGCCCTGGCACAGCGCCGGCCGTGTCGTGAGCGCGGTGCGACGCAACGGGACACAACGCTGGCTGGTCAAAACGCTCTGCATCCAGCGCGGTCGCTTCCGGCTGGGGCCGGTGACTTTGCGCAGCGGCGATCCCCTGGGCATTTTCCGCCGCGAGCGCCCCCTCTCCGGCACGGGATACGTCATCGTCTATCCGCCTACGGTGGAGCTGACTTCGTTCGAGCCTTCGGTTTCTGAATTGTCCGGCGGCGAGGCGCGCCACCGCCGCACCTACCAGGTGACGTCGAGCGTGGCCGGCGTGCGCGAGTATGTGAACGGTGACGGCTTCAACCGCATCCACTGGCCCACCACGGCGCGGCTCAATCGGCTGATGGTCAAGGAGTTTGAGCTCGATCCCACCGCGGACGTGTGGATTTACCTCGACCTGTGCAGCAGCGCCGCAGCCGCCTTGTCCTGGACGCCGCCGCCGCCAGAGTCGCCGCTGTTCAGCGGGCGTTTGCGCACGCAGCGCTCTCTGGAGCTGCCGCCGGCCACCACCGAGTACGGCGTGACGATTGCCGCCAGCCTGGCGCGCTATTTTATTTTGCGCAACCGTGCGGTCGGCATGAACAGCCGCGGCCGCACGCGCGAGTTTGTGCAGTCCGACCGCGGCGAACGCCAACTCCACAAATTTTTCGAGGCGCTGGCGGTGGTCGAGGCGGCCGGCGAGCTGCCTTTTGCCGATCTGGTGGCGACCGACGGCATCCGGCTCAATCGCAACGACACGCTGCTCGCCATCACGCCCGACGCCGACCCCGGCTGGGTGGCGGCGCTGCAAATGCTCCAGCGCCGCGGGGTCAACAGCGTAGCGATCCTGATCGATGCCACCACCTTTGGCTCGCAGCGCAATTACGACCGCGTGCAAGGCGAGTTACTGGCCTCCGGCATTTCACTCTATCGCATCCGCCGCGACGACGATTTGGGAGCCGCCCTGGCCGCGCCATTGCATGTCGACAACGCGCGCTGACAACGAGGAGACCATCGACGTGACGCCCTCCAGCAAAAGCATTGCGCTCCCTCCAACCGCGCCGGATCCCACTGTACCGGCTCCAGTCAAATTTGGCCTGATCGACCTGGCGCTGCTGGCGATGACCGTGATCTGGGGCGTGAACGCCGTGGTCGTCAAGGCGATCTACGTGCAGATTCCGCCGCTGGTCTTTATGTCGGTGCGCTTTGTGATCGCAGGTTCGTTGTTGTTGGCCATTCTTTGGGGCACAGAGCGCAGCATGCACATTGACCGCAAGGATTGGCTGCTGTTGATCGCCGCGGGCATGGTCGGCACAGGCTTGTATCAACCGCTTTTTTTATCCGGTCTGGCGATGACCACGGCCTCGAACACCGCGCTGCTGATCGCAACCTCCCCGGCGTTTGTGGCGCTGCTCAACCGGCTGACAGGGCGCGAAGTTCTGTCGCCGCGCGGGTGGATCGGGATTGCGCTCACCCTGGCCGGCGTGCTGCTGATCATCGAGGGCGGCGCGGGCTTTTCGCTGGCCTCACAGTCGCTGCTGGGCGATGTCATGATCCTGCTCGGCTCGTTTTTGTGGGCGTCCTACGCAGTGTTGGCCGCGCCGCTGATGGCGCGCTACTCGCCGCTGCGCGTGACCGCACTCACGACGTCGATCGGGGCCGCGCCGCTGATTCTGCTCGGTCTGCCCGCGGTGGCAGCGCACGATTGGCATCAAGTCACGATAGGCGGCTGGAGCGCGCTCTTCTATTCAGCGGTGTTTGCCATCGTCATCGGCTACATCATCTGGAACAATGGCGTCAAAAAGATCGGCGGGGCGCGCACCGCGCTTTACAACAACCTGATCCCGGTGATCGGCGCCATCAGCGCCGCGCTCATCCTGGGGGAGGCGCTGACGCCGCTCAAGATCGGCGGCGCGGCGGTCATCTTCGCCGGCCTGCACCTGGCGCGCACGGCCAGGGTGCGGGTTTGAAATTTATTCACGCTTCAAGCATAAAAAATAAACCACAGATTTGGCGGATTAGACGGATCAGCACGGATAAAACCAAAAATCCGTGGAAAAATCCGCCAAATCCGTTTAATCCGTGGTCTATTTTGCCGTTTAGATCTTCGCCTGGGCAAGCGCCTGCGATTGGACGTCGAATAACTGGCGGATGCCGTGTTCGGCCAGGAGCAACATGGCGTTGAGCGCGCCGCGGCTGAACGGCTCGCCCTCGGCCGTGCCCTGAATTTCGACAAAGCGGCCATCCGACGTCATCACGACATTCATATCCACGTCAGCTTTCTGATCCATGGAGTAGTTGAGGTCGAGCACCGCTCTGCCGTTGACGACGCCGACGCTCACCGCGGCCACGGCTTGCGACAACACGCCCGGCGCCACCACCTTGCGCTTCTCCAAACGCTTGACCGCCAGCGCCAGCGCCACGTAGCCGCCCGTGATCGAGGCCGTGCGCGTGCCGCCATCCGCCTGGATCACATCGCAGTCTACTACGATCTGGCGATCTCCCAGCTTGCCCAGGTCGACCGCAGAGCGCAGGCTGCGCGCGATCAATCGCTGAATTTCCTGGGTGCGTCCCTTGGGATATTGGATTTCACGCTGGTTGCGCTGTTCGGTGGCGCGCGGGAGCATGGCGTACTCCGCGGTCACCCAGCCCTGCTTCTGGCGCGAATTTTGCAGCCAGCGCGGCAGCGTCTCCTCGACCGTAGCGTTACACAACACGCGCGTATTGCCCATGCTGATCAATACCGAACCTTCGGGGTAGACGACATAGTCCAGATCCAACTTAACGGGACGAAGTTGGTCCAGTTCTCGGGTGGCAGACATGGGAGCATCCTTTCTGGGTGCGGCCGACGAGTTCCACAGGGCAAGCAGCAAGAGACGGAGGTCACATCGATTCCGCTACACTTGCGTAAACGCGTGGAATTGAGGCTGAAACGAAACGACCCTTCCGGGAAGGAAGGGCCGCTGTGTGGACCTAAAGGGATTTGAACCCTTGACCTCTACAATGCCATTGTAGCGCTCTCCCAGCTGAGCTATAGGCCCGTACCACATTTGCTATTATAAGGTTCCGACGGCATCTATCAAAATCCAGGCAGGTTTGCCAGCGTCTTGAGATTCCATCGTGTGGACCAGAGGGGACTTGAACCCCTGACCTCTACAGTGCGATTGTAGCGCTCTCCCAACTGAGCTACTGGCCCGGAAGGTCAACAACGGTAGGAGTATAGCAGAGGCAACAGGCATGGTCAAATTTATCGGGGCGTCAGGGGGTTACAACACTACTCCATGCTGCGATCAAACGTTATTGCGCTCATCCTTACGCGCCACATAGGCTTCCCACCCGCCCAGATAGCGCACCAACCGTCCTGCCTGCATCTCCCACACCTGGTCGGCAAAGCGCTCGATAAAGCGCCGGTCGTGTGAGATGGCGACGATGGCTCCGCGGAAGTCGAGCAGCGCGGCCTCGAACTCCTCCAGCACGTCGAGGCTGATGTGGTTGGTCGGCTCATCGAGCAGCAGCACATTGGCGCGCGCGGCCATGAGCAAGGCAAGCTGGAGCTTGCGCTGCTGCCCGATGCTGAGGCTGGCGACCGGTTTGAGCAAGTCCGGGAAGGGGAAGAGGTGGTAGCTCATCAACTCAGCCTTGAGTTCCTCCCAGTCGCCGACGCGGCCTGTCGTGTACGCTTCGTAGAGCGTGCCGTCCGCGGGCAGCGACTCCTGCTCCTGGTCGAGATAGCCGACGACCGTGCTCGTCGCCGCGGTCACGGCGCCGGCGTCGGGCTTGAGGCGACCCGCCAGCACCTTGAGCAGCGTACTCTTGCCCGCGCCATTAGGCCCGACGATCACGATGCGATCCTGGGCGCCCAACGCCACGGTCACGTCGTCCAGCACATGGCGGCCCGCGTAGGCAACGGTCACTTGCGACACGGCCAGCGGCGTCCTGTTGACCAGCCGCGCCGGGTCGAACTCCGGGTTGATGTGCAGCGGCGCCGGCGGTTTGGGGATGGGGTCAGCTTCAAGGCGGCGCAGACGCTCCTCCGCCGCGCGCAGGTTGCGGCCGATCGTCGCCTCGACGCGCCCGCCTTTGTAGCTGTAAGCCAATTTGTCGCCGTCGCCGGGCCGGTTGTGGCCGACCTGCCGCGCCTTGCTCTGGGCAAAGCGACGCAGTTCGCGGATTTCCTCCTGCTGCGCGGTGTATTCCTCGACCCAACGTGTGCGCGTCAGCGCCTTTTCCTGGGCAAAGAAATCATAGTTGCCGGCGTAGAAACGCGCCTCGCGCGTGAGTTCGTCGATCTCGACAATCGCCTGTACGGTGCGGTTGAGAAACGTACGGTCGTGTGAGACCACCAGCAGCGCGCCGCCGAAGTCTTGCAAGAAGCCTTCCAGCCACGCCAGCGCGGTAAAGTCGAGGTGATTGGTCGGCTCGTCCAGCAGCAGCAGATCGGGCGTCTGGAGCAGCAACGCGGCCAGCCCGACGCGCGCCTTCTCGCCGCCGGAGAGCGAGGCCAGCGGGCGGTCGCGCGCAAGGTCGCCGACGCCGAGGCCGGCCAGCACGCCTGCCGTGCGGTGTGGCAGATCGTAGCCGCCCAGCCGGTCGAACTCGGCGCCAAGATGGCCGTATTCAACCAGCGCCTGGTCGAGCGCCTCTGTCTGGGTGGCAGGATCCGCCATGATAATTTCCAAGTCACGCAGCCGCGCCTCAACCGCCTGGACGCGCGCCTGTGACTGCGCGATCAGTTCGTCCAGCGTCAGCGTCTCACCGGCCGCGAGCACCTGCGGCAGATAGCCGATCTGAAGACCTTCAGCCAATTCAACGATGCCCGCGTCCGGTTCCACTGCGCCGACGATAATCTTGATCAACGTGGATTTGCCCACGCCGTTGGCGCCGACCAGCCCCCATTTGTTGCTCGTCTGCATTGTCAGGGAGACATTGGTGAGCACCTGGTTGTCGCCGTACGCTTTGGAGAGATGCGCGATAGTGAATAACATAAGCGAAATACACAAGCTCCTACTGATCGCTAAAGTGATTCCACTTTGAAAGTAGCAGTTTCAGCGCTTCGCACCAATAGACTGTCAAACGCCGAAGTCTGGATAGAGCGACAGCAAGTGAACGCAGATACTCGCAGATAAAATCGGATAAGCGCAGATAAGAGCAAAGCATCTGCGTCTATCTGAGGCTATCAGTGTCTATCTGTGTTCTCTTCTACTGTGCTGAACCAAGAAACTTTGGTTGAGCGCAGTAGTCTTAGCATTTGTCACAAACACCTGAGTTCAAAGTTACATAACTTTAGATTATAAATTCATGCTGGTCTGCAATCTTCCAGGAAGCTTCGAAGCTTCCTGGAAGATTGCAGCATAAGTGTTTAACCTAGAGATCAGTTTTCATCCGGAAATCATCCGGTTTTGTCCGTCGAATCCGTCGAATCCGTGGTCCATGGAAACCAGGCTGAACCGTTACCATTCCTCTGCGTTTTCTCTGCATCTCCGCGCCTCCGCGTCAAAGCAGTTGTGCCTTCAGCTAGCTTCCAAATACTGCTCCGCAAAAGCCACGAGCGCATCCTCGAAGACGCTCATGGGCGGGCGCGTCAGCCCGGCCCCGACCTGACCGACGCCCGCTTCCTTGTGCGCAATGCCGGTGTTGATGCGCGGGGTGACGCCCAATTCCACCACCTTGCGGATGTCCACGCCAGTCGGCGTCCCGCGGAAGCCCAGCGCGGGAATCGTAAACGCGGTGTGTTCGGCCACCGTGATCTCGTACATCTCCAGCGTAGCGTGCATGGCGTCCTGCGGCGCACCGCTGATGAAGGTGACGATAGCGGGCGCGGCCGCCATCGCAAACGCGCCGATGTCGCGGTTGGCGTCGGCAGCCGTGAAACCGGGAAAATAGAGACCGTCGGGCGTGCCGGCCGGGCCAGTAAACCAGCGGTCGCCGAGTCCGGAAACGCGGATGCCCAACTCCGTGCCGTTGCGCGCCATTGTCGTCATAATCGTGCTGCCCGCGACGCCATGCCCGGCGTCGGCCATCGCCTTGCACGCGGCCATGACCGGGTTCAGCACACTGAGCGCATTGTCGCCCAGGAGCTTGAGCACACTAGCCGCCGTCTCCGCGTCCGGGGCCACGCGCACGACCAGTGGCGCCAGCTTCGTCGTGAAGAGAAGCGAGCCGGCCTTGTTGCGGTTGTGTCCCTCGTCACCCATGTGCAGCGACTCGGCGAGCAGGGCGCGGATGTCGATGCCTTCTTCACTCAGCGCCAGCGCGTCGGCCAGCACCGGCCCCATCACTTCATTCATCCAGCGCAGTTTGGCGAGCACCTCTTCGCTGTACGCGCCATAGCGCAACACTTTGCCGTAACCCTCGTTGAGGGTGGAAAAGGCGCGGTTGCCGTGCGTGACATTTTCCACCACATAGACCACCATCGACGGTGAAATGACGCCCGCCATCGGCCGACCGCGCGGTGATGGTGGCAGGGGTCGAAAGCCACCACGCCGGACGCCAACAACGCTTCGGCTTCGTCGGCATGGCGCGCCCATCCTTCAAAGATGCAGGCGCCGAGCAACGCCCCGCGCAGCGGGCCTGACGCCTGCGCCCACGTAATCGGTGGGCCGGCGTGGAGCAACCGACGACCTTCCATGCCAGGAATCACATCGGCGGCGCGTGCAACGGTGCGCAACAGCGGCCGGGCGGACATCATGCGTTCGACGGCGGTCTGATTGGCGCGTTCTATATCAATCATGCTGAGGTTCCTTCAAATTGATCACGACAATATTTTGAGAAGCGACATGTTCGCCCCTCGCCCCTCGCCCCTCGCCCCTCGCCCCTCGCCCCTCGCCCCTCGCCCCTGCCGATTATCAACGAAACACAACAATCAGGCAACCGCCGATCACCACTTTTGAGGAAGCTGTGGTACATTGGTGCGTCGTATGGCAAAAGTGTCCACATCGGCGTTTTATACGGTCTTGCTGATTGCGGCATCCGCCTTGATCTGGCTGGCCTGGCAGGTCTATCCCGCTAACCCGCTACCCAAATTGGCTTGCCAGCCAACCTGCACTCAGGTAGATCTGAGCGGCCGTGACCTGGCGCACGCCGATTTGAACCGCGTCAACTTATCGTTGGCGAATTTGAATCGTGCGGATCTGAGCAACGCGACAATGTTGTTGGCAATTTTGTCGGGGGCGCACCTGCGTGAGGCCAACCTGCAGCGCGCGGATCTATCCAATGCCTTGCTCGACCGTGCTGATTTGCGGTATGCGCGTCTGGCGGGCGCGGTGTTGCGCAGCGTTAATCTGCGTGAGGCGGATCTGCGCGACGCCGATCTGACGGGTGCAGATATTCGCGCCGCCAATCTGAGCGGCGCCCAGTTGGAGCGGGCCATTTTGGTGGATGCGTCGTTGGTCGATGCGGACCTGAGAGATGCAATTTTGCGCCGCGCCGATCTGACCGGGGCCGATCTGCGCGGCGCCGTGCTGCGCAATGCCGATCTGCGCGAGGCGACCTTGACCGGCGCCGACCTGACCGGCGCCGATCTGATGGACGCCCGCTTGCCCCATGGCTTTTTTGCACCGCCTTTCGAGAGTACGGGATCCTGAATGTCGAATTTCCTCCACCAGGTGACAACCACTGCCGCGCAAATGCCGTCGATCTCGCTGGACGAGATCAAGGCGCTCGCCCTGCTGGATCGCCTTGATGTAAAGTTCATCTTGCACGACAGCCAGCTCGCGCAGATCATGGAGCGGGTGAGCGGCAATTATCGCGTGCTGGAAATCAACGGAGTGCGTCCTGGGCGGTACTATACAACCTATTTCGACACGCCGGACTTTGCGATGTATCGATCACACCACAACGGTTTACGCGTGCGCCACAAAGTCCGCTGGCGTTGGTATATCGACAGCGAAATGATCTTCCTGGAAGTCAAAGAGAAGACTAATCGCGAGCGGACAGTCAAGACGCGCACGGTGTTGTCTGAACCAGTCTGGCATTTTCAAGCGTTGGATACAGCCTGGATGCCGCCTAGCTTGAACGTCGATACCCCTTCCTTGCAGCCCGTGGTTTGGAATCGCTTTCAACGTATGACGCTAGCCGATTTTGAACGCCAGGAACGCATCACGATCGATCTGGCCCTTGAAATTGGCAAAGACGGGCGGTCGGTCCCTATGCCTGGCCTGTCGATCATTGAGATCAAACAGCGGAAATTCTCACTCAATTCACCCATGGCGCGCGAACTGCACCGTCTTCAGCTCCACCCCACCCACGTCAGTAAATACTGCATCTCGATGGCGATGTTCTATCCAGAGCTGAAACACAACCGGTTCAAACCGATCCTGCGCCGGCTCAAAGCGATTTATGAAAGATAAGCGACCATGAATCTGCTGACAGAAGTTCTACCCGGATTTGCACTGACGTTGGCGACCGGCATTATCGTCTTTGGGCTGGGCTATGCGGCTTCGCGACGCAGCCGCCCCGAGTACATCTTCACCTTTTTCACCTTCAGCATCATGGCCTATCTCATCACCAGCCTGTTGCGTGATGTGCAGTTGACGCTTGGCTTTAGCTTTGGCTTGCTGGCTGTCTTTACGATCATGCGCTTCCGGTCGATCAACATCCCGGTGCGCGAGATGACCTACCTCTATCTGGCGATTATGCTGCCCTTTGCCAACGCTCTCTTCGTCGCGACACGCGTCCCATTTACGGACGTGCTGGTCATTAACGGCGTGCTGGCGCTCTTTGTGGTCGTGCTCGACCGGGGGTTGCTGATGCGGTACGGCTCCTCCCAGATCGTTCACTATGAAAAAGTGGACCTGATTCAGGCCAACAACGAACGCGCCCTGCTTGACGATCTCAGCAATCGCACCGGGCGCCATGTCCGGCGCTATGTCGTCGAAGAGATCGACTTTCTGCGCGACACCGCCACGTTGACCGTCTATTTTGATGAGAAAGGCATCCGTCTACAAAACCTATGAACACCTTGTTGCGAAATGTACTTACTCTTCTTGCGGTGCTCGGCGGCCTGGGTGCAATGCTCTTGCTGACAATGCCTGCGATTGGTCGTCCCACAGGCGAACCTGTAGCAGCGCTGCAAGACCAGCCAGCCATTGTGATCAATGAGATTCTCGCGCACACCGACGCGCCAAGCGTTGATGCTGTGGAGCTGTACAATACCGGCGACGCCGCCGTCGATCTCTCCGGCTGGTGGATGACCGACGACGATGCGCGTCCGCAGAGCGAATGGGTGCGGATTCCCGATGGCGTCAGCATCAGCGTGGAAGGCTATTACGTGATCGCCAACACCAAAGGCGACTGGGCGTTTGGCTTGAGTGAGGCCGGCGATCCGGTGTACATTTTCCGGCCCAACCCACAGGGCGGCGCGCCGCTGTTGGTTGAAGCCACGCGCTTTGGCGCCTCTCCTAACAACGTCTCCTTTATCCGCTATCTCGACGCCCTGGGCAGGGCGCGCTTTCCCATGCAGGAAGGCCCGCCAACGCTGGGCTTGTCCAACTGCGGCGTGCGCATCAGCGCGATTCAACTGGAAGAACTGATGGTCGATCCGCGGTCGGGCGACAGCGAATATGTCGTCATCGCCAACGTCGGCAGTACGCCCGCGCAACTGTACGACCCAAACCACCCGCTCAATCCATGGAAACTCATCGGGCAGAAAAGCACGGGGAAAGACACCGACATGTTCGTCTTTCCGGCGGCGATGACCCTCGCGCCGGGCGAGCGCATTATCCTGAGCGCGACCAGCCCCGACTTGTTTCGCCAGGAGCAGAAGATCCCGGCGTCCGTGCGCATCTTTGGCCCTCTGAACAGTGGGCTGAGCAGCACCGGTGAACGCGTGGCGCTGGCCGCGCCGCTGGAGCCAGAGCTGGATGCGAAAATCAACTATGCCTTTGTCGATGAAGTCGAATACAGCAACCAGGCGCCGTGGCCGTCGGTGGCGGAGAATGGCAAAGCATTGGCGCGCGTGGACGCTACGCAGTATGCCAACGATGTCGCCAATTGGCGCGCAGCCCCGCCGCTGCAGACGATCAATCGCGCTGCCCACGCGCTGCGCAGCCAGACCATCTACATCTATGAAGATGGCCTCTATCTGCCTTTTGTGAGCACGCCGCGTTGCGTCTTCAATTGACTCGAAAGCAGTTTTGACGCAAAGTCGCAGAGAGGCAGACGCGCGCAGAGCACAACGGAGAAGCGCAGCACAACAAAAGGCCGGGCTTCTTGGTGAAGCCCGGCCTTTTGTTGGAATGGTTTCTCTGTTGGGGATTACTTGATTGTCAACTCAATCACTTCACCCGACTGCGCATCGATGACTACGGTCGCGGTCTGCGTAGCGGTGCTCAACTCCACGACCCACACGCTCTGGCCGTCTCGATCTTCGGGCGTCGCCACTTTTTCGGTGATCGCGCCGTCAAGCTGGCCGCGCACGGCATCTTCAGCGATGGTGATCGCGGCGCGTGCGTTGATCTTGCCATCCTCGCCGACTTCGGCGCTTGCCACCGGCTGGGTCGGACGTTCGCCCAACGTGACGTCGACCTTGATTTCCTCGCCATCGCGTTCGACTGTCAGCGTCACCGTCTGGCCCGGCTCGGCCTTGGTGACCAGGAAAGAGACCAGATCTTCGAAGCGCACGACAGGCATATCATCAATGGCAGTAACGATGTCGCCGCCCCGACGCACATCCATGCCATTGGCAGTGGTTGCAGTGCGGCTGCCACCTTCCACGCCTCCCTTTTCCGAAGGGCCGCCCGGCACCACAGATGACACGTAGACGCCCAACGTATTGTCAGGCAACTCCAGCGCCTCGGCCAGTTGCGGCGAGATCGTGCTGCCTTCCAGCCCCAGGTAGGCATACTTGTACGCGCCATCTTCGATCAACGCCGGCACGACGCGCTTGACGATGGAGGAGGGAATCGTAAACCCGACGCCGGAATTCTGACGCGTCTGCGACTCGATGGCAAAGTTGACGCCAACGACTTCGCCGTTCAGGTTGACCAACGGGCCGCCCGAGTTGCCAGGATTGATGGCCGCGTCCGTCTGGATCACGTCAGGCAGCGTGTAGCGACTGTTGCCAAGGGCGTCAACCGGGAAACCGCGCCCCAATGCGCTGACAATGCCGGTGGTCATGGTGCCTTCCAAGCCAAACGGGTTGCCGATCGCGATGACCATGTGGCCAACCTTGATGCTGTTATCCTCGGCAAGCGGCAGCGGAGTCCACGTTACGCCGTCCGGCGGCGTCACCTTGATGACCGCGAGATCGGCCTGCGGGTCGGTGGCGATCACCTCGGCGCGCGCCCACATCCCATTGTTGAAGTTGACGATGACCTTTTGTGCGCCTTCGACCACATGGTTGTTGGTGATGATGTGGCCTTCATTGTCATAGATGAAGCCGGAGCCTTCGCCTCGCTGCAACGGCATGTCGCCCTGCGGCAATTGAAAGCCTGGAATCTGCGGCAAGTCAGCAGCAGAGGCAACACTCTCCACCTGGATATTGACGACAGACGGCGCCACCGCTTCGTATAAGGCCGCCAACGCATTCTGATCTTCATCCAGTGTAGAATCAATCTGAAGCGCAGGCGCCGCAATCACCTGCCGGCCATTGCTGGCGGAAACCGACAACGTCTGCCATGCCAGCGGCGCGGCCAGCGCGCCAAAGACAATCAGCCCGGCCCCTATCACCGCCAATATCCCCACGATCAGCGGATTAAGCTTGCGTGTGGGCGCCTGTTTGAATTCTTGTTGACTCATTTACGTACCTCGCATCCCTGCATTTTACTTTTGGGGAGGGGTTGGGCTGCTGACGCCGCCTCAACACCTCCTGACTTGGAAAGTTCAACTGATACCAATCGTCATTTTAGCCGTCGTGCATGAGATGCGGATGAAGCAATGGTAAAAAATGTGTAAGCGTTTTTGTCGGCGACTACTCAGCCGGCTCAGGTGTTAGCGCTGGCATCGTCTCTGTTCCTGGCGTCTCCGCTGCTGGATTGTCCGCTGATGGAGTGTCCACGGCCGGCGTCTGCACAGGCGCGACCCCGGTCAGTTGCACAAGTTGCTGCAACGTCGCCTGCAGCGCGTCCATTTCGGCGCCATACGCGGCCCAATCGCCACTGCGCAAATGTGCTTGCGCCGCGGTGTACTGACGGTTGGCCGTGACAATCAACTGCTCCAGTGTGGCGACGCTCAGATCGCCAGTCGGTGTTTGCCCAGCGCCGCTCGCGTCGGCGTTCTGTGCGGCGGCCTCGCTGGCCGCGGCCAGCAGATCGGTCAGACCCGCGCGTTCGACGGTGTTGCGGCCAAACAACTGCACCAGCGCCAGCCCCAGATTCTCAGCCATCACAACCCGATCCGAAGTGGCGAGGATGACGCGCCGCAGTTCGGGGATGCGCCCGCTCTGCGCCTGCAGATAGAGCGGCTCCACATAAAGCAGGCTGTCGCCAAGCGGGATGACAAGCAGATTGCCACGGATTACGCTGCTGCCCTGCTGATTCCACAGGCTGAGTTGCGCGCTGATAAGCGGATCCTGGTCGATGCGCGCCTCGATCTGTTTGGGGCCAAAGAACAGTGAATCCTTCCCAAAGTTGTAGACAATCTTCTCGCCATATTTGTCTGGGTCGCTCTGCGCCGCCATCCAGGCCACCATGTTCTCGCGATTGGCGGGTGTAAACGGGAGAATCTGCATGAAATTAAGGCTCTTGTCGGAGTCAGGCAATTCCATCAGCACATAGTACGGATCGATCGGCTGCGCCTTGTTATAGAAGATCTCCTCCGGCCACGCCCATACATCCTCGCGATTGTAAAAGTCCAGGGAATCCGTCATGTGATACATGCGGTACATCTCGGCCTGCACGGAGAAAAGATCGGTCGGGTAGCGAATATGGCGCTGCAGGAAGTCGGGCATGGCTTCAAACGGTTGAAAAAGCTTCGGAAAGATGCGCGCATACGCCGCTGTAATCGGCTCGGCCGCGTCAGTGATGTAAAAGATGGGTGAGCCATCGTAGGCGTTGATGACAATCTTGACAGTGTTGCGGATGTAATTGAAGCCGTCCAAATATGGCTCGCTATAGGGAAAACGGTTGCTCGTCACATAAGCATCCATCATCCAGTACAGACGGCCATCTTCGCCAACCACCACATATGGATCCTGATCCAACTGGAGGAATGGCGCCAATTGCTGCACGCGTTCCACAATATTGCGCCGCCAAAGCAGTTGGCTTTCGTCCGTAATATCTTGATTGAGGATCAAGTTGATATCGCCAAAGCGGACTGCAAAGAGGAGGCGATGCCAAAAAGTCATATCGATGCCGGTGTCGGCAGCGAAGCTCGTCGTCACGTTGCCATCGCCCTGGGGATAGCTGAACTCCTGCATTTTGGTGTGGCCGATCACATACTCGTTAGTCAACTCGCCAAAATAGAGTTGCGGCTCGGTCAACGCCAGGTTGCCAACCGGCGGCAGATCTTTGATGTAAAACTCGGGCAAACCGTCCGCGGTCACCAATTCCACCGGCGACATCGCCACCCCAAAGCCGTGCGTATAGACCAGCCGGCGGTTGACCCAGGTCTGCGCCTGCTCTGTGAGCCGGTCAGCCACCAGCTCGCGCGCGGCCACCATTACCTGACGCCGCTCGCCATCGATGATATAGCGGTCGACATCAACATCGTTGAAGGCGTAGTACTGGCGCAGCGCCTGCACCTGGTTGTAGGTCTCGAGCAAAGGCCGATAGTCCCACAGACGCACATTGCGCACCGTCGCCGGCTCGGCCAGCAAGGCGTCGGGCGTCAACTGCTGCGAGGCGTCATAGCTGCGCATCTCGATGTCCGTCAGGTCGTATGCCAGACGCGTGAAGCGAATGTTATTTTCGATAAAAGGACGTTCCAAGCTCAACTCATTCGGGCTGACTTGAAAGCGCTGAACAAACGAAGGATAAAGCGACCCGGCGATTACGGTGACGCCAACCCAGATCAGCAAAACAACCACGATCGCACGCCACGCGCGCCGCATGTACGCGGTAATGACCAACAGCACTGCGGCCACCAATGTCACAATCGTCAGCAGGTTATAGGCTGGCAACTGGGCGTTGACATCTGTATACCCCGCGCCGAAGACCGCGCCGCGTCCACTGTACACAAGCTGAGCGGCATCCAATTGATAGCCAAGCGCCAGCAACCCCAGGAAGAGTGCGCCCAGGATGCCAAGATGGAGCAAAAGCCCGGTGCTTGCGCGCCAGCCACGCCAGCCAATGCCACTGACAACGACAACCATCAAGATGGTGGCGATCAGCACCGCCTGAAACCAGCCGCGCACCATCTCCAGCACGGGCAGCGTAAAGACGTAAAAGCTGATGTCGCGGCCAAAGACGGGATCAACGACCCCAAAGTTGCTCTGATTCAGGAAGAGTAACAGTTGCGGCCATTCACTGGCGGTGGTAAGCCCCATCAAAAAAGAGAAAAACGTAAAAACCGCCAAAGCTACCGTCGAAATTTTCATGCCGGTGACATCGGCTAAAACCTCAACGGGAGTCGAATTCAAACCAAATGGCTCGATGCGCCGCACGATCCAATAGTTGATCGCGAGAAAAAGCCAGGTGAGTCCAAAGCCGGCGGCAAAAAGCCCCAGCGACGCCAGCAGGCGCGTCCACAAAATCGATTCGAAACCCAAGCTGGCGTGCCATGTCCAATTGGTCAAAAAACCAATAAAGCTGTTAAACAGCAGCAGGAAGATAAATGGAATCACCAACAGCCACCACCAGCGGCTTGGTCGGCCCGGCAGCGGGCGCCCTGGACGACCGTCGTTAGGCGGAATCCAATCTTCGCCGCGCTGAAGGTTTTCTTCAATCGAACGGATCAAATCGGAAAACGGATCTGCATTTCTCATAGTTTATTCTATCTTTTTGGTTTTCTGGCGTTTTACTTCGATCAATAGCCTGGCCCGCGCTGCCCACCCTGGGGCAGCAGCGCATCGTTTCTGCGCATCACCTGAGCTACACTGGCATTTCATTGTATCAAAGATACCACAATTCGCCGGTGACGCTGCTACCCTTCTGCCCATTACACTGGGTAGAGTATACTTGACCCCATGAATGCTCATTCCTGGCCGGACTCACTGCAATCCGCGCAGCCAGAACATAGCGCGCTGCTCTTGGAGACGTTCTGGCGCACATTGGCGCAATTGCCCGCTTTGGTGGAGCGCCAAGAAAATCTGCTTGCCGCCGACGTAACTGCGCTGCTACGGCATATCGTCCTCGAGATGATGCTGGCGCTCAATGGCATCGACTGGCCTGAGGGCACTACGCACCTCAACACTTATCTCAGCGAAAGCCAACGCGCCGCCATCGAAAAGACATTGCTGGCGCCCGCGGTCAACGCCGACAGTTGGATCGGTCAGGCCGTGGCGTTGGTCGTCATTTATCGCTGGTACGCGCCCCAGTTGGCGACAAAGTATGAACTGATCTATCCGCAAGCCGCCGAAGACGCTGCACTGGCTCACCTGCGCACCCTTCTTCATTGGCCACTGGCAATTTTCACCGAGTAGGGGCCAACGCCGCCTTATGAAGCGCCGCGTCTGTTTTGTCGCCCCCTTTGGGCTGGGTCAGAAAACCACCGTCTGGGCGCGCACGCTGCCACTGGCGCGCGCACTGGTCGAACACGGCTGGACGCCCACCCTCCTGATCCCGCCCTGGGACACGCCGGCCGACGCCGGCCGCGCCTGGATGGATCACGGCGTAGAGGTCGTGAATGTTCAGATTGCCGGCGGCGTCCCTCTGACAACCCACCGATTGCTACACGAATTATCTGCTCTAGCTCCTGAAATCGTGCATATCGTCAAACCGCGCGCTCACGCCGGTCTTGTGCAGTGGTGGCTGTGGCAGCGACGCCAGGTGGGTCGCCAGACGCCCTATCTCCTGCTCGACGCCGACGACTGGGAACAGGCCTGGGCGCCGGTCAATCGCTATACGTGGCTGCTGGCGCGCTTTCTCGCCTGGCAGGAGGAATGGGGCATCCGTCATGCCGACGGCGTCACCGCGGCCAGCCGCTGGCTGGTCGAACGGATTCGCCAAGTAAACCGCGCTACGCCGATCCTGCATCTGCCCAACGGCATCGACCCGCCGACAGCCGACGGCCTACACTGGACGCCAACGCACGGCAACGACGTCCTCTTTTTCAGTCGCTTTGTAGAAGTCTCCCCAACCTGGCTGGCGACCTGCTGGCAAGCGCTGCACGCACGTCGTCCTCAGGCGCGGCTGTTGGTCGCCGGCGCGCCGGTGCGATCGGACCTGGGCGATGCGTTTCGCGCGGCAATGGCGGCCATCGCCCCGCACGCCGCGGCAAGCGTCGAATGGCTGGGATATGTGGATCGGGCGCAGCTTGCTGAGATTTACGCACGTATCGGTTGTGCAATTTTTCCTGCGGAGCCAACGGTTTTACAACAAGCAAAATGCAGCGTGCGGCTGGCCACGACGCTGCTTGCGGGGGTTCCGGTGGTGGCGAGCGCGGTGGGTGAACAGCGTGCCTATGGCGCCGGCGGCGCTGCCCGGCTTGTGCATGCCGATGCGACGCCCGAAACATTTGCCGAAGCGGTCGATGCCCTGCTCAACACGCCGGCGCAACAGGCATCCGTCAGCGAGGCGGCGCGGCGTCATCTGCAAGAACAGTACGACTGGCGCCTGCTTGGCGAGCGGCTGCATGAGTTTTATGAGGAGGTTTTGAGGCGTGATAGGGTAAGTTGATTCATCCCGCTGGGGAACAGGCTACGCCCCTCACAACTCGCCCCTCACAACTCAATCCGGCAGCGGCATCTCCGGATATTTCTTGCCGCCGGCGGCGATTTCGATAGCGCGGCGCTGAGCTTCAGCCGCGATCTCGGCTTCGGTGCGCAGTCGCGCCTCATAGCGCTGACGCTCCGGTCGCTGCCAACGCCCCATGTCTTCCCCAGGATCGATGCAGCGGGCGAAAATCAGATAGCCGGTATGGCCGATCAGATTGTCGTCGGGGCGAAAGCGGTTAGGAGAAGCTTTGTAGGGTCGCAAAATCAACTCTTCTACACTCACATCCGCAAAGTGATGCTGGTCGAAGCCACGCAACAATTCAATGACCTGATTGGCGGTGGGCAGCAGGCTCGCAAAGAAGCCGCCAGGTCGCAACGCAGCGCGCACGTGGGACAAATAGCGCCAGGGTTCGCGCACATCGAGAAAAACGGCATCGACGTCATTGGCCTTGAAGCCCTCTTCGATATCGGCGAGCATCATTTTGACATACGGCAGCAAGGCAATGCGCGCAAGATTCTCGCGAGCAACCTGGTAGATATCGGGGCGCACCTCATGGGTATAGACCAGGCCGGTTGGCATCACCGCCCAGGCCAACGCCGTGGTCAGCCCGCCGCTGCCGGTGCCGGCCTCGATGACACGGCTGCCGGCGTGCAGGCTCAGCCGGTGAACGATGTAGGCGGCGTCTTTTGGATAGATGATCTGCGTGCCGCGCTTGAGCGACTTCATCAAATCGGTGAGGGAGGGTTGCAGCAACAACGCCGCGTGGCCGATCTGACTCTGCACGGCCGCGCCCCACGGCTGGCCGATCAGCGCGCTGTGCCGATAGATGCCAAGATGGGTGTGGGTGACGCCTTCCGGGTGCATGTGCAGGACGTACCGCTTGTAGTCCGACGTAAAGAGCATCGCCAAATCGCCGGTTTGGACGTGGCGGCGATCCGTCTGCTGTTCGGCCAACGGGTTGAGTCCCTGCTCGCTAGGTGATGGTTGTTCAGTCATGCGGCAATCTATCGTGCGAATGATTAGGATCGAAGATAACCTTCTCGTAGATATCGATTGCAGCAAGTGCTTTGAGTCGTGCAGACATAGCGTTCCTTATCGGCTAAGTTGCCTCTGCTGCCAGCGTAGAGGCGGCCACAGCAAGCTGTCAGTATAGCGCATCGCCGCCCGTGAGCCAACGCACTTTTGCTGCTGCAGGCGCAACAAACTCGGCACGCTCCCATCTCGGCAATGTCACAGGCGTTTGACAGAGTGTGCCTGCCAAAGTAGAATCGGAGATGATAGCAAAATCTGCCCGATCAAAAATCAATCAGGAGGAAATCTTATGCCTGTCAAGCGTTTCTGGCTCCTGGCCACGTTGGCCGTGTTTGCCGCCTTGGTGCTGACCGGTTGCGGCGCCCGCGCAGGTGCAGGCGACACTGCCGCGGCCGCGACTGACGCCGCGCTGGCCGTCGACTTGCCCGCCCTGACCATCGATTTCGATGCGGAGGGCGCGGCCAGTTTGGGCGGTATGCCGCTGGCCAGCTTTGGCGCGCTGCTGCCGGCCGGTCTTGCCGATCTCAAGCTAGACAAAGCCACGATCGATCAGTTGACAGCCGCCGACATTCAGCACATCCAAGTGACCACTGTGCCCAGCGGGCTCTTGATCCTTGTCAACGGCGAGCCGATCCCCTCGATGCGCTGGACTGATGAGCAATTGGCCAATCTCGGCGATGTCGTCGAATTGCTTGGCCCGGCCGTGCCGGCCGCGGTCAAGGCCGTCCTGCCGATTATCACCGATGTCGGGGTCGGGGTGGCGCTACGCTTCCCCGTCAGTCAGGGCGCCGCGATGATCCCCATGCAGGTGGCAGGCGATGCATCCGCCGCAGCGACCGCCAAAGCCGCGCAAGAAGCTTTCATGACAGAGATCGGCGCCGCGCCGATTATCCGCATTCCGGTCGTCTACGACATTGACGGCAACTATACGGTCCAGGGCATCACCGACGCGGAGTGGCAGGCGCTGACGGGCGCGCCCTTTGGCCAGTTGAAATTAGACGCGGCGATGGTGAAAGACGCCGTGACCGCGGGCGTCACAAACGCCACGGTGCGCACTGACGCGGCAGGCATTCATATTGCATTGAACGGCAAAGAGCTGCCAGTGCTGGGCTGGGCGGAAGGCGAACTCAACCACCTGGTCAAGCTTGCCGCCGGCGCCGGTCTGTTGGAGAGCACGGGTATGGACGCGGCCGCCATTACGCAATTGGTCGAAGCGCTGCTGCCGGCAATCCAGTCGAGCAACGTCGAGATCGATGTGACGTTCCCCACGGAATAAAGTAATCGGCAAGGGCGATGGTGGGGAGCATCTTCACCATCGCCTACCTCCGCGCCGCGGCTCGCCCCAGGCTGCGGATCGTAGCAACCAACCCCGGCGCCTCGGAGGCGCGCAGAGCCGCGCCGCGCATGATAAGCTCGATGTGTACATCCTCGCGATCCGCCACTACGTTCACGCTGTGCAGAAGTGCGCCAAAGCGCGCCTGCAGGTCGATAAAAACATGTTCGAGCGCGGCTGTGTCGGCCCCGCGCACGGCATATTCGCTGTCGATCAGATCAGAACGTCGCTGCACCCATAAAGAGACGCGCTCCCGACGCGCCAGTGCGCGCGCAGGGATGCGTCCGCGCGCCCAGAGCAGTTCGGCGGCTGGCCGGTCGGGCAGCCGCCCGCGGATGATGAGTTCATCACTTCTGCCGCTCAGCGCACGCACGAGCAGGCCGATCGGATCGACAGTAGCGCCGCTGCGGTAAAACAACTGTAGCTGCGTAAAGGGATCCGGCGCTGGCTCAAAGCGGGCGACAAAGCCACCCGCGGCTGGCGTGTGATCAAACATAAGCCGGCTGCGCGTGCTGTCGATAAAGCCCTGCGCCAGCCCTTGATTGCGCCGGCCGGTCTGCACGCGCGCGGCCACCCAGGCAATCATCAGCAACGCCAACAGCGAGGCGACGGTGGCGAGCAGCAGGCGATCAGTCATCATGCGGGCGCCTCATTTGAACACAGGAATGCAGCGTGAACGTGTGCAACATACAGAAAGTGAACGTTGAAAATGGCTGAGCAGTTCAAGAATACCGGGCAGTTCAAGAATAACGTTACTCGATTTCTCGATAGCAAGAAAGTTCGTTATCAAGTCTTCACCTACGACTACGCGGCCGGCGTGCATTCGGCGGTCGAGGTAGCCGCAGCAATTGGATTGCCGCCGGCGCAAGTCTACAAGACGTTGGTGGCGCTGACTGACGAACCACGCCGTAAACCGATGCTGGTCATCGTGCCCGGCCCAGAAACGCTTGACCTGCGTATTTTTGCCAAAGGCGCGCACGCCAAAAAGGTTAAAATGGCGACCCACGAGCAAGCGGAAGCGATGACTGGGTTACAAACCGGCGGCATCAGTGCGCTGGCGCTGATCAACAAAGGGTTTGAGGTCTATCTCGACGACCGGGCGCAGGACTTTGACGCCATCGCCGTCAGCGCGGGGCAGCGCGGCGCCAACATCCTGCTCCCCGTGCAAGATTTGGTGCGCCTCGTCAACGCGCGCGTGGTGCGGCTTGTGGAGTAATGCGTAATACGTAATACGTAATGCGTCATGCGTCATGCAAGCGTCACGCATGACGTATGACGCACTACATATCTTCATATTTCCAACAGGATCGGAACAACGACGGAATAACTTGCCGGTTGAATGAGCAAAGAGCCTCGCCGGCCCCAGCCGGCTGCCTTGAAGTGCGCTAAAGCTAGAAAACCGTTCATCACACAGAGGAACTTGCCCATGCCAGCCACCATGGTGGAAAAAAACTCCGGTCTCAATTTCGATTTGACCGACGACCAAACGATGCTCCAGAATCTGGCGCGTGATTTTGCGCGCAAGGAGATTATCAACTCCGGCGCGGCCGAACACTACGACGTCTCCGGCGAATGGCCGTGGGAACTGTGGAAAAAAGCGCTCAAGATCGGACTGGTCAACCTGAACATTCCCGAAGAATACGGCGGCGTTGGCGCCAATGTATTAGAAGAGTGCATCGTCGGTGAAGAACTGGCTTACGGATGCTCCGGCATTCAAACGGCCCTGATGCTCAACCAACTGGCAGCCTTGCCGATGTTGATCGCGGCCAACGAGGAGCAGAAGCAGCGCTACTTCCCCAAACTCACAGAGGAAGGGAAGATCATAGCCTATTGCATGACTGAGCCAGACGCCGGTTCCGACGTGGCGGGCATCAAGACGACGGCCATGCGCAAAGGCGATCGTTATGTCCTGAATGGAACCAAGACCTGGATCACCGACGGCCCCGTCGCCAACTATTTCACCGTTTTCGCCAAGACCGACCCCGGCGGCCGGCATAAAGGCATGAGTTGCTTTATCGTCGAGCGAGACTGGAAAGGCGTGAGCACGAGCAAGCCTCTGGAAAAGCTGGGGCAGCACGCGGCGCAGGCTTGTCAGGTCTTCTTCGAGGATGTCGAAGTGCCGGCGGAGAACCTCCTGGCGCGTGAAGGCGACGGCTTTATGATCGGCATGAAGGTCTTCGACAAGAGTCGCCCACCGGTGGCGGCCGCGGCCACTGGCGTCGCCCGTCGCGCCCTGGACGAGGCGGTGCGCTACGCCAACGAACGCCACGCCTTTGGCCAGCCGATCCATAACTTTCAGGGCGTCGGCTTCATGCTGGCTGACATGAAAATACGGGTCGAAGCCGCGCGCACCCTGACCTGGAAATCGGCGTGGCTGATCGATCATGGCCGACGCAACACGACGGAAGCCGCGGTCGCCAAATCCTACGCCGCGGACGCTGCTGTGCCCAACGCCGTGGACGCGGTGCAGGTTTTCGGCGGCAACGGCTACAGCCGGGAATATCCGGTCGAGAAGCTGATGCGAGACAGCAAGATCTATCAGATCTACGAAGGAACTACGCAGATTCAGAAGGGCATTATTCTGCGCGAATTGTACAAGGGGTAAAGTTTCATCCTGGCTTGCGGACGGGACGTCCGCAAGCCAAGGGCTAAGGCTTGACGGCTTTCACATAGATCAGCCGCTGGTCGAAGTGTAGCTTGTTGGCTTGCCGCCGGGCGTGCAGTCCGGCGGCATCTGTTTCCAGACCTGCCTCGACCATTTCCTTCACCACTGTGCGCCCACCCGCGTCCGTCTGCATATCGCCAAGCCATTCTTCGAGCTCGCGATCAAAGATTGCCGTCTGCTCCGCCTCAATGGCAAAGCCCGCGCCGATCACCAATTTGCGAATCTGCTCTGCTCCAAACACACCGATGTGGCTCGGATTTCGTTTTTCCTCAATGGCGTTCTGCGTGGCGCGCTTGACCGGATCGTCAGCGCTCAGCAGATCGGCCACGATCAGGACGCCATTGTGCTTTAACAAACGCGCCAGCTCGGCCAGGATGATCTGTGGCTTGTGGCTGTGATGCAACACGAGCCGGCAGAAAATGGCGTCGAAGCGTTCGTCACGGAAGGGCAAGGCATGAGCAGGCGCCAGGCGAAAACTCACCCGCTTGGCGCCTGCTGATCTGGTGCTCAGACGCAGCAACTCGGCGGCCTCCAGCATGGCCGGGCTGATGTCGATGCCCACTACCTCGCGTGCGCCTTCTTCGGCCAGCCACATGGCAAGTTGCCCAGTTCCTGTCCCAACATCGAGCACACTCAGATCTTTCGGAATCTGAGCAAATTTGAGCAAATGTTGCAGGCGCTGGAGACGCTTTGCATTCGCCTGTTCATCGCCGCGCGGCGGAATGCGGGCATACGTCGCCACCACCTGGGCGACATCTTTGGCGATCTCGCCGCCGGTTTCCGCCTCGCTGTCGCTGGCGCGCTGGCGCGGCGCCGGCACGCTGCCCATCGGTAGATGCTCGCAACGATTTGCAAAAAGCAACATCCACGCGCCATCTTGCCGGCGCAATTCCGTGAGCGCCGTGTGATTCACCCCCAATGCCAACGCGTGCCCGCCGGCAAAATGACGCACCGCAGTCGCCACCCCGTTGCCGCTCAGCACGACTGCAATGGTCTTGCCCCAGTTTGCCAGAACAATTGCGTTGAGCGCCTCGGCCAGCCCGTACAAATAAACGCCGTAAGGAGAAGCCGGATCAATGGATGGCTGCGACGTGAAGTGTTCGATGGAGCGCTCGTTGCGATCCCACGCGTCCGGCAGCGTCAAATCCGGCGGGAAACGACCCGGCAGGCGATCGTCCACCGTGACCGGCATGCCCAGCGTCTGGCCGAGCCGTTGCGCGGTCAATCGGCTCTGCAACAGGGGCGCCGAATAGAGCACATCGATCGCTTCATGCGTCGCCAACCACTGCGCCAGTTGGCTGGTCTGCTCCCACCCAAACGCGGTCAAGCCACTATCCGCAGCCGGCTCAGCGCGCTGCAACAGCTCGGTGTAGCGATTCTGCATACCTTCGGCATGGCAGATCAGCAGGAGGCGCACCTCCGGCAACGACGATGAAAGATGGTCAATTGAAAGGAACGCCATAGACGATGCTGGCAGTTTGTCCTCCGCGTTCTAGTAAATTGAGGTGACTCAAGATAGATGAATGACGAGAATCATCATGCGGCGGCCGGGGAGCCACCCATTCGACCAAACGTTTGCGCCAATGCGTCCGGTCACGATTCAGCGTTCTGTTGCAAAGTGCGCAGCGTCGCCTGGCGCAACGCCTCACGCTCTTTCTGAAGTTTTTCGGTGGCATCTTTGAATGCGTGCACCGCGGCAGGATAATGATCGACCCGCTTGTTGTTGCCAGGGGGAGCGTCGAAGATCAGCCGCTCCACGATACGATCGCCGATCAAATGCGTTGCGACGATTTCGTCAACATCCTCAGCCTGCACATTGCTGTACCAGACGGCCTCGGGATAGACGACCAAAATCGGCCCATGACCACATTGGTTGAGACAACCGGCGCGATTGACGCGAATTTCCTCGTTGAGACCGTAGGCGCCGACTTGACGCTTCATCCGCTCGAAGATCGTCTCGGTGTCGCCATCAAAACCGCAATATGGCCCTTGGGTGCAGATAAAGACATGCTTTTTGAACTGTGACATAGCACGATCATACCAAAGGGCTGACGACTCGCAAAACTTTCCGATTTGTCGGGGCGCGTTTTGCTAAGAGCGTGTTTGAAAAGTAACCACGAAGACGCGAAGTTCACAAAGCGGCGCAAAGAAACCCTGGAAGCCGTCTCTGTGATTCTCCTCTTCGCGCCCCTTTGCGCCCTTGTGGCTGCGTGGTGGGGCTTTTCAAACAGTTTCTAAGATATGTTTTAGGAGAGAGGTGCGCGTGGTGTATGCTTTGCAGTGCACACCGACAAACGCAAGCGCACCAGGAGGACATCATTATGCCGCCACGCACCATCCGCGCGCCGCGCGGGACACAGCTTACCTGCAAGAACTGGTTGATCGAAGCGCCCTATCGCATGTTGCAGAACAACCTTGACCCCGATGTCGCCTTTGATCCCGATCACTTGATCGTGTACGGCGGACGCGGACGCGCCGCCCGCAACTGGGAGTGTCTGGACGCAATTCTGCACAGCCTCGAACAACTGGCGCCCGACGAGACGCTGCTCGTGCAGTCAGGCAAGCCAGTGGCGGTCTTCCGCACGCACGAGGACGCGCCGCGCGTGCTGCTGGCCAACTCTAACATTGTGCCGGCGTGGGCCACGCAGGAGAACTTCGAGCAGTGGGAACGCGACGGTCTGATCATGTACGGGCAGATGACCGCGGGCAGTTGGATCTATATCGGCACGCAAGGCATCCTGCAGGGCACCTACGAGACGCTCGCTTCGCTGGCGCGGCAGCACGGCTGGGGGTCGCTGCGCGGCAAACTCGTCGTCACCGCCGGCCTCGGCGAGATGGGCGGCGCGCAGCCGCTGGCGATCACGATGAACGAAGGCGTCGGCCTGCTCGTCGAGGTCGACCGCTGGCGCGCCGAGCGCCGTCTCAACCTGCGCCAACTTGACGCCATCACCGACAACCTCGAAGAGGCGATGACCTGGGTGGAGGAAGCGCGCCGCGCGGGCCGGCCGCGCTCCATCGGCTTGATCGGCAACGCCGCCGAAGTGTTGCCAGAGTTAGTGGCGCGCGGCGTGCAACCCGATGTCGTGACGGATCAGACCTCGGCGCACGACCCGCTGTACGGCTATATTCCAGTCGGTATGTCGCTGGCGCAGGCCGCGGAGCTGCGTGCACGCGACCCGCAAAGTTATGTCCAACGCTCGCTCGACTCGATGACGCGCCACGTTCAGGCCATGCTCGACTGGCAGGCGCGCGGCGCAGTTGTCTTCGATTACGGCAACAATTTACGCCAACGCGCCTACGACAACGGTCTGCACGAAGCCTTCAGCTATCCCGGCTTTGTGCCGGCCTACATTCGCCCGCTCTTCTGCGCGGGCAAAGGCCCCTTCCGCTGGGTGGCGCTTTCCGGCGACCCGGAAGATATCTACGCCACGGATCGGGCGATCCTGGAGCTGTTTCCAGAAGACGCGTCGCTGGCGCGCTGGATCAAGCTGGCGCAGAAAGAGATCGAGTTTCAGGGGCTTCCCGCGCGCATCTGCTGGCTGGGCTACGGCGAGCGCGCCCGCGCCGGGCTGAAGTTCAACGACATGGTGGCGAGCGGGCAGGTCAAGGCCCCGATCGTGATCGGCCGCGACCATCTTGACAGCGGTTCGGTCGCCAGCCCCAACCGGGAGACGGAAGGCATGCGCGACGGCTCCGACGCCATTGCCGACTGGCCGCTGCTCAACGCGCTGGTCAATGCAGTCAACGGCGCCACGTGGGTCAGCATCCATCATGGCGGCGGCGTGGGCATCGGCTACAGCATCCACGCCGGGCAGGTGATCGTCGCCGACGGCAGCGAGGCCGCGGCGCGACGGCTGGCGCGCGTCCTCACCAGCGATCCAGGCATGGGCGTCGCACGCCACGCCGATGCTGGCTATCCCGACGCGATCGAGTTTGCACGCACGCACGGCGTCAAGCTGCCGATGATCAACGCCGAGTGAGGCGCAGGCGCGCTTTGCTGTGGAAGCTGGTTGAGGAATTTGTCCTTTTGACGCGGAGACGCAGAGCGGCAGAGGTGCGCAGAGGAAAAGTAATGACCCTTTGTGTTGCACCAACGACCTTGTCACACTGGTAGTAGGTCGGGCTAGTAGCCCGACGTGTTTCACTAACAACCTGCGTCACGCTGGTAGCGTGACCTACGAAATGGCGGCAATCAAAACAAGCTCATCGGGTAGGTCGGGCCGCTGGCGGGAGAGGAGCTTTATGCTGTGCGAATCAGGTTTCCGCAAACCGCGCTCTTTGCTATACTGGGAGCGCGCGATGACTGTGCTTGTCTGCATGGTGCAGCGCCAGTGCATTGCGCAGGGAGATACTCATGATCGAGATAAAATCGACGCCTGCCGTCCCCACGACAGAGCCTGAACCAGCCTGGGAAGTGGCGCTGCTCTTTCCCGCTCAGGGCGCCTGGAGCGAGGAAGAGTATCTCCATTTGGACACCAATCACCTGGTCGAATTTTCCCACGGTCATATTGAGGTGCTGTCCATGCCAAGCGACAAACATCAGGCCATCGTCGGTTTTCTTTTTGTACTTCTACTGCATTTGGCACGACAGACAGGCGGCACGGCGCGAGTTGCCCCGTTGCGCCTTCGGTTGCGACCAGGCAAAATCCGCGAACCGGATCTGGTCTTTGTAGCATCAGCGCTCGACCCGCGCCGCCAAGCACAATTCTGGACCGGCGCCGACCTAGTGATCGAGGTCGTCTCGCCGGATGACCCGCAGCGTGACCTGGTGACCAAGCGCGCCGAATACGCACAGGCCGGCATCCCCGAATACTGGATCGTCGATCCGCAAACGGAGACCATCACGGTGTTGCGGCTCCAGGATGCCGCCTACGCAGAGCATGGGGTCTTTGGCCGCGGCGCCGTGGCGACCTCTGCCTATTATCCCGACCTTCAGGCCGCCGTAAACGATGTGCTCGATGCGCCGTAAAGCACTGCTTCCCTGCTAAGAGTCTCTTGCGTTAAGCGTAGCCATTTTGCGTAGATTACGTTGCCAGCGTCACACGGGACGTTGACTCACTATGTCGGGCTACCAGCCCGACCTACGCATCTTTGGAAGATAGCGATGATTTTGCCAAGATAGCCACTGGAAGCCACCTACATACACTATCCATCCCATCAAGGAGCCTGCCCATCATGCTGGCGCTCGATCTGAGTCCTGACCTGATTTTTCACAACGCCACGGTCTATACACTTGCTGAACGCCAACCGACGGCGCAAGCGCTGGCGATCAAGGATGGGCGCATCGTGGCGGTCGGTGCGGATGTGGAAATCCAGCCACTGGCAGGGCCGGCCACGCAGCGGATCGACCTCGCAGGGCGCACGGTGCTGCCCAGCGTGTTCGACAGCCACAACCACTTGCTGCAAGTCGGCGTCAAGCTCACGCGCCTCCGGCTCGATGAGTGTCGCTCTCCGGGGGAGATGATGGAACTGGTGCGCGCCCGCGCGGCCGAGACGCCCCCGGGCCACTGGATCGTGGGCGAAGGCTGGAACGAAGGCAATTTCATCGACGCTGACCCGCCGGGGCGCCTGCCGACGCGCTGGGATATCGACCCCGCCACGGATCAGCATCCGGTGATCCTGATGCGCTTCTTCAACACCGACGTCGTCAACAGCGTGGCGTTGCGGCGGGCGGGCATCACGCGCGCCACGCCCGACCCGGTTGGCGGCGAGATCGGCCGCGACGCGGCGGGCGAGCCGAACGGGCTGCTGCGCGCGGCCGCCAAGCTCCTGGTGCGCAACCTACTGCCTCAGCCGACCCTGGACGAGCTGAAACAGGCGATCCACCTCGGTTGTCAGGAGATGAACCGCTACGGCATCACGAGTGTGCTCGATCCGGGGCTTTACCCTTATGAGATCGCGGCCTATCAGGCCGTCGTCGCGGAGGGGCGCATTGCGAGGGACGACGGGCGACGTAACGTCCCGGTTTCGGTGCGGCTCAATCTGATGCCGTCGTGGCACGGCTTTCGCGAGGAGGAGACAGAGGCGGAGCTGGAAGCGCGGGCGCGCGGGCTTGGGATTGCGTCGGGGCTGGGCGATGAATGGCTGCGGCTCGGCGGCCTCAAGATGGCGATCGACGGCGGCACCTCCTCGCACACGGCGTGGATGTACGACCCTTTCGAGGGCGAAACACACGTCGGCGACTTCAATCGACTCGACCCGCAGACGCTGCGCCGTCACTTCCGCACCGCGCAGGAACTGGGCTGGGACGTCGGCATCCACACCTGCGGCGACCGCGCCATGGACGCGGTGGTGGATGCCTTTGCCGCTGTCGCCCACAGCACGCCGTGGCCCGATGCGCGCCACAGCGTCATCCACGCCTACTTTCCCAGCGCGCGCGCGCTGGCGCAGATGGCCGAGCATCGCATCGCCGCCGTGATCCAGCCAACCTTTCTCTACTGGGAGGGTGATTTGATCTTCCGTGACGTGGGCGAAGGCCGCGCGGCCAATTACAAGCCGGCGCGTCGCTATCTTGACCACGGCGTCGTGCTCTGCGCCACTTCGGACATTCCTTCGACCGTGTCGCCCGATCCCTTTGCCGGGCTGTACGCGCTGGTGACGCGCAAGAATAACTTGGGCCACTTGGTGGCGGCCGACCAAGCGATCAGCCGAGAAGAAGCGCTGCGCGCCTACACCATCAACGGAACATGGCTGACGCGCGAGGAGTCGCTCAAAGGCACGCTGGCGCCGGGCAAGCTGGCCGACCTGATCGTGATCGACCGCGACTATTTCACCGTGCCCGACGAGGCAATCAAGGAGATTCAAGTCTTGATGACGATGGTTGGCGGGCAGTTCGTCTATTCCGCTACATAAAGCAAGACGCTTGAGCCGCAAAGTCATGCGCAATATTCTCGCACTTCCTTGTGGCTCACTGTCGAGGCTTACCCAAAAAGCCGTGCAAAGCCAGGGTACGCCTTGAGCGGGATCAGATCAAACGCAACCAGCCCGGCCTGCACCAGCGGCAACGTGTCGAGCGCGGCCGCAGCTTCCTCCATATTGGTGCATTCGAGGATCAGCACTGCCTCCGTGCGGTCGGCGCGGAAATAGAGTTCGCGCACGACGCCCTCCTGATAGAGCTCCCAGGCGCGCAACGCCTCTGCACCCAAGAGTTCGGGCGTGAAAGCCAACGGGTCGAGATGAGGAACTTCCCGTTCGACGGCAAGAATTTTCATGTTATCTCCTGGCTGAAATAAAGAAACAACTCCCGCACCTCTACATCCTTAGTAAAAATCGACCGTAACGATTCAGCCATCACAAGCATAGACCACGGATGGGGCGGATTAGGCGGATTCTCACGAATTTCCATCCGAAATATATCCGGATTGTATTTATTCGAGGGGTGTGCAGAATGTCAGGTGAAAGCGGTGGCCATCTCAGAGATGGTACGGTGAGGCAAGCCCCAGATGGAATTGGCAATCATCGAAATCTGAACGGAAAAGGTAGCCAAGGCTAAACAGGTGCGGACATTGTCGAGATGTTGGCCAGGCAGTTGCTTCTGCCTGGCAGTCGCACCGATAACCTTGGCGAACAAGTCAAAGAGCGGTTCGACGGAGGTGCGGCGGTTTTTCAGATGCAGTGCGCTATCAGGTAGCCGGAGGAAGCGATGGTAGGCTTGTGCAAAGCGACCCTTGACCCATTTCTTAGCTGGCGAGAGTAAGGCGACCCCACATCTGGCCCAACGGCGAATGTGCATGGCTTGGGTGTAGGCATTGTCGCCAGCCAGGGTTGCGGGCTGCAACGCTTGCAGAAGGGTTTGCTCTTTCTGGTCCAGGACCTCGCTTTCTGACACGGATGCCGTTTCCACCTGGCCATCACCGGAAAGGCCGCTTCGTTGCAGGTCACGTGCGCAGCGTACCCATAGACCCAGCCGTGATAAGCGCTCTTGCTCCAAGTGGCATCGGTGTCCAGTTTGCGCAGCTTCTCTGGAATCCGCCCCGCCTGACGATCAGATTGATGCCAGACCGGTCCCAGCGCCTTGAACAGGCTCTTGTCTTCCACCAGATGCGTCGTGCTGAACTGCTCACCCAATGGCGACGCATCCTGGCCGATGAACAAAATGAACTCCTGCAGCACTGTGTACAGCGCCTTGTAGCGACGTGAAATGGTCGTGCGAGCAGGCGTCGTCGTCCAACCGAACATCTCCAGCATCGCAGGATGCTTCTCCAACCAACGCCTTTGCGCCTTGAATGTATGAATCTGACGATATTGCATGAGCAGAAAGAAAATGATAAAGGCCTCTTGCGCATACGTAAAGGGGCGACCCAACTTGACGCCGGCCCCTTTACCGCGAGCTTGCTTGAATCGTTCGAACAGGGCGATAATAAGACTGACATAATCGGTCAGAGTTGGTGCACCTGCCATTTGAGTTCTCCTTTCTTGTTTGACAACGATAGAAAAACTCATCTGGCCGATTATGTCAAAACTCTATTCTGCACACCCCTCATATACCTTGACGCTCCAGTTCCCGCGTGGCTACAGCGCCACCACGCCGACCACCTTCACCGTCACGGTGGGAACAACCGGCCAGGACGAGGCGCCGGAAGCCGGAGCACTGGCTCAGATTTATCTACCTTCGATCAGGCGTTAATATGATTGGCAGGATTGCGCGCCTGGTCACAGCAACGCCACTTCTCCCTGCGCAATCCTAATCAGCTTTATCAAAAGGATGGCTGTCGCTTTCAGCGACAGCCATCCTTTTGATAAAGCCGTATCCCCCAAGTTTTCGACCGACGTCCTTTCGCGGAACCTGTCAAAATTTATCGAAGCTCTGTCAGGCTTTTCAATGGAGATCGGTACCCAGAAGCGATCATTTGTGACAAATAGCGATCTGCTTCGTCTGTAGAGAGAATGCCTGCATCAACAAGCAGGAGAAGCATGCCGAGCGTGCCAGAAACTGGAACATGTAGTTCCAACGCAGCTCTGCGCGCGTCGCGATCATCAGTGAATATGCGCAGGCTGCGTGAAACCGCACAAGCGATGCAGGACGCTTCTCCTAGCCCGAGTTCCGATGCGAATCTTGCCATCAGGCTGGCTTCGTCGGCAGTCAATTCAAGGATAGGCAGCCAATTCCAATCGCAAGCAGGCAGCCGGTTAAGGTGCACCCCTCGATTGTACTCATCAAAAGCGGCTTGCACCGTGGCAACTGCGTCGCCCAGTGCGAGTCGCACGAAATCAGGACGGCGAATAAAGGAAAAATTAGAAATAACAGTATTATCGAGCAGCGCGATCATGTCGTGGTTTCTGAATTTGCCGACGCAGCCCAGCGCCGCGCCGCTTCAACCTCCGCTTTGGCATCGGCGCGGTCGGCCGCCCCGATGCGTAGAGGAATGCCCAGATCCAAGAAGCGCTCGCGCAACTCCAGCATGTGCACACCGAGCAGTTCCGCCGCTTTGCTCAGGCTGATCTGTTGGTCGAGATAGCGATCAACCACCCATGCCCACCGTGCGTTGGCGTCCTGGGTCATGGCGTGGTTGATTACATCACCCACCCATTCGGGCCGTCGTTGGACAAGTTCAATCAGTTCCTGAGTCGTCCAAGGGTGCTGGGATGCGTGCGTAGATACAGTCATGACGGTTTCAGTGCTCCTGAAAGATGTACATATCTATAAACAAAAGTGTACCATCTGCCCTATCACACGAACAAGCAAGCTTCATCAACCTTCTGTCCTGTGATAAAATCACTCCACCTATGACCAACACCACGCACTTCACCAACCGAGAACTTGCCGCTATCCTGGCCGGCGTCGCCGCGCGCCTGCAGATTCTGGAGGCTAACCGCTTTCGCATCATCGCTTTCCAGAACGCGGCGGAGAGCATCCGCCATCTGGCGCAGGATGTCAACGCCATCGATGCGGCCGGCGAATTGACCAGCATCCAGGGCGTCGGCAAAGGCATCGGCGACGCCATCCACTATTTGCTCGTCAACGGCGCCGACCCGGAGTTCGACGCGCTCTTCGAGCAGGTGCCGCAGGGCGTGGTCGATATGATGCAGGTGCCCGACATGGGGCCGAAGAAAGCCAAGCGACTGTGGGAGGAGCTGAGCATCGACAGCGTCGATGCGCTGCGCGCCGCGGCGGAAACCGGCAAACTGCGCGAACTCAAGGGCTTTGGCGCCAAGAGCGAGGAGAAGATCCTCAAAGGCATCGACCTGCTGGCGCAGCGCGCCGCACGCGGCGACGACGAACGCATGTCCATTGGGACGGTGCGTCCGCTGGCGCTGCACCTGATCGCCGAACTCCAGGCAAAACTGCCCGACGGCGTGATTGAGCGCATCGAGCCCGCGGGTAGCCTGCGCCGCTGGAAGGAGACCATCGGCGATGTGGACATCCTCTGCGTCAGCACGCAGCCGGCGCGGGTGATGGAGGCGTTCCGCAGCCTGCCCGAAGTGGCGCACATCGCCGGCGCGGGCGAGACTAAGTCCAGCGTGGTGCTGGGCAACGGTTTGCAGGTCGATCTGCGCGTGGTCGAACGCAAGCAGTGGGGCGCGGCGCTACAATACTTCACCGGCAGCAAGGAGCACAACGTAGCGGTGCGCGAGCTGGCGCTCAAACAGGGATGGAGCCTCAACGAGTACGGGCTGACCGCCACCGGCAGCGGCGACGCGGCCGAAGGCGAGCAGCGGTTTTTCGAGGAAGAAGCCGACCTCTATGCCTTGCTGGGGCTGGACTGGGCGCCGCCTGAGCTGCGTGAAAATCGCGGCGAGATCCAGGCCGCACGGCAACACACGCTGCCCGCGCTGATCACCCTCGACGCGCTGCAAGGGGAACTGCACGGCCACACCACCTGGAGCGATGGCGCGCGCAGTGTGGCGGAGATGGGCGACGCTGCCCGCGCGCGCGGCTACACCTACTGGAACGTGAGCGATCACAGCGTCGGGTTGGGCATCGTCCAGGGTGTGGACGCGGACAAGCTGCGTCGCCAGCGCGTGGAGATCGACGCCTACAACCGTCACTGCGCCGAACAGGGCATTGACTTCCGGCTGCTGCAGGGCAGCGAAGTGGAGATTCTGGCCGATGGGACGCTGGGCCTCAGCGACGAAGTGATGGCCGGGCTGGATGTCGTGGTCGCCAGCATTCACAGCGCACAACGCCAGGATCGCGAGACGATCACGGCGCGCTGTCTCAAGGCGATTGAGAATCCGCACGTGGATATTTTGGGGCACCCGACCGGCCGGCTGATCGGCGAGCGACCGCCCACCGAGATCGACATGGAGCGCGTCTTGCAGGCGTGCCGGGCAACAGGCACGATCGTGGAGATCAACGCCAACCCGGCGCGACTCGACGTGAACGATGTCTATGCCCGCCGCGCCGTTGAACTCGGCTGCAAGCTCGCCATCAACTGCGACGCGCATTCCTTCCACGACATGGAACTGGCCGAGTATGGCATCGGCGTGGCGCGGCGTGGCTGGCTGACCGCAGCGGATGTGATCAACACGCGACCGGTCGAGGCGATGCTGGCGCTGCTCAAGGATGCACAGAAAAAGGAAGCGCGATCATGAGGGATAGCACGCGGATGACGCGGATCGGGCGGATTTTCGCAGATTTCCTGACGCTTGCCTTGGTTGGCGCAATGGTGCTGACGCTCTCTGGATGCAGGAGGGATGCTGAACCAACGCCAGCAACAGATGCTGTGGTGGTGGAGAGTGGCGTCTCTGCTCTGGCGCCTATCGCCTTGCAAGACATCCCCCGTGACGAGGAGCCGGCCCAAGCAACGCCCGCCACAACAGCGGAGCCGCTCACACCAGACGCGTCGCTAGACGCTTATCTGCCCGACGCCGAAGTGCAGGCGCGCGGTATGTTGCGCATCTACGCCTCGCCCGACCCAAATTCGCTGACATTGGCCGAATACACCGCGGGCGACCTATTTACGGTGATCGAGCCGCCTGGCGACGTGAGCGCCTATCCGGTCGAACTCAACGGCGTGCGCTGGTATCGCGTCCGCGCCGGCGACGGTCTGGTCGGCTGGGTGATTGCCGACGGGATCGAGCCGGTCGCTCAGCCTGTTGCCAAGTAACCACAGGTACGATTAACTTTCAGGCAGCAAAGAGGAGATGTTATGTCACTGACTCATCGCGAACGCGTCCAGCTTGCTCTGTCCCGCCGCCAGCCCGACCGCACACCCGTTGATATGATGGGCAACGCATCGATGCTGCTCGACAACACCTATCTGCGGCTGCGCGACCATCTGGGGCTGACGCCCATCCCGCCGGTGCGCTCCGGCTCCAGCGCCAACTACTACGACGAACGCATCTTGGCGCACTTTGGCGTCGATTTCCGCCGCGTCTTTCTGGCCAAAGGCTCCGCCGCCGCCAACACTGTCCATGAAGATGACACCTTCACCGACCCGTGGGGCGTGCGTTCGCGCGCCATCGGCATCTTTGTCAACGCGATTGATCACCCACTGCATCATGCAGCCACCCTGGACGACGTCGAAGCCTACGCCTGGCCCACTGCGGAGGGACTGTACAGCGCGGCCGGTGTGCGTGAGGCCGCCTACCAGCTTTATCACGCCACCGATTATGCGGTCGTGGCGCGCAACCCGTTGTCGCCCGGCTTTCTCGACCGTGGCTGCAACCTGGTCGGCATGGCCGAATTCTTTATGCTGATGCTCGACGCACCCGAAGTCGCCGACCGTATGCTCGACCGCATCCTGGAGATCTACATGGGCGTCTATCGCATGTTTCTGGAAGCGGCCGGCCCTTATGTCCAGATGGTCGAAGTGGCGGATGACCTGGGCGCGGAACGCAGCACGCTTATTTCGCCCGCCATGTATCGCCGCTTTATCAAGCCGCGCGAGCAGCAACTCTACGCCATGATCCACGACCTGGCGCCCGAAGCGTTTCTCATCCATCACACCGACGGCAACGTCTTTGCGATTATTCCCGACCTGATCGAAGTGGGCGTCAACGTGCTCAACCCGATGCAAACCTCGTCGCGCGACATGGGCGCGCAGCAGGTGAAGGATGCCTATGGCGACCGGCTGGCCTTTCACGGCGCGGTCGAGGGGATGGAAGGCAGCAAAGACGCGCTCGTGGCGGAGGTCAAGGCGCGCATCGACGTGCTGGGCAAGGGCGGCGGCTATGTGATGGCCTCCTGCAACCACATGATCGACGTGGCGCCGGAGAAGATCGTGGCGATGTTCGAGACGGCAGTGAATTATCGGCCGTGGGAAAGGCAATAGGCCGCGGCGCTGGCGGCTTCCCCCAGACTTAAAACGTGATGTGGGACTCGTCACAACCTGGCGCCTGTCGCTCCCATTGCGTGAGACGTGGCGCCAGGGCAATCTCGCCGAAGCGTAGGTGATACGCCGGCGAGCGCCACGTGCACGCCAGCGCATGAGAAACTCAGTACTTCCCGAATCTCACACAAAGCCGCCAAGCACGCGAAGGAAACCATTTCCAACTTCGCAGCTTCGCGTGAGGCAAAATCGTGAACTACTGAGTTTCCACAGATGGCACAGATGACACAGATAAAAAAGTCGGGTCAACCAGATCTCGTGTGGTTACGTGCCGGGGACGGGCTGAACGTTGTCTGCTCGACTGAAATGCTGCAAGCCCGTCCCCGGCACGTAAAGCCCGACCACCTGTATTACGGTTGAGCCAAAAAGTCATCTTCAACACTTCACAAAACACACACAAAGCCGCCGGCAGCACAAAGGACGCCATCTTCCACTTTGTGACTTTATGTCTCCGTGTGAGGCAAAATCGTGAACTCCCTGGCTTTTCTGTTTAGCAATGTTTTATAGCGGGTGCTGCACCTCCCATCATCAACGGCGCATCAACGCCTGTCCCCTTATCCTCGGTCAATGCACCGCGACCCACCTACACCGAGGAGAAACCACCATGAACCGTGCTCGATTATTGTCCACCGATTGCACTTCGGGTCGTCTGGCGGAATGGGGAAATCGTTACCTGCCCGCGGAACTGACCGGCTCCACGCTCGCATACCTCAGTGCGATGGGCGCCTTTTCGCTCACCTTCGACCCTTTTTGGGCTGCGACCGCCGCAGTGGCCGGTGAAGCCACCGGCTTTTACGGCGTGATGCTGGTGCGACAGGCCAGACGCCGCCAACACACCGCGACTCATCTGCCGCTGCTGAGGGTGCTGGTCGCCGCGCTGCACGACTTGATGCTTGAATTTGGCCCGGCCGAACTTTTGGACACCTTGCTGGTGCGCCCGTTGATGATTTACGCCAGCCTTCACCTTTTTACCAATGTGTGGCTGGGCATGGCAATGAGCAAAGTGGTCGCCGACATTATCTTTTACGTTCCTGCCATTGCGATCTACGAAGGGCGCAAGCGCAGCCTGCTTCGCGCTGTCCCTGCGCCACATCTCGGCAAGCAACGAAAAACGACCGATAAAAAAGGTCTGCGGTGGAGCCGCGGACCTTTATCCAAATCGACGCCCGCCCCTTCAGCCCGCGCAGCGAGTAGCTCTTTTGGCGGCCTTCTGTCTATTGCCGGCTTTGCCGCAGGGGCGCAGAGGAGCAACGATAAAACGCATCCACAGATTTCACAGATGACACAGATTTGCCGCACAGAGCACAGATAACTCGCAGCGTCACAGAATGTCTTTTGGGTCAAGCGGATCTCGTGTGGTTACGTGCCGGGGACGGGCTTGCGGTGCTTCGGTCAAGCAGACAACGTTCAGCCCGTCCCCGGCACGTAAGGCCCGACCACATGAATTCCGGTTGAGCCTGACTTTTTCATCTGTGTCATCTGTGGATAATAGCTTTTGTCCCGATTACTCCTCCACCGGATCATCCGGGTGCTCGGCGTTCCACAGCGCCACGAGTGCGTCGGGGCTTTTGTGGCGGTGCTCGGCGTGGCTGAACTCGCCCAGGAACGCTTTGCCCGCGGGCCGGGCATGGCGCAGCAGCTTGCGGTCAAAGACCAGCCGCACCGTGAAAATCCCCGCCATATCCACGCTGGGCGTCAGCATCCCCACCCCGGCCAGCCGCACGCTGCGCCCGGTGCGCAGCAGATAGAGCGCGGCGTCCCCGATCGCCAGCAGCGCGTGGGTCACGTCGGAGGGGCTGAGATTCTCGCGCTCGGCCACAAAGTGGGCAAGCTCCGTCGGCTCCACGATGGGGCCGTGCTGGATGCGGGTGCGGTAGGCGTTGAGGGCGGTGACGCGCTTGGCCATGATTGTTCTCCTGCGGCTGCGTAAAACTTTTTTTCTAGTGAACTGTCAACTACCAAAGTTTGGGTAGAGCGACAGCAAGTGAACGCAGATAGCCGCTGATAACAGCGGATAAGCGCGG
>Ga0073899_10000334_pt1 | contig 43137 bp, 46 predicted proteins | sample KloWWTmetaKNB5Ph_FD_88975 | JGI IMG/M metagenome (GOLD analysis project Ga0073899, IMG submission 88975) | Active sludge microbial communities from Klosterneuburg, Austria, studying microevolution and ecology of nitrifiers - Klosterneuburg... | ecosystem: Engineered > WWTP > Aerobic digester >... | reverse complement strand
GACCTTCCTGATACGCACGTCCAACCTCGACCATCGCCAAAACATCCCCGGCCTCGGCCTTCTTCTGCAACTCGTTCAATTCGTTCTGGCGGGCCTGTTGCGGATCAGGCGCAGCCGCTGTCAGCTTGGCACTCTCGCCGCCCAGCAAAGCCTTCAACTTGGTTAAAAGATCAGATTGCTGACCGTCGCCACACCCCGCCAACGCCATCACCAGCGTAGCCAGCCATAACCACGGACCACCTTTGAACTGACTCATATCTCCTCCCGAGAGATCACGAAGCTATGCACCCAAGTCGGGCTATGGCAATCACGGTTGCAACTGATGGCGCCTCGCTTCGGTACGCGGAATAATACGTACCGTGGCCGACCTGATGATTTGAGTATATCCCTCATGGATAACTTGTCGGCCGATAGGTACACGACATTGCCCAGTCATTCGCGAGCCTCAGAAGAGTCGGCCCTCCTAAATGGCACTGGAACGCACTGCCATGTGGGCTTTGATTCGTCGAAAAGGCGCGCCTGCAACAGACGGAACAACTCGCCCATTACCTCCACCAATTCGCCCTTCGGTCGCGTGTTGGCGAACCCCTTCATGTCGAGTGGTGTCGGAAAGCCTTCAGGATCGAATTTGAACGCGATGCAGGCTTTGCGCTTCCCGGTTTCGGGCTGCCGAACGGAATAGATTTCCAACTCACCGTTCTTGCACCGTTCAAGATAGTCTCGCAGACAGTTGCGCATCGCCAACGACTCGCGGATCAGCACCGCGCTGGAATCCAGCGGCACAACATCCCAACGATTGATCACCTGCGGCCCTAACCGAGTCTTCCAAGTTGCGTTATGGGCTTCCGCGACGGCTATTTCGACCATCTCTGCTGCCTGCTGCTGACGTACAAACCACGGCCATCCCGCCGTCGCCTGGTTAGAGTCGATTCTGGAATTGTTTGACTCGGACCACGCACAGACGCCGAGAAACTCGTCGGCGAACTCTGGCAGTTGTGGATCGAGCCGCCTCTTGTCGGCTTCCAGCATCGCGGCGCGAAGTGCTATTGGGCTGATCGCGTGGTAGAACTGCCTATCGAGCCTTGCATCAGCGCCCTGATGGGCGTTGAAGGAATGCAGGAACGCCGACAGGATTACGGGTGGCGGAGGGGGTGGCAGCCCAGCAAACTCAAGGGCGCCAAGGTAAATCAGCGCAACCTCGAATGCGCCTTTGCCACTGGAAACGGCCCAGGGGATTTTGAACATCCGCGAGCCATGACGCGTGATGTAGCGCCATGCGGCTTCGGAATAGCCTTCACTGCGAATTGCCGCCTTGAGTCGTGCCACAGGATCGCGATCCTCCGGAAGCGTAAATCCGGCTCGCAGAAATGCCATTAGGAGCGGCAACAGCCGAGGGTTCTCTCGCGCAACTTGCCTGAACTGTTGCTCATGGCGCCAGACCGTATTGAACGTCAGCGAATCCAGCAGCGGCCCTTCGGGGCGCGCTCGCGAGGCCAGCGCGATGGCGTAGATGTCGCGTGGCAAGCTGAACGCTTTGGGCAAGGTTTCGCGGCGTAGCTGACGAAACGCCGGATCACGCAGTAGCAGCCGGTACGCAGTTCCAGTGAGCCAACTCTTGAGATGATCTTCGCGGCCGTCGGAATCATCGGCCTCGCTATGGCTCTCATCTACCAATCCGAGTAGCTCCACCACGGCTTCCAGCGCGTATGCCGACGATAGCGGGCGCACTAACTCGAAGGTAAGGGGGATGGGTTCCCACACGCCATCGATCAATTTGCCGACGGCAATTTCGCGCTTCTGTGGTTCGACCCGATAGGCCAACGCCGCGAAGACTTCAATCTGCCGGCCACCATGCGGTAACTGGCTGACGGATACCGGGTTGTCCAAGTGATCTTGAAGCCAAGCGCAAAGCACCATCAAGCGCCTTGCCGCTTCGTCAGGTTGCCAGCATGCGGGCGAGCAACAGACATCCGCGCGCAGCGCGGCCTGGGTAATGGACATCGGGCGGCGTGCCGGTGGGGGCACAATTTCGCCGATATTCCATAGATCAAGTTGCACGCTCATCCCCGCAAGCTCCCCGTCAGTTCCTTCGCGCGGGCGACATCTGCATCGTTGCCCACCAGTTCGCAGAGTAACTGGACCGCCCTGGCAAATTCTGACAGCAGTGCGCCAGACCAACCAGTCGAGAGCGCTTCGAGGCAGCCGAGGTAATACCAGGTCTGCTTTTCTGCCGAGCCGTTTTCGCTCTTGGCCATTCTGGCCTTCCACGCCGCGTCGCCTTCGCTTTGAATGTCGCGCAAGGTGTGGCTGATATTGTGGAGCTTGTCGGCGCACGCGACCAACTTGGCTGTGCCCGCTTTGACCGCCATGGCGCGCAGGTATGCCTCCTTGCGCGGACGCCAGTCTGGTTTGGGTACGTCGAAAGTGTCAGTGCAGGCTGCGACGATTTCAGCGACCTCATTGCCGAACATGACGCGGACGGTTTCCAGCATGGGGCGCCCGCCGCAGTCTTCGGCGGAATCGTGCAGCAGCGCCGCAATGGCCTGCGTTTCGTTACCGCCATACTCCAGCGCCAACGCGCAAACCGACATCAAGTGACTGATATACGGAGCACCGGCCCCCTTGCGCACCTGCATGCGGTGGATCTCGTTGGCGAATTGCAGTGCCAAGGAAAACTTGGGCGAGAGCAGAGGTGCATCGTTCTTCTTTGGCATGGCGTCCTCCTTTGTCAGTTTCGACCAGGCATGAACCGTACAGCCGCGTCCCTGGCCATGGCGCGGCCGGCGACTTCGGAAATTTGACGCAGTGGGGGTTGGGATGGCTTGCGTGAGCAAGGGCGAGTAGAAATCGCAGCAGCCAAATTCATTATACATCGACCAACCAGGTGACGCAATCGAATGCGTCTGGAAAGAACCGGCAAACATGGGACGTGTTGCGGCCCTGACACAACCAAATGTCCACACTCGCTGTCCCGGCCCATTGTCCGGTTACAAGAGAAACATGGACATCTTTGGACATTCCGCGCTCTGCATCACCGAGAACCTTGCCGTCCCGCCACCGCCGACTTTCTAGCCGGTGCGCTTCAATGCCTCGGCTTGCTCTCGCAGCGCCTTCGCCAGTTCCCGCAGCATGGCCCGCGCGCCGCCCCTGCTGGCGTTCCGCGCCACTTTTGCCTTACCTTCTGCCGACTTTGGCCCGGTCGATTTTTCCCACGGCTTCCAGCGTTGAATAGCTTGGGACTGCCGCGCCCTTCGTTCTGGTGTCCAAAAGTTTGCTTTGCTCATTTTCAATTCCTCGCGCCTGCGACGGTGCCGCCATGCCGTTGTTGATTTGCTGCGGGCCGGTGGTCTGGTTAACTTGCTTGGCATAGACCGTCGGCGGGTTCTTGATGGCCGCCAGCGTTTCCAGTGTGGCCCGGCACTGGCTCTGCGCCTTCAGCGCCAGGCGTAGCGCGAGTTCCTGCTGCGGCAACATGCTCGCCCTCATGCCCGTTTCAATCAATTGAGCAAACAGGGTTTGCAAGGCCGTCGCCTGACCTAGCAACATGGCCTCGGGTTGCGATAGGTCGCCGCGACTCACCGCCGCTGCCTGCTCGCGCAACTGTTCCAGCAAGGTCGGAATGTCGAGATGCTCCCCGAAGGCTGTTTTCGATTCGGCCGCAGCAACCACACGGTAGCTGGCCAACTCCGGAGACGTTGCCAGCGCCGCAAATGTGCGTGATATGGTCTCTTCGTCGTCGCCCTTGCGCACCACCAGCGGAATTCCCTTGCGCGGAAATTTTTCATCTTTCGGCGGCGGCTTCGTTTTGGTCGGTTTGGTAGCCATCAGAATGTGTCACCCAGAAAGTCATCATCGCCCACCGTGTCGCTCGCAGGCACGGCTCCCTGCTTGCCACCTACTATCTGCCGCTTGCGCGTAACGTGGTAGGTCGTCAGCAGTGCATGGGCCACCAGGTCAAGCGAAGGCTTCGCCTCACCGCTGCGGTCAGTCCATGCCTTCGGCGTCAATGCGCCGGATATGCTCACGCTGTCGCCATCGTCCAGGGCCAGCAGGGAAGCGCCCACGCTCTCCGAGAAGGCAATCACATTCACGAACACGGTTTCACCGCTCGCGGTCGGCGTCCGCACCTTGGCGGTCACGAATGCCTTGCCACTCTGCCCCACGCGCTGCGCCGGCTTGCCGTGCAGCTTGCCGCCTATCAGTCCGTCAATCATCGTTCCACCTCTCAGAAGAATGTGCCAAGACTGGCAATCGCACCAGCAAGGCGAAGTAGCCACGCCCGCAAATTCCCGTCCCGCCAGTTCCCGCCCCCTATAGGGGCGGCGGGAATCGCGGGAAAGTGCGGCAGTCCCCGAAACTTCCCGTCGCGGGAATCGCGGGAAAGTCTCAGGTCGTCCATACATAGCCCTCGTCAATCACAATCAGGCCCTTGGCTTGGAGTCCGGTTAGCGCCTGCTGCGCGCGTTCCGTCCTGCGCTTGGCGTCACAGGCAAGGCGTTCGCGCGTGCCTTCGATGGCAGCATCCAGCGTCACCACCGGCCGGCCATGCGGCAATCTGGCGGGCGCATCGGCAGGGCGCATATCGCCAGCCTGCCTCAGCAGTTCCCCGAGTGAGTCCCATATCACCCGCATGTTCCCCGACTTGGGCGGGAGCGTGCGACGGTAGCCGGGAGGGGCTTCCTCGTCGGCCACGACCACGCAGGAAGTCATCGGCTCGCCGTCGTCATGCTCGCCAATCTCCACCCGATGCAGCTTGAACGAATGCGCCTGGCTGTCGTCGCCGTCCTTGGCCTTGGCGATGCGCCAGTCGCGGCGGTCGTCGGTGCGTGATACCTCGATGACAGCGTCAAGCGCGGCGTGCAGGCTGGAATGCCCCCGCAGTCCCTTGCTGGCATCCTTGCCGGAGTGATGCACCAACAGCACCAGCCCGCCTAGTCTGGCCTGCAATCCCTTGGCGGCGTCAATCAGTTGCCCCATGTCGGTGCTGCTGTTTTCATCGGCACCGCTGGCGGCACGGTTCAGCGTGTCAATCACCAGCAGGCCACCGGCAGCGCCGGCCGCCGTCACCGCCCCGGCAATCTCGCTCACGTCGTCGGCGTTGCGAAGGTCAAGGGCTTGCATGACAAAGCGCAGGCTTTCGGGCAAGTCGCGGCCGTGATGCAGTTGCCATGCCTTCACCCGTTGCGAGAATCCCGCTTCGCCCTCCAGGGCGACATAAACCACGGACGCAAACTTCACCTGGCAGGCGAACCATTCGCCACCACCACCGGCCACGGCCGCGCCCAAGTCGAGAGCAAGGAAGCTCTTGCCTGAACCGCTGGCACCAAACAGCGCGGCAAGGCCCGCAGCGGGCAGCACGCCACGCACCATCCAATGCAGCGGCGGCGCGTCCGCTACCTCATCGGCACGCAGCAGGCGGTAACGCAAGGGCTGCGTCTTGGCTTGCGCCAGCAGTGCAGACAGGGCCACGTCGCCATATTCGGCGGCGTAGTCGTTGGCGTCATAGTTCTCGGGCGTGTCGGCGGGCAGTTCAATCCATGCCCCTCCGATGACGCGGGCAATGGCGGCGGCTTGGCTTTCCTTGCCACGGTCAGGCACCACCACCAGCGGCAGGGATTGATGCCGCGCACGCAGAGCCTGCGCCACCGTCGCCATGCGGCCGGCACCGAAGGCCACCACGGCCGCGCATCCCGTCGCCCGATGCAGTGCCCAGGCTTGGCCGATACCTTCCACGATAAAAACGCGGGCAGACTTCGCCACGTCGCCCACCACGAACAGGCCATCACCAAATGACGCACCGGGCAAGTTCAACTTTTTCCCCTGGCCGGGTGGCGGTATCAGTTGCAGGGTTCGCAGTTCGCCATCGAGGGACCGCACCGGCACCACCAGCCAGCCCGCGACCGATTGGCCGGCCACCGTCGCCGTATCGCCAGCGCCGACTATCCGCAGTCCGTCCGGCGTGCCGCGCTTGGCGACGATGTAGCCATGCGCGCCGGTCGCCTGTTCGCATCTGGCCCAAAGGTCGGAGGCGGCCAGATTGGGCCGTGCTGCGGTTTCCTCGGGCGGCTTGAGCTTGGGTGTCGGGCGCATTGCCTGGCGTGCCCCTTGGCGGCTCTGCTGCCCTTTGGTCGTGTCTTGCCAGCCGGCATCAAGGGCCATCCTGAACAGCGTTGCCTCGGTCGTGCCGCCGTCCGCCGTCACCTTGGAAAACTGCATTTCCACATCGCGGCGACCACGGTAATTCGTCGCGGCACTGCTCCAAAAATCAACGTCGTCAATCGACAGGCCGGCAGCAATGGCGGCGCGTCCAGCGGCGTGCCATTGGTCAATCGGCATAGCGGGGTCGAGATGGCATAGCGCACTCAAGGCCCGGGCAATGTCGGTCATTGCTTGTCCCTCCGCGTCAGCGCACGGATCACCTTGCGGCGGTCGGACGCGGTCAAGTGGTAGACGCCTCGCATGATGGGTTTGCCGTCGCGGTCATGGTCTGGAATGCGCGTGCAGGGAAACTCCAAGCCGCGCCGTCGCAATCCGGCCACCAGGTCGGGGAAATTGCTGCTGCCCGCCTCGCGGTCGCCCTGCTCACGCGGCAGCAAACGGCGCAATGCGGCGTGCAGGGTGCGAAGCTCGCGGGGGTTATCGGTCAGGCGAAATTCTGTATCATTTGCCTGTCGTTCCTCGCGCCCGCCCCCGTGCCCACGGAGTTCAGCGGGCGCGGTCATTTTGACGCTACCGCCTTGTGCGATTCCAGCCAAGCATCGAACTTGGGAAGGTCAAGCAGCACCTTGCCTCCGACCTCAATCCAGCAGCCAAATTCGCCGCTGCCATTGCCCTTGATTACTTCGCCCCGGCTGTTCATCCGGTCGAATGCCTTGAACCGAATATCGCGGTATGCCGCCTCGGTGAATACTGGGCGCAGTTGCGCTGCCTGCTTGACGGTGGCGAAGCGCGCCGTGGCTGGCGCAATCGCGGCGTGCACCGCCGGTACGGATGCCGATGTTGAAATTTGCTGTGTTTGCATAGAACTTCCTCTCCGGTACTGCCGTTAGCGATTGCCAACGAACCGGCACGAAAGGTATGCGGCAGCTTTCTAATCTCCGATAGATGTCCGTCCTGCCAAGCCTTGACGAGTCTTACCGCGCTTTAGCGCGTGCCATCCGGTCACGCAAATTCTTTGCAGTGAATGTGTCAGGCTCGCCGGTTTCCTCATATTTCTTTCCCCGATATTGGATGCCATCAGGCGAGTAACCGTGCAAAGGGGCCGGCTTATCCGTCAACTCGGCCAATTTCACCATCTCTGCATACACGCTTTGACTATCGCCGGGCGCCACCGCCTTGCCAGTGGCTAACTCGATAATGGCATCAAGCGGATTGCTGCGACTTTTCAACCGATGCGTTGTGATGGCTCCCACCCGCTTGGGTTTATCGCGTGCCGTCCCACCGTCGTCGACTTTTTGCGAACCGCCCGCACTGCCTGGCTCAATAGGGGTTCCAGCGAATCTCGCCGTTGCATACTTGGCAATCCATGAGTGATGTTTCAGTCCCTTGTCGCGGGCGATGGCGTACCACTGGCGCAGCGTGCGCGCCTGCGGGTCATTGTTCTCCAAGTCCTCAAACACGCGCAGCAGGCGCTTGTAGTCATCCGGCCCGGTTTCGTCATTGGTCGTGGTCAATGGGTCGCAGGTGTCATCGTGCGGATTGAACTGGCTCAGCAGCATTGCCGCCTCGCGTGCACGCGTACTGCTTAGACTCCACCACATATCGGCATCAATCGTTGCGCCGTACCAACCGACATGATGCTGCTCGCGCTCGCCAAGCAACTCATCTACTGCTTCCTCGTCGATGCAGCCCGTCATGCCCGCATGAGGTAGGAAGGCCCGCAGTTGACCCAAGGTGCAAGGCAGGGGCAGCGCCGGCTTGTCGTATTGCCCGGTCGGGTGCCACGTCACTGCGGCCCGTTCTTCCGGTGTCAGCGTCGCGCCATCATCCGGCAGGTCGACATACAGGCCGTTGGCTCCGAGGCGGAAACCGCCGAAGTTCTTGGGCTCATCGACATGGCAGATTGCCACAAAGTCCGCATAGCCAATCGTCGCCAGGTCGGCATCCAGCCCTCGTCGCGGGCAGTCCTCGAAGCCTTCCAGCACTGCGGCCCGCGTGTCGCCATCAAGCATCGGCGCAAGCGTCACCGGCATGTCGTCGCTGTGCAGGCGCTTTCGGTCGGCCTCGCGTTCACGCAGGAATTCATCCAGCCATACGAGCACGCCAGCAGGTAGCTTGAGTGCTGCCCCCTTGCGCCACGCTGCATAGCCGACATGGTCGGCCATCGAATCCATGCCCGGTCGCTGCTCGCGCAATTCGGCCTCGTAACCCTTGACCTCGGCCACCACTGCGTTCCATTCGCCGGCCATGACAGGCAAGGGCTTTCCTGCTGGCCGATGTGGTAGGCGACGAGGTTCCGCAGCTTGCCGAAGGGCGCGGCGGTCGTCCGGGCGAGGCTTTCGGCCACCACGTCAAGCGAATACCGATGCTCCCACCCTGCCACATAGGGAATCGCCCGCACCGGCAGGGCTTCACGTCCGTCAATCCAGATGGTCAATCGTCCGCTCATTTCGCACCCCCTGCCACGCCCATGCGTGCGGCCAGCTTGTCCCCCAACTCGGTCACGCGGTCGGGCGTAAGGTGCGAGTAACGCAGGCTCATGGCGAGGGTCTTATGCCCAAGCACGCGGGCAACCTCGATGGCCGAAACCCCCGCCATCGTCAGATAACTTGCGGCTGTGTGGCGCAGGTCGTGCCAGCGGAAATCCGAAGTCATCATTGGCGACGCATCCTTCCTGCTGCGCCCGCTGCGCGTTGCCTGCCGCACGTCGATTCCGGCCTGCACAAGTGCCGCCTTCCACGGTTCGCGCAATTCCATCTCCTTGCATCCCTCGGCAGGAGGAAACACGCGGTCATCCTTCAAGTTGCGAACCTTGCTCCGCGCTTTCAGCAGTTCGACAATCTCGCCTGACAGCGGCAGGGCGCGGCCGGCGTTGTTCTTTGTCTCGCCGTGCGCCAGCGTGATGGCGCGGCGCTTGAAGTCGATTTGCGACCAGCGCAGACCAAGGATTTCGCCCTTGCGCGCTCCCGTTGTCAGTGCCAGCAGGACGGCGGGCAACAGGTCAGGATGCGGCGAAGCGCGCACGGCATCCAGCAGGCGCGGCAATTCCTCATCGGTCAGAAAACGCACCCGGCCCCCGGCCTCTTTCGGCTTGGTCACGCGCTCGCAGGGGTTGCGCTCAATCCACCCCAATTCCCTGACAGCGTGAGTCATGGCAGACGACAGAGCGGCAATGGTGCGATTCACGTCCGCCCCGCTGCGCTTGCCCCCGCCATACTTTTTGGGTGTGGCGAGTAACTCGTCGCGCCATTCCGCGATTCTGGCGGGCGTGATGGTGTCGAGCATTTCGCTTTCCGCTTGCGCTCGCCACCAGTCAAGGCGGGTCTTGACACCCTCCCATGACTTGAGGCGCGGTGCGGCGGCAATGGCGTACTTATCGAACAGGTCGCCCAGGGTTTTCAGCTTGGCCGCGCTGAAGTAGCGGCCGGCCTTCATGTCGGTTTCTGCTTTCTTGGCCCACTCGCGGGCATCGGTCAGGCGCGAAAACGTAGCGCTTGCCGCTGGATGCCCCTTGAGGCGGATCATCACGCGATAGCTTGTCGTCCCGTCGTCGTTCTTGCGTTTTTGCACCGTTGCCATGTTCGCCCCCGTAGGCTACCTCTGACTGATAACAACAGCATAAAGCAAGGTGCAACAGATTGCAACTAGAGATTTATAATCCGTAGGGCGATAATTTATAAGCCTTGCTCCAGCTTGATTACTAGGCTTTCAAGAATGCAGCGGCACAGTAGCGGCACACTCGGCCCCGAAAAAGGCGGGTTATCCACAGCTAGGGGGGGTATTGGGTAGCGGGGGCAGTTGGCAACCACAAAGGTGGCAAGCGACAAGTCCGGGCCGTTGCAGGTTGCTTGCCGGCAGTGTGCCGCCAGTGTGCCAAAAGGAAAGGCCCCGAAGGTCTGAAAACCTGTGGGGCCTTGGCATGACTGGTGGTGATGGGTGGACTTGAACCACCGACCCCCGGATTATGAATCCGATGCTCTAACCGACTGAGCTACATCACCAGGATCCCGCTACGCATCAACACATCGCTGCTTCGCGGCAAGGGGCGGAATTATCCGTTGTCCGACAAAGTCTTGTCAAGTTGCGCACGCTCCGCGACAATGCCCACATGAATTCAGATTTCGATGTGATCATTGTTGGCGGCGGGCTGGCCGGCCTGTCTCTCGCCGTAGCCTTGCGCGCCAACCATCTGTCGGTCGCCGTGGTCGAGGGGCGCACGCCCGTTGCTCCCGCAGCCCCCATTGCCTCTGGGGGTTGGGATGTACGCGTCTACGCGGTAAGTCCAGGCAATGTACGCTTCCTTGAAGAGATCGGGATCTGGCGCCACTTCGACGCGGCACGCCTGACGCCGATACGCACTATGGAAGTCTTCGGTGATGCGGGCGGGCGGCTGGATTTTTCGGCGTATGACAGCGGCGTCGACGCGCTGGCATGGATTGTCGAGGCATCGCTGATGCAACGTGAGCTTTGGGAAACAGCCATGCGCCAGGGGAATGTGACGCTGTTCTGTCCGGCACGGCCGCAGGCACTGGAGTTCGATGCGGCGGCAGCACGCCTTCTGCTTGATGATGGCAAAACTCTGACAGCGCGTCTGATCGTCGCTGCCGACGGTGCCGACTCCTGGACGCGGCAGGCAGCCGGTATCGAGGTCGACTTCCAGCCATATGGGCAGATGGGCGTAGTCGCCAATTTCACCTGTGCCAGACCGCATGCTTCCGTGGCCTGCCAATGGTTTCGCGCCGATGGCGTGCTGGCCTGGCTGCCTTTGCCCGACAATATGCTGTCGATGGTCTGGTCGACACCGGATGCACAGGCGCAGGAGCTCCTGAGCCTGCCCGCAGAGGAATTCGCCCGCCGCGTGGCGGAGGCTGGCGAGTGGCGCTTCGGCGAACTGACGCTGGTGACGCCACCGACTGCCTTTCCGCTGCGCCTGATGCGCGCGCCGCGCACGATTGCGCCGCGTCTGGCCTTGATCGGCGACGCCGCGCACACGATCCACCCACTCTCCGGCCATGGCATCAACCTCGGTTTCAAGGATGCGCAGACACTGGCGCAGATGCTTGTCGAACGCCCGGATTTCGTCGATTGCGGCGACATGCACTGGTTACGCCGCTATGAACGTTCACGCATCGAGGAAGTCGTCGCGTTACAATCAACAACGCATGCATTGCAACGGCTGTTTCAGCCGCAATCATCGACGCTGGCCTGGCTGCGCAATAGTGGATTGAACCTTGTCAATGCCTTGCCGGTCGTAAGGAGTAGCTTGGCGCGCTATGCGCTGGACTGATGAGCCTGCTATAATTATTACAAATAAATATTATTATTTACACTACTCGGAGTTGCCATGAATAAATATCTCATCGCCTGCGGCCTGGCTGCGCTATCCATTACAGCCGGCCTGGCGCACGCCAGCGAGGCGGAAATCAGGAAGAGCGTCTCCGACATGTTCGGTGCGACTGTCAAGGTCGAAGCCGTACGCAAGGCCGAGGCGCTCGGTCTGTATGAAGTGCAGGTCGGCACCGACGTCTTCTACACCGACGAACATGGCGAGTATTTCGTCATCGGCAATATTCTGGAAACAAAAACCAGGAAGAATTTCACCGAGCAGCGCAAAGCCAAACTGACGCAAATCAAATTCTCTGATCTGCCGCTGGATCTGGCAGTCAAAACCGTGCGAGGCAACGGCAAGCGCGTGTTTGCCACCTTTGAGGATCCCAATTGCGGATATTGCAAAAAGTTGGCGAAGGAAATGGTGAGCATGACCGACTACACGATGTACACCTTCCTGTATCCGATCCTTTCTCCGGACTCTGCTGACAAATCAAAAGCTATCTGGTGTGCGGCCGATCGCGCCAAGGCCTGGAACAAATGGATGGTCAATGGCGAAGCGCCTGAAGCCGGCACCTGCGATACCCCATTGGACAAAACTGTTGCTTTGGGCCATAAATATGGAGTGAACGGCACGCCAACGATTTTTCTGGCCAATGGTGAGCGTCTTCCGGGATTTGTACCGCGGGATCGCCTGGAACAGGAACTGAAGCGCGTCGCATCAGGAAAATAAGGGGGGCGGGACGGGGCGGCACAGCCCGGCACGTCCTGCAATAAGGAAGCGCCACGGGAAGCCTGACACGGAACCAGGCTGGGAAACGTGATATGACAAATGGCACGCCTGTAGCGATTCAGGAATCCCGTAAAGGGAAAATGGAGCGCCTGTGCCTGCTCGAATCCGAGACCGAAATTCAAGAGGCTGTAAAAAGGATCGCGGTCTCGTTTGGCAAAGTGCATTCGGTCATTCCGATTTCCCTTCAAAACCGGGACGATAATACGGAACATGCGGAATACGCATTTACCATCAATTTCGAGAATACCCTGGATGCCATGACTGCCGCCAAGGAGCTAAAAGGTTTCCTGTACGGCTTTTCAGCGCTCGTCGTCAAAATCAGAAGAAACGGCAACCGCCAGAAGCAGTAACCGGCCGAAGCCGAAGCCAGATTACCCAACCTTCGGCCGATATGATTACCTGCGCTTCCTGATTATTTCTTTACCGGCTCGCCGAGATATTCACCAGCGACCTGCGCCGCCAGATAGCCGGATCCGCCCAAAATCATACCGCCGGGATACATCGAGGCGCCACCGACAAACAATCCGTCGATCGGCGTTTCGCTGCACGAGCAGAGATCGTTGGGGCGCAGGTAGCCGAGTTGCAGCGTCGAGTAGGCACCATGCTTGTATGAACCCTTGGTCATGGTGGTGAGCTTCTGCTCGATATCCACCGGTGAGACTTCGCGGCGCAGGACAATATTGTCGACCGTGCCGTACTCACGGATCAGATCAAGACAGGCATCGCCGAAGGACTTGCTGCGGGCACGCCAATCCGGATCGTAGGCAACCACGGCTTCGGCACGCAGCGTGTGATGGCCGGGCGGCGCCATGGTGCTGTCGAACAGCGAGGGCTGGGCGATATGCAGCCATTCGGGACCCTTGGTCGACTTGCTGTCGACGCGATCGAGATGATCGAGCAAATCATCCTCGGTCTCCATTCCGATAAAAACCGTCATTGCCTGACTTACACGCGGATTTTTTGCGCTGTAAGTCACGCCACCCTCGATGCCGAGGTGCAGACCAAACAGCGAGCGTTCTTCCCATTGCCAGGTATCAACGCACTGTGAAAGCGCGAAGGGAACCTCCTCCTTCGTCAGCAGATGCTTGAACGTTTGCACCGGATTCAGCGTCGAGATCACCGCATCGGCAAAAAACTTGCGTCCGTCCTGCAATTGCACGCCCTGAACGCGATTGTTCTCGGTGAGGATTTTGGTCACTTCGTTTTCATCGATCACCTGGCCGCCACTGCGCACGAAACTGCGATAGATGGCCGAAGACAGACGATGCGAGCCGCCCTTGACGAAAGCCGCATCCATCATCCGGCAGAGATACAGCGGATACAGGAAGCCGAGCGGATCGGCGAGGTGAATGCCCCAGATCGCCGGAAAACTCAGTAGCGCCATGCGCACACGCGGGTGCTGAAAACCATAATGATCGATGACCTCAAGGCAGCTCATCTCGGAAATCTCGGCGAGCTTTGCGCCGACTTCGGTCTCGCCAAACTCCGATAACTGGTCGAGCGCCGGCTTCGGCAGCTCGTAGGTCATCGGAATCAGATAGTCGTCCAGCATCGGCTGAAATTCTTCCCACATGTGCAGATAGGCAGCAGCGTCAGCTTTGCTGAACTGGGCAATCGACTCGGCAGTTTCCTGCGGATCGCGGGTAAAAATCAGCGAACTGCCATCCTTGAAGGGAAACGCAGCAACGACCTGCGGATAAATGTAACGCACGCCGAGGCTGGCCAGATCGAGATCCTTCCAGGCCGGCATCTTCTCGGCCATCAGGTGATAGATGGCGTGCAGGTTGAAACGAAAGCCGTAATACTCGTCGGTATTCAGACCGCCGCCGGTTTCGTGGCGCCGCTCGAACAGCGCAACCTTGTGTCCGGCCTTGGCCAGGTAGGCTGCGCTCAGCAGCCCATTCGGCCCTGCACCGATGACGATTGCATCGTATTTATTGTCTGTACTCATCGTCATATCCTCAGACTTTCCACTTATCGGCGACACCCAGATTCATCGGAATCCGGCCCATGTTGGAGAAGAACCAGTCGAACGGTTTACTGTCCCACCATGACTGGTCGCGGCAACCAAGATCCTCAGCGATCTCACCGGCAGCGATGTAGCCGGAAGCCAGGTGCGTAGCGCCAAATGGATGGATCGAGTTGGACAAATACAGCCCGGGAATGAAGGAGCGTGCTGCGCCGTTGACGCAAACGCCGGGCAATGGACGATTCTCGCCAGCCTGCTCGGGAATCGCGCTACCACCGATCATGTTGCCGCGAATTGCCGAGGGATTGGAGTTCTCCGCATTCAACGGATGCATGGTGTGGCGTTCAATGATCGAAGCCTTGAAGCCAGGGACCATTTCCTCGAACAGGTTGTCCATGCTGTCGCCAAGCGCTTCGGCCAGGCCTTCCTTCCAGGTATTCCAGCCATTGAGCGTCTTGTTGCCCCAGCGGCGCGGATTCGGCGGCACGGTGATCCAGGAGTTGATGATATGGCCGCCAGCCGGTGCCTGCGCCGGATCGGCGAGCGTGGTCACGCTCCAGCCGCCCATGGTTTTGGTCGGTACCACACCCGTCATAGCCTGGGTTTGCGCAAGACGAATCTGCTCGAGGCTGTCGGTACCAAAATAGCCGACCCAGCAGCGCTGGATCGCCGGGTCGTACTCGGCGGATTTGAAGACTGGAGCATCCTTCAGCGCATAATAGACATTCACCAGTTGCGGGTCGTCGTAATTGAAGTACTTGATGCGACGCATCCACTCGGGCCCGATCACCGCTTCGCCGAGTAGATCACGGAAGGTCGGCACCAGTGTAAGGTTGGAAACGATGGTCTTGGCGCGAATCTCCTCGCCCGGCATCAGCGCGTGATCGCTGAGCTTGATGCCGACGGCCTTGCCGTTTTCGACGAGGATTTTACTGACCGGACAGGTCGTCCAAATTTCCCCGCCATGCGCGACAAAGCAGCGCACCAGCGAATGATTCAGGGCGTGCGAACCGCCCTTGGCGGTGTGCACCGCCATCGGCGACATGCTGCAAAGGCCCAGCACGGTCGGCCCGACGCGCCGGTTGAGCGGCCACTGGCCGGTGTATTCCCCCAGCGCTCCGGGGAAGGCGCGAATCTTGTCTGATTCAAAAACAGCCTCCACGATCTCATATCCAGTCATGCGCATCGCATCATCACCGTCGATCGACAGGCCCAGATGCTTGAGCAGGCCGTCGTTGAATTTGGCGACGCGCTCGGCCAGCGCCATGGTCGGGCGGCTGAACTGCAGCAGACCGTTGATCTCGATGGCGTCCTCCATGTTGGCCATGCCGTATTCGAGCATCTTTGCCAGAGTCGCCGCATCCTTCTCGGAGTGCCGGGCGACGCTGGCCATGGTCACCGACGGGTCGAGCGACTGCACGGTGTTCGTGCCATCGGAATAATTCAGGGCGAAAATCACGTCGGTGCCGCGCAGGTCGAGACCGTAGCCTTCCAGGTCAAGATCGGCCATCGCCGGGCTCATCGCCGGCACCAGCCAGTTCGCATGGGTGTTGTAGAGATAACCGGGACGTCCCAGTTCGATGGTGTCGCAATGTGCGCCACACTGACCACGCGCCTCGAATACGCCGACCGAAAGACCGGATTTTTGCAGATAGCAGGCGGTAGTCAGGCCGTTGATGCCGCCACCGATGATGATCACATCATAGTTTTTCATGAAGCCTCCCAAACAAAACACCGCCCTAGAATTAGGCAGCGCCTGCCCGACTGATATTGTTTTAAAACGTGTCGACGACTGCTCGCCGTGAAGGGACGCTTATGCTGCCTCGGCCTCTATCTCGTCCAGTTCGTCATTGGCCACAGCAACAGCGCGCGTACGACGAATCGCCTTGGTTGGCTGGTCGAACGGCGTAATCGCCGCCTTGACGCGCTGATGCACGGTCTTGCGCACTTCAAGTAACGCCTCGCGCCCTTCCGTCTGATGCACGGCACGATCCTTGCCCCAGTGGTGGCCCTTGGCGCGATGCAGGATGGCGCGCAGTACCGCCTTGATGGTTTGCGGATGGAACACCAGCTTGACGATTGCCAGATAGTCATCCTCGCAGAAGCGGATCGAGAAATCCCAACTCACCGGATCACGGATCGTCCCGACGACGACCAATTCATTCCCCTCGACCAGAAGTTCGTATTCACGAAAATCCATGACCATTTCGCGACGGCCAAGACCTCTTGATCTTAATCTCATGGCGCATTCTCCCGTAGTTATTGGACCGCAAGTTCGCTCACCGGACGACACCAGCAAATCCTCAGTGTGTACATTGTATACTTCATAGCGAATTTTAGTTAAAAAAGCTCTTGTGTCAATAGGTTTTTGTGTGAATTTTTGTGCAAATTCAGCCGCACCGTTCTGGCTGCTGCTTCACGGCGCATAAACCGGCAGAAATCAGGAAGCCGCGACGGATTTGATGATTTGCAGAACGCTCTCGCGGAATTGACGCTCCGCATCCACCTGAGCCAGGTGGGGCGCCAGTTCGGCAATATGCGGATAGGGGCTGAGAGAGACCATCTCGAAACTGAGCTTGCGTGATCGGCTTGTTACGGCGGTATTGGTATTGCTCTTGCCAACAACGATGGCGCGGCGCGCTTCTTCATTCATCAGTACGACCGTGCCAACCATGTAGGCCATCAGTGTGTGGAACAGTTGCGCCGCCTGACGTTCACTAAGCCCGGCACGCCGCAGCTCCTGCAGGATGCGATCCATTACCGTCAGCGCGTTGCCACCCTGATAGGAGGCATTGTCGAGCAGCGGCATAACCCCTGGATGATTGCAGAGGGCGTGACGCATCTTCGCGTAAGTCGTGTACAACCACTCGACCCAGTCATCCCGGTTGTGATTGATGACATCATAATCACCAACCACCAGGTCGACCAGTTCGTGCTCGATTGCCGCCTTGTTTTTGAAATAACGGTAGATCGCCATAGCCGTCACACCCAGCCGGGCCGACAGCTTGCGCACCGTCAGACCGTTCAGTCCGTCGCTGTCGATGATCGCCAGCGCCGCACGGAGAATCAATGCGCGCGATAGTGGAGCCCGTGGTTGCCCCGTCTTGTCGATTGACTTCAGCTTCGACTTCTTGACTGGCTGCAAGAGATGAATCCTTTAGCTGGAGGAATTGTCGAGCGGCCGTTTGCTGCCGTCGGGGTTGACCGCCACATAGGTCAGCGTAGCTTCGGTCACCTTCACGATAACGGGGTTGAAAGGATTTCGCTCGGCAAATACCTGCACCTCGACGGTGATTGAAGTACAGCCGACACGCGTAACCCTGCCATAAAAACTGACGATATCGCCGACGGAAATCGGATGCCTGAATTGAAAGGCATTCACCGCCACGGTAGCAATGCGGCCCTGTGCGATCCGTGCTGCTGCGATACCGCCGGCAATATCCACCTGGGACATGACCCAGCCACCAAAAATATCACCAGCCTGATTGACGTCCGAGGGCATCGGAACGACGCGCAAGGTCGGTTGCTCGGCAGGCAGAGCAAGTATGACATCTTCCATGAGAAGTATTCCTGTGTTCGAGGCTTGCTGACACAACCGTAAAGTCTGCAAAGTATACGCGCAAACGGATTTTTCATACCTTTCGATTTTGCTGTCTTTCGATTGACAACCAGGTGCGCAACTATACAATCTTCAACATTCTTCTCGCACCGATTGGATTGCCATGAAACCCAAAATTGCTCTACTGGCCACCGCCGCAATCGCCTTGTCCGCAGTTGCTTTCCCGGCAGCCGCACAGTTGCCGTCCTGCTTTGATCAGGCCAAATCGTCGGATGAAATTGATCAGTGCGGTGGGCCATTGCTGGCCACCATCGACAACGAATTCAAGCGTCTTGGCGACAAGTTCAGAGACAACGAGAAAATGCAGGAAATGCTCAAGGACATGCAAAAGAGCTGGATCAAGTATCGCAGTCTTCAATGCATGTTCGAAGGCATGGCAGCCTCCGGTAATGGCAGCGAGACATTCAAGCCCTTCTCGATCGAAGCCAGCCGGGCTTATGCGAAGTGCGCCGTGCGAACCATCGAGGAAATGCGCACTGAGCTGAAGAAGTTCTAAGCCCGCTCAAACAAACGCAGGGTGGGTGCAGCCCTACTCTGTGGGAAAAAGCCGCGCCAGTTCCGCACCGGGGCTAGGGGCGCGCATGAAGACCTCGCCGACAAGGAACGCATTGACACCCCTGCCGCGCATCAGTGCCACGTCAGCCGGTGCAAGAATCCCCGATTCAGTAACGACGATTTTCTCCTCGGGGATGCGCGCCAGTTGATCGAGCGTCGTGCTCAGGTTAACCTCGAAACTGCGCAAATTGCGATTGTTGATGCCGAGTAGCGGCGTGTGCAGTTGCAGTGCCAGATCAACTTCAGCAGCATCGTGCGCCTCGACCAGTACCGCCATGCCAAGCGCCTCGGCAATGGATTCCATCTCCCGCATCTGCGACAGCGCCAAAGCGGAGACGATCAGCAAAATGCAATCGGCCCCCATGGCACGCGCCTCATACACCTGATACGGATCGACGAAAAAATCCTTGCGCAGCACCGGCAAGTGACAGGCGGTGCGCGCTTCACGCAGATACTCCGGCGCGCCCTGAAAAAATTGTCGGTCAGTGAGTACCGACAGGCAAGTAGCGCCATGCTGCTCGTAGTCGGCGGCAATGGCCGCCGGATCAAATGCCTCGCGCAATATCCCTTTCGAAGGACTGGCCTTCTTGATCTCGGCGATGACGGCAGGTTTTCCAGCAGCCAATTTTGCGCGGATTGCGCCAATGAAATCTCGCGGGACCGTCTGCGCTTCGGCGATGGTGCGCATCTGCGCCAACGACCTGGCATCGCGTGCAGCGGCGACCTCCCCGATCTTGACGGCGAGAATTTTTTTCAGGATATCTGGAGTTTCGGACATCGCAGCAATCAAGCGGAAAATTTGCGGGTGAAGCCGACGAACTCATCGAGCTTGGCCCGTGCCGCACCGCTGGCAATCGCTTCACGGGCGCGCAGGACGCCAGCGCCGATTGAGTCGACAATATTGGCGGTATACAAAGCAGCGCCGGCATTAAGGATGACAATTTCGCGTGGCGGACCTTCGGCATTCGTCAGTGCAGCGAGCAGCACCTCTTTCGACGCCTGCGCATCGGCAACCCGCAGTCCGCGATTGGAAACCATCTGCAAGCCGAAGTCTTCGGGGTGAATCTCGTATTCACGGATCTCGCCATCCTTCAATTCGCCGACCATCGTCGCCGCGCCGAGCGAAATCTCGTCCATGCCATCCTTGCCATACACCACCACCACATGATTGGCACCGAGGCGCTGCATGACACGTACCTGAATGCCGACGAGATCCGGGTGAAACACGCCCATCAGCGTATTCGGTGCACCAGCCGGATTGGTGAGCGGGCCAAGGATATTGAAGATGGTCCGTACACCCATTTCACGGCGCACCGGTGCGACATTTTTCATTGCGGCATGATGATTGGACGCAAGCATGAAACCGATACCCGTCGCGGCGATGGATTCGGCGACCTGCGGTGGCGTCAGCTGGATATTTACACCGAGTGCTTCCAGTACATCGGCGCTGCCGGAACTCGACGAGACACTTCGGCCACCGTGCTTGGCAACCTTGGCACCGGCGGCGGCGGCAACGAACATGGCTGCTGTTGAAATATTGAAGGTGTGTGCACCATCGCCGCCGGTGCCAACGATATCAATGAAGTTGCGATTGTCGGCGACCTCGACCTTGCTCGACAGTTCGCGCATCACCATGGCGGCAGCGGAAATTTCGCCGATGGTTTCCTTCTTGGCGCGCAGACCTGCGAGGATGGCAGCCGTCATCACCGGCGATATCTCGCCCTGCATGATCTGCCGCATCAGATGCAGCATCTCGTCGTGGAAGATTTCGCGGTGCTCGATGGTGCGTTGCAAGGCCTGCTGCGGGGTAATCATGAATTCTCCGGGTCAGATGGTCAGAAAATTGCGCAGCAGGTCATGGCCGCGCTCGGTGAGAATTGACTCGGGATGAAACTGTACGCCCTCGACATCGAAGGTTTTGTGGCGCACCCCCATGATCTCGCCGTCATCGGTCCATGCGGTGATTTCAAGACAATCCGGCAGCGTCTCCCGCTTGATGGCAAGCGAGTGGTAGCGCGTCACGCACAGCGGATTTGGCAAACCGCGAAACACACCATGATCGTTGTGATGGACATCCGAAGTCTTGCCATGCATCAATTGCCGGGCATGGACGATCTCACCACCAAACGCCGCACCGATGCTCTGATGGCCAAGACATACACCAAGCAGCGGGATTTTTCCGGCGAACGCCTTGATCGCCGCCACCGAAATTCCCGCCTGCGCAGGCGAGCACGGCCCCGGCGAGATAACGATGCGCGCTGGCTCCAACGCCGCAATTTCCGCAAGAGTGATCGCATCATTGCGATACACGCGCACATCTTCCCCCAATTCACCGAAATATTGGACGAGGTTGTAGGTAAACGAATCGTAATTATCGATCATCAGCAGCATATTGCAGCGATCCTTTTAATAGCCATTTTCAGGCAAACCCGCCATTCCATCGGTATTGTCGCAGGAGCTTCAGTCGAAGTTCTGGTTTTCATTCGCAGGGGCAGCACGGGAAAATCTCGTTCCGGCCGGCAGGTGGCGCTGCCTGTGGGACAGCAACAACCTTCGCAGGGATCAGGCCGTTCGGAGCAACGCGACCAGTTCCCGATCCAGCTGGCTGACATCGACGGCATTCAACTCGACCAGACGACGCAGATGCGTAATGCTGTCGATGTCGATATCGTCGCAACGCAAACCGATGTGGCTGGCGTCGAGGTGCGCTACCGTCGCTTCCATGGAAATCGCCACGCCAGGTGCAAGTTCAAGTCGCATCCGGCACTTGCCGCCTTGCAAACCGGGCCAGCCGGCCGGCAATTCAACCAGTGCGCCCTTCAGCGAAATATCGCACAACTTGGCCTCCCAGGTACCGGAGGCATCAATCAACTGCGCCGGTACGCGAAACGGCGCACGCCAGAAATCACGACGATTTTGCGGGTTGCTCATAGGTCATCTGTTCCTGTCCATTTTCTCAGTGCCGTATTTATTATAGCCTCATAAAGCCGCTGCAACCCGTGAGCGGGCTTCTCCGCAGGACAGCCGCATTCTGGCAAGTACGCTCACTCTGCGGGATTTTGTTTTGCGCCGTGCCAGACGGTATGATGCACCCTTTTCCACATCCCCAGCAACCGGCCCAGCCGGACGCTCCGGCACGTTCAGGGTAATTGCCATGATCGATATCGAAGTACTCCATCGTCTGCAGGCGACGCTCAATGGACGCAAGGGCGCCGCACCCGACTCGTCGTATGTCGCCGGCCTCTACGCCAAGGGCACCGACAGCATCTGCAAGAAGGTCGCCGAGGAAGCCGCCGAGACCATCATGGCTGCCAAGGATGGCGACCGCCTGCATCTGGTCCGCGAAATTACCGACCTATGGTTTCACAGCATGGTTCTACTCGCACATTTCGATGTCGGTGTGGATGACATTGTGGTCGAGTTGCGGCGCCGCGAAGGCATTTCCGGCATCGACGAAAAGAAATCCCGCAACCGGGATGGGAACGACAAGGGGGCCGCATGAACGATTGCCTGTTCTGCAAGATCGTCCGCGGCGAGATTCCGAGCCGGAAAGTCTATGAAGACGAGGATATTTTCGCTTTCCACGACATTCACCCAGCGGCGCCTGTGCATTTCCTGATTATTCCGAAGCTGCACATCCCTTCGCTGGCCGAAGCCGAAATCACGCATGCGGCGCTACTCGGCAAGATGCTCGCCATTTCCGGCCGTCTGGCACGTGAGCAGGGCTTGCACGACGGCTTCCGCAGCATCATCAATACCGGCCGGATCGGTCGCCAAGAGGTGTATCATTTACACCTTCACATCGTCGGCGGCCCCGAGCCGCTCGGCGCGATGGTTCCAAAACAGACTTAGGAGATCGACATGGGAAGCTTGAGCATATGGCACTGGCTGATAGTGCTGGTCATCGTCATGCTGGTATTCGGTACGAAAAAATTGCGTAACGTGGGTTCGGATATCGGCGGAGCCGTCAAGGGTTTCCGCGATGGCCTGCGCGAGGCCTCTGATGACAAGCCCGCCGTTGATGCGCCACCGCAGGCAGCCTCCGGGCAGATCATCGAGGGTGAAATCAAGGAAAAGGTCAAGAGCTAAACTGGCTTGAAAAGCAAGGGGTCAGGGATGAAGCAGGCCATCCATGGCCGCTTGCCCTGATTCCTGCCATCGCTGCACACCGACTTCTCAGACCACTCAGGCTCCTCGCAACACATCTCTCACACCGCACTGTTTTATGTTCGATATCGGCTTTTCCGAAATGGTGGTGATCGGCATGGTTGCGCTGATCGTCATCGGCCCCGAGAAACTTCCCAAAGTTGCACGCACTGTCGGCATCTTGCTGGGGCGCGCCCAGCGTTACGTCAATGATGTGAAATCCGACATCAACCGGCAAATTCAGGTGGAAGAGCTGAAGCAATTGCAGGAGCAGATGACACAACAGGCGCGTGCACTGGAAAATTCCATCAAGCAGGATGTACATTCCGTCGAGGCTGATCTCAACAAGAGCATTGCGCCGCCAGGCGACACATTCATCGTTGCAGTTGATCATCAATCCACAGTGGTTGATCAACCAGCCGCTATGGAACCACCCGCTGCGGCCGAGAAAACCTCCACATGAGTGACTCTCAGGACACTTTCATTTCCCATCTGATCGAGCTGCGCAGCCGGCTGATTCATTCGGTCATTGCAGTACTGATTGTTTTTCTCTGCCTGGTAAATTGGGCACGCGACATCTATACGCTGCTGGCCCAGCCGATGCTGGCAGCGCTACCGCAGGGCGGACACATGATTGCCACCGATGTGGCTGGTGCCTTCTTCGTGCCGATGAAAGTCACCTTGATGGTGGCATTTCTGATGGCCCTGCCGTACGTGCTGTATCAAGTCTGGGGGTTCATCGCACCCGGCCTTTATGTCAGCGAAAGAAAGTTTGTGCTGCCTCTACTGATCGCCAGCGTCTTCCTGTTCTTCATGGGAATGTCGTTTGCCTACTTCGCAGTATTTCCAACCGTCTTCGGCTTCGTCAATAAATTTGCCCCGGATGGTGTGGCGGTGATGACAGATATCGACAAGTATCTGTCATTCGTCATGACGATGTTTTTGGCCTTTGGTGTAACCTTCGAGGTGCCGGTGATCGTCGTTCTGCTGGTACGTACCGGCATCGTCAGCATCGCCAAACTCAAGGAAATCCGCCCCTACGTGATCGTCGGTGCCTTCGTCGCTGGCGCGTTATTCACGCCACCGGACATTCTGTCGCAATTCATGATGGCGCTGCCGATCTGCCTGCTGTATGAGGTCGGCATCTTATGCGCCGGCTTTACCAGCAAAAAAAGTAGCGCGAAGTAACACAAGTTACTGGCCGTTCGCTCTGCGCCTAAAAGGCTCACCACGAACTGAAGCAGGTCAAAGCGTCAGCGCCCGCTCAAGCAACAGCAGCGCCAAGACTACGAAGATAAAAATCAAGGCGTACTTGGCGATGCGGCCGGCAAGGCGTAGATAACTGCGCTCGCCGGTGAACAGAAAAGCCAGGATTCCGCTGCCAATGGCGATGACAGTGAGGATGCCGACGATGCGCAGAAGCAGCATGGCAGCGTACTCAGGCTAGTTGCGGATACAAATGTGCGACGCTTGCCGGGGTGGTTTCGGTGCGCTCGAAGGTCACCAGTTCCCAGGCTGTCGCATCGGCAAACAAGGCGCGCAGCAGGGTATTGTTGAGGGCGTGGCCGGACTTGTGCGCAGAGAAGCTGGCAAGCAGCGGATGGCCAGCGATATACAGGTCACCGATAGCATCCAGCAGCTTGTGTCTGGCGAACTCGTCGGCATAGCGCAGGCCATCGCTGTTCAGAACACGATATTCATCCATGACAATAGCGTTCTCCAAGCTGCCGCCGAGCGCCAGCCCCTGATCGCGCATGAATTCGACATCCTGCATAAAGCCGAAGGTGCGGGCGCGCGAAACTTCACGAATATATGAATTTTCGGCAAAATCAATCTGCACCGTGGCGCTGGTCTGGGCAACTGCCGGATGGCTGAAGGCAATCGAAAAATGCAGGCGAAACCCGTCATAGGGTTCAAGTCGCGCCCACTTGTCGCCATCCTTCACCTCGACGGTTTTCAGCACGCGCAGAAAGCGTTTCGGTACGTTCTGTTCGACGATGCCGGCCGATTGAAGAAGGAAGACGAAAGGCGCGGCACTACCATCCATGATCGGCAGCTCGGCGGCATCGACGTCGACGCACAGGTTGTCGATGCCGAGTCCGGCAAGTGCCGACATCAGATGTTCGATGGTAGAAATCCTGACGCCATCGCGCTCCAGGCAGGAAGCAAGGCGTGTATCACCGACGGCCCGCGGATCGGTCTTCAGGTCAACCGGCCCGGATGCAATATCCACGCGGCGAAAGACAATACCCGTATCGGGCGCGGCCGGACGCAACACGATCGTCACTTTGACGCCGCTGTGCAAACCGACGCCGGTGGCGCGGATTAGTGTCTTGAGGGTACGCTGCTTGAGCATGATCGGATGGAAATGACAGACAGGAGGAATTCTATCATGCCCACCCGCATCAAGGCCCCAGCCAGCGCGGACATCCGGTGTGGCGCATCAGGAAGAAGCGCCTGCACCACACCGGATTTGAGCGCACAAATCAATCCGCTTGCTTGCGCAGAAATGCCGGAATGTCGTACTTATCCACGCCGCTGTTGCGCAATTCTTCGACAGTTGCATTGCGCGCTCCACGACCTGATTGAAATACCGGCGGCAAACCTTCGACGCCTTGCGAGCTGCTGCTGATTTCAAAAGCCTGGCCGTCGGTACCGGTACGCAACCCGGCAACAACGCTGATTTCCGGCTTGCGCTGGGCTCTGGCATTGGCGGCGCCGAGGCCTGTGGCAACCACGGTAACGCGCAGCAGATCTTCCATGCTGTCTTCGTAGGTCGTGCCAAAAATAATCGTGGCGTCCGTTGCAGCATATGCACCGATGGTTTTCATCACCTCGCGTACTTCCTTCATGCCGAGCGATGTATTCGCCGTGATATTGACCAGGACGCCGCGCGCGCCGGAGAGTTCGACACCCTCAAGCAACGGGCTGGAGACAGCCTGTTCGGCAGCGATACGTGCGCGATCGACACCGGCAGCAGCAGCCGAACCCATCATCGCCTTGCCGGTTTCACTCATGACAGTGCGCACATCCTCGAAGTCGACGTTGACCAAGCCTGGCACATTGATAATTTCAGCGATGCCGCCAACCGCATTCTTCAGCACGTTATCGGCGGCCTTGAATGCATCGAGCATGGAGATTTCATCACCGAGGACTTCCATGAGCTTCTCATTGAGAATGACGATCAGCGAATCAACATTCCTGGCAAGCTCGGCAAGCCCGTCTTCGGCCAGCAACATGCGGCGGCCTTCATATTCGAAAGGCTTGGTCACCACGGCAACGGTCAGGATCCCGAGTTCGCGCGCCACTTCGGCAACGATCGGCGCTGCGCCGGTACCGGTACCGCCGCCCATGCCGGCGGTGATGAAGGCCATGTGTGCGCCGCGCAGCATATCGGCAATGTGCTCACGATCGGTCTGCGCCAGATCGCGTGCCTTTTCCGGCTTGCCACCGGCGCCGAGTCCCGGGCCGAGTTGCAACTTGGCATCGGCCGAAGAACGCTTGAGCGCCTGCGAGTCGGTGTTGACGCAAACAAATTCAACACCCTGCACGCCCTCGCGGATCATGTGTTCGACAGCATTGCCCCCAGCGCCGCCGACGCCGATGACCTTGATGACGGTCGAATTTGGTTCCCTGTCTAGAATTTCAAACATATCTTCCTCCTGAAAAAACAATCACAACAAACTTTCACCATAAGGTTTACCGAATTTCCGGAACGGTGCTGCAAAATGACTCCGGCACTCCCTGCATCCCTTGCGAAAAGTACGCTTACTGCATCAAAAATTTTTCTCGAACCAGTTACGCATGCGTGCCAGAATCTGTCCAAAATTCTTTGGGCCCTGCACCTTGAGACCACGCTTCTTTTGCAACATGCCTTCCTGCAACAAACCCATTGCCGTCGAGTAGCGAGGATTGCGCACCACATCCTCGAACTTTCCTGCATAAGCCGGCACGCCCAGCTTGACGGTATTGTGGAAAATTTCCTCGCCGAGCTGTGTCATGCCGGACATCGCCGAAGCGCCGCCGGTCAGTACGATGCCAGCACGCAACAGCCGTTCTAGGCCGCTCTTGCGCAACTCGTCCTGAACTTTCAGGAAAATTTCCTCGGCACGCGGCTGAATTACGCTGGCCAGTGTCTGGCGCGACAGCCTGGTGGATGGCCGATCGCCAACACCTGGAACTTCGAGCTTTTCATCGGCATCGGCCAGTTGCTGAAGTGCGACGCCGTAATCCAGCTTGATCGACTCGGCATCCTGCGTCGAAGTACGGAAAGCGATGGCGATGTCATTGGTAATCTGGTCACCAGCAATCGGAATCACCGCTGTGTGGCGGATCGCACCCTGGGCAAAGATTGCGATGTCCGTCGTGCCGCCGCCGATGTCGACGAGGCAGACGCCGACATCCTTCTCATCATCGGTCAGCACTGCGTGACCAGAAGCCAGCGGCTGAAGCACCAGATCGGCGACTTCAAGGCCACAACGATGAACGCACTTGACGATATTCTGCACCGACGTCACCGCGCCGGTGACGATATGTACGCGCACCTCCAACCGCTTGGCGTCCATGCCGATCGGTTCCTTGACGCCGTCCTGGCCATCGACGATGAACTCCTGCACCAGCGTGTGAAGCAGCCTGTCATCAGCGGAAATCGGCGTCGCCTGGGCAGCTTCGATGGCGCGCTGCACATCGAGCTGGGTGACTTCCTTCTCGCGTACCACCACCATGCCATCAGAATCCTTGCTCTTGATGTGACTGCCAGCAATGCCGGTGAACACCGACTTCACCTTGCAGTGACTCAGCAGCTCGACTTCCTGAATGGCGCGCGAAATGGCGTTCACCGTTGCCTCGATATTGACCACCATGCCCTTCTTCAGGCCTTTTGATTCCTTGCTGCCGATGCCGAGAATATTCAGCTTCCCATCAGCCGTCAGCTCGGCGACGATGGCGACAATTTTCGACGTACCGATATCCAGGCCGACGATCAGTTCCTTGTTTTCCTTGCTCATGTATTGCCCTTGCTCATGCCTGACGTTGCACCACTGTTCGCTCCCTGCAATGGTTCACCACGCCCCGGATGCAAGGCGAAACCATTCGGGTAGCGCATGTCGATCGATGCGATCGTTGTTTTGATGCGCAGCTTTGCCTGAGCATAGGTGCCGGCAAAGCGCTGCAACCGTTCAATCAGCGGTGAGGTCTGTTGATCCCGACCAAGCTCCAGTGTCAATCCGTCGTCGAGACGCAATTGCCAAGCCTGGCGCGGCGACAGCGCCACAGCACGCAAAGTCCTGCCAAGCGGCGCCAACACCCCGGCAAACTCGCGATAGCGTTCGAGCATGTGTTCGGCGCTGCCCACCGGCCCGCCGAACTGCGGCAGGGTATTCAGCCCATCCGGCAGCGACGCGGCAAATACCTCGCCGTGGTCATTGACCAGCTGCGCCTCGCCGGCACTGTTCTGCCAGCGCGCCACAGCAACATGTTCCTCGATACTCAATTCAACGCCGTCCGGCCAGAGCCGCCGCACCGATGCCTTGCGCACCCAGGGCAGCTTTTCAAAGGCGCCGCGCACATTGTCGAGATTCACGGTAAAAAAATTCCCGGTCAGCGCACTTCTGCTGGCGTATTCGATTTGCGTCGGCGTAACCTGCTCCAGGGCATTCGTCACCACAACCTGACGCAACGGAAAGAACGGCAACCGCGCTGCTGATACGACCAAGGCATAACCCAGTGCAACACAACCGAACAGCAGCAGCAAATCGGCAACCATGTTGAGCAGCGGCGGACGATCCCAGAATCCGTCAGCGGCCGTCAGCCCGGCTCCGCGCAGAGCGGCTGGCCGTGGCCGACGCGGCTTGCCAGAGCGGGTCAGTCCGGGGAGATTAACCAAAGCGCGCTCCTTCGAGAATCCGCAACACCAGTTCGCCGAAGCCGATGCCGGCAGCCTTGGCAGCCATCGGTACCAGCGAATGGTCTGTCATGCCTGGCGCGCTGTTGACTTCAAGGAAATAGGCACTGCCTGCCTTGTCGAGCATCAGATCGACGCGCCCCCAACCACGCCCGCCGAGGATGGCGAAGGCCTTCAGCGCCTGTTCTGCGAGCTCCTTCTGCCGCGTCTCCGGCAAGGCGCATGGACACAGGTAGCGGGTATCGTCGCGCAGATACTTGGCCTGGTAATCGTAATACTCACCGGCCGGAACGATCTGGATCATCGGCAGCGCCTGCAACACACCCGCCACGTCAATGATGCCAATGGTATATTCTCCGGCATCGATAAACCGCTCGACAATCACCAGCGGATCGTATTTTGCCGCTTCCGCATAAGCCGCGGCAAGGCCGCCGGGTTGGCTGACCTTGCTGATGCCGATGCTCGAACCCTCGTTGGCCGGTTTAACAAACAGCGGCAGGCCGAGGCGTGCCTCGATGGCGGCAAAATCGGTTGCAGCTGAAGAATTCCGTGCATCAAGCAGCGCATAGTCGGGAACCGGAATACCGCTGGCCTGCCAGATCAGCTTGGTGCGCCATTTGTCCATGGCCAGCGCCGAGGCCAGCACCCCGCTGCCGGTATAGGGCATGCGCAGCAGATCAAGTGCGCCCTGCAGTTTTCCATCCTCGCCACCCTGGCCATGCAAGGCGATGAAGACGCGGGCGAAGCCACCTTCGCGCAATTGCGTCAGCGGCTGGTCATGCGGATCGAAGGCATAGGCATCGACCCCGGCAGCACACAAGGCGGCGAGGACTGCGGCGCCGCTTTTCAGCGACACTTCGCGCTCGGCAGAATCTCCACCGAACATCACCGCCACCTTGCCAAATTCAGCAGGCTTCAAGGTGCTCTCCAACGATGCGTACTTCCGGGTGCAGATCCACGCCAAACTTTTCCTTTACGACGACCTGAATATGGCCGATTAGACTTTCTATCGCACTCGCCGTCGCCTTGTTCTGCGGATTAACGATGAAATTCGAATGCTTTTCTGAGACTTGCGCACCGTCGATGGAAAAGCCCTTGAGATTCGCCGCCTCGATAAGGCGTGCGGCATGATCACCGGGCGGATTGCGGAATACCGATCCGGCATTCGGCAGGTCAAGCGGCTGTGTGGCCATGCGCTTTTCGAGCAGTACGCGAATCCGCTCCCGCGATCCCTCACCGTCACCCGGAGGAAAGCGCAGCCAGACGGCGGAGAACCATTCGTCGCAAACCTCGCGCAGGCCAGCGTGGCGGTAGGCGATGGCGAACTCCTCCGGACGACGCTCACGGCGCACACCATGGCGGTCGATGGTCAACACACGTTCGACATGATTCCAGGTTTCACTGCCATGGCAGCCGGCGTTCATCGCCAGTGCACCGCCGATGGTACCGGGGACGCCGGCGAGAAATTCCGCGCCGGCGAGATCGTGGCTGGCAGCAAAACGGGCTAATTTCGGACTGGCCACGCCGGCTTCGGCATAAATAATGCCATCATCGCCGGACGCCGGCTCTTCGATGCGCAGCGCTTTCAAGGCCCCGTGGGTAAACACCACGGTGCCAGCAAAACCACCATCGCGCACCAGCAGGTTGGAACCGAGGCCGACGAACAGCAAAGGCTCGTCATGACGCAGTCCGGTGAGAAAAGCGGCGAGATCGTCGAGATCGGCTGGGAAATAGGCGTGCGCCACCGGCCCACCGGCACGCCACGAGACATGTCGCGCCATCGGCTCGGCGTGGCGCAACTCACCACGCAACGGCGATGCCGATGGATGCTGGCGAACGCCCGTCTCGATCATTGTGCACTTTCCTTGACGCTGGACAGCCTGCCCGGCACCGCACCAATTGACCCGGCACCCATGGTGATCACCACGTCGCCATCGCAGGCGTTGTCGAGAATCGTCTGCGGCATGTGTGCGATATCGTCCACGAACAGCGGTTCGATCTTGCCGGCGACACGTACGGCGCGCGCCAGCGTACGCGCATCGGCAGCAACAATTGGCGCTTCGCCTGCGGCATACACTTCACTCAGCAGCAGTGCATCGAAACCTGACAGTACTTTGACGAAACCCTCGAAACAGTCGCGCGTGCGCGTGTAGCGGTGCGGCTGGAAGGCCAGTATCAAACGCCGACCAGGGAAAGCGCCGCGCGCCGCAGCCAGCGTCGCCGCCATTTCAACCGGATGGTGGCCGTAATCGTCGACCAACGTGAACTTGCCACCGCCGGGTAGGGGGATTTCGCCGTAACGCTGGAAACGCCGGCCGACACCCTTGAACTCGGCGAGTGCCTTGACGATGGCGGCATCGGTAACGCCGACCTCGGTCACCACGGCAATTGCCGCCAGAGCATTCAGTACGTTATGCAGTCCGGGGATATTCAGGGTAATCGGCAGGCGGCTGAAAGTGCCGTTCTCGCGCACGCAATCGAAGCGCATCTGACCACTACCGCTGATGGCCTCGATGTTCTCGGCACGGAAATTTGCCTTTGATCCGGCAGCCAGGCCGTAAGTGACGATCTGCTTGCTGACGCGCGGCAGGATTTCGCGGACGTTGGCGTCGTCATCACAAAGTACGGCGACGCCGTAGAACGGCAGGCGCTGAAGGAAATCGACGAAGGCCTGACGCAGCTTGTCCATGTCATGGCCGTAAGTTTCCATATGATCGGCATCGATGTTGGTGACTACGGCGATCACCGGCGACAGGTAGAGGAACGAGGCATCCGATTCGTCGGCTTCGGCGACGAGGAATTCACCCTGGCCGAGCCGCGCATTAACGCCCGCGGAATTCAGTCGGCCACCGATGACAAAAGTCGGATCGATGCCAGCTTCGCCGAGAATGCTGGCGACCAGGCTGGTTGTTGTTGTCTTGCCGTGCGTACCGGCGATGGCGATGCCTTGCTTGAGGCGCATCAGTTTGGCAAGCATCTGCGCACGCGGCACGACCGGGATCCTGCGTTCGCGTGCAGCAATTATCTCCGGGTTGTCGGCTTGCACCGCCGTCGACACAACCACGGCGTCGGCGCACGCAACATTCTCCGCAGCATGCCCGCTGATCACGCGCACCCCAAGACCGGAAAGACGCTCCGTCGCCGCATTCGAGGACAGATCGGAGCCGCTGATCTCGAAACCCTGATTAACCAGAACCTCGGCAATACCGCTCATCCCGGCGCCGCCGATACCGACAAAGTGGATGCGTTTGACTTTATGTTTCATGGTGGACAAAGGGCAAGAGATTAAGGATTAATGGAAAACGTGTGGTCATTTCGATCCTCCTTTTGCCATATTCATACAGGCGTCAGCGACAACTGAAGTGGCATTTGGACGTGCGAGTTCGTGTGCCTTCTCGGCCATCTGCAGCAATTGTCCGCGGCCAAGGGTCCGCAGCAGACTGAGCTTTTCCGCGCTCAGCTCGCTTTGCGGCAACAGGATCGCCGCGCCGGCATCAGAAAGAAAGCGTGCGTTACTGGTCTGATGATCGTCGACTGCATGCGGGAAAGGCACGAGAATGCTGGCGACGCCAGCGGTAGCAAGCTCGGCGATGGTCAGCGCACCGGCACGGCAGACAACCAGATCGGCCCAAGCGTAGGCCCCCGCCATGTCATCGATAAAAGCGGTGCAATTGGACAGCACTCCGTGTTTTTCGTAACGGGCGCGCAGTGTCGCAAGATGCTTCTCACCCGCCTGATGAACAACCTGCGGCCGAAGCGCTTCCGGCAAAAGAGCCAGCGCGTCGGGCAGTGTTTCGTTGAGCACCTGCGCACCGAGACTGCCGCCGATCACCAGCAGGTTCAGAGGAAGCGACGCGCCGGCATTCATCCTCTCACCGTAGCGCTGCGCCGGGGGCGGCAGCGCGACGATTTCAGGACGTACCGGATTGCCGCACCATTCGGCCTTTTTCAGCGCCGCCGGAAAACCGCTGAGGACGCGATCGGCAACACCAGCAAGTACACGGTTGGCCAATCCCGCCACCGAATTCTGTTCATGGATGAGCAGCGGCACGCCGCGCAGCACAGCCATCATGCCGCCGGGAAAACTGACGAAGCCGCCCATGCCAAGCACGACATCGGGACGAATTTTTTTCAACTGGCCGAACGCCAGGGCAAAACCATGCAGCAGATTGAACGGCAGCAGCAGCTTGCGCAACAAACCCTTGCCGCGCAATGCGGCAAAGCGCAAGTTGGCCATTTCATAGCCACGCCCCGGCACCAGTCTGGCTTCCATGCCATCGGGATTACCAAGCCAGACCACACGCCAGCCAGCCGCCTTGACAGCATCGGCAACTGCCAAGCCCGGGAAAATGTGCCCACCTGTGCCGCCAGCCATGATCAACAAGGTTTTCATGCGCCCACCCCCGCATGATTTTGATTTTGGCTGCGCCGAAATCGCCTGCTCATGCGACCACCCCCCGCATCAACAGGCGATTTTCATAATCGACTCTCAACAAGATTGCCAGGGCTACACAGTTGACGAAGATGCCCGAGCCACCGAAGCTCATCAGTGGCAGAGTCAGTCCCTTGGTCGGCAACATGCCCATGTTGACGCCCATGTTGATGAACGCCTGAATGCCGATCCAGATGCCGATCCCTTGCGCCACCAGGCCGCTGTAGATGCGGTCGAGCAGCAGAGCCTGGCGACCGATGGCGAAGGCGCGCTGGACAATCAGCGCAAACAGGGTAATGACCGTGACGACACCCACCAGACCGAGTTCCTCGGCGATCACTGCAAGCAGAAAATCAGTGTGCGCCTCCGGCAGATAGAAGAGCTTCTCGACGCTGGCACCAAGACCGACACCGAACCATTCGCCACGACCAAAGGCAATCAGCGCATGCGACAACTGATAACCCTTGCCATAAGCATCCTGCCATGGATCCATGAAACCGAAGATACGTTCGCGACGATACGGTGAAACCCAGATCAGAACGACGAAGCCAATCAGCAGCACCACCACCAGCGCACTGAACAGGCGTACATTGATACCGCCGAGAAACAGGATGCCCATGGCGATGGCGACGATGACCACGAAGGCACCAAAATCCGGCTCGCGCAGCAACAACGCACCGACCATCAGCATGACGCCGGCCATCGGCAGGAAGCCACGACGAAACGAACCCATGTCGGGAAGCTTGCGGGAGGTGTAATCGGCCGCATACAGTACGGCGAACAGCTTCATGAGCTCCGAAGGCTGGAGATTCACAATACCCAGCGGCAGCCAGCGCTGCGCGCCATTTACCGAGCGACCGACATGTGGGATCAATACGAGAATCAGCAGTGTGAAGCCGCCGATGAACAGCCAGGGTGCCGCCTGCTGCCAGACGCGCAATGGCGTCTGGAACGCCACCACGGCAGCGATCATGCCGACGCCGACGTAGAAGCCATGACGCATGAGGAAATAAGTCGACTGATGGCCAGTGAATTTGCTGCCCTCCGCCATGGCAATCGATGCCGAATACACCATGACGAGACCGAGCATCAGCAACCCCAGCGCCGACCAGAGCAGCACGCTGTCAAGTTCCTGCGGTACAGATCGATATGTAGATTGATGTGCGCTCATGATGCGCCACCCTGTGCGGCCAGTTCACGCACCGCAGCCACAAAAACCTCGGCGCGCTGCACATAGCTGCGGTACATGTCGAAACTCGCGCAGGCCGGCGAAAGCAACACGGCATCGCCAGTCTGTGCGGCCGCAGCGGCAGCACGCACCGCAGCTTCCATGTCTCCGGCATAACACAGCGGAACACCAGTATCGCCGAGCACCGCTGCGATCTTGTCGGCATCCCTGCCGATCAACACCACACTGCGAGCATGCTTTCGCACCGCCTCGCGCAGCGGCGAGAAATCCTGACCCTTGCCGTCGCCGCCGGCGATCAAAACAATCTTGCGATTGTCCTGATCGCCGAGTCCGCTCAATCCGGCGACCGTTGCACCGACATTGGTACCTTTGGAATCGTCGAAATAGCGCACTCCGCCGATGTCGGCGACATACTCGACACGATGTGGCAAGCCCTTGAAACTTTGCAAACCTTCGACCAGTTGTACCAATGGCAGTCCGATGACATAGCACAGCGCCAGTGCAGCGAGGACGTTCGCAGCATTGTGCAGGCCGGGCAAAGGCAGTTGCCACAGCGGCAGCAGAAAATTATCGCCCTGCACCAGCCAGAATTCCCCTCCACGCTCGCACAATCCAAAATCCTCAAGCATCTTCGGCGCATCAAGGCCGAAGCTGATCAGCCAGCGCCCGACCTCGGCCATTTTCATGACCCGCGCATCGTTGCGGTTGAGCACCTGCACACCCGTACCAAAAAATACCCGCGACTTGACTTCGGCATATTCATTGAGATCGATGTAACGATCGAGATGGTCGTCGCTGACATTGAGCACGGTCGCCGCATCGGCATTGAGTGTTTCCAGGGTTTCCAGCTGGAAGCTCGACAGTTCGAGCACCCAGACTTCCGGCAGGCGTCCGGCATCGAGACGGCTCATCAGGGCATCGAGAGCCGCCGGCGAAATATTGCCGGCGAGTTCGGCGTCGCATCCGACGCTACGGCACAAATGCGCAGTCAACGCAGTGGTGGTGGTCTTGCCGTTGGTGCCGCTAATGGCGATAACCTTTGTTTGGTTGCGCACACCAAGCTCGCGCAGAGCGTACGCGAAAAGCTCGATTTCACCGACGATCGGAATGCCGCGCGCGCGGGCTTCAAAAACTACCAGCAGGCCCGGCGACAGACCGGGTGAGAGTGCCAGCACATCGATGCCATCGAGCAGCGGCTTGACGAATTCACCGGAGAGAAACTCGGCCTTTGCCCCTTCACCAATCAGCTTTTCCAGCAGTGGCAATGCCGGCGGTGCGCTGCGCGTATCGGCGACACGCACCCGCGCATCATTGCGCAGACACCAGCGCGTCATCGCCAGCCCAGATTCACCGAGGCCGAGCACCAGGATGTGTTTACCGGACAGGTTCATCGCAGCTTCAACGTCGACAGCCCGAACAGCACGAGCATGATGGTGATGATCCAGAAACGCACGACGACCTGGGTTTCCTTCCAGCCGCCGAGTTCGTAATGGTGATGTAGCGGCGCCATGCGGAATATCCGCTTGCCGCCCGACCACTTGAAATACAGAACCTGGATAACGACCGAGAGCGTCTCGGCGACAAACACGCCGCCCATGATGAACAGAACGATCACCTGGCGCACAATCACCGCCACCGTGCCGAGCGCTGCACCCAGGGCCAGCGCACCGACATCGCCCATGAAGACTTCGGCGGGATAGGCATTGAACCAGAGAAAGCCGAGTCCCGCACCAGCCAACGCACCGCAAAATACCGCCAGTTCGCCGGCACCGGGGATATAGGGCAGCAGCAGGTATTTCGAGAGACCAACGTGTCCGGCGACATAGGCGAAGATACCCAGCGCCGCACCAACCAGCACCGTCGGCATGATCGCCAGACCGTCGAGGCCATCGGTCAGATTCACCGCATTGCTCGAACCGACGATCACCAGATAGCTTAACGCCATGAAACCGAAGACGCCGAGCGGATAACTGACGCTCTTGAAGAACGGCACAATCAGTGCGGCCTTGGGCGGCAGATCCATGGAGAAACCGCTCTGAATCCAAGCCGTCAATAGATCGAGAATCTTGCTGTTATCCGGCGCCGAAACGCTGAAGGCCAGACACACTGCGGCGATGGAAGCAATCACTGATTGCCAGAAAAACTTGCTGCGCGCCGAAAGTCCCTTCGGATTCTGGTGCACGACCTTGCGCCAGTCATCCACCCAGCCGACTGCACCAAAGCCCATCGTGACGATCAATACGATCCAGACAAAGCGATTGGAGAGATCAGCCCACAACAAAGTCGACATACCCACCGCGATGAGGATCAACGCGCCGCCCATGGTTGGCGTACCAGCCTTGATCAGATGCGTCTGCGGCCCATCATTACGTACCGACTGGCCAATTTTCTTCACCGTCAGCCAGCGGATCACCATCGGCCCACAGATGAAGGAAATCGCCAGCGCAGTCATCATCGCCAGCACCGTGCGCAGCGTGATGTAACCAAACACGTTGAAAGCGCGAATGTCCTTCGCCAGCCATTGGAAGAGGTCAAGCAGCATGGATATCTCCAGGAGCGAATAGCTTCATCATCGTGCTTCGATAGTTTTGATAGTTTCGATGGCGTCGATAGCCTCAATGGCATCTGCCACACGTTCCATTTTCATGAAGCGTGACCCCTTGACGAGTACCGTGGTGTCGGGATCGAGCAATGGCCGCAGGGCATTGATCAACTCTGTAACATTTTTGAAATGTGTGGCGCCGCCATCAAAATTGCGCACCGCAGTCGCCGCGTGTTCTCCCAGCGCCAGCAGCGTGTCGATGCCCATACTTTTGGCATAGCCACCGATTTCGTCGTGGAACTGGCCGGTCTGCTCGCCAACCTCACCCATATCGCCGAGCACGAAAATCTTTTTTCCGGGCAACGCCGCCAGCACATCGATCGCCGCGCGCATCGAATCCGGATTTGCGTTGTAGCTGTCGTCGATAAGCCGCGCACCATTGAGTGCACGGCGCAGTTGCAGACGTCCCTTGATCCCTGCATAAGCGGCAAGGCCCGCCACGACATCCGGAATGGTTGCGCCGCACGCCAGCGTCGTCGCTGCCGCCGCCAGTGCGTTGCACGCATTGTGTACACCGGGAACCCGCAGAACAGCCTCGCCAGAACCTTGTGGCGTAACAAGATGCAGAGTCCCACCAAATTCGTGCACCACATAGCTTGCGGAAATTTCGCCCCCGATACTGCTGTCGAGGCTGAAACTGACGATGTGCGAAGTACCTGCTGCACCTGCCAGTTCGCGCCACAGCGCAGCATGGGAATCATCGGCATTGATGACGGCGACACCGTTCTCGCGCAAGCCGCAAAAAATCTCGCCCTTCGCCCGTGCCACTTCGCTGAGGCTGCCGAGGCCTTCCAGGTGAGCACGCTGGGCGTTATTCACCAACGCCACCGTCGGTGCGGCAAGCCTGCTCAGATAGGCAATTTCGCCGCTGTGATTCATGCCCATTTCAATCACCGCAGCACGATGCGTCGAGCGCAGGCGCAGCAACATCAGCGGCAATCCAATGTCATTATTCAGATTGCCCGTCGTCGCCAGCACCGCCGTAGCCGGATCGATGCCACTGCGACGCGCCTGCTCACGAAGAATAGCCGCGCACATTTCCTTGACCGTCGTCTTGCCGTTGCTGCCGGTTACGCCGATCAGCGGAATATCAAACTTGTTACGCCAATGTGCAGCCAGCGCGCCCAGCGCAAGCCGCGTGTCGTTGACAACGATCAGTGACATGCCTTGCAGCGCTGCGCCCTGCGCTTGCAGCCAACCTTGTTCCACCATTGCTGCAGCCGCGCCCTGCGCCAGCGTCTGCCTGACATACTCATGACCGTCAAAATGCTCGCCCTTCAGAGCGACAAACAGTTCGCCAGTGAGGATGCTCCGCGAGTCGGTTGATACATTATTGAACAGCGGTGTATTTGTACCTGCATGGCGGACTATGCCTGCGCATGCCTGCGCGGCTTCGTCGAGCGTCATCATGCTTTGCGCAGTCGCATTCATACTGCCGACTCCCTTGCCAGCAAAGCCTTGTGCGCTTCCTCGATATCGGAAAATGGCAACCGGCGATTGGCAATTTCCTGATAAGTTTCGTGACCCTTGCCGGCGATCAGCAACACATCATGCCGCTTCGCTTCGAGCACCATCTGGCGGATCGCACCGGCCCGATCGGCGTCAACCCGCACGTCTGACTGCATGCCGGCAAGAATATCGACGATGATGGCTTGCGGATTCTCATTACGTGGGTTGTCGCTGCTGACAATCGCGACATCGGCATGGCGCTGCACCACTTTGCCCATCAGTGGGCACTTGCCCGGATCGCGATCGCCGCCGCAACCGAACAGACACCACAACCTGCCGCCTCGCGCTATGGCAACTTCACGCAAAGTTTTTAGAACCTGTTCGAGCGCATCCGGAGTGTGCGCGTAGTCGACAACGACAAGTGGTCCGGCCTGCCCTGCGCCACCCGAAACCGTCTGCATTCGTCCCGGCGGCGCAACCAGTTGCGGCATTACACCGGCCACCTGTTCAGGCGTAAAACCCGCTGCCAGCAGTGCGCCGAATACTGCCAGCAGATTGGCGGCATTGAAGCGTCCGTACAACGGCGCGCTGACGCTGATGTCACCCTGTGCTGTGTGCAATTCGAAGGCAAGGCCGTTGCCATCGATACGTAGATTTTCGGCAATGAGAATTTCATCGGCCGGACCGTGCTGTTGCGCGGCAGAAGTCAATGTATAACCGATGCGTCGCACACCCTTGCCAGCCAACCCGGCATACAACTGCGCACCGAATGCATCGTCGAGATTGATGACTGCACTTTGCAGCCCGGGTGCGGCAAACAGCCGCGCCTTCGCCGCAGCATAGTGCTCCATGCTGCCGTGATATTCGAGATGATCGCGTGTCAGGTTGGTGAATATCGCCGTGGTGAAATGCAGCCCATCGCCGCGCCCTTGATCAAGGCCGATCGACGAGACTTCCATCGCACAGGCTTTGGCACCGCTTTCCAGCATTCCGGCCAATGCCGAATGAATGCTGATGACATCTGGTGTCGTATTAGCGCTTTCTGCCAGCGCGCCGGGAAATCCGTTGCCGAGCGTGCCGATGACACCACACTTGCGGCCAAGCAGCGTACCCGCCTGAGCAATCCACTGGCTCACCGAGGTCTTGCCGTTGGTGCCGGTGACGCCGCACAACCAGAGTTTTTCCGAAGGCCGACCATAGATGAGATGCGCGAGTTCACCAGCCAGCCCATGCAAACCGGCGATTGGCAGATTCGGTACACTCATCTCCGGCACATTGCCCAGTTCGCTTTCCCAGAGCACGCCCGCCGCACCACGCGCCACAGCTTCGGCGATGAAGCTGCGGCCATCGCTGCGCAGGCCGGGCATGGCGGCAAAGAGATCGCCGGAACGCACACTGCGCGAATCGGCGCTGATGCCGGATGGATTTACGCCCTTGTTGCGCAGCGTTTCGAGGATCTGCATGGCAGCGCTCACATGCTCTCCTTCACCGGGGCCTCGTTGGCGGCTTTTGCTGCCGCGGCCTGAAGCATTTTTTCGTCGGCATCGGGTGCCACGCCAAGCGTGCGCAGGCTACCCGCCATGACACGCGAGAAGACCGGCGCCGCCACGTCACCGCCGTAATACACGCCGGTTGATGGTTCGTCGATCATCACGGCAACGATCAGACGCGGATCCGATGCCGGAGCAAAGCCGACGAATGAGGCGACATATTTGTTGATATAGGCATGGCCATTAAGTTTGTGCGCCGTGCCTGTCTTGCCAGCGACGCGATAACCAGCAACCTGCGCCTTCGGCGCGGTGCCACCGGGCAGTACCACCAGTTCAAGCATCGCTCGCACTTCACGCGCTGTCTGCGCCGAGAACACCTGCTTGCCGGCCAGTGGCGGCGCATCCATGCGGGTCAGCGAAAGCGGCACGAGATCGCCGTCGCGAGCAAAGGCCAGATAGGCGTGCGCCAGTTGCATCAAAGTTACCGATATGCCATGGCCATAAGCCACGGTTGCCTGCTTGATCGGCCGCCAGGTCTTGGCCGGCCGCAAGCGGCCGCTGACTTCACCGGGGAAACCCAGCTTCAGCGGTGTGCCGAAGCCGAGGCTGTCGAACATCGACCACATTTCCTGCGGCGGAAAAGCCAGTGCCATTTTTGCCGCACCGACGTTGGATGATTTCTGGATTACCTGCGACACCGTCAAAATGCCATGCATATGCGAATCATGGATCGTTGCACTGCCGATCCTGAGATAGCCGGGCGCGGTCTGGATAGTTGTCTCCGGACGAAACTTGCCTTTTTCGAGCGCCAGCGCGGCGGCAAATGGCTTCATGGTCGAGCCAGGCTCGAAGATATCGGTGAGTGCACGATTGCGCAATTGCGCACCGGCAAGGCCTATGCGGTTATTGGGGTTGTAGGTCGGTGCATTCGCCAGCGCCAGCACCTCGCCAGTCTTGGCGTCGAGGACGACGATGCCGCCGGCCTTAGCCTTATTCTCGGTGATTGCCTGATGCAGATTGGCATAGGCCAGATACTGGATTTTCGAGTCGAGGGCGAGCGTCACATCCTTGCCATCCTGCGGTGTTTTGATGCTTCCGACATCCTCGACGATCTGGCCGCGACGATCCTTGATAACGCGCCGTTCACCGGGCTTGCCAGCCAGCGTATTTTGGAATGCCAGTTCGATGCCTTCCTGGCCGATATCCTCGGCACCGGTAAAACCGAGCATGTGCGCAGTTACATCGGCAGATGGATAATAGCGGCGATATTCGCGTTGATCGTGGATCCCCGGCAGATTCAGCGCCGCAATCTTCTCGGCGACATCCGGCGCAATCTGCCGTTTGACGTAGACGAACTCCTTGCCAGTGGCGAGCTTCTGACTGAGTTCCGACACATCCATTTCCAGCATCCCGGCGAGTTCACGCGCCTGTGCGGGTTGCAGCTTCGCATCTTCGGGAATTGCCCAGATCGACTTTACCGGCGTCGACACCGCCAGCGCCTCGCCGTGCCGATCGGTGATGCGGCCGCGGGTTGCCGACAACTCTATGACACGAGAATAGCGTGAGGCGCCCTTCTCCTGCAAAAAGCCGCTGTTGAATGACTGGAGATAAAGTGAGTAAAGCGCCAGCGCAACAAATCCGGCAAGCAGACCGAGCAACAACAGCCGCGCACGCCAAACCGGCAAGGCTTGTGAAAGCAGTGGGCTGTGCACGAATTTCATGGGATCATTTCCCCGTTTCCCTGCTCACGGGTGGGCTGGCCTCGATGCTGATTACCTGTGTGGGCAACGGCGCCTTCATGTGCAGCTTGTTGCGGGCAATCGACTCAATCCGCGCATGACTGGCCCAGGTGCTTTGCTCCAGTTGCAACTGCCCCCACTCAACCTCCAGATCGCGCATGTGCGTCTGCTCACGCTCGATTTCACTGAACACCTTGCGCGCCCGATGATTCGACGCCACCGTACCAATACCGCAGGCCACGGCGAGCAGCAGCAAAATAAGATTCAGACGCAACATCAGGCCTCACATCTTTCGGCAACACGCATCACCGCACTGCGCGCACGCGGATTGGCAGTGATTTCCGCCGCGCCGGGGAAAATCGCCTTGCCGATCAGCTTGAATGACGGCCTGGCCAATTCGGCGGCACGCACCGGCAACCGCGTCGGAAGCTGCGGCGGTTGAGAACATTCGCGCAAAAAGCGCTTGACGATGCGATCTTCAAGGGAATGAAAACTGATAACCACCAGCCGGCCGCCATTCGCCAGCCGCGCCGTACATTGCGGCAGGGCTAGCGACAACTCCTCAAGCTCCTGATTGATGTAAATCCGTAGAGCCTGGAAGCTCCGCGTCGCCGGGTGCTGGCTCGGCTCACGCGTGCGGACGGCTTTTTCCACGAGCGTGGCAAATTGTCGAGTGGTTGTAATACTGCACTCGGCCCGAGCAGCAACAACCGCCTTTGCAATCGCATGAGCAAACCGTTCTTCGCCATAATCTTTAATGATCCTTTCTATCTCTTGTTGAGAAGCTTCCGCCAACCATTCCGCAGCTGTCATGCCGCGACTTGTATCCATGCGCATATCAAGGGGTGCGTCAAAACGAAAACTGAAGCCACGAGAAGCTTCATCAAGCTGTGGCGATGACATTCCAATATCCAGCAGGATGCCGTCTACCGCATCGATTTCCAGCGTATCCAGCACCGCACCGATTTCGCTGAATGCCGCATGCAACAATTTGAAGCGTCCATCAGTGAGCGCCCGCCCTGCCGTAATCGCTGCTGGATCGCGATCCAGCGCAATCAGGCGCCCGCCATCTCCGAGCTGCGCGAGAATCTCCCGACTATGACCACCGCGTCCGAAAGTAGCATCGACATAAATACCCTCCGGTTTCACCGCCAGCGCTTCCACCGCTTCCCGCAGCAACACGCTCTGGTGCACCAGAGGCGCACCCGTACTCACAATGTCAAAGTCTCCAGACCGGGCGGCAGCAGCTTGTCACCGAGAGCAAAAATCGCCTCCTGCTGCTGCTTCCAGCCGGCATCGCTCCAGAGCTCAAAATTGCCGCCCTGACCGACCAACCACACTTGTTTTTCCAGTCCCGCGTATTGGCGCAGCTCGGGCGGCACCAGAATGCGCCCGGCAGCATCCATCTCCGTCTCGACGGCGAAGCCGACCAGCAGACGGCGCAACATGGCGGATTGGGTCTCGAGACTGGGTGCGGCGAGAATCTTGGCGCGGATCGGTTCCCACGCCGGGGCGGGATAGACAAGCAGGCAACGATGCGGATGAGCGGTCAGCACCAGCCGCCCTTCGGCGAGCGCGAGCAGCGCATCGCGATGACGCGCCGGGACGGCCATACGCCCCTTCGTATCGAGATTCAGCGACGCCGCTCCTTGAAACATGCAATCCCCTCGTTCGACACAATCCGGCGGGAAGTCAGGACGTCAGAATATCAGGACACCAACCCACTTCCCCCCACTTCTTCCCACTTTAATGTTGTTTTTTCCTG
>Ga0073899_10000331_pt1 | contig 43345 bp, 35 predicted proteins | sample KloWWTmetaKNB5Ph_FD_88975 | JGI IMG/M metagenome (GOLD analysis project Ga0073899, IMG submission 88975) | Active sludge microbial communities from Klosterneuburg, Austria, studying microevolution and ecology of nitrifiers - Klosterneuburg... | ecosystem: Engineered > WWTP > Aerobic digester >... | reverse complement strand
TGGGTCTCACACAAAGACGAAAAGCTGAAGATGGTGTCCTTTGTGTTCTCGGTGGTTTTGTGTGAGTTTCGTGAAGTGCTGAATTTGCGGAATGAACTTCGCGCGGAAGCGAGCGCCAGGGAAATCGTGCAGCGGTGCGGGGTGGCATGGGGTAAGCGTGGGAGACGCAGCCACCTCGCACCGCCGGCGCGCTACCAGCTCCAATCGATCTGTTCTTCCAGCCAGCCGTGATTCAAATAGTCCGGCTCAAATTCGACGCGGCCATCGACGGGGCCGGGCAGCGCCGTGATCAACTGGGGCGCGCTGCCGTCCGGCGCCATGCGCCAGAGTCCCCACGCGCCGTCGCGGTTGCTTACGAATGCGATAGATTCGCCGTTGGGCGAAAAGACCGGCAGACCATCCTCGGCCGGGTCATCCGTCAGGCGCGTGACCGTGCGGTCGACCAGGTCAAAGGTATACAGATCCCAGTTGCCAGCGGCGAACGCCATGTAAGCCACAGTGCGGTTGTTGGGGGCCATAGCCGGCGCCCGGATCGATGCGGTGATATAGAGCAGCGTGCGATTCTCGCCGGTGCGTCCATCCATGCTCCACAGTTCTTCCGCGGCGCGCTCGGGGCGCGTCACATGGAACAGGATGCGCCCGTCGCTCATCCAGTAGGGGTCTTCGCCAAAGATGCCGCCATTGCCCCATTCCCAGGCGATCTTGTTCTGTTCGTCGGTCCAGGCATAGTAGAGCCGGTGCTTGCGGTCGCCCCAGCGATAGGTCGAGAAAGCCACTTTGGTGTGGTCGGGCGAAAAGGAAGGCAGCACATCTTCCAGCTTGTCGGTGACGCGCAGCGGTTGGCTGCCGTCCACGTTCGCCACGACAATGCCGCGGTCGTCCACCTTCCAGCGGCGATACGCGAGCAGCGCGCCATCATCGCTGAGCGCGGGAGAGCTGGCTTCTTCCATCACCCGGCGCAGCTCGCTGCCGTCGGCGTTGACCAGCCACACATCGTAAGTCTTGCGCTGCTCGTCGAACACAGGCACGGCCAGTTTGCCATAAAGACCAGAGGGCGGCGGCGCTACGGCGATCTCAACCGGTGTAGCAGTGGGAGCCGCTTCCAGCGTCGCCGTCACGGTGGAGGTTGGCGTCAAAGAGGGTGGCGGCAAAGGGGCGGATGGCGTGGCCGTCGCTACCGGCAGCATTGTCACCGGCGCGCTGAGCCGGAGATAGGTGGTCGAGACCCAGCCATAGGGCGTGGCCGCATTGGTCAACGGCACGAGCACCCAACCGCGCGTCGCATCGCTTGCCAGCACCTCAACGACGCTCCCGTTGGTCAAGCGCGCCACAATCGGCGCGGCCAGCGTGGGTTCGCCGCGCACACGCAAGCGCGGCCCGCCGGTGTCCACAGTGGCGACGACATTGACCGCACGCGTGGGCGCGGTCGGCGTTGCGGGCGCGGTTGGCGTTGTTGCATCCTGCGCCCACGCGCCGACCGCCAGCCATGCGGTCAGCAGACAAGAAACCAGGAGGATCAAAGTAAACCGAGTGCGCATATTCGACTTCTCCTATCATCCATACAATGGTAGCGGTGAGATAAGGATGTGGGCGACCAGCAATCGGCCACGGTGTAGAGCGCAGATGGTGCGCCAACGAAACACTCCGTCAATGCTCGGTTTTACTATACCATAGTTCGGGCGGGCTAAAGATGCTGGGGACGCGGCTTGTGGCGCCGGAGACGTAGCCGCCGGCGCCGGCTCAGGACCCATCCTGGGCTTTCAGTAATTCACGATTTTGCCTCAAGCGAAGGCACGAAGTTGTGAAGTCGAAGATGGTTCCTTCGCGGCTTCGCGTGAGATTCGTGAAGTACTGACTTTGGCGTGTTTGGGCGGATCGCGGCGTTCCGGCTACAATGTATAGCAAGATCGCTGCTGTGCTTGCTTTTTGAGGGCGATTTAGCAGTAAACGTTTTGGGTGTCGGCGGCGCCCCTCGCAACTCGCCTCTCGCCCACGATTCAGGGTTGCGATTTGTGAGGATCAACCAATGAGCACGATCCGTCTCCCCGGTCTGGTGGATGCGCACGTTCACCTGCGCGAACCAGGCTACGAGTACAAGGAGGACTTCACCACCGGCACCATGGCCGCATTGGCCGGGGGGGTGACGACCGTGTTGGACATGCCCAACACCACTCCTCCCACCTCCACCCCGGAGCGACTGGCGGACAAGGCCCGACGTGCAGCAGCGCAAGCTGTTTGTGATGTCGGGCTTTTTGTTGGCGCGACCAACACCGAGGCCGACGCGTATCTGCCTGTGGCCGCGCAGGCGTGCGGCCTCAAAATCTACGTCAGTGACACCTTTGGCAGCCTGCGCATCGACACCCTGGCGTTGATGCACCGGCTCTTTCGCACGTGGGCAGCGCGCGCCGCGCAAGTGGGCTATCGCATGGCCGGCGCGCCGCACGGGCTGGGGCCGATCACCGTCCACGCCGAAGAGCTGATGCTGCCGGTCTGTCTGGCGCTGAGCCAGCTCTACGCCGCGCCGCTGCATATCGCGCATGTCAGCCGCCGCAGCGAGATCGAGCTGATCCGCGCGGCCAAGGAGCGCGGCTTCCCCGTCACCTGCGAAGTGACGCCACACCACCTTTTTCTCTCGACTGAAGATGGTGCGCGGCTGGGCGCGCGCGGGGACATGCGCCCACGCCTGGCCACGCCCGACGACGTGGCCGCCCTGTGGGAGCATCTGGTCGCCGTGGATATTTTCGCCACCGACCACGCGCCGCACACGCTGGCGGAAAAAGGCATCGGCGGGAACGCGGCCGCCTCCTCACCTCCTCCCTCCTCACCGCCACCCGGCGTGCCCGGTCTGGAGACAATGCTGCCGTTGCTGCTCACCGCCGCGCACAAGGGTCTGCTTGAGCTAGATGACATTATCGCGCGCTGTGTGAAAAACCCACGGCGCATCTACGGCTTGCCGGAACAGCCGGCCACGTGGATCGAAGTCGATTTGGACGCTGTCTATACACTGGAGAACAGCGGCCTCAAAACCAAAGTGGGCTGGACGCCTTTCGCCGGGCAACGCGTGCACGGACGGGTCGAGCGCGTCGTGCTGCGCGGCGAGAAGGTTTACGAACATGGCGAGGTATTGGCGTCACCGGGAAGTGGCAGGGTGTTGTTTGTGGAAAGCAAGGATTGCAGCGCGGGTTTCGCCTGAAATCCGCGCAAATCCGTCGCATCCGCTCAATCCCCAGTCTATTTTTTGCTGGCTTGTCTCGTTATAATTTCTTGATGGCTTTTCTACGATTTACTCAGGAGCAATGTTTCTTATGGAAACCAAAATGAAACAGGTGGACAACATGGCCGCCAATCGCGTCAGCAATGGCTTTTATGGGCAGGACATCATCAGCGTCAGCCAGTTCGACCGTCCGAAGCTCGACTACATTCTCGGCGTCGGCAACGAAATGAAGATCCTGGTCGAACGCTTTGGCAGCGCGGATCTGCTGCAAGGCAAGATCCTGGCCAACCTCTTCTACGAACCGAGCACGCGCACCAGTTCCAGCTTTATGGCGGCGATGTTGCGGCTGGGCGGGCAGGTCATCCCGATCAACAACGTGCAATACAGCTCCGTGACCAAAGGCGAGAGCCTGCCGGACACGGTGCGCACGCTGGAAAGCTACGCGGACCTCATCGTGATCCGCCATCCCGACGTGGGGTCGGCGGCGACCGCGGCGCACTACGCCAGCAAGCCCATCATCAACGCCGGCGACGGTGTGGGCGAACATCCCACCCAGGCGCTGCTCGATCTTTACACCATTGTCGAAGCCTTAGGCAGCGTGGAGGGCCTCAAGGTGGCGATGGTGGGCGACCTCAAGTTTGGGCGCACGGTGCACAGCTTGACCAAGCTGCTCGTCAACTATCCCGTCGAATTTATCTTTGTCAGCCCGGAAAATCTGCGCATGCCGGCGGATGAGCTCGACGTTGTCAATGCCAGCGGCCACGCGTACGAACAGCGCGAAGATGTGCACGACATCATTGGCGATGTGGATGTGCTTTACGTGACGCGCGTCCAGAAGGAGCGCTTCACCGATTTGGCGGAATATGACCAGGTTAGGGATCGTTATGTCGTCGATCCGGCGCTGATGGACCGCGCCAAGCAGCGCATGATCGTCATGCACCCGCTGCCGCGCATCAATGAGATCAGCTACGCGGTGGACAGCGACCCACGCGCCGCCTACTTCCGCCAGATGCGCAACGGCATGTACATCCGCATGGCGCTGTTGGCGGCTGTGCTCGGCAAGGCGTAAGCCCAGACAGGACGGACAAGCTTGACAGCATCTAGCTACGCGCCACTCTTACCTGACTGCAAAAACCGAGTTTCTTGGAGAAACTCGGTTTTTGGGCTTGGGCGGCTACTCCTCGCGGTTGGCTGCGCACTAAGTCTTGGGTTGACGCTTGCGCAGCCAGCGATGGCGCAAGAAGGCGTGCAGGCCGTCGATACGCTCAACCGCGAAGAGGAGATTGTCTACATCGATGCCGGCGGCTATATACGCGTCTACGATCCGCAAACGCCGAATAATCTGCCGCCCGTCGTCTTTCGCAGCCCGGACGCCGGCTGGTACGACGCCACGGTCGGCGATGTCAACGGCGACGGCGATGACGAAATCCTCGCCTTTGCTGAAAATGGGCTGCTCAAAATCTACGACCCGGTGGTGACCACCACGGATATCGACCCCGACAACCAGTTCGGCGGCATCTACTGGGAGCAACTGTTCGAGTTGCTGCTGCCGGGACAGCCGCTCCTGCTCGACGTGGGCAACCTGGACAGCAACCCGTCCACACTGGAGTTTGTCGTCGTCTATCGGGAGCCAGACAACCAGACGCGTACGCGCATTCAGGTCTTCTATCAGCCTGTCCCATCGGAAGGCGGTCGCCTCTGGCTGCCGCTGACCGATGTTTCGGTGCGCGAGCTATGGTCGGACATGGCCGTGTGCGACCTCGACGGCGATGGGCAGGCGGAAATTGTGCTCGTCAACGAAGACCGGGGCATTCTGAGTATCTTCCGCCGCGAAGCGAACAACGTGCTGGCGCGCTTCTGGAATGAGGAAAGCAGCTCGCGCCCGTGGCAGGATGTCGCCATCGGCAATGTCGAGGCAACCAAGCCCGTGGAGGAATTGGTGGCGGTGCGCCGCGTGGGGCCGCCGGCAGCCTCGCTGGTGGTGCGCCGCTACAAAGCACTCAACCAGTTGGAAGATATATTTTCGCGCAGTAACTTGCCCGCCCCGCGCGTCACTTTTCTGGCCGATGTAACGGCCGGCGGCGACCAAGAGATCTTCCTGCTGCGCGATGTGCCGTCTAGCGACGCACGGCCGCGGCTCTTCAGCAGCAACCTCGGCACGGACCCGGCGATCAATTTCGAAGCCCGGCTTGACGCGGACAATGGCTATCGTTTTGGCGCCAGCGGCGATGTGGATGACGATGGCAAGGATGAGGTCGCCGTAATCCGCGACAACGCTATCACGATCTTCACCGATCCCCAGTCGTCGAGCACGCTCTCGACCACCTTAACCACGCCCACCAACCGCCGCACGATTGTGATGGGGAATCTCGACAGGCTAGGGCGAGATCGTCTGGCAGCTACCCCCACCACGCTGCGTTTTTCCGTACCGTCCGGCGCCATCTCTGCCCCGCTGCAGGTCACACTGGGCAACAACACGCGCGCGCTCCCGATCCCGTTTTTTATCCGACTGGCGCCCGCGACGGGCCTGCTTCAGGTCACGCCGTCCGGCCCGAGCACACCGGCTTCGCTGGCGGTCAGCGTCGATGCCCGAACCCTGTTGCCAGCGTCCATGGCAGGCGCAGCGGGCGCGGGCATGACAGTCGAGTCTGACGCGCTGCCGATCCTGCCCGGCGCCGGCGTCTTTACGCCGACCTATGGCACGAATCTTGTGGTCATCTCTTCAAACCCACTCGTGGCCAATGCGCCGATCACGATCCCGGTGATCGTCGATGTGACGGCCGGCATTGCACTGCGTCCGAGCAGCATCAGCTTGATCTTGCAATCCACGCCTGCCTCCCCCGATTGCCGTTCGCTGCTGCCGACAACGCTGGCGCCGATTCAGGTGCTGGGAACGATCAGCAGCACCTTCACGGCTGCGATCACGGCGCCAGGCGGGTCAGGATCGAGCGCCGGCGACCAGAATCCGGCTACGCCCGAAATCGAATGGCCGTCGCAGGTAAACTGGTTGTCGGCGACATCGCCAGGTGACAGCGTGCCGACGACCGTGACGTTTACGCTGGCGCCAAACGCGACTGAACCCTGGCCGTCGCCCGCCAAAGCAGAGCTTGTCCTGAACGGCCTCGTCGACAGTGCAACACCGTTTGCGGTCGAACGGCGTTTGGCGATAGAGATTCGCTGTTACAGCTACTTGGGATATTTACCGCTCATCGAGCGGTAACGGGAGGATAGGGAGAGACCGAGTTTTCTCAAAAACTCGGTCTCTGACTGCTGGCTTGCGTAGGCGTGTCTGCGCTAGTGGTGTTACAGACAACGTCTCCGGCGCCGCCGCAGGAATTGTCCACAGCGCAAATTGGCGATGCGGCGGCGCCAGGGGCGTTACCTGATCTTGCGCTAGTACAGATGGGCGTAATTCTGCCGGTAGATTTGGTAGGGACAGGTCTCCGTGCCTGTCCGGCTTCCGGGCGCACACGGGGGTGCGCCCCTACCAAGCAACCAAGCAACCAAGCAACCAAGCAACCAATGAGGTATTTTAGCCCGTGTGCACTAGACAGTGGCGCCGAGAAAATGTTCTGTGTTGACGCCCATCAATTGTTCCCAGCGCGCCGCCGCGACGGGGTTGCTCAACAGCACGAGCGCCACATAACTTGGCTCAAAAGGGCGCCGCAGCAACTGCATCCCGACTTCTTCCGGGGTCAGATTGCCCTTGCGCTGATTGCATCGCTTGCAAGCAGTCGCCAGGTTGGTCCAGGAATGTTCGCCTCGGCGGCTGCGTGGGATGACATGGTCAACCGTCAACGCAAGCTGGCCGGGTTTGTCGCCACAATACTGGCAGGTGTAGGCGTCGCGCAACATGATCGCGGCGCGCGTCGGCGGGACGCGCCGATGCGGCAGCCGCACATAATGGACGAGACGAATCACGAGAGGGACCGGGATAGAGCGGTTGGCAGCACATAACATCTGTTGGGTGGCTTCCAGCAGTTCAGCCTTCTCGCGCAGGAGCAGCACGACCGCGCGCCGCACCGATACTAGACTGAGGGGTTCATAGCCGGCATTGAGCACCAAAACCTGCTTCGACATACATCTGTCTCTTCTTCGCCCAAACCGGTAAGAGCATACTTCCCTCGAAATCGACCCTTACCGCAAAACGCCTCCACGCTACTTCATCTTATGACATTTTACACGGCATTTTAACAGGCGTAATGGCAAAAAAACAAAACCTACAGTTAGTAGATCAACCTGCTAGTAAGCCGGTATGTAGACAACCTGCGCTGCCCGCAGGACGATCCCCCACAAAAAAACGCAGATGAACGCCATCGCCAGCGTTTGCACCTTGGCGTCCTGGATTTTGCTGAAGTAAGTATAGCCGGCAGGCAGCGTAATCACGGCGACGACGCCATACAAGACGTGAATCCACGGGCGGGGCAACGCGTTGCTCATTCCACTCAACCAGAGGAAGCCACCTACGCCAAATTGCGCTAAAAGCAGCAACTCGCCGATCGCGGCCGCACCAAACCAATTCCCATCGAGTGGACGCGCACGCAACCGTAAAAAGAATGCCCACACGGCGAGGATCGCCATGAACATCGTCGCTGTATTTGCCAGCCCGCCATGGATCTGAACCAAAGTCATATGGATGTCAATCTACACGCTGCTTGTTAACATTTTGTTTTCGGTGCGTGACGCATCACGCCGGTGTGTGGACGCTCAGATACTGCTGCAATACACCGGCTGCCGGCCCCAGGATGTCATACGATTCCCAGCCCGCGGTGGGGGCCAGTGCATAGATGGCGCTGCCGAGCACGTAGTCATCCTGGCGCATGGCGTTGTCGTACCACACGAGTTGTTCGATATAGGCGCCTGGCCCCCACAACCCGTAGCCATTTTCGGCCCAGTACCCCTGAAATTCTTGCCAGCCGCGCGCATCGGGCGGGCCGGGGCGGTTCTGGACAAGGCCATCGACGCCCAGCTCCGTCATCACGAGGGGAAGGGTCAAACCTGCCGGCCTCAGGATGTCATTATACACTTTGCGGTAGCGCAGCGTCAGCCAACCGCTATCCTGCGGCGTCACGCCTGGGGAGCGCCCCCTGCCCTCCACGGTCGAGAGATGATACATGGTGGGCGCCGAATACTCGTGCAAGCCAAGCCAGCCATCGTACTGAATCGCAGTCTGGATAGCGGGCAAGAAGGCCTGCCACTGTTCCAACGGCGGCTGACCGGTGCCAAAATTGCCGATCACGCTGCGGATGCCGCGGTCGCCGAGCAATCGCGTGCGTTCCGCCTCGAAGTCGCTAAAGCGCGCCATCTCGTCGCTATTGCCGGCCACAGGCTCGTTGAACGATTCCCATGCGTCAAAGTAGGGACGCCGCCCTGGATCGTCGGCATAAGGCAGCAACTGGTCGACAAAGCGGCGCGCCTCTGCGATCGGATCAACCGTCGCCAGATTCACTTGCTCGAGGTCGATGCGTCCGATCACTTTTGTATTGGGCGATGCCCGCTTGATCTGGGCGACAAAATTTGTATCCAGTTCGAGTGTTTTGACGATTGTCACCGCCTGGGTCTTGAGCAGATCGAAGAGAGTTGGCTCGTTGCGCCCCACAAAGAGACCGAGTTTGCTGGGCGGCCCAGGCGGGAAAGGCGTTGCCTGCGGGGTCGGTGTGGCGGTCGGCGGCTCCGGCGTTGCCGTCGGCTTGGGCGTCTTCGTGGGCGTCGGCAGCAATGGGGGCTCGACCATTGCCACTTCCGACATGCTGTCCGAGGCTACAAAAGGAAGATATGTCTTAAAGGCGCCAACCTCTGGCCTTGGCGTCGGCAGCAGCGGGCTGCGCATGGGACTGGGCAGGGGGCTTGGCGTAGGATCGGCGCCGCCACAGGCAGCAGCGACTAATGCCGCCAGCCCGCTCGCGGCCCCGCCTAGAAAATGTCGGCGGCTCCAGCGCGAGCGTGGCTCAGGTGCAGTGGATGGCGTTGTCTCCAGGGAAGTTGGTTTATCCTCGGCAGCAGCCGTATCATCGGCCGGGAGCGCTGCGTTCAAATGGATCGGTAAATCATCATTCATAGCACGCAACAATAACACTTAACGGACATTGGCTCAAATCGAAACATCGTTTACCATCAACGCCCTGGAACACAACGCCGTTCCCAAACATGCCCTTGCGTTCTCATCGAAACCAAAGGAGGCAACATGGATAAGTTCGATTTCAGCATCGAATATTGCGTGATGTGAAACTACACACCTCGCGCCCTCAGTTTGACGGGCGAATTGCTCAATCTGTTCACACCCTCACTACGCACGTTAACGTTAATTCCATCCAGCGGCGGCCGCTTCGAGGTGCTGGCAAATGACACGGTCATCTACAGTAAGAAAGCGCTAGGCCGTCATGCCGCACCGGGAGAGGTCGTGCAACTTCTGCAGGAGAAACTTGGCATCCGCCCCATGCCACAGGAGGAATAAGTCCGGCTGGTGCGTGCCAGGGAAGAGGGACATCTGCTTGACGAACCACCACTTCTGGTCAGAAATCGTGCAGATAATTCCGGCAATTGTCGCAGCATTTTTCCGTGTAGAGGCGCTGGCGTTTGTGGGAAGATCGCCTAAGCTGGAAGGTAGTTAATCTCTCATCACCTTCTAGGAGTCTGGCTTATGCGAATCCTCTCCGCTTTTCTATTATTGGCTGTGCTAGGTGGGTTGGCGGCTTTCCTGACCTTCTCTTCATCATGGGGAACGCTCCTGATGCCACAGACCCGAGCTGAATCGGCCGAGCTGGCGGCGGCAGGAGAGCCGGCCAGCCCGACCCCGGATTGGGCCGGCAAACTCACAGCAGACGTCCCACAGCCAGTCGTGCTGCGTGCGGCGCCGGCGCTTTCGGCGCCGTTGGTTGGGATGCTCAAGCGTGGCGACAAGGTGGCTTTGACAGTGTGCGACGCCGAAGTCTTGTGGTGTCAAACCGAGGATGAGGCCTGGCTGCTTGCCTACATGGTGGATGGACTGCCGCTCGATCTGCCGATCCTCGACAAACCGGGGCTGACCGTGAAGAATGCCAAGGTGGCGCCGACGCCCACCGAAGAGCCGAGCACGCCGCCGACAGCCACCCCGGCGCCCACCCTGCCACCGCTGGCGCTCCTGCTGCCGACGCCCACCCCGGCGCCTGTCACAATCGAGGCGACGGTCAAAGAAAAAGCCAATTTACGCGAAGGCCCCGGCACCACCTACGCCGTGGCAGGAAGCGCTGGGTTGGGAGAGCAAATTCTTTTAGCCGGTCAAACTGCTGACGGCGCCTGGTACAAGCTGGCAAACGGCGCCTGGATTGCGGCTTTCCTGATCGATGCACCTGCCAGTCAGCCGCCCGTTGTCGCTCCGGAGGCAGCAGGGCAAGCTGAAGATATCTCTTTGCTCGAGGCTTTATCCGGCGCAGCAACTGCTGAAGCGCCCGCCCCGCCAGACGTTGCACCTGTCGCCACTGCAACCAATGACACTGCAACCAATAATGCAGGCGGCGAGCAACCGGAGACTGATCAAACTTCGTCCTAAACTGTCAAAGGTTTTGCGGCTCAACCGGAATTCATGTGGTCGGGTCTTACGTGTCGGGGACGGGCTTGCGGTGCTTCGGTCGAGCAGACAACGATCAGCCCGCCCCCGGCACGTAACCACACGAGATCCGGTTGACCCGGTTTTGCTTGCCTTGCGGGAATCCGCCAAAGGCAACTCGTTAAGCGAAGCGTGCCTAGCCCATTCCCGCAAGGCAAGACTGCTCCTCGCAACTCGCTCCTCGCAACTCCTTAAAACGGCCAGAAGATAGGAATACAGATCGTGGCGACGAGAATCATGATTGCCTGCAGTAACGCGCCGATGCGCAGGTAGTCGGTAAATTTATAGCCGCCTGGCCCCATGACAATGGCGTTGGTCTGGTAGCCAAAGGGCGTCATAAACGCAGCGCTGGCGCCAAAAAGCACCGCCACCAACAGCGGCAGCGGGCTGACGTCCAGGGTGGTCGCCAGGCTGAGCGCCACTGGCGTCAGCAGCACGGCCACGGCGTTGTTAGAGATCATCTCCGTCAGCATCGCTGTAATGATATAAAAAACGGTCAGGAAAAGCACAGGATTTGACGTGCCGACCAGGGCAATCATGCCATTGACGATGGTGTTGACCAGGCCGGTGCTTTCCATCGCCAACCCGATCGGGATCGTGCCGGCCAGCAACATCAGGGTGGAAGCCTCCAGGGCGTTCAATGCCTCATCGGTGCGCAGGCAGCGCGTGACGATCATGGCGATCGCGCCGGTCAGCGCCAGTACGACGATCGGAATCGCCGTCACCGAGGCCAGGACGATCACCAGTCCCATGATCACCAGTGCCGTCGTATTCTTGGTCTTGCGCACGAGCGAGTTCTCGACGCCCTCCACCAAAAGCAGCCGGCAAGTTTCTGCGGCCATGCGCAACCCCGCGGTCTTGCCGCGCAGCAACAGCACATCGCCTACGTCCAGCCGTTGCGCACGCAGCCCCTGCACTTGCTGTTGCCCTTGATGCTGCAAGCCCATCACCTTGACGCCAAAGCGGCGGTGCAGCATGATCTGGCGCATCGTGTTGCCCACTACCTCTGAGCCGGGCATCACGACTGCTTCCATCACCTGGTCCTCAAGATCGGTCGTCACCGTGCGATCTTCATCCTCGATCACGGTTGCCAGCTCGACAGCATGCATCTGTTGGAAGAGATGGATGTCTTTGGGTGTACCCGACACGACCAGGATGTCCCCCGACGTAAGCTGCCAGGTGCGCAGCGCCTCCGCTTGATAGCTGCGCCCCAAACGGAGCACTTCGAGCAAAGTGACCGTTGTGCTCTGCGCGTTTGCCTCTGGTTTGTTGCGCTGCTGGCCCAGCCGGCGATGGCGGCGGATAGGCTGCGGCGGTTGGGGGCGTTCGTAGAGCGCAATCTGGTCGAAGACGTCGGCCGCGGCCTTGCCGATCAAATTGCTTGCGCTGCCTACAATCAGTTCGGTGACATAGGTGAGGTGAGAGCGCCCGCTGGTCAGGTTGGCGAGCGGCGAATAGTTGGGCAACAAGCGGTGGCCGACCAGAATAATGAAGGTGCTGCCCACCACCGCATAAATCAGGCCAAGCACAGTAAACTCGAAAAGACCAAAGCCTGGACCGCCGGCCTTGCGGTACAGATCGGCGACCAAGATGTTGGTGCTGGTGCCGATCAACGTGACCGTCCCGCCCAGCACAGCAAAATAGGAGACAGGCAGCAAAAACTTGGAGGGGCGTAAATTGTATTGGCGACACAGCGAAACAACGACCGGGATCATCATGACGACCACCGGTGTGTTGTTCATGAAGGCGCTCGCCGGCACCTCGACGATTGCCAGCAACAGGAGCAGCCGGCGCGCGCTGCCATTGGCAAAACGCCCCAGATAGATCGTCACGGCTTCCAGCGCGCCGGTGCGCATCAACCCCGCGCTCAACACAAACATAGCCGCCACGGTGATGGTCGCCGTCGAGGCAAAACCGCTCAAGGCATCCGTCGGGGTGAGCAGCCCCGTTGCCATCAGGGTGACGATGGTGCCTGCGGCCGTTACCTCTGTCGGCAACCAATTCGTGACGTAAAAGGTCGTCGATAGGCCAATGATGGCCAGCAACAGCCATTGCTCGAATGGAAGCATCGTGGGCGCTTTCTAGCAGATGCGTGGAAGTTGTTCGCCAATTTGCATGTCTACGACGCGGCTGCCACCGATGCCAGTGCGCGCCACCACCATCCCCGGATGCTGCTCGGTGATGCGCCCGATCACCGTCGCCTTGACGCCAAGCGGGTGACGCTGCATCGCCTCCAGCACTGCGTCCGCCGCATTGGGCGCCACAATCGCCACCAGTTTGCCCTCGTTGGCAATGTAGACCGGATCCATTCCCAGCATGTCGCAGGCCGCCGCAACCGCGGGCGGCACAGGCAACTTGCGCTCCTCGTAAGTGACCCCAACGCGCGACGCGCTGGCAATCTCGTTGAGCGTGGCGGCCACGCCGCCGCGCGTCGGGTCGCGCAACACGTGAATGTCGCAACTTGCCGCCAGCATCGCCGCGACCAGCCCATTGAGCGCGGCGCAGTCGCTCTCCAGCGGTGCGCCAAACTCCAGCCCCTCGCGCACGCTCAGAATCGTGACGCCGTGCAGCCCGATCTCGCCGCTGACGATGACCACATCGCCGGGCCGCGCCTGGTCGGGTGCAATCTGCACGTCCGCCGGGATCACGCCGATGCCGCTAGTGTTGATGTAGATGCCGTCGCCGTGCCCTTTATCGACCACCTTGGTGTCGCCAGCGACGATCTGCACGCCTGCCGTGCGCGCCGCCGTCGCCATCGCTGCCACGATGACGCCCAGGTGCGCCAGCGGCAATCCTTCTTCAAGAATCATGCCGACGGTGAGATAGAGCGGACGCGCCCCCATCATGGCGAGGTCGTTGACCGTGCCGTTGACGGCCAGCGCACCGATGTTGCCGCCCGGAAAAAAGAGGGGCCGCACCACAAACGAATCCGTGCTGTAGGCTAACCGGCCAGCGGGCGGCGCCACCACCGCCGCATCGCCCAGCGCGTCGAGCGCGGCGCTGCGAAAGGCCGGCGCAAAAAGATGCTCCACCAACTCGGCGGACAGCTTGCCGCCGCCGCCATGCCCCATCACGATCGTTGGGTAGCTGCGCAGCGGCAGAGGGCAGGTCCAATTGCTGAAATCCGCGTTCGAGAATTCATTCATAGAACCGCACCATCCTCACTCTGCGCGAATCGCCCATACTGGTAATAGGCCGCGCACGCGCCCTCACTCGACACCATGGTGGCGCCGAGCGGGGTGCGCGGCGTGCACTCCTTGCCAAAGGCCGGACACTGGTTGGGCTTGAGCAGACCGCGCAACACCTCGCCGCTGTGGCAGAGCGCAGATTCCTCCGTGTGGATATTTTGCACGGCGAAGCGCGTTTCGGCGTCGAAGTCGCGATACACATCGCGCAGCCGCCAGCCGCTGTTGGGGATCACGCCGATGCCGCGCCAGCCGCGATCCGTGACCTCGAAGACGTCGGCGAGCATCTGTTGCGCGGGCAGGTTGCCGGCGCGATTGACAGCGCGCGTATAGGCGTTCTCCAGTTGCGCCTCCCCGCGTTCCAACTGCAACACGGTGCGGCGGATGCCCTCCAGCACATCGAGCGGCTCGAAGCCTGTCACGACGATGGGCACGCGATACCGCTCGACCAGCGGTTCATATTCCCAGGTTCCCATAACGCTGCAAACATGGCCCGCGGCCAAAAATGCCTGCACACGATTCGTCGGCGACTCCAGAATCGCTGTGATGGCCGGCGGCACCAGCACGTGGGAAACCAGCATCGAAAAGTTGCGTAGCCCTAATCGTTTGGCCTGATGGACGGCCAGCGCATTGGCCGGCGCGGTCGTCTCGAAACCGATGCCAAAGAAGACCACCTCGCGGGTAGGATTGGCCTGCGCCAGTTTGACGGCGTCGAGTGGCGAGTAAACGATGCGCACGTCGTTCCCTTCGCTCTTGACGCGAAAGAGATCCTTGGTGCTGCCGGGCACGCGCAGCATATCGCCAAACGAGCAAAAGATGACGGTCGGTCGTGACGCGATGGCCAGCGCTTTATCGATCAATTCGAGCGGCGTCACACAGACCGGGCAGCCCGGCCCGTGAATGAGTTCGATCTCGACGGGCAGCAACTGGTCGATGCCGTTGCGGATGATCGAATGAGTCTGCCCGCCGCACACCTCCATGATCGCCCACGGCCGCGTCGTGACGCTGCGAATCTCGTCAAAGAGGCGCTGCGCCAACTCAGGATTGCGGAACTCATCCAAATATTTCATCCAGCAAACTCTTTCAGCAAACTCTTACGCATCACGCATTACGCATTACGCCGTCGCATTCAATTCCTCTTGCAGCACTCCCATCTCCGCAAAGAGGCGCAGCGATTCCTGCGCCGAATCCTCATCGAGTTGGGTGATCGCAAAGCCGACATGCACGATCGTGTAGTCGCCAATCGTGATCTCCGGCACATAGGCCAGGCAGACTTCCTTCGTGATGCCGGCAAAGTCCACGATACCCATGCGCACGCCGCCGGCTTCGTAAATTTCCTTCACCTGTCCCGGAATGCCAAGACACATGCTATGCTCCTTTGGATGTCGCAAATCCCTTTTGTCACTCGTCAGACGTCACTCGTCACAGATTACTCGTTTTACACGACGCTCTTATGCATTCCTGTTCAGATCGCGTCGGCGCGCGGCCAGGTACTCGATCCAGTCGTCGATGCCTGCGCCCGTGCGCGCAGAAGTCTCGAAAATAGCCGCGTGCGGGGCGACCGCCTGGAGACTGGCGAGCGCAGCGTTGCGGTCGAACTCCACGGCCGCGGCCAGGTCGATTTTGGTCAAGAGCGCGAGGTCGGCGCTGTGAAAGAGCGGCGGGTATTTGCGCGGCTTGTCCTCGCCTTCGGTGACGGCAAGCAGAACCGCGCGCACCGCCTCGCCCAAGTCGTAATCGGACGGACAGACCAGGTTGCCCACGTTTTCAATAAAGAGAAAGTCGAATTCATCGAGGCGCCATCCTTCCAGCCGCCGCGCCACCAGATCGGCCTCCAGGTGGCAAAGCGCGCCGGTTTCGATCTGGCGCACCGGTGCGCCGCTGCGCGCCAATCGCCTTGCATCGTTCTCCGTAGCCAGGTCGCCGACGATCGCAGCGACACGCCAGCCGCGCGCCTGCATCCGGCGCAGCGTCTCCTCCAGCAATGCGGTCTTGCCCGCGCCGGGGCTAGAGACGAGATTGACAACAAGCACACCCGCCGCCTCGAATTGGCCGCGCAACGCGTGCGCCAATTGGTCGTTCTTGTCGAGCACCGCCTGACGCAGCTCAAGAATGCGCGGTTTCATATAACCTTTTTTCGCTCTCTGCTTCGCTCTCTTCGATTTCGATGGACTCGATCTGAATTTCGCGTCCCTGGAGCAGTGTGAAGACTGGCTGCTCGCAAACTGGACAGCGAAACACAAAAGGCGCTGCCAACACGCGCGACTGCGCGCACACGTCGCAGAAAACCTGCACGGCGACAGGCTCAATCGCCAACTCGGCGCCTGCGACCAGCGTGTCCCCCGCCGCGATAGGAAAGCTGAAGCGCAGCGCATCCTCGACCACGCCCGCCATCGCACCGAGGCGCAGATGCACTGTGCGCACGCGCGCTGCGCCAGCCTTGCGCGCGGCTTCGTCGGCGATCTCGACAAGGCTGTAGGCGATGGAAAGTTCATGCATGGCACGGAGTATAGCATAGAAAACGCTTGAACCAGGATTTCGATGCAGATGTTGGCCTGCCAGAGAGAATGCGTCTCAAAGACTTGTCGCGTCCCCGGTCAGGCGCAGCCGCCACGCTCCATCAAGCCCCCTTGCCGGGAACATTCCTGCCGAATGGCTGCACGCACTCTGCCTTGAGTAAGGTGTATAATGACGATGCAATTTTTCCTGACGTGCAACACCCAATGTATTCAAGCCCAATCGACAACACCACATGCAAACTTGATAGGAAGGTTATTTCATGTTCAAAAACCTCAATGCAGGCGCAATTGGCATTCACAACCAGTCACTTCATGCCACTATCATGCTGGCGCAAAAGACCGGCTTTGCCGGGATTGATTTCGACATTCGGGCGGCGGCCGCGCTGGCCGACGCCCACGGGGTCGCGTATGTGCGCGATCTTTTTACACAGAATCATGTACGGCCCGGCCAGTGGGGATTGCCCGTGGCGTGGAACCAGGATCAATGGCAGGCTGACCTGGCCGACCTGCCCCGGCTGGCCGCGTTGGGCGTCGAGTTGGGCTGTCGCCGCACCGCGACGTGGTGTCCCTCGTGGTCGGAAAGTCGCGACTACGCCGAAAACTACCAATGGCACATCGCCCGCTACCGTCCCATTGCCGAAATTCTACGCGACCACGGGTGCAGCCTGGGCATTGAATTCCTGGGGCCGAAGACATTGTGGGCTTCCCATCCCTACAAATTCATTGCTTCGCTGGGTGAGATGATGCAGTTGGCCGCGGATATCGGGACTGGCAACGTGGGCCTGCTGCTGGACGCCTGGCACCTATACACTTCGGGCGACGATCTCGACGTGCTGGACTCGCTCACGTCGGCTAATGTCGTCAGCGTCCACATCAACGATGCACCGGTCGGAATTCCCCGCGACGAACTCGCCGACACGGTGCGTTGCCTGCCGCTGGAGACGGGCGTCATCGATCTGGTCGGCTTCATGCGCAAGCTGGCCGAACTTGGCTACGACGGCCCGGTGACGACCGAACCCTTCAACCAGCGCCTCAACGACCTGGCCGCCGACGATCCGCAGGCCGCCGCACAGCAAGTGTCGCACGCGATGGATCGGCTGTGGCAGGCGAGCGGGCTTTGACCCAATAAGGATTCCTGCCCATGCGCATCACCGACATCAAGCCGCTCCCCGTCTGGGTCGGCAACCGCAACCAACTGGTCGTCAAGGTTGAGACCGACGAAGGCATTTATGGGTTAGGAGAAGCTGGACTAAGCGGTCGCGAGTTGGCCGTGATCGGCGCGCTGCGCCACTTCCGCGAATTCCTGATCGGCCAGGACCCCCTGCAGATCGGGCGCATCTGGCAGGAATTGTACCGCAGCCAGTACTTTGAGGGCGGCCGCGTCCTGCTGGCCGCGCAGAGCGCCATCGACATCGCGCTCTATGACATTGCCGGCAAGGCGCTCAATGTACCGGTCTACCAGTTGCTCGGTGGCAAGCAGCGCGATGTGATCCCCTGCTTCGCCACCGCGAGCGGGGCTGGCCCCGCGCTCGTTGACGATGTCAAGCTGCTGATGCAGCACGGCTGGACTGTGATCCGCACCGCGCCGATGATGCCCAACCGCGCTGGCGGCTTTGTCGGTGATTCTGCGATCTTCGACCCGCGCGCCAGCATCGCCGTCACCGCCGAGTGGCTGACCAAGGTGCGCGAGGCGTGCGGCAGCGAGCTGGTGCTGGGTATCGACTATCACCACCGCCTCAGCATTGCCGAGACCGCGTCCTTCTGCCAGCGCATGCCGGCGGGTACGCTCGACTTTCTGGAGGAGCCGATCCGCGACGAGACGCCGGAAGCCTACGCCGCGCTGCGCAAGCTGACGCCGACACCCTTTGCCGTGGGCGAGGAGTTCGCCAGCAAGTGGCAATTTCTGCCCTACATCGAGCAGCACCTGACCGACTTTGCGCGCATCGACATCTGCAACGTGGGCGGCTTTACCGAGGCGATGAAGGTGGCGGGCTGGGCCGAGGCGCACTACATCGACCTGATGCCGCACAACCCGCTCGGCCCCATCTGCACCGCGGCGACGCTGCACCTGGCCGCGGCCGTGCCCAACTTCGCCTGGCTGGAGGTGCGCGTCACCCAGACCGAGAATCTGTACTACGGCGAATCGGGCCGCAACGACGCCGATGCGATCTTCCCGGTGCAGCCGCAGCTTGACGGCACGGTCTTTCCTGTCCCCACCGCGCCCGGTCTCGGCATCGAGATCGACGAGGATCTGGCGCAGGCGCAGACGTGGCGCTTTTGGGAGGCGCCGCACTGGCGCCGGCCCGATGGATCGGTGACGAACTGGTAAGCAGAAATAGACCACAGACGGTACGGATTCGACGGATTCGCGCGGATTTCATCCAGAAATCATCTGGCTTTGTCCGTTGAATCCGTTGAATTCGTAGTCAATAAAAACTAGACGGAAGCGTTACGCTCAGTGCATCGGGGACGCGCAACCGCGGGCCGGAATACTTTTGCAACAGTTCAGATGCCGCGGAGGCAATGACGGCGTCCACAGTAAGGACACGAACGACTTGGAGCAGACGGCGAATTTGCCTGCGCTGCTGTTGGAAAGACCTGGCTTGTCGTATCGCACCGATCAACTGGAGGGCGTGAGATTGCCCCTGCGCTTGGTCAAACCAACCCCTGCCGGAAGCGCACCGCATAGCCCCGCAGCGCATCTTCGGCGCTGACATCGTGGGCGTGCGCCAGCGCCACCAGTTGCCAGAGCACTTCACCAACGCGCGCCTCGTCGGGCGTGGCGCCGAGCAGAGCGACCAGCGCCGGATTTGTCTGCGCCAGCGCGGCGCGATCGAGCAGGCCGGCCTTGGTTGCCTTGGACTGGAGCTTGCGCGCCTTTTCGAGCGCGGGCAGCGCTGGCGCCACACCGTCCAGCGGGCCGCGTGGCGCGCCCTGCTCGGCCTTTTCCTGCGCCTTGATCGCCTCCCAGTTTGCCAGCACGTGGTCTACGCCATCGACGGTCACATCGCCAAAGACATGCGGGTGGCGCCGAATGAGCTTGGTCACCACGCCGCGTATCACGTCGCCCATCTGGAAGCGGCCCTCTTCGGTGGCGATCTGCGTCATCATCACGACGGAGAGCAGCACGTCGCCCGCTTCCTCGCAGATGGCCGCGCTCTGGTCTGCGTCATTGTGCGCGCCACCGTCCGCTTCGGCGTCGATGGCTTCGAGCAGTTCGGCGCATTCGTCCAGCAGATCGCCGCGCAGCGATTCGAGCGTCTGTTCACGATCCCACGGGCAGCCTTCCGGCGCGCGCAGATGGGCGACCAGTTCTTGCAGCGCGGTGAAGCTGGAGTGGGGCGGCAGCGGCGGCACGTAGACGCTGGTCAGGTGGTCGAAATGCTCGCCGTGATCCAGTTCGGCCAGCGGCAAGGTCGTCAACTGCTGCTGGCGCGCGCCGGCCGCCTGCACGACGGTGACCGCATGATCGTCCGGGTAGGCGTTGAGCAGCGTCAGCTTGACATCCGACGCCAGCCAGCGCGCATAGACCTGCGCCAGCAGCAGCGGCAGGTTGACATCGACCATGGGGTGATGCTGCTGCGCCACCAGCATGGCGTCTATCACCTGCCCGCCGTCCATAGGGTCAATGCCGACGGCGGCAAAGCTCGGCTCGATAAAGCTCAGCCCCGCGACGATCTCGACGGCAATGCCGGCTGCTGCGGCGCGCTGTTGCAGGGCCGGCGTGGTCATCTCCCCGACGCACGGATGCCCCGGCACGGCGTAGACCACCTCGGCGTGTGTTTGCGCCAGCGCCATCACCCGCGCCACGATGGCCGCGTAGACATCCGCAAAGGCGGCGTGTTGTGTGTAGAGATCGTCACAACTCTGCGTGTATGCGCTTGACGGACGGCGCGCAAGGATTTCCGCTACACAGGGGTGGCGCTCGGTGCGCAGCACCACTACCTCGGCGTGCGTCAAACTCTCCCATGCGGCCAGCGTCAACTGCTCGACCGGCCCCGGCCCCAGCCCTACAATGCGAATGCGGTGCTCCACGCGTATCTCCTTACTTGTTTATGGCTGGCCGTGAACAGCCAGCCAGTGGTCTGCTTATTTTCTGCTCTGCACATACGCCTCGACCAGTCCGGCCAGTAGCAGCGTCACGATCAACACGGCGACATCCAGCACGCGCAGGATGGCAAGCGCGACCAGCATCACAACCACCAGCCCCGCCAGCATGCCCTGGCGCAGCGCCGGCTCCGCGGATGGCGCCTGACGGCGCGCGCGGCTCTTGGTCCCGGCCAGTGCGGGCCAGCGCCGATGAAGCGCCAGGGCGATCCATCCGCCGGCGCCACCGACCAACAGAAAGACGCCCGTCAGCAACATCAGAAGTGCAATGGGGTTGAGTTGATCGCCGTCGCCGTAGGGCGATATATTCCACGCCAGATAGATGAGCAGCGCGCCGCCTGCCAGCAAGCCAAGGATCGAGAGCACCGTAGCGCGAGTGTGCGACATGACGCGAGTGTAGATGCATCCACGCAAAGGGACAAATCTCTTGCTGCTGCCAATCTCATCTCTTGGCTTAGTCCAGGTGGGCGTAATTCTGCCCGTAGATTTGGTAGGGACAGGCCCCCGTGCCTGTCCGGCTTCCGGGCGCACACGGGGATGCGCCCCTGCCAAGCAACCAATGAGGTATTTTAGCCCGTGTGTACTTAGTGCGTTGCCGCAAGGGCGTCCGGGAAGAATCGTGAGGGCGCCGACAGACGGCAGCGGGTCAAACAACCGAAGATGCACGGGAATCTTCAACGCGCCATGGGGGAATGGGACAGACGCATTCCCCGCCATGCCAGACAGGAAAGGCCTTACGCTATGCAACGTCTTGTGAGATTGACAGCCGTCTTCGCCTTGATTGCCATCTTGATTGCGGCCTGTGCTGGCGCGGGCGCACCGGCGCCAGCCGCACCTGCTGCCGAAGCGCCCGCGGCCGCGGAAGCGAGCGGCGGCGCCGTCGAGATGCCACCGCCCGACCCGGCGGATCAGGCGCAGGAAGCAACGGCTGAGCCGGGTGCTGACCCATCAGCTACTGACTCATCAGCTACTGACCAGCCAGCCATCAATGTGGAAGCTGCGGCTGGCGTGCGCACTTTCCAGCTTGTGCCGGAAAAATCGAGAATGCAGTACTTTGTCGAAGAAGAGTTTCTCGGTCAGGCTGTGCCCTTTATCACTGCCATCGGTGCAACCGGCGCGCTGGCAGGCGAGATTGCATTGCGCTTTGACGAGGCCGGCGTGGCGATCGAGCGAGGCGAGTTCACCGCTGACCTCAGCACGCTGACCAGCGACCGTCCCCGCCGCGACCAGGCCATTCGCGACCGTTGGCTGGAATCGAGCCGCTTCCCCATCGCCACCTTCGCCGCGTCCGAAGTCGTCAACTTGCCGGCTGACGCTGCGTTGGGGCAGGATGTGCCTTTCCAGGTGCAAGGTGACATGACTATCCGCGATGTGACCAACCCCATCACCTGGGACATGACTGCGCGCGTGGACGGCGGCATGATGACCGGGGCGGCGACGACTTTTTTCTACATGAAAGAGTATGGCTTTGACCCGCCGGATGTCGCCGGCATCCTCCGCGTCACCGACGGCGTGACCGTGACAGTCAACTTCGTGGCGCAAGAGACGCCATAAACTACGGAGTAAACATACGGACGCGCCTCTCATTTTGACGCAGAGGAGCGGAGTAGCAGAGGAAACGCAGAGAAAAGCCTTGCAAGCAATTTTTTGCGCTTCCTCTGCATTTCTGCACCTTTGGTAAGTCGAGATTTGGTTTTCTCACACAGAGCCACAAAGCCCACCAAGGAAAGTTCTTCCTTCTCACTTTTCTTTGTGTTCTCCGTGTCTTTGTGTGAGCCAAGATTTAGTTTTCCCACACAGCGCCACAAAGCCCACCAAGCAAAACTCTTTCTCTGCGAACCTCTGCGTTGAGCATGTCTGACCGCTACAGTTAACCTTCACTCAGCCTTGCCAGCCGCCGCATCGCCTCGGCGCGCAGATCTGGGCGCGGCGCGGGCAGGCCGTATTGCTCCACCAGAAAACTTGCCGCTACGGCTGCGTATTTCCCTGCTTGCCGCAGATCGCCGGTCTCCAGCCAGCCGACGAGCAGCGCGCCGCAGTAGGCGTTGCCCGCGCCGACAGGGTCGATCACTTGTACGGGCAATGCCGGGATGCGCCACGTTTCGCCCGTCGCCGCACGGTGGACGAGCGAGCCTGCCTCGCCCATGCGCAGCGCCACGATCGATGCGCCCGCCGCCGTCAACCGCTGGAGAAGCGACTCCGGGGCGCCGGCGCCCACCAGCGACTCGGCTTCCGCCACATTGGGTGAGAATAGATCGCAAGCAGTCAACAGCGAGCGCAGCTCAGCACCCGTCAGCGGCCGCGCCGCCGGGCGGAACGGTTCGACGCTGACTGTGACGCCGCGGCGCCGCAACGCCTGCATAATGGGCAGATTGGGCGACTCGGGATGGACGCCAAAGTGAAAGCCACGCGCGGTCTGGTAGTCGGTGGGAATCTGTTCGGGGCGCAGCGCCAGGTGAGTCGGGATCGTAGCGCCTTGCGTGCGCCAGACCTGCGTGCGCCGGCCATCTTCCTCAATGATCTGCCAGGCGCGCAGGGAAGGATGCACAGGGTCGCGGCGCAGACCGGACGCGTCGATCGCCATCGCCTCCAGCCACGCCTGCGCCGCGTCCGGGAAATCCGCCCCCACGCCGCCGCACAGCCCGACGCCACGCGCTGCCCACAGCTTCATGCCAAAGGCTGTCTGTGGCCCGCCGCCGCCCAATACCCCCATGCGGGTGCTGCCATCGTGAAAGACAATGTCGTCGAGGATAACGGAGAAGGAAAAGTAATCGATAGAACTGGTCATCGCAGCAGACTTCAAGTTTGCGCCTTATAGGATATCTTCGAGCAATGTTTCAAGGTCCTGGTAGTCGTAGGGCGGGCGGTGACGAACCGCTACCACGCGAATCAAGGACGCGTCTTCGTCCAATGCATAAACAATTCGCCACTTTTCGACGCGCAGCCGGTAAAGCAATGTATTGCCGTTCGTTTCAAAGTCAAGCTGCTTGCTTACAGGTGGATACGGTTGATCCATTAATCCATCGATAGCTTTGCGGATGCGCTGTCTAACATTGCCTGGCAGCCTACGAATCTCATCCCAGGCTGCCGGCACGATGTAAAGCTGGTATTCACTCACGCAAGTTCATCTCGCACATCTTCCCAGCGTAACCAACCCGCTTTTTCGGGATCGCCACCGGCTGCGTCCAACTGTGCTTGTGAAGTTTGAAAGGCGCGGATATCCTCGATCGTCTCAAGCCATTCGATCAAGGCGTCCCACTCATTGGCATCCAAGACGACCAGCCGCCGATCTTTTACCGTTACGTAACGAGCTGATTGTAGTGCTTCCAATCCAGTCATAGAGCTCCCCTTCGCAAACAGCTTTTGCCCTGATCCTTATGCATTTGTAGTCATCATATCACAGGAATGGGATGTGATTGGCGCGTGGAGTATTCGCGGGGCAGCAAGAGTTAGTGCAGCGTCTGACACAGGATCTCTTTCCACAGCCGCCTGTCGATCTCCCAACAAACTTCCAGATTGGGCTTATGGTCGGTCACGTTGAGTTCGTCGACGACGGTCATGCCGCGCGTCAATTCTTCGGCGCAGGCAACGTCCACGTAGTGCCAACTGCGCCGCGTGCAGACGCGCGGGTCGAGCGCAATCGCCATCGTGATGGGGTCGGGCAGCATCATGCCGCTGGCGCCCTGGCTTTCCCGCCCCACCTGCAAGGCATGAGCGTTGCAATCCAGCGCGAAGTGCGCGCGGGGCGTGTCGAGGGCGCGGATCGCCGCCATCTCGTCGTCCGTCAGCGCCGCATCGAAGCGGCAGTGCTCCCAGCCGACCATCAGGCACTTTATCCCCGCATGAAAAACGATGCGCGCCGCCTCCGGGTCGCACCAGATGTTGAACTCGGCCGCCGGGGTGACGTTGCCCACACAATTGGCGTTGCCGCCCATGATGTAGCATTCCTTCACCCACCCCGCCAGCCGCGGTTCGATGCTGAGCGCGGCGGCAAGGTTGGTGAGCGGCCCCAGCGTCACCAGCGTGATGGCGCCTGGCGCCGCGCGGAAACGGCGGATCAATTCCTCGACCGCGTGCTTTTCGGCGGCCGGGCGTTGGGGCTGCAACTGGCCGAGCTTTCCCATCCCGTCCGCGCCGTGGAACCATTCGGCGTGCACGGCGGGACGCAGCAGCGGGCGCGCGCAGCCTTCGTAGACCGGCGTCGTCTGGCCGCAAAACTCGACGCTGTAACGGGCGTTGGCGCTGGCGCGCGCCAGCGGCACATTGCCGTAAACCGTGGTGATGGCGTCCACCGTCACGTCGGGCCAGTGCAGCGCCATGATGATGGCGACCGCGTCGTCGGACGCGGTGTCGGTGTCGATGATGAAATGGCGGTTGGTCATAAGGTATGCTCACTCCTGCTGTCAACGGCTTGAACGGATGCGGCGGATTGACGCGGATTTCTTTGCTCAGAATCCGCACCAATCCGCCGCATTTTTTCTAATCTATGGACGATAATTTTATCGCTTACAGGCCGGCCTCGATGACCAGTTCGTCGGTGACTTGACCTGTAGTCATTTCCCCTTCACTCTGGCGCGCGTCGATCATCTTATTCAGCGCCTGCATGTAAGCTTTGGCGCAGGCGACGATGATGTCGGTCTCCACCCCGCGCCCGCTGAAGAGACGCCGGCGTTGGCGACCCTGGGCGGTTTCCATGTAGCCGCGGCTGTCGGGCACCTCGATACGGATCGTCACGTCGCCGTTGGCGTCCATGCCCTCCGTGATCGCCTGCACCAGAAACTCGACCAGGTTGTTGGGCGCCTGCACGATCTCATTGATCGCCTTGTAGACAGCATCGACCGGGCCCGTGCCGATGGCCGCGCCCAGCTTGATCTCGCCGGTGGCGCTCTCCTTGAGCTTGACCACGGCCGTCGGCGTCAGCGCGGTGCCCGAATGCACCTGCACCTCGATCAGCTCCCACGCTTCGACCGGCTGGTACAACTCGTCGCCGACCAACGCTTCCAGGTCGACTTCGGTGACATTTTTCTTCTTGTCGGCCAGTTCCTTGAAGCGGCTGAAGATATCCTTCATCTCCTCATGGCTCAGGTGATAGCCCATGCTCTCCAGCTTTTTGGCCAGCGCGTGCTTGCCGGAATGTTTGCCCAGCACCAGCTTGCTCGTGTTGAGGCCGATGGTCGAGGCGTCCATGATCTCGTAGGTGCGCTTGTGCTTGAGCATCCCGTCCTGATGGATGCCGGCCTCGTGCGCAAAAGCATTGGCGCCCACGATCGCCTTGTTGGGCTGGATCACCATGCCGGTGTAGCGGCTCACCATGTCGCTGGCGCGATGGATCTCCTGGGTGATGATGTTGGAGTCCAGATGATAGGTTTGCGGGCGCACGTGCAGCGCCATCACCGTCTCTTCCAGGCTGGTGTTGCCGGCGCGTTCGCCGATACCGTTGATCGTGACTTCGATCTGGCGCGCGCCGTTCTGGACGCCGGCCAGTGTGTTGGCGGTCGCCAGCCCCAGGTCGTTGTGACAGTGGCAGGAGAAGATGACATCCTTGCCGCCGGGCGTGTTCTCGCGCAGATAATGGATCAGCGCGCCGTACTCTTCCGGCGTCGTAAAGCCGACCGTGTCCGGGATGTTGAGCGTGGTGGCGCCGGCCTGGATCGCAATCTCCAGCACCTTGACCAGGAATTCCGGGTCACTGCGCCCGCCATCCTCTGGGCTGAATTCGACGTCGCTGCACAGGCTGCGGGCATATTGCACCATGTCGCCGACCGTCTCCAGCACCTCGTCGCGGCTCATGCGCAGCTTGTGCTCCATGTGGATGTCGCTGGTCGCCAGGAAGGTGTGAATGCGCGGCCGCACCGCGCCCTGCACGGCTTCCCACGCCTTGTCGATGTCGTGCTTGTTGGCGCGCGCCAGGCCGGCGATCACCGGCGGCGCCGCGACCTCACCCTGCTTGCCGCGCCGCGGCTTGCAGCCGACCGTGTTGGCGATGCGCCGCACCGCCTCCAGGTCGCCGGGGCTGGCCGCGGGGAAGCCAGCTTCCATGATGTCCACGCCCAGGCGCGCCAATTGCTGGGCGATCTCCAACTTCTCCTGGATATGCAGGGTGGCGCCGGGGCTTTGTTCGCCGTCGCGCAGCGTCGTGTCAAAGACGAGGACGACGTTGTCGCCGGCCACGTTGCGTGCGTAGGCGGCCTGATCCTGAATGCGGAATTGCTCGATATCTACGGCGGGAATTTCGTCGCTGCCGCCATCGGTGTAAGTCTGTTCGTCATGTTCGACGGATGCTGGCTTGCTCATCGGTCAACCTCCTTGAAGGTGAGTCGAAATTGGATTGTTGCGTGTTGAACAACTGAAACAGTCGCTGCAAATGGGTCTAAAGAAAAATACCGGTGCAGTGTGCGTAAAAGGTCAGCAAGACCATCGTCCATTTCGATCACCTCCTTTCGTGTACAGGCGCCCGATTGGTGTCACGTATCCACCCACTATGCAACCGTGTCCGAGTATGCAACTTCATCCAGCGGCACGCTCTCCAGATAAAGGGTGTCATAACTCAAATCAACCTCGCCGGGCCACTCCACCGAGCCAGCGACGATCCGAGCCCTCTGAAATAGCCCCATGTTCTGCAGCGGTTTGAAGACGCCGTCTTGCAAATAGGGTGTCAGATCAAACAGACGCCGTTCATCATTTGTGAAGGTCAATTCGAGCTGATGACCAGTCAACGCTTGAACGCTCTTTACTCTGGGATTCATGAGACCTCCTGCTTAGCGTAAAGGTTCGACCTTGAACACTTCCTCGCCGCGCACAGCGAGTGACCAGTTTGCCATTAATTCGTCGCGATGGATTTCCATCCACGCTTCTACCAATCGTAGCTTGCTATGTAGCAGTGATCCTGTCAGCACACTGCTGTCGGAGATCGATAGCACAGCCGAGAAATCGGCAAACTCGACGTGAATATGCGGCATGTGGTGCTGTTTATGATCGCGATAATACATGCGAACGATAATGCCGTAAAACATTGATAATACCGGCATGTCCCACCCTTCCTTTATAACACGTACCGTTCGCGCTGCGCCGCTTCCAACGGTGGGCGCTGCGTGGCGCGCGCGCCGCCGTCGCCTTCGAGCAGCGCCGAGAGCGGGTTGTGATCCGTAAAGGCGGGCATAACATTCTGGCAGATCATGATCATCGTGCGCACGGCCTGCACCGGATAGGCGCCCACCGCGGTCTCGCCCGACAACATGACCGCGTCGGCGCCGTCGAGCAGTGCGTTGGCGACATCGCTGACTTCGGCGCGCGTGGGGCGGTGGTTGTGGATCATGCTCTCCAGCATCTGTGTGGCGACGACGACCGGCTTGTGCGCCCGTCGGCACGCGCGCACGATCTGCTTTTGCAATAGCGGCAACTGCCACGGGCTGGTCTCCAACGCCAGATCGCCGCGCGCCACCATCACGCCGTCGCTCGCCTCGATGATGGCGCGCAGATTCTCCACGCCGTCGGGCCGCTCGATCTTCGCCATGATGCGCGGCGGCGTGTGCACGCGGCTGTGCGCCTCGGCCGCCGCGACAATGGCGCGCAGCTCGTTGACATCCTCCGCGGAGCCAGCAAAGCTGAGCGCGATCCAATCCACCGCCAGGCCGACGGCAAATACGGCGTCGGCGCGATCTTTGTCGGTCAGCGCGGGGATCGGCAGCATGGTATAGGGCACGTTGACGCCCTTGCGCGACTTGATCTCGCCGCCGTGTACAGTGCGGCAATGCACATGGCCATCTACAATTTCCTCGACGGACAGCTCGATGTTGCCGTCATCGATCAGTACGGTGGCCCCTGTCTTCAGATGCGGCGCCAGGTCGAAGTCGACGGGAATGATGGCGGCGTCGGCGGGCAGGCGGTTGCCGGCTTCGCGGGCATCGACGTGCATTCCCACCAACACAATCGGCTGATCGACCGCCACTGGCACAGCTTGCGCCAGCCAGCCGACGCGCACCTTGGCGCCTTGCAGATCCGCCAGCAGCGCCACCGGCTTGCCGGCCACTTTTGCGGCCTCGCGCACCAGGCCGGCCATGCGCGCATGGAAGGCATAGTCGCCGTGACTGAAATTCATGCGCGCCACGCTCATCCCCGAACGAATCATCTCGGCGAGGATTTGCACGTCGGCGCAGGCTGGGCCAATGGTTGCGATAATGTCGGTCATAGTCAGTCCAGGGTTAGAGATTGGAGATTAGGAGATTAAGAGACTAGAGATTGGAGATTTGGAGATTGACGCCCAATCAATCTCTTAATCTCCAATCTCTTACTCTCTAATTCACTAATTCACTTCTTTTGCATTCAAAAACGTCATCATCCGCCGCAACTGCTTGCCGACGACCTCGAGCTGTTGATTCTGCTCGCCGCCGCGCGTGGCGTAGAAGGCCTGACCGCCGCTGTGATACTCGTCCATCCATTCCTCGGCAAAGGCGCCGCTCTGGATCTCCTTGAGGATCTGGCGCATTGCCTCGCGCGTGTCGTCGGTGATGACCTTGGGGCCGCTCTTGTAATCGCCCCATTCCGCGGTGTCGCTGATGCTGTAGCGCATATAGCTGAGCCCGCCCTGATACATCAGGTCGACGATCAACTTGAGCTCGTGCATGCACTCGAAGTAGGCGATCTCCGGCTGGTAGCCCGCATCGACAAGCGTCTTGAAGCCAGCCTTGACCAGCTCGCTGACGCCGCCGCAGAGCACGGCCTGCTCGCCAAAGAGGTCGGTCTCGGTCTCCTCGCTGAAGGTCGTCTCCAGCACGCCGGCGCGCGTCGAGCCGATGCCCTTGGCGTAGGCCAGCGCGTTCTGCATCGCCTTGCCGCTGTAGTCCTGATGCACCGCCACCAGTGCGGGCACGCCCGACCCTTCCTTAAAGACCTCGCGCACGCGGTGGCCTGGCGCCTTGGGCGCGACCATGCTCACATCAATGTTGGCCGGCGGCTGGATCATGCCAAAGCGAATGTTGAAGCCGTGAGCGAACATCAGCGTGTCGCCATCTTTGAGATTGGGCGCAATGTCCTGCTCGTAGACTTTGCCCTGGATGGGATCGGGCAGCGTCACCATGATCATGTCGGCTTCGGCGCACGCTGCGGCGTTGCTCAGCACGCGCAGCCCATCGGCCTCGGCCTTGGCCCAGCTCTTGCTGCCGGAGTAGAGGCCGACGCGCACATCCATCCCGCTGTCGCGCAGGTTGAGCGCATGGGCGTGTCCCTGGCTGCCATAGCCGAGGATCGCAATCTTCTTGCCGCGGATGTCGTCAAGATTTGCCTGGTTCTCGTAGAAAATTTTCGCCATAAGTTCATCGTCCTTGCAATTGGTTGGTTGTGAAAAAAATCTTTAGAGATTGGGAGACTAGAGATTAGAGATTAGGAGATTGAGAGATTATCGGCAGCGATTCGTCTCCAATCACGTAATCTCCAATCTCCCAATCTCCCTATACGCCGCCCGTTTTGAACCGTTCGCTGGCGGTGGCATTTTTCCCATTGGCCTGCGCGCGCCAGACGGCTGTGCTGCGGCGGTGGGTGTGAGTCACGCGGCCGCGTGACATTGCCACAGGGCCGGTGCGCACCATCTCCAGGATGCCGAAATTGTCGAGCAGGTCGATCAGCGAAGCCACGCGATCTTCCGCGCCCACAATCTGCACGATCATAGAATCAAGCGCTACATCGACGATCTCGCCGCGATAAATATTGACCATCTGCACGATTTCGGAGCGATTTTCAGCGTTGGTCGAGACGCGGATCAGCGCCATCTCACGCCCCACAATCGGTTGCTCTGAGATATTGTCGACGCGCGTCACGTCGACCAGTTTGCGCAGTTGCTTGATGACCTGGTCGACCATGCGCTCGTTGCCATCCACCACAAAGGTCATCCGGCTGATGCCGGCGACTTCGCTGTGCCCGACCTGCAAACTGTCGATGTTGAAGTTGCGTCTCCGCATCATGCCCGACACCTGGCTGAGCACACCAGGCTTGTCCCGCATCCAAGCGATTAGAGTGTATTTCATGGAAGGTTCACCTTTTGTGTACCAAATCTGTTTATTAGAGATTAGAAGATTAAGAGATTAGGGGATTGTGAGATTTAGACATCTCGCAAATTACCCCATCTCTCAATCTCCTAATCTCTTTCCTACCAACTCGGCTGCACGCCGCTGTAGCCTTGCATCACAGCAGGCTTGGGCCGGCGCATCAACTGATCCACCGCGGCGCCCGGCGGCACCATCGGATAGACGTTCACTTCTTCTTTGACGCGGAAATCGATCAGGAAGGGGCCGGGCGTGGCGTTCGCCTTTTCGATGGCTGCAACGACTTCGTCGGGCCTGGTTACGGCCAGGCCAGGAATCTGGTAGGCGGCGGCCAGTTGCACGAAATCCGGCGACCACACCGGGGTTCCCGTGTAGCGCCTGTCGTAAAAGAACTGTTGCCACTGGCGCACCATGCCCAAGAAGCCGTTATTGATGATCGCGATCTTGATCGGCAGGTCGCGCTCCTGTTTGATGACCGCCAACTCCTGGAGCGTCATCTGGAAGCCGCCGTCGCCAGCCACGGCCCACACCAGCCGATCCGGACAGGCCATCTGCGCGCCGATGGCCGCGGGCAGGGCAAAGCCCATCGTGCCCAGGCCACCGCTGGTGAGCAGTTGGCCGAGATGGTCGTGGGTGAAATACTGGCATTCCCACATCTGATGCTGCCCGACATCGGTCACGATGATCGGCGGGCCATTCTGGGCATTGTGCGTCGCGTGCCAGAGCTGGCGGATGACATAAGGGGGGATCAGTTCGTCCACCTCGTAGTTGATAATGTCCGACTGGTCGGTGTCGGTCTCCCACTCCTTGATCTCCTGGAGCCACACCTGATGGCGGCGCTCCTCGATCAGCGGCAGCAACGCGGGCAGCGTCTCCGCCAGATCGCCGATCACGGGGAGATCCGGCACGATGTTCTTGCCGACTTCGGCCTTGTCCAGCTCGAAGTGGATGATCTTGGACTGCCTGGCAAAGCTGTCCAGGCGTCCTGTAATGCGGTCGTCGAAGCGCATTCCCATCGCGATCAACACATCACATCCCTGCACCGCACGGTTGGCGTATGCCTCGCCGTGCATGCCGCCCATGCCCAGGCTCAACGGATGGCTCTCCGGGATGTTGCCTGTGCCCAGCAATGTCGTGACGACCGGGATCTCGGCTTTCTCGACCAGTTCGAGCAACTCGCGTCCCATGGCCGCCTGTTGCACGCCGTGTCCCGCCAGCACGAGCGGCCGCTCCGCCTTGTTAATCAGCTCGGCGGCCTTGCGCACGACTTCCATGTCGACGTTGGGCCAGGGTTCAAAGCCGGGCAGGTCGACCTCGAAGTCATAGCGGAACAGACCGGTCGCGTTCTGCACATCCTTGCAGATGTCGATCAGCACGACGCCGGGGCGTCCCTCGCGGGCAATATAAAAAGCTTCTTTGAAAATTAAAGGAAGGTCGTTCACGTCGGTGACCAGGTAATTGTGCTTGCACACGGGGGCAGTCACGCCGACGACATCGGACTCCTGGAACGCATCGGTGCCGAGGAGGTTGGTGGGCACCTGGCCGGTGATGGCGACGATGGGCACGCTGTCCATCTGAGCGGTGGCCAGACCTGTCACCAGGTTCGTGGCGCCGGGGCCGCTGGTGGCAATGCACACGCCCACCTCGCCGGTTGCCCTGGCCCAGCCATCCGCCATGTGCGCGGCGCACTGTTCGTGGCGCACCAACACGTGGTGGATCTTGCCCGCCGCCTCGTAGGGGGACAGCGCGTCGTAGGTCGGCAAAATGGCGCCGCCTGGATGGCCATACACCACACGCGTGCCTTCGCGCACCAGCGCCTCCCAGACCATTTGCGCGCCTGTCATCGACGTGGGCGTTTCTGGCGCAGGGGGAGCAGGGTTTCCATTCCTTTTTGGCATAGTCGAATCTCCTTCGTTTGCCGGATCGGAACTACATTGCTTGCGATAAGAATAAAAAAAGACCCTTCCCGGTTGGGAAGGGTCTACGGTGACCTTGTGTGACGCAGCCTGCGCCTCAGCCTTCTCCAACCATCATCAACTCCCGGTCTACTACGACGACCCGAAGCACAACGCTAAGAAGAAGGCTAATCAAGACAAAAATGCGCATGAAGGCTACTTTACTTACTTGTGATGTTTACTTGCTTGTGATGATGCTCTTGCTGCTGGCGTGTTTGCACAATTTTGGTTTGGACAACTCGCTTGCTGACGGTCAGTATAATGGCGACGCTGTCGCTTGTCAATTGCGTTGCAGCGAAATCCAACAATTTACTGTAGGACGCGCGCTCACTCCGCACCTTTTGTGCTTGCTCTGCCAGATGAGCAGCCCGCCGGAGACGGCTGCCAGCATCGTGCCGATGCCGAAGCTGATGGCGAGCACGCGCGAGGAGGGAATGCCCATCAGTTCGGCCGATTTGCGGTTGTTGGCGACGGCGTGAATATTTTGCCCAGGTGCGGCGCAGGAACAGATAGAGCAGCGCGGTGACCAGCAGGACGACCATGGCGGCGGCCACGCGCGCATCGGTGGTGGTCACCGGCCCAAAGGCGATGGCGCCCGCTACAACCTTGCATGTGGCGCGTATCACTGGCCTGCACGAGCGGCTGCATCTTCGAGAAAGATCGAATGACGGAGAAAATAAGAAGGCCCGCCGCCAGGCAGACCTTCTTGAGCAGATGAGAAAAGCGGGAGTTGAACCCGCGTCCCAAAACATTCGGGTGCATTGCCCTTTTACTTGAGCAGAATCTTCAGCGTGTAGGCATAAGCGCACGGTTTTGCGTCGGGGAAGGCTGCGTGCAAGCCCTGTTCGTCGACAGACCAGGACAATGCGCTGGCTGCGCCGAGCAATTCGACGGCGGCAATCTGTTGGTCGAGCAGCGGCGACTCACTTCCCAGCGAGCGAATCGTCGCCGTCTCCCCCGGCCAGGCCAGACAGATCGCGTAGAGCGCATCGCCCTTGGTCGTAAAGCGGAAGTCCGCCGCGGTGAACGGTGCGCGCTTGGTATCCGTGAACGCACCTTCGACCACCTCCGTCGGCCCTTCTCCGAAGACGCGCCACGGCCGCGTGCCGTAGATGGCCTCGCCGTTGACCTCCAGCCACGCGCCGATCTCACGCAGCAGCGCCTGCTCCGGCTGTGGGATCGTGCCGTCGGCGCGTGGGCCGATGTTGAGCAGCAGCGCGCCGTTCTTGCTCACCACGTCCACGAGATCCTGGATCAGCGACTCCGCCGTTTTGTAATCTTGCGGCTCGACATAACTCCAGGAGTTCTTGGCGACCGACGTGTCGTTCTGCCAAAGCAACGGGCGGATGCCGCTGAGCTGGCCGCGCTCGATGTCGAGCACCGCCGTGCCTTCTTTGTAGGCCTCGTATTTGTAGTTGATGGCGACGCCCTTGCCCCACTCCTCGCCGCGATTGTAGTAGTGCGCGGCAAAGCGCTTGAGAACCTCCGGGAAGGCGGCGTGGCCGATCCACCAGTCGAACCAGACGAGCTGCGGCTGGTAGTTGTCGACCAGTTCGCAGGTGCGCGCCAGCCATTCTTCGAGATATTCGGCGCTGGGGTAGGGCTGCGAATCGAGCGCGGGCGTGCCGACCTTTGTGCCGTCACAATCCTCATGCTGGATTGCCGGGCCGTAGAAGTCATCGTAGGCGGAATCCTGCACGTCGGAGGGGAAGTTGCGCCCGCCATTCATGAACCACCAATGCTCGGCGCGGTGGGTCGAGAGGCCAAAGACTATGCCCTCGTCGCGCACGGCCTGCGCTAGTTCGCCGACGATATCACGCTTTGGCCCCATGTGCACCGAACTCCAGCGCGAGGTCGAGCAGTCGTACATCGCAAAGCCGTCGTGATGCTCCGCCACCGGTACGACAAAGCGCGCGCCCGCCTCGCGGAAGAGCGCGGCCCACGCCGCCGGGTCGAAGTGCTCGGCGCGGAACAGGGGGATGAAATCCTTGTAGCCGAACTCTGTATGCGGGCCGTAGGTTTTGACGTGATGTTCGTATTCCGGCGTCCCCTGGATGTACATGTTGCGTGGATACCATTCGTTGGCGAACGCCGGCACCGCGTAGACGCCCCAGTGGATGAAGATGCCAAACTTGCCGTCTGCGTACCAGTCCGGGATTTCGTACTGCTGGAGCGATTCCCAGGTAGGCTCGAATGTTGTAGGTTTGGTCATTTTAGTTCTCCTGTTGAAACCATTGTAGGTGCGGCTGCGAGTCGCACGTCGTTGTGGAACAGATGTTGTGAGACAGAAAGCGTGCGGCTGCGAGCCGCACTACGGTTGATACGCCGGCGCCGGCGAGATGTGGAGGACATGCGCGGGTGACGCTGGCAACTTGTCCGCCAGCGTCACCGCCACGCCGCCGTCAGTGGCGCGCCAGGCGAGCGGCGCCGATCCGCCCAGCAGCTTGATCGATGTTCCGTCTGCGCAGCGCAGCCCTTTGATCTCGAATGGTTGCGCGGCCGGCGTGTCGAGCAGTGTGGCATAGAGATTGCCCTCTTTCTGCGTGAAGCGCACGCCGACGCCGTCGTCGGTCTCGCTGTCGGCGACCACCCACGGCCGCGTATCGAAAATCGCTGCGCCGTTGACATCGAGCCATGCGCCCAGCCCCAGCAGCCGTTCGCGCTGAAGCTGCGGGATCGTGCCGTCCGCCAGCGGGCCGACGTTGAGCAGCAGATTGCCGTTCTTGCTCACGATGTCCACAAACGAGCGCACCAAGTTCTCGACGGTCAGGTGCTGCGCCGGCCCCTCGTTGCGGTTGTAGCCAAAGGACGCGCCGATGCCGCGGCACGATTCCCATTTCTTGGCGCGGATTTCGGGGAAAGCGGCGTACTCCGGCGTCTCGAAGTCGTGGAAGTTGTCGGTGACGATGTTGCCGTCCGCGCCGAGCTGAAAGCGCTGCGTAAAGCGGTTGTTGACCACGCCCTCCGGCAGCGTGTTGTAATAGTCGGCGAAGAGCATGTTGAGGTCGGTGGCGGCGGGATAGGCGATGTCGTTCCATAGGATCATCGTCTGATAGCGGTCGATCAGTTCGCGCCAGTGCGCATTCGCGTAGTCAACGTAAGCGGACATCTGCGGCACGGCTTTGGGAATGTCGGCGATGTCCTGGATCACGGTGTCGTTGAAGGTCCAGTCCAACCCGCCGGAGTAGTAGAGCGCGGCGGTCAGCCCGCGGCCGCGGATTGCGTCCATGAACTCGCCGACGAGGTCGCGGCGCGCGTGGTAATTGGCGATGAATGGGTTGGGCGTGTGGCTCGGCCACAGCGTGAAGCCGTCGTGGTGCTTGGTGGTGAGCACGGCGTAGTGGGCGTGAACGCGCTGGAAGAGGCTGCCCCACGCGTCGGGGTCCCACTGTTCCGCCGCCGTGTTGAAGTCGCTCGCAAAGTCAAAATAGCTGTGATCGGCGCCAAAGGTTTCGGCGTGATAGCGCTGCGTCGCGCTGCCGTCGATGCGCCACGAATTCATGTACCACTCGGCGTAGGGATTGTTGGCGAACCACTTCGCCCAGTCGCCCGTCGCCAGGATTTCGCTCAGCTCGCCCGCCAGCGGCGCCCAGCCGGGCACCGAGTAGAGTCCCCAGTGGACGAAGATGCCCAGCTTGGCGTTGTCAAACCACGCCGGCAGCGGATGCGTTTCGACAGACGCGCGTGTCGGTTGATAGTGCATAAGATTCTCACCTCCTGTTACCGAAAAAGTTTTTGACGCAGAGGCGCAGAGATGCAGAGGTTCGCAGAGAAAGATAGATTGATCCCGATTGCGCCATCACACCAGTCGCCAACTTGTCATCTGTGCCATCTGTGGATGCTCTTTCCTCTGCATCTGTCATCCTGCTCCTGGTTTAGCCGTGCATCCCTGTGACTGAATAGGCGGCCCCGGCTGCGGTATCGAAGTGCAGGATGCCGTCGACGATCTGCGACGACACCGGGCGATCCGCACAGGTCACGTGCAGTGCAGCCGGCGCCACGATCTGGCAGGGATTGCCCAGCGCCGACCGGATCGTCGCACTCTCCAGCGCGCCATTCCGCCACGTGATGTCCACCGTGAAGCCGCCACGGGCGCGCAGACCGGTCACTGCGCCGTCGGGCCAATCCTGTGGCAACGCGGGCAGGAGATGCAGCGCGCCGGCGTGGCTTTGCAGCAGCAGCTCGGCAACGCCTGCGGTCACGCCGAAGTTGCCGTCGATCTGGAAGGGCGGGTGCGCGTCGAAGAGGTTGGCGTAGACGCCGCCGTGCTCGAAGAGCGTCGCCGTGCCCTCGACCAGGGTCAGCATGTTGCCGATCATGCGCAGCGCGTGGTCGCCGTCGCCAAAGCGCGCCCAGAAGTTGACCTTCCACGCCATGGACCAGCCGGTGCCGCCATCCCCGCGCAGTTCGAGCGAGCGTTGCGCCGCGGCGAACAGTTTCGGCGTGCCCGTGCGGGTGATCTGCCGGCCCGGATGCAGACCGAAGAGGTGCGACGTGTGGCGGTGATGATCTTCTGGATCGTCCCAATCCTGCCACCACTCCTGAAGCTGGCCGTGCTGGCCGATGCGCGGCGGATAGAGTCGCTGCAATGCGACCTGCAGGGTGGCGCGGAACTCGGTATCGATGTTCAGGATCGTAGCCGCCTCGATGCAGTTTGTGAAGAGATCGTGCAGCAGCGCCATGTCCATAGTCGTTGCCGCGCTGACCGCGGCGTGCTGGCCGTCCGACGTCGTGAATTTGTTTTCGGGCGAGGTGGCGGGCGCGGTTACCAGCCAGCCGCCGTGCTCGACCAGCCAATCGAGGCCAAATTCCGCCGCGCCTTTCATGAGCGGGTAGGCATGCTCGGCCAGAAAGGCGCGGTCGCCGCCGAAGGCATAGTGCTCCCACAGGTGCTGGCAGAGCCACGCGCCGGCCATTGGCCAGCACGCCCACACCGGGTCGCCGGCGCCGAAATCACCCACCGGCGCGCTCTGCCGCCACAGGTCGGCGTTGTGATGCGCCACCCAGCCGTTGGCGCCATAGTTCGTCTGGGCGGTGCGGCGTCCGTTCTCGCTCAACTCGCCGATGAAATGCATGAGCGGCGTGTGGCACTCGGCCAGATTGGTTGGTTCGGCCGGCCAGTAATTCATCTGCGTGTTGATGTTGACCGTGAAGTTGGAACTCCACGGCGGGCGCAGTTCGTCGTTCCAGATGCCCTGCAGGTTGGCCGGCTGTGTGCCGGGCCGCGAACTGGCGATCAGCAGATAGCGCCCGTACTGAAAAAGCAGCGTCACCAGCGCGGGGTCGGGCGCGGCAGCATAACGGCGAATTCGCTCGTCAGTCGGCAGGTCGGCGCCCGACGATCTCCCCAAATCGAGCGTCACGCGATCAAAGAGTGCTCGATGGTCGGCGATATGCGCGGCGCGTGCGGCTGCGTAGGGTTGTGCGACGGCCGCGGCCAGCGCGCTTGCGGCCAGCCCATTAGGCTCGACATCGCTGAGTGCAGGCGAGCGGTCGAAGCCGGCAAAGCTGGTGGCCGCGGTCACGACGAGCACCACGGCGTCCGCATCGCGCACATTCAGCGCCTTCTGCCCGCCGCTGGCATCACCGGTATCGCTGACCCTCTCGATGCGCCCGCTGCCTTCCACCACCGCCTGCACATGCAGCGCAAAGGTCATGCCCATCCGCGCCGGATCGTCGTCGTAGCGCACGGGGTTTTCGGAGGGCCGGTAGCTTGGCTCGACGTGGCTGGGTGCGCGGCCGGAAAGATACAGCGTCTCCTGCTCTGTTACTGCAACGCTATGCTGCAACTGGCTGGTCGCATCCAGACGTACATTGATTTTGCCCGGCTGATCGCACGCAATGCGCACAAAGATCGCCTGATCGGGCGCGCTGGCAAAGACTTCCCGCGTGAAGGTTGCGCCGTCGTGGACAAAGCTCGTTGTCGCGACTGCATCGTCCAACGACAGCGTGCGTCGATAGTCTGTCACGGCCTCCGGATCGAGACCGTCGAAGGTCAGCCGCAAGTCGCCCAGCGGCAGGTAGGATTGCGTGAAGATACCCTGCATCTGCCGCGCCAGCCGGTCCGCCTCGACGTAACGCCCGGCGAAGATCGCCTCGCGCACGGCCGGCAGCACATCGCGCGCGGCTGGATTGTCGCCCGATCGCGGCCCGCCCGACCAGAGTGTGTCTTCGTTCAGTTGCAGCCGTTCCTGCGCAATGCCGCCAAAGACCATCGCGCCCAGCCGGCCATTGCCGACCGGCAGCGCCTCGACCCAGGTGGTGGCGGGCGTGGGATACCAGAGTGTGTGGATTTGGCTGTTTGTGTTCATCTGATTCCTATAGCAGTTTTGTAGGGACATCGATATATCGTGTTTGTTCACAGAGAAAAAAGATACAATGGATTGATGTCTCCTTGCGACCAGTTCTTTGGTAATGCGACAGCAAGGGAACGCAGATAGGCGCAGATAACATCGGATAAGCGCAGATAAGAGCCAAGCCGCAAAGCATCTGCGTCTATCTGAGGCTATCGGCGTTTATCTGTGTTCCCTTTCAATCAGCCAAACCAAAGCTTTTTGGTTGACAGTTCACTAGAGGCACAGTTCTACCATCTGGTGGCCGTGAATCGCCGACACAACGAACTCGACGCGGCCGCCGTGCATCTCGAAGGGCAGCGCCTCACCCTGCGGCACTACGACCACACTCTGTGGCGCGCCGGCCACGCGCACGGAGACGGCGACGTCATAGAGCGGGATCACATCCTCGATCACGTCGAAGAGCTCGCCCCGCCGCTCTGGGATGTAGTGGAGTAGATGCAGTATCTGGCGCTGCTGCGCCGGCTGCTCGTTGAGCGCAACCAGCAGCGTGGACGGTCCTTCGTGGCGCACCAGCGGTTCGGGCAGCAGCAGATCGAGCGCGTTGAGCAGCAGCCGCTTGCACCACAGCGGCGCCACCTTCTGGTAAGTGGTGAAGATCGGGCTGCTGAAGTAGATCACGGCGCCGTTGCGCACAATCGCCGGGTTGCCGGGCGCGCCGGCCGATGGCGTGTGGCGGTGCGAGCAGAAGTGCTCCCACGTGCGGTCGAAGTAGCTCGGCACGATCTCCGCCAGCACTTCGCTGCCGGCGCGCGCGGTGACATCCATGCCGCGGATGTACATCGCATGTTCGGTCGGCGGCAGCCCCTGCCCGATGGTAGCACCCGGCAGTATGTACTCGACATAATTAGTCTGGGGGTAGACGCGACCGCGCGCCAGGTTGCCGGCGGCGTCGCGCGGCCCTTCGCTGGCGATCGCCACGCCCAATGCATCCAGCGCAAAGCCCGTCTTGTCTGGATTTAGCCCGGATTCAAAGCTGGCGATCAGCTTGCAGCCCTGCGCCAGATAGGCGTCGAGTTTGGCGGCGAGTGCCGCGTCGACCGGGATGGCGTCGGGCAGGATTACGACGCGGTAGGGTGTGAGGTCGCTGGCCGAATCGACGATGTCGAACTGCTGCGCGCCCTCTTCGAGCATCCGTGTGGCGCCCTTGATCGCATCGGGCAGGTTGTGGCTGGCGCCGGGGATGGTGAACTCCTCCGGCGTGAAGAGCGCGATCTCAGTCACGGGTGCGGCGCCCCGGCACCACGGCTCCTTCTGCTCGACCTCGGCGTAGACCTTGCCGATCAGGTCATAGACGTGTGGCTCGATGCGCCCGCGCGGGGGAAGCTGGTCGCCGACCATGCATTTGGTGTTCATCGCCAGCATCTGGAAGACTTCGAATTGCAGCGCGGCCAGATTCTTGAAAGAGTGAAAATCGCCCCACGAGGTGTGAAACTTGCCCGTCATGCCCAGCACGTCGATGCCCAGCGTGCGTGCGTAGCGGACGCTGACCGGGAAGTGCTGATAGCCCCAGCCGCCGCTGGGCAGCGTCTCCAGTTCCCAGTGCGAGTAGGCGTCGGTGACGGCGCGGTGGCGCGGGCCGACGTGACCGGAATTGTAAAAGATGCTCGCCTCCGGGTTGATCGACCGGACAAAGACGCTCATGTCGCGCTTGAAGTCGTTGAGCGAGTCGAGCGCAAAGCGGGAGCGGTGCGCGGCGTTGGCCGGATCAAGCCCGGCGGCGCGCATAAGATCCTGCGTGTACGGGTCGGTCGATGGGATGACGCGCACGATGTCGAAGAAAAGGCCGTCGGTGGGCAGCGTCGTCAGAATCTCGCGCACGTGCGGCTTGAGAAACTCCTCGACGTAGGGCGAGTTGACATTCATCTCGCGGTAGAAGCCGGCCTCGAAGGGCGGCGTGCCGACGATGCGGCCACTCTCATCGGTGCAGATCCACTCCGGGTGCTGGCGCGCGGTGAAGTGATCCCACTGCACGGTGGTGTAGATCGGCACGCGGATGTCGCGGCGGTGGCAGGCCTCGATCTGTTCCGCAAGCAGGTTGCGCGTCAGGTGTGGGTGGCGGCGCTCCGGGTTGAGCTCGGTGTCGTAGTAGATCCAGCCGTGGTGGCAGCGCGCAAAACAGGTGATCGAATTGACATGCGCCTTGACCAGCGTATCGGCAAACTCGTCCGGGTCAAAGTCGGCGCCGATGCCGGGGATGGCTTCGCTGGTATGGAAGTCGAGATGGATTTCACGATAGGGCAAGAAATCAGCACGGTTCATGAGTCGCTTTCCTCACAGTAGCTACAGGATTGGTTGAAAGATTCTGATGGAACGCGGATGACGCGGATCAGGCGGATGAACGCAGATTTGATCAGCCTGTTTTTATCCGCGCCAATCCGTCCAATCCGCGTCATCCGCGTTCCATTTTTATGTTCTTACCGGCAACGGCTGCCGCCGCGGTTCGTGCACCCAGACAGCAAGCAGCACACCACCCGTGGCGGCGAACGCCGTGGCGATGGCGAGCAACGTCGGGAAGCCGGCCACCGTGGCCAGCCAGCCGCCGAGGATCGGCGCCACGATGATCGTCGGCGCCAGCAGGGTGTTGGTCAACCCGATATACGTGGGCCGATCCTCGGGCGCGGCAAATTCCAGGATGATGTTCAGCCCAGAGACCGCGTCGCCCGAAGACGACGCGCCCAGCAGAATAAAGCTCAGCATCAGCCAGCCCTGGCTCGGCGCCAGCAGCGTGTTGAGCGCGGCCAGCGCCAGCGCAAAGGCGGCGCCCGTCAGCACGATCTTGTGCCCGGCGCGGTCGCCAATGACGCCCCATGCCAGACTCATCACCGCCTGGCTGGCCACCAGGACGGCGGTCAGCAGCCCGATGGCGGCGCCGTCCAGTTCAAAACGCTCGCGTCCGTAGATGATAAAAAAGCCGTTCGCCATCGCACCCATCAAGATGACGGTGCGGCTGACAAAGAAGCGGCGGTAATTGGCGTTGGCGCGCAGCACGCTCGGCAACTGCCGGAAGTAGTGCCGTGTGGAGACGCGCGCCTTGACGACTTCGCTGGGCGGCTCGCGGTTGAGCGCCAGCCCGACAAAGGAGATGCAGGTGGCGAGAAAGGCCAGCACAAAGAGCAGGGCGAAATTGTTGGGATAGGCGAAGCCGTCCAGAATGCGACCGACCAGCAGCGCACCAAAGATCGCCATCAGCGCGCCGATGCCGTGGCCTACCCCCGACCACACCCCGCGGCGCTGCACCGGGATCACCTTGGCGATGAGGTCGTACCAGGCGGGCGTGGCCGCGCCGGCGCTGAAGCCGGTCAGCGCCAGGCAGCCCAGCACCAGGATCAGTGCCACGCTGGGCGCCTGCACCGCAAAGAGCCACACCGCGACGCCCATCAGCAGATAAGGCAGCCGCTCGCCAATGCTGCCCACAAGCATCACAAACGGCTTCTTGTAGCGCAGCCGTTCGGTGAAGTTGGCGGTGAAAAGCTGCGGCAGATAGATGCCCATGCCATAGAGCGCGGCGATCAGCCCAATCGCTAGGTTGGAGTCGGTCAGGGTGCTCACCAGCACCGGCAGTACGGTGTCGCGCGAGACAAGGCTGATGCCGAGCGTGATGAAGGCGATGTCGATCAGGTTGACGGTGAAATTCCAGCGCAGATTGGCTGGGGCGGTCGGGTCGATTGCGGCGCGTGCCATAATGGCAGATCGTTCGCTTTCTGGGCAGTGGGTGACTGGACAAGCCACGGCAAGAATAGACCACGGATTTACCGGATTAGACGGATTTTCACAGATTTTTTATCCGTGTCTATCCGTCAAATCTGTCGAATCCGTGGTCGATGGGTTTTAGCTGGGCCTTACCTTTGCAGTCGCGGCAGTAGATAGTCAAAATAGCGATCGACCATTGGCCCCGGAATGTCGGGCGGCATGTGGTTGCCGACTGCGACGAGTGCACCTTTGCAACGCTCAAGTTCAGCGAGGGTTTTGTCGATGTCGGCCTGCACCTTTTCCCATCGCTCCGCGGCGAGATCGCGGCAGTCGACAAAACTGCCCACCAGGCAGGTCGTCTGGCCAAAGTTCTCGACCATAAAGCCAAAGTCGTTGCACGGCTCGAAGATCAGCCCGTCAGCGCCCGCGGCCACGATATCGGCAGCGAACTGCATAAAGTTGCCATCGGAGCAGAAGAGCACCTTCTTGCCGGCCGCGTGGATCGGTTTCCACAACTCGGCATAGCGCGGGATGATCACCTCGCGGTAGATGTCTGGGCGCATGAACGGGCCGCGCGTCCAGACAAAATCGTCGTGCTGGATGACGACCTCGGCGCTCGTCTGCGCCCAGGCCTGCATGTGAAAGAGTGTGCGGCGGAAAAAGCTGTCGAAGACCGTTTCCATCCTGGCGCTGTCCG
>Ga0073899_10000330_pt1 | contig 43360 bp, 40 predicted proteins | sample KloWWTmetaKNB5Ph_FD_88975 | JGI IMG/M metagenome (GOLD analysis project Ga0073899, IMG submission 88975) | Active sludge microbial communities from Klosterneuburg, Austria, studying microevolution and ecology of nitrifiers - Klosterneuburg... | ecosystem: Engineered > WWTP > Aerobic digester >... | reverse complement strand
GCGCAGATGAGCATGCTGCCGCGCCTGAAGCCGCGCTGCTTCTACGACCTGGTGATCGAGGTGGCGATCGTGCGCCCCGGGCCGATCCAGGGCGGCATGGTGCATCCCTACCTGAACCGGCGCCAGGGCAAGGAGCCGGTGACCTACCCGAGCCAGGCGCTGAAGGAGGCGTTGGGGCGCACGCTGGGGGTGCCGGTGTTTCAGGAGCAGGTGATGCAGGTGGCCATCCTGGCGGCCGGTTTCACGCCGGGCGAGGCCGATCAGCTGCGCCGGGCGATGGCGGCGTGGAAGCGCAGGGGCGGGCTGCAGCAGTACCACGCCAGGATCGTCGACGGCATGACCCAGCGTGGCTACGAGCAGGCCTTTGCGGAGGCGATCTTCGAGCAGATCAAGGGGTTCTCGGAGTATGGCTTCCCGGAGAGCCACGCGGCGTCGTTCGCGCTGCTGGTCTACGCCAGCTGCTGGCTCAAGTGCCACCACCCGGCGGAGTTCCTGGCCGCGATGCTCAACAGCCAGCCGCTGGGCTTCTATTCCCCCAGCCAGCTGGTGCAGGACGCCAAGCGGCACGGGGTGGAGGTTCGGCGGGTGGACGTGATGCACAGCGACTGGGACTGCACACTCGAAGGGCTGCCCGATCCGCCGGCCGTGCGGCTGGGCCTGCGGATGATCGGCGGACTCAAGGTGGAGTCGGGGCTGCGCATCGTCAGCGAGCGACGCCGGGCCCCCTTCGACAGCGCCGAGGACCTGGCCCGGCGTGCGGGCCTGGAGCAGCACGAGATGACGAACCTGGCCGCGGCGGATGCACTGCTCAGCCTGGCCGGGCACCGGCGCCAGCAGGTCTGGGAGGCGTCGGCCCTGCGGTCAGCCCCGCAGCTGCTGAGAGAGGCGCCGGTGGACGAGGCGGTGCTGGAGCTGCCCGAGGCACCAGAGGGCGAGGAGGTGGTCTGGGACTATGCGGCGACCGGGCTGACGCTGCGCCGGCACCCGCTGGCGATCCTGCGGCCGACGCTGGCCAAGCTGGGCTGGAGCACGGCGATGGAGCTTCACAACCGCCGCAACGGCAGCCTGGCCAAGGCCTGCGGCATCGTCACGGTGCGCCAGCAGCCGGAGACGGCCCACGGGGTGATGTTCATGTCGCTGGAGGACGAGACCGGCAACGTGCAGGTGATCGTCTGGCCGAAGGTCAAGGAGCGGCTGCGCCAGCCGCTGCTGCGGGCTCAGCTGATGGGAGTCAAGGGGACCTGGCAGCGCGAGGGCGAGGTGCGCAACCTGATCGCCGGGCATGTGGAGGACCTGACGCCCTTGCTCGGCGGCCTGGCGGTGGGGAGCAGTCGGGATTTCCAGTGACAGGTCAAACGACACCAAGAAATCGGCGACGTCTTCGGCTCAACGCTACCCAGGCGTCAGCTGCATACTTGACAGGGGACTCTAGGGCTTTGCACCGACGAAGGAACCTCCTTGGAGCCGCCCCGGACCCAACCATCCAACATGTCGCCCCAGGATTGACGCATCGCCCGGCGCTGTTCGGCGTACTCTGCTTTGTTGTAGACCGCACGCACCCCACTCGATTGTCAATCGGAGCCACAACGCCCAGGAGCAACCACGCGCCGGCATCGCTGACACCGTCACCGATACCGTCAGATGGGTGCGCCTTGGCGCTGGCTGCACATGAATGTCTTCCGATTCACGGTCTTCGGTGCAGAGCGCTGCCTGTGGCGTGTCACGCCCAATCGCCATGGTGCCTGATGTTGCAGGCCTATCCAGCTGGACACTCCCGACCACGTGGCGGGGACTTGACGGTATCAGCAGCCGGCGCACTCCGAGAGCTGACGGTATCGGGCGAAGCACTTCTGCGGTGGCAATGAATGTCGCGCCTACCGGAACCAGTTGCCGCCCCCGGCATCTCTTGATCGGCTGAGCATCAAGGCCATCCGTCCGAGTCCAATGTTCACGCCGTGAAGCGCGCGGCCATCTTCTTTGTCGTCGCCCGAACAAAGCGCTCGAGCCGCTCGGCCAGGGTCTGCGCGGAAGGCGCCAAGGCCGGCGCCACCTCTTGGACCGCCTGGGCCAGCACGGCCGGCAGGCGTTCCGCCATCTCGCTCGCTTGTCGCACCACGAACCGAGGCTGCATGCCGAGCTGCCTGGCCATCTGCGCCAGGTGGTCCGCAGTCATCTCACCGGGCCTCACTTCGCCGCCGATGGCAAAGGCGAATTCGTTCGATAACCCAGGGTACAGCCTCGTGCACATCAGGTCGTAGAAAGGCGTCAGCATCACACCCCGGTCAGGCAGGCTGTAGATCGACAGGTTCTTGGCGTGGCTGTCGTTGTTGCCCACATACAGGTTGAAGAACACCCAGCCCATCAGGTGGCGCAGGTCGACGGCGGGTTGCGAGCTGTAGCGGCGGATCAGTTCGGCACAGCTAGCCAAGCCCGGGCCGCCCTCCTTCTCGTACTTTCGGTCCGACACGGTGCCGGCCAGCTGGCACAGGTCGTACTGCACCAGACGAGCCAGCGTACCGTCGGCGCGCAACTGGCGGTCGAAGCGGCGCACAACGCAGGCTTCGGTGTGCGCCTCATAGAAGACCTCAGCCGTCGGAAGGCCCGCCAGCGCGGCAGCGCGCATCACGATGGCCTCGTTCGCGGCCGAGTGCCAGACCTTGGCCAGGCGCCGGATGTTGGGCTTGAGGATGTGGGTCGAAGGCGATGTTCCCTTGGGCAGCCGCGGTACGCCGTCGTCGAAGATCGCCAGGCCGGTCTTGTCCTGCGCGCCGGCCAGCGAGATGCGGGCGCCTGGCTCGTGGATGTCGATGGCAGAGGCCGACCGCTTGGCCAGGATGGCAGCGATGGCTTCCCAGGTCGTGGCCTCATAGCGAGGCGGCTCCAGCGTCTGCCCAGGTGCCACCAGCACGAAGGCACCCGCGGTGTCGCCAGCCACCTCCAGCAGCAGCGAGAACAGGGTGGACGCCTTGCGCTGGACCGCCAGGTAGTCGCGCAGTTCACCCTCGGGCAGCAGGTTCTCGAAGAAGGCCTGCACCTCGGGCGTGGCTTGCGGGCCGGGCTGCACCGGGATGGCGGCCAGCGACATGCGATGGGGGCGACCCAGCCACGCAGGTGCGTACTCGAAGGCCAGCGGCAGGCTGTCGTGCACCACGCCGACCAGGTCATTGCCGTAGTAAACGTCCAGCCGGTCAGGCCGTGGCTGCATCACCCGCTCCTCACAGCGACGATGCCGACCGAGAGGCCTTGGTGCGCACCACCACCTCCAGGCCCAGCAGGTCCATGAGGTCCAGAACCTTCTGCAGCTGCACCGTGGGCTTGCCGTTTTCCAGGTCGACGATGAAGCGGTTGCCGGTGTTGCCCAGGCCCGCCAGGTCGAGTTGCTTCAGGGCCAGACGCTTGCGCTGCTCGCGGATGACGGCGCCCAGCTCGACGGAGGAGCGGATCGGCGTCTCTGCGCCGGAAGAATGACCGAGCGGTAAAGCTTGAGCCAAGGACGGCATGGCAGGCCATTGAAGTTACCTTTCGGTCATTTTCGGCATCGACCTACTGGAGGTCAAGTTGAAAGTGACCGATCGGTAACCGACTGGCCCGACTGTGTGCATGCGTCAATCGCATCCATCCGGTCAAGTCACATTGAATTGTCATAGCTTCTATGCCCGGGTCGATTCTGTCTCGCGGGGTGACCCGTAGGTCACTTCTCCCGCGCGGTGTACATGTGAGGGCAGCAGCCAATCCCGATACCCCCCTCACAGCGCCCCCTTTCCTCCCCTGACGTACCGCAGCGGCCCACCTACCCTTCATCCAACCGCTCGCACCTCCAGCGAGCGCCAGGAAGGGAATCCGGGCCATGTTCGTCACTCCGCTTGCTCCCCCGCGAACCACTTTAGGCCGGTGGCAGCCCCAGCGCCTCGCGGCCGGCTCCCTGGCGCTGACCCTGGCCCTGCCCAGCACAGCCTGTTGGGAAGCCGCCGGCCAGCGCTACGGCGTATCGCCCGAGCTGCTGCACGCCATCGCCCAGGCGGAGTCCAGCCTCAATCCGCTGGCGGTCAACCGCAGCCACTGGCAGCGCACCGGCAGCTACGACATTGGCCTCATGCAGATCAACAGCAGCCACCTGCCCAGGCTGGCCCAGCTCGGTATCCGCGAGGCAGACCTCTTCGACCCCTGCACCAACATCCAGGTCGGTGCCTGGTTGCTGGCCGATGCCTTCTCGCGCCACGGGCAGAGCTGGAACGGCGTCGGCGCCTACAACGCCGCCTGCTCGCAGCTGCGCGGTTTGGACTGCCGCCGTGCCCGCACCCGCTACGCCTGGCGCGTGCACCAGCGTCTGGTTGCCACTTCTGCACAGGAGCGGCCGCAATGAGCACGCCACGGACCACCCACCGCGTCGCACTGGCCGGCTCCTCGCTGCTCGCCACGCTGCTGGCAGCTTGCACATGGCCCGGCGTCGAACAGGACCCACCCGCCCTGCCCTCGCGGCCCGACACGGCCACGCTTGGCCAGCGCGTGGCCCAGCTGGGCTTCCAGAGCGATGCGGCCTTTGGGGTCTGCACGCCGCCCCATTGCCCCTCGGTCACGCCCAAGACCCTAGCGGCGGCAGCGCCAGCTCCCGTGGCGACGGAGGCGGTCGACCAGGAACCCGCCCGGCGGGACAGGCCCGCCCCATCGACACCGCCAGCAAGCAGCGCCGCAGCGGATTCAACCGAGACACTTTCGGGGCCCGTCGAAGCGCCGGTGCCACCCGTCGTCACGCCACCGCCCACACCCCGCCGGTTGACGCTGTTGTTCGGCTCGAACAGCGCCGACCTGACAGCGGCCCACCGAAGCCAACTGAAGCAGGCTCTCAACGAACTGCGTCGCGTGGACCGGCTGGTGATTTCCGGCCGCACGGACGACCAGGGCAGCGAGCGACTCAATCAGGCACTGGCTGTGAGCCGCGCCTTGGCCATCCGCCGTCACCTGCTGGCGCTGGCGCCGGACCTGCCGGCACGCATCGAGATCGATGCCCGTGGGCGCTGCTGCTACGTCGCGGCCAACACCGACGAAGACGGCCGGGCGCGCAACCGCCGCGTCGAGCTGCTCTACACGCCGCCCGGCGTCAGGTCCTGAGCGGCCCACCAAAACCCTGAGCGACCGGCCGTTCCGTTGATCCCGCCCGCGCCGGGCTTCGGCGCATTTCGTTCCAGGAGATGTCCCATGCTGACCCCGTCCTCCCGCTGCCGCATTGCTCCGCGCACGTCCCGCGAGCGCCTGGCGTTGCTCACCCTGTTGCTAATCGGAACCGTTGCGGCCGCCCCCAGCCATGCACTGGACCTGGTGGCCTTCTCCGGCATCACCGGACCGATGACCTCGGCCCTCACGCAGATCGCGGCACTCGGCCCCGGCATCAAGGCACTGGTCGGCTTTGTGGGCTTCGTGGTCGCACTGATCTCGTTGGCAGCGCTGCGCAATTTCGGGCCGGTGCTGTTCTACGTGGGCCTGGCGATCTTTGGTGCCGTGGGCCTGGTGATCTCTGGCGCCATCATGGGCGCGGTCATCTGACGGCACCGGAACGTAGTTCGGTGCCCCGCCATGCAGGCCGACACCTACATCCCGCGCCGCCTGGACGACCAGTGGAAGATCGGCTTCTGGGACGTCGACGTCGCCGCCCCGGTGCTGTTCTTCGTCTTTGTCGGCTACCTGGCGGGCACACGCATCGCCTTCGCGGCCAGCCTGGGGGCGGGTCTGCTGCTGTCGCGCGCCATCGCCCGGCTCAAGGCGGACAAGCACCCGGCGTTCGCCATCCACTGGCTGTACTGGCACCTGCCCACCAGTCCCTTGACGGCCATGTCGGTCACGCCGCCCTCGCACCTGCGGCGCATGGTCGGCTGACGAGGAGCCGATGCCATGGACTCCCATCGACTGGATGGTGACCTCAAGGAGCTGCGGCGCCGCAACCGCAGCCTGGCCTGGGGCATCGGCCTGCTCGCCGCCGGGCAGGTCGTGGCCCTGCTGGTGATCCTCAACCTGCTGGGCACGACACGGACCGTGGTGGTCCCTCCCTCGCTCAACAAGAGCTTCTGGGTCACCCGGGACCGGGCCAGCAGCGAGTACCTGCAGCAGATGGGCGCTTTCCTGGCTTGGCTGGTGCTGGACGTCACCCCGGCGTCGATCGACTGGAAGAAGGATCTCCTGCTGGGCTACGTCGAGCCGGCGCAGTACGGCGCGCTCAAGACCCGCCAGGAAGTCGAGGCCGAGCGACTCAAGCGCATCAACGCGGCCACGCTGTTCGCCCCCCAGCAGTTGATTGCCAGCGAGGACGCGCAGAGCGTGGTCGTGCGCGGCCGGCTGCGCACGCTGGTCAACGGGCTGGAAACCGCGAACGAAAGCAAGTCCTACCGGCTGGAATTTGGGTATGCAGGGGCGCGCATGCACCTGCTGAGCTTCAAGGAGGTTGGTGATGGCAAGTGACCGCACCCGCTTGCGCCTCTGGTCGCCGCTGGCCCTGCTGGCCTGGGCCGCCTCCGTTCAGGCCCTGCAGACCCTCGACGCCCGCGACGGCGTGGCCACCGAAGCCCTGCTGTCGATGAAGGAGCCCACGCGCATCCGCATCGAGGGCCATGCCATCACCGACGTGTTCGGCAACCTGTACGCCAGCCGCTGCGAATCGAGCCCGGGATCGGCAGCGTCCCTCGCCGGCAGCCTGGGGGGAGGAACGACGTCGACTGCGCCCGGCCTCTCGGCGGGCCCGGTCAACCCCTCCGGCGAGCTGGTGGTCGAGTGCGATCGAGACAAGGGCGAGATCTACATCCGGCCGGTGAGCAACGGCACCAAGCCGATCAACCTCTTCGTCTCGTCGGCGCAGGCCACGTACACCCTGCTGCTGCGCCCCGCCGACATCCCGGCCGACACCATCGTGATCCGCGATCGGACCGCCCGGTCAGCCACCTCCCGCGCCCCTGGTGCGCCGGAAGGTCCGGCGCCCAGCCACCTGCGCTCGATGAAGGCCCTGCTGGTGGCGATGGCCGGCGACCGGGTGCCCCCTGACATCCGCGTCGAGGAGGTCGGCCGACCGGTGCAGCTCTGGGCCGAGGCCCGGCTTGTCCTCACGCGGCGCTTCGAGGGGCGCGACCTGGTCGGCGAGAAGTACGTCCTCCAGAACGTCAGCAGCCAGCCCTTGGTGCTGGCCGAGCAGGAGTTCGACCGGCCGGACAGCCGCGGCGGCGGTCGGGTGGTGGCCGTGTCCATCGAACAGCACAACTTGCTGCCGGGTGCCAGCACCGCGGTCTACGTGATCCGCCGGAGCGCCACACCATGACGCCGCGCGCCCCTGTTCGCCTTCTCGCGGCTGCACGTCGCCGGGCCTCGGCCCTGGTGGAGCGGCTGTCACCCCGCCAGCGCCAGTTTGCCCTGCTGGGCGCCATCACAGCCGCAGCGGTCACCCTGTTGTGGGTCGTGATGGCTTCTTCCGGATCGAAGGCCCCGGTGGCATCAGGAGGCGCCACCCCGTCCAAGCCAGCCGACAAGCCGAGCTCGATCACCAACATCGGGGTGCTGCCGCCAGGCGCTCAGGTCAACCCGATCGACCAGTGGATCGGTACGGCAGGCCGCAAGCTGGCCCAGTACGAGAGCGAGCGCGACGAGCAGACCCGTTTGAACAAGGATCGCCAGGCCTTCGAAGCCAAGACGATGCAGCGCTTCGCGGAACTGGAGCAGCGCCTGCTCTCCTCGCAGCAGGCCGCAGCCCAACCGGGCACTGCGCCCGCGCCGGTGGTACCCGCCAAGCCGATGCCGGCCGCACCAGCGCCCGGCCCGACCGGGTCGACGACCAGCCCGGCTCGTCCGAACCATCCAGGACAAGCGGACTTCCCCCCTGCAGCCAACCTGCCCCTGCCACCGCCCATCCGCCGTGCGGGAGCGGAGCTCCCGGCAGAGCGGGCCCTGCCTGTGACTCCGCATGTCCCGAGCATCAACCGCATCTCCCTGGTGGATCGCCAGGCGGGCGTTGCCACGCCGGTGACCTCGCAAGCCGACTCTGGCACGACCTCGAGCACGCCAGCACGCACCGCCGCCACCTTCCTGCCGGTGGGGTTTACGCGCGGCGTGCTGCTGGGCGGCCTGGATGCCCCGACCGGCGGGCAGGCCCAGTCCAATCCGCACCCGGTGCTGATCCGCCTGTCCGACACGTCGGTGCTGCCCAACCGCGTGCGGGGCGACTACCGCGACTGCTTCGTCATCGCCGCGGGCTACGGCGACATCAGTTCGGAGCGGGCCTACCTGCGCACCGAGAGCCTCTCCTGCATGCGCAGCGATGGCGCCGTGCTGGAAGTCAAGATCCAGGGCAGCGTCTACGGCGAGGACGGCAAGGTGGGCATGCGCGGGCGCCTGGTGACCAAGCAGGGCCAGATCCTCGCCAACGCCCTGCTGGCCGGCGTCGTGAGTGGCATCGGCCACGGGCTGTCCACGTCGGCAACGGAATACAGCACCTCGCCCTTGGGCACGGTGGCCAGCGCGACGGGCGCCGACGCCCTGCGCGCCGGCGTGGGCACCGGCGTTGGCAAGGCGCTGGACCGGCTCGCGCAGTACTACATCAAGCTCGCCGAGAACACCTTTCCGATCATCGAGGTGGACGCCGGTCGCGAGATCGACGTGGTGATTACCAAGGGCAGCCGCATCGACGTGCCTAGCCCGTTGGGTCACCGTGGCGCGGGCCCTCACCTCGCCCGCACGCCCTCGTCCGACCGCAACCTGGAGCGCGGCGATGACGACGACTACTGAGCCGAGAGACCTTCTCCGACGTGTGCAGGCCTGTGCGATCACCGCACTCCTGGCCATGGCCACGACGGCGACGGCGATGGCCGCCCCATCGGAATCGGACCGGCTGATGCAGACGCTGCGCAAGGCGCACCCAGGCACCAACTTCAGCTCCGTGGTGAAGTCGCCGGTGCCGGGCCTCTACGAGGTCTGGATGAACGGCAACGTCGCCTACGTGTCGGCCACCCAGCCACGCTACTTCGTCTTTGGGCGGCTGTTCGACACCCGCACGATGTCCGACCTGACCGGACCCAAGCTGGCCCGGGCCAGCACGGCGGGGGGTGGACGCGCTGTGCAGGACACCCCAGCACCGGTCGCCATCGACCGGCTGCCCCTGGCCGACGCCATCCGGACCGTGCGTGGCAACGGGCAGCGCCAGCTGGTGGTCTTCAGCGATCCGGCCTGCCCCTACTGCCGCCGCCTGGAGATGGAATTGGATGGCATCGACAACGTCACGATCCACACCTTCCTGCTGCCCTTCCAGGGCGAGGCGCTGCCGGTGGCGCTGTGGTGCAGCAAGGACCGGAGTGACAGCTGGCGGCGGCTGATGGTCTCGTCGGACAGCAGCGGCCTCGACCAGGGCGCCCGTTGCGACCACCCGATCGACCGCAATCTCGAGCTGGCCCGGCGCCTGGGCGTGCGTGCCACACCCACGCTGGTCTGGGCCGACGGGACTCGCAACGAGGGGCACCAGCCCCGTGAGCGCGTCGAAGCCCGGTTGGCGAGTACAGCGGCAGTACGCACCTCGGAGCGCTAACCATGAGGACGACCCCATTCCTGCTGGCCGTCGGCAGCGCTGCCCTCGGCGCACTGGCGGGCTGCACGAACCTCACTGGCCTGGGTGGGGATTCGCACTACGCCTGCAAGGCGCCCGAAGGGGTGGCCTGCCAGTCGGTGTCCGGCACCTACGCCAACGTCGCGGCCACGGGTCAGGCCGCCCCCGCACGCGCGGACAAGGCCTCGCCCGCCTCGCCACCGCCGGTAGCGGGTCGTTCACCAGACCCTGTGGCCAAGCCCCAGGCCGGTGCCGCTTCGCCCCTGCGCTCGGCCTCCAAGGTGCTGCGCCTGTGGATCAAGCCCTGGGAGGACCTGGACGGCGACCTGTTCGACCAGGGCTACGTCTACGTGCAGGTCGACACCGGTCTGTGGCTGCTGGACCACCTGCAGCGCAGCATCCGCGAGACCTACGCGCCAACGCGGCCCCCCGCCAGCCGCTCCGAGGCGCCGGTCACCGAGGCCGCCCCTGCGTCGCCAATGCAGCGCCCGACCTGGCCACCACCAGCGCGCGCCCCCGCGTCGCGTGCCCCGTCATCCGACCTGCCGCGCAGCAGCACCCCATGAGGTCGCCATGAACCCATCCGCTTCTCCTGCTTCACAGGCCAGACCGGCGGCACGGCCCACCGGCCTGTTCGGGTTCGGACGCGAGCGCATGTCCCCGGCTGAGCAGTTCGCTTCCTGGCTGCCCTACTCGGCCTACCTGCCTGCAGAGCGCCTGTTCGTCAACCGAGACAACCTGGGCTTCCTGCTGGAGGTGATGCCCCAGTCCGGCGCGGACGACCGCATGGCCGAGGTGTTGGTGTCGCTGTACGCGAACTGCCCGCCCGGTGTCGGGGTGCAGCTGCACCTGTTCGCCTCGCCCCATGTGCGCGAGCAGCTGCGACGCTACGCCAACCTGCGGCTCGAGGACGGCGACCAGACGGACAAGGCCCACCAGTGGGGCCGCCCGGCGCGCAACGACAACCTGTTTCGCAAGCTGGCCCGGCAACGCGTGGGTCACCTGCTGCAGGGCGCCCAGCATTCGCTGACGGCCGGGTTCCACTACACGATCCGCGACTTCCGCCTGATGCTCAGCGTGTCCTGCCCGGTGGCCCCCGAGGCGGCCGGCGAGCCGCAGCACCGCGATGCCGTGCTGGCGCTGCGCGACTCGATGGCCTCGACGCTGCGTTCGGCCTCGCTGCCCAACCGGGTCTGCGACGCCGCCGACCTGATCAACTGGTGCGCCCTGTTCACCAACCCGGACCGCATCGCCCAGACCGACGCTCCCGACCTGCACTACGACGACGGGCGCGAGATCCGCGATCAGATCGTCGACTTCGACACCATCCAGGACCCCCTGCCCAGCGGTCTGCGGCTGTGGAAGGAGGGGCGCGACGAGGCGCTGGAGCTGCGCTTCTACTCGATCAAGAGCTTTCCGGAGCGCTTCGCGCTGTGGCAGATGGGTTCGCTGATCGGCGACCTGATGCAGCCGGCGCTGCAGTACAACGCGCCCTTCCTGCTGACGCTGGGGGTGCACATCCTCGACCCCAACGTCACCAAGTCGGTCGTGACGGCCAACCACGTGCGGGCGACCCAGAACGCCAAGTCGAAGATGGCCGACGTCATGCCCGACGTGCGCAAGAAGCTGGACGACTGGACCGCCGCGGCCGACGCGATCGACACCGGCGGCAGCCTGGTCAGCCTCTACCACCAGCTGGCGCTGTTCACGCCCCCCGGCAAGGCCGTGCCCGCCCACGAAGCGGCCAACGCGATCTGGCGCGGCCGGGGCTTCCAGCTCAACGCGGACACCTACATGCACCGCCAGGCGCTGCTGGCCAGCCTGCCGATGACGCTGTCCGAGCGCTTCCACAAGGACCTGGCCAAGATGCGCCGGGTCTCGCGCAAGACCATGGCCAACGCCATCCACCTGGCACCGCTGGTGGCGGAGTGGCGCGGTACGCGCACGCCCGCGCTGGTCTTCGGCGGCCGGCGCGGCCAGCTGATGACGCTGGACATCTTCGACAACGACCTGGGCAACTACAACTTCGCGATCATCGGAGCCCCCGGCTCGGGCAAGTCGGTGCTGATGAACGAGATGGCCTGGTCCTACCGCGCGATCGGTGCCAAGGTCTGGATGCTCGACCTGGGCCGTTCCTTCGAGAAGCTCTGCCGCAAGGCCGGCGGCACCTACATCGAGTTCAAGGCAGACGTCGACATCTGCCTGGACCCCTTCAGCCACGTGGTCGACATCCACGAGGACATCGACATGCTGGTGCCGGGCATCGCCAAGATGTGCTCGATGCAGCACCCGCTGGAGGAGGTCCAGTACAAGGCCATCTCGGCGATGGTGCTCAAGCTCTGGAAGACCTACGGCCAGGACCTGCGCATCACCGCGCTGCGTGACGCCTTCAAGGACGGCTCGATCGAGGAGCTGGGGCTCAACGGCGACCAGCGCATCAAGGACCTGGCCGTGATGCTCAACCCCTATGCCCGCGGCGGCCAGTACGCACGCTTCTTCGAGGGGCACAACAACGTCGATTTCAGCAACGACTTCATCGTCATCGAGAACGAGGAGCTCAAGCGCCGACCGGACCTGCATGCGGTGGTCAACATCCTGCTGCTGCACCGCATCACCGGCGAGATGTACCTCACCCGCAACCGCCGCAAGGTGCTCTTCGTCGACGAGCTGAAGCAGCAGCTGGGCGACATCGGCGCCGACGATCCGGTCAAGGCCGCGGTGGTGGAGGAAGCCGCCCGCCGTGCCCGCAAGTACGGCGGGGCCCTGGGCACCGCCACCCAGAGCGCCGACGACTTCTACAGCTCCACCCAGATGGAGGCGGCCTTCAACTGCTCGGATTGGGTCTTCCTGCTGCGCCAGAAGCCCGAATCCATCGAGATGCTCGATCGCAAGGGGCGGGTCACGATGGACGAGCCCAAGAAGCGCCTGCTGAACTCGCTGCGCACCGAGCCGGGGGCGTTTTCCGAGTTGTACATCTCCTCGCCGGTCGGAGAAGGGGTGGCCCGCAACATCCTGGACCCGGCCACACACCTGCTTTTCTCGAACAAGCTGGAGGACAACGCGCCCATCGACGAGCTCCGTGCCCAAGGCCTGTCGATCGATGACGCGATCAGCGAGCTGCTGCGGCGGCGAGGTCACCGCGTATGACGGCGACCCTGTTCAGGCTGCTGGTTCACGCACTGACCTCAGCCTTCGTGGCCGCAGCACTGCTGGCGGGCTACGACCGCTGGGTGGTCCAGCCGGCGTTGTGGATCGGCGTGGTCGACATCGGCGAGGTCTACCGGCACAAGGAAGCCGAGTTCACCCGCCAACTCACCCGCGCGGGCAACGACAACGAGCGGCAACAGGCGCTGGCCATGGCGCGGGCCTTCGCTCAGCGTTTGCCCGTCGCGCTGGACGAGCTCACGAGAGAGTGTGGCTGCCTGGTGGTCGTCAACAGCGCAGTGGCCGCCCCGGCGCCACGCACCCTGGACCTGACGGCCCGGTTGCAGCAGAAGGTGGCTCAGCCATGAAGCACCTACTGTCTGTTCCCTCGCTCGGCGGCATCGGCCGGTGGTTCGTCCCGCTGTGGCGGCACCGCCGGGCCATGGTGCCGGTGCTGCTGATCTGGGCACTGGCCGCCCTGAAGCTGTTCGTCGACCCCACGCCGCGGCTGCCGCTGTTGTTCAACGTCACCGCCAGCCTGCCTCACCACGTGCTGTGGCTGAGTCCCCTCGACGTGCCCCTTGAACGCGGTGATCTCGTGGTCTACCGCTTCGACGGACCGGCCCAGGCCGAACGGCCCGGGCTGCAGCGCCAGCCCTTCTTCAAGCTCGTCCGGGGCCTGCCGGGCGACCGGATCAGCGTGACCGGCCGGGTGGTCTCGATCAACGGGGAGCCGGTGGGACTGGCCAAGACCCACAGCCTCGATCGACAGCCGCTGGAGCCCATCACGGCCACGGTGATCCCGGCGGGCCACTACTACATGCAGGGCAGCAGCCCCGACTCCTTCGACTCGCGCTACCGCGCCAGCGGCCTGGTCCGCGCTGACCAGCTGCTCGGCAAGGCGACACCCCTGTGGTGAGAAAGGCGGACCATGGAGCTGCGACGCCACACCCAATTCCTGCTGCTGTGCGGGTTGGCACTGAACCCCGCCCTGCCGGCCCAGGCGGCCGAGATGCCGATGGGCGACTATCTGGGCCTGCTGGCGCAGATCTCACCGGCGGCCCGTGAGGGGGCCGAGGCCTACCTCCTGGCGCACCGGCAGCGCTGCGGCCGGGTGCTCTCCACCACCGCATTGCGGCGGGCGCTGAGTGATGGGACCGGAGACCCTGTGCTGATCGGGATGATGCGCGCCAGCCAGCAGCGCGACGCAGCCGGCCTGGCGGCGCTCAGCCTGCGGGTGCCTTGCCAGGGACGGCCATGAAAGCCAGGAATGCCTGGATCGCCCTGTGCGTCGCCGTCCTGACGGTCCTGGCCGGGCCCGCACCGGCCCGCCAGCTGGGCACGATCGGTCCGACCTACGGCATCGACGAACCGCACCTGCTGGCCTTTATCGAGAGTCGCCTGCAGGAAAAGCAGCGCAGCGGCGAACTGGCCCGGCTGATGGAGGCAGCGCGAGAGCGCAGCATCGCCTCGGTGCGCCAACCGGCGCCGGTGGCAGGTGTACGCAGCGGCACCCGGGCCCGCTCCTTCCTGGTGGACCCGAGTTTCACGCTGGACCGACCGATCTTCGATGCCCAGGGCCGGCTCCTGTTCGCCGCGGGCACGCGCAAGAACCCGCTGGACGTGGTGTCCCTGTCGCGGCGCCTGCTGTTCTTCGACGCGCGCGATCCGCGCCAGCTGGCCCATGCCAGCCGGGTGGTCGCCACCGAGGGCCGGCGGGTCAAACCCATCCTCACCGGTGGCTCCTACCTCGACCTGATGCGCCGCTGGCGGGTGCCGGTCTACTACGACCAGCAGGGCGTGCTGACCCGTCGCCTGGGCATCCAGCAGGTCCCGGCGCTGGTGTCGCAGGAAGGGCTGCGGCTGCGCATCGACGAGCTGGTGCTGCCATGAGGACGGTCCTTCGATGGCTGTACGCAGGGCTGTGGCTGCTGGTGGGCGCCCGCGCCCTGGCCGCCGACGACCTGACCTGCACGGGACGGTTCCCGAATCCGGTCACCGACATCTGCTGGAGCTGCATCCTGCCGCTCAGCGTGGGCAGCGCCACGATCGGCGACATCGACGCACAGGAGGACATCCCCAACCCACCCGACGCCGTGTGCAGCTGCGGGGTGAACCCGACCGTGGGCCTGTCGATCGGCTTCTGGGAACCCGCGCGGCACGTCGAAGTGGTGCGCAAGCCCTTCTGCCTGGTCTCCCTCGGCGGCATGGACCTGGACCCGGGCATCGATGCGCCGTCGGCGGGCCGGTTCACACGCTCCGAAGGTGATGGCGACGGCGGCAGCTTCTACCAGGCCCACTTCTACACGAACCCGGTGCTGTACTGGCTGGAGGTGGTGACCGACTTCCCCTGCCTGGAGCGGGGCAGTTTCGACCTGGCCTACCTGACCGAGGTCGACCCGCTGTGGAACGACGACGAGCTGACGCTGATCCTCAACCCCGAGGCGGTGCTGTTCGCGAACCCGATCGCGGTGGCAGCCTGCGCGGCCGACTGCATCGCCGCCACCGCCGGATTCGGCGTGGCCGAGATGTTCTGGTGTGCCGGCTGCCAGGGTGGCATCTACCCCTTCGACGGCCAGGTGCCCTACCACCTGGGGGGCGTGCGCACCGCCGTCCTGCTGGCCCAGCGGCTCACCGCCAAGATGCATCGCGAGGTGCTGGCCTGGGGCTGGCATGGGAAGCCGGGCCTGTGTGGGCCCTACTTCGAGCCGGTGATGGACAAGACGGCCTACAAGACCCAGCTCACCTACCCGATCCCCAGCACCGAGAAGGACGACGGGCGCTGCTGCCAGCCCTTCGGGCGCAGCACCATCGTCTGGGGCGCCGGCAAGGAGTACCCGGTACGCGGCGAAGACTTCGCCTTCATGCTGTTTCGCAAGAGGAACTGCTGTGTCGGCTTCTGAACCCCTCTCAGGTCGGCTAGCTCGAACGCTCCCTGTGGCCTGGGCGGTCGCCGCGCTGCTCGGCGCTGGCGCGGGGCCGTGTCATGCGGCGCCGCCCGCCCCGGTGATCAGCGACGCAGATCTGAAGCGCGCCCGGCGCCATCAGCCGACGATCACGGACCAGGACATCGAGCGGGCCCGGCAGCAGCACCGCCTGCCCGACGACGCGTCGTTCGGCAGACAGGCCGTCCCCTCCACCCCACGCATCGACGCGCTGCCCCAGCCCGTCACACGCGAGCCGATCGACCTCGGCACACTGGCCAGGGGGCTGGACGTCCAGGCAGGACGCCCGTCGTTGGCTGCCGATGCCGGACCGAGGCTGCTGGTGTTCATCAGCTTCTCGATGCCGCCGCGCACCCTGGATCGGCTGGCCGAACAGGCGGGCCGCGCCCGGGCCGCGTTGGTGTTGAGGGGCCTGGTCGACGGCTCGCTGACCCGCACGGTGGCGCAGGTCCAGACGCTGCTGGGCGGGCGCAAGGTCGCGGTGCTGATCGATCCCCAGGCCTTCGACCGCTACGCAGTTCGGCACACACCCACCTTCGTGTTGGTGCGCCAGGGTGCGCAGGCTCGCCCCTGTTCGGCAGGCGCCTGTGTCCCGGCCGGCGACTACCTGGCGGTGTCGGGCGACGTGAGCCTGGACCATGCGCTGACGTACTTCCAGCGCTCAGCCCCCGCGCTGTCCCGGGATGCGGCCGGGTTCCTGCGGCGCCTTGCCGGCGGGCCACCGGCGGACGGGCGCCCGTAGGAGCACCGGTCATGCGTGCCACCATCATCTGGTTCACCCTGTTCTGCTTCGTCACGACGCAGAGCAGCGCCCTGGCGGCCGGGGCCCACGACGAAGGTGTGGCTGCAGGGCGAGCGGCCAATCCGGTCAGCCGTGGCCAGGTCACCGCGCCCAGCGCCCGCAGCGTGGTGCCGGCCTACTCGGCGAGCCCGGCCGAGACACGCTACTACGGCCAGCCGAACCTGGCCACCCAGGGCAGCGCGCAGCTGGCGGCCTGCGTCAGCAGGCCCAACGACCCGGTGTGCCAGGCCCTGCGAGGGGCCACGGCCTCGGCCAACACCCCGCGGCCGATGGTCAGCGCCAGCGATCCTGCGGTGGCAGCCGCCCGGGACATCACGCGCTCGCCCTCGGCCACGCTGGAGAACCTGGCGTCCTACTACAGCGGCTGCAGCACGACCACCACCGAGGTCCAAGCGACGACCCAGCCGCGCAGCTGCCTGCGTACCGACGGCGCCGGCCTGCTGGGCTGCACCCGCACCCTGGGTGTCGGCATCGAGCGCAGCACCAACTGCACTCCGGGCGACTGGTTCGCCCATGCCGCCCAGGGCAATGCGGGCCTGGACGCCCAGTGCCTGCCGGACCGGCCGGACACGGCCCAGCGCCTGCGTGTCACCCGCGACGGCACGCCGCTGGCCTTCTTCACGGTGGACATGACGCTGCCCACACCGATGCCACGCAGCGTCGCCGTGCTGGACACGACCTATTCCTGGATGAGCGGTCGGCCGCTGCGCACCATGGTCTGGGTGGCCGATCCGGCCTGTACCGCGGACGAATGCGCGCTCACCGGCCTGATCGCACCGGAGTTCCAGGAGACCTGCACCTACCTGGGCGAGGGTGCCTACGACTGCAAGAGCACAGACACTTTCCTCAAGCGCTACGGCGCCTGCAGCCCTGGCACCCAGGGTGGGGAGCTGATCCAGAGCACCGTCTGCACGACTGAAGGTGTCTGCTCGACCACGGCCCTGGACGGTGCCCGCTGCTATGCCCCCAGCAGCAGCCCCACCCCGCTCAATGGCATCGATGTGACCGGTACGCTGGCCGGCGACCAGTGGATCGAGATGGCGCAGCGGGAAGTGATCGGCTGGACCCCCAACCCGGCCGCCGGCCCCATCCCGACCCTGCAGCTGCGCTACACCAAGGCCCGCACCCGGATCACGGAGACCGACCGCTGGGACGATCGCTGCCCAGCCATCGCCGACTTGACCGGCGGCGGGCGCTGTCAAACGGTCACGGAGCCCGTCTGCACCGATGGACCGGACACCAAGTGGATCGACGGCGCCGCCGTGACCCGCGACTGCTGGCAGACCACCCGGACCCTCTCCTGTGCGGGCGCGACCGGGTCGGACGGCTGCGCGCCGCTGGTGGCAGCGGGCTGCACGCCCAGCACGTCGACCTGCCGGCGCAGCGATCCCGCCACCGGACGCTGCCTGGTGACCGAGGAGGGATACCTCTGCCCGGTGCCGGCGCAGACCCGCACCAGCACGAGCAGCTGTCCCAGCGACGTGTTCTGCGTGCAGGGCAGCTGCTTCGACATTCGGCAGACCCAGGATGGGGATTTCGCGCGCAGCATGTCCATGCTGGAGGCAGGACGGGAAGCGGGGGTCTACCTCGACACCGATCGCATGCAGGTCTTCCGCGGCGAGGAGAACCGCTGCCGCAACCGCCTGCTGAAGAACTGCTGCTACACCGACAACGCCGGTGCCGGCATGACCAACCAGAGCATGTTCGGCACCGGATCGAGCCTGGTCTACGACGTGCTGATGAATTCCGAGAACCGGGAGTTCATCTACCAGGGCATGTCCGCCCTGTTGCTGGGCGAAGGTTTCAGCGGGAGCTTCACCACCTACGGTGTCACGGTGGCGGTCAACGGCGCCGCGGTGCCCGCCGGGTCGGTCGCGATCTATTCCAGCGAGAGTCTGGTCATCGCCTTCGACCCCTGGACACTGGTGATCGCGGTGGTGATCTACATCATCCTGTCGATGATGTCGTGCAACGAAGGGGAAGGTAGGCTGGCGATGAAGGAAGGGGCCAGGCTGTGCCACACCGTCGGCACTTGGTGCTCTACCTGCCTGACGCTGCTGGGAAGTTGCACCTCTTGCACCGAGCAGACCACTTCGAAGTGCTGTTTCAACTCGATGCTGGCCCGCATCATCAACGAACAGGGTCGGCAACAGATCGGCAAGGGCTGGGGCAACGAACAGAGCCCGGACTGTTCGGGGTTCACGGTGGCCGAGTTGCAGTCGCTGAACTTCAGCGCCATGGATCTGACGGAGTTCTATGCGTCCCTGATCCCGACCCTGCCGGACCTGACTGCCATACAAGATCGGGGCAGCAGTCGGGTGCCCAACTGCTACTACGGCCAGGGGAGATGCCAATGAGCCGCCACCGCCACATCATCATCCCTACAGTGCTCGCGTTGTGGACAGCCCCCGCTATCACACAGGCCCAGACGCGGGAAGCGGTCCAGGACGCCCGGGCATTGCTGGTCGCCGCGATCGACGCGCCGGACGGCCGCGCGCAGGGCATCCTGACCGGTGACCTCGCGCAGGCCATCACCCAGCGCTTCCGGGGCCGGTCTCCGATCCACATCGACGTCATCACCCTGAAGCGCTACGCCCAACCGGGTTGCCGGCGCCTGCAGGTGACCTTCTGGCAGGACGGCGTCCTGCTTCCCGGCAACACCGCGCCAAGGCGGCAGTCGGTGGCCTTCGGCATCAACTACTGCCGCGACGGGCAGCCGCCTCGCTCGCTGTCCTGAGGCACGGCCGTGACAACCCCTCGCCTCCCCTTCTTCCTGGCAGTGACCCTGACGGTGGTGGCCACGGCCTGTCGCGCCCAAGCCCAGGCCTCACCCTACTGGTCCGATGCCTGGCGGGGCTGGCACTTCTACGAACTGCCCGATGACGAAGAGCCGCCGCCGCCCCGCCCTGCGCCGCCGCCGGCCGCACGACCAGCCCAACCGTCCGCTTCGACCGCTGCGGTGCGCCCAGCCGCACGCGCCCCCGAACTGCTGGAGTTCGAGCGCCAGCAGAAGACCCTGGAGGAGTGGCGCAACATCGCCATCATCCGGCCCACCGAGGCCAATGTGCGGCGCTACATGGCGTTCGAGTCGCGCATCGTGGCGCAGGCCTCGACCTTTGCCGACGTGGCGCAGCGGGTGGCCTGGAGCACGCCGGAGCTGGACCCGACCCTGCAGGGGCGCCCCGTCAATGCACGGGCGCTGGAGGTCTTCGAACAGCAGCAGGCGGCCTCGCGCAGCCAGACGGTGGCGGCGCTGGGACGCGACCATGTGCTGCTGTTCTTCTTCCGCGGTGACTGCCCCTACTGCCACGCTTTTGCGCCCACGCTGCAGGCCTTCCAGGCCCGCCACGGCCTGCAGGTGGTCCCCGTGAGCATCGATGGCGGCTCGATGCCCGGCTTCCCGCAGGCGCGCCGCGACAACGGCATCGCCACCGCGCTGAAGGTGACCCAGGTGCCCGCGGTCTACCTGGCCCAGCCGGGTGCGGGACGCATCACGCCGATCGGCTTCGGCGTGCTGTCTGAGTCCCAGCTGCTGGAGCGGCTGGGGGCCGTTGCGGCACCTGCGGCCGACGAGCCGCTTCCCCGCCAGCGCGAGACGGCCGCCCTGCCCTGGCTGCCGGCTCCAAACGCCATCCCGAGGTGAACCCGATGTCCGCATCGCTGCCATCGATCGATCGACGCCGCATCGCCGTCCTGCTGGTGGCTGCACTGTCGCTGCCGCCGACGTCACCCCGTGCCGGGGACCTCAACAGCGAGGTGGACAGCATGTTCAACCAGCTGGGCGCCATCGGCAACTACACCGCGCCGGGGGCGTTTCGTGGCCAGGCCTTCAACACCTACACCGGCGGCAGCCTGTTCATGCGCGCGCCGAACAAGGTCTACCAGCTGGCGGCGATCCAGTTTCCGAGCGCCAAGGCCGGCTGCGGCGGCATCGACGTCTTCGGGGGCTCGTTCTCCCACATCTCGGCCGATGAGTTCAAGAACATGCTGCGCAACATCACCGCGGCGCTGCCGGGCATTGCCTTCCAACTGGCGCTGGAAGCGGTTTCGCCGCTGCTGGGCGGTCTGACGAAGTGGGCCAAGGGACTGGAGACCTGGATCAACAACGCGCGGATCAACTCCTGCGAGACCGCCAAGGCCATCGTCAGCACCGCGGCCGAGGCCGCCGGCTACAGCTCGCAGGAGACCTGCGCCGATCTGGCGATCGAGATGGGGCTGGAGAGTGACCGCGACGCCGCCCGACGCCGCTGCGCCTCCGACCGGCCGGGCGTCCTGGGATCCGCCCGGACTTCCACTGATGCCGGGGTGCGCAACAAGGCGCCCTTCGTGGGCAACCTCACCTGGAAGGCCCTGCAGTACGCCGGCGGCCAACTCGATGATGCAGAGCGCGAGCTGATCATGAGCGTGGTCGGGACGGTGATCTTCCATCCCGAGGATGCCAACCGCGACCCGGAGCCGATCGCCCCCACCCTCACCTCGATCAGCCAGCTTCTCTACGGCCAAGGGGGCGGTGCCGGCGGCACCGCGGTGACCCAGCACCTGCTGCGGTGCAACGACTACAGCCAGTGCGACGTGGTGACGCTGGACACCGCCTACAGCCACACCCCCTTCACGGCCAAGGTCGAGGCCCTGATGCGGTCGATCGCCGACAAGATTGCCACCCGGACCGCCATCGCGAACGACTCGGCCGAGGTGGGCTTCGTCAACCAGACCACCGAGCCGGTCTACAAGATGCTGTCGATCGGCTCGACCATCCCGGGCTCGGGCCTGTCCGACAGCCTGATCGCCCAATACCGCGACCTGATCGCCGCCGACTACGCCTACGTCTTCCTGGAGCGCAACCTGCGCATCGGCATGGCGGCGCTGGACAAGGACTTCATGCTGCAGCAGGGGCAGCGCGAACGGGCCCAGCAGATCCGGCAGCGCGCCCAGGCCATGCTGCTGCAGCTCTCCCAGGAGAAGAACCTGCTGTACCAGAAGGTCGGCTCGTTCCGCGCGGTCTCCAGCCACCTGGAACAGCTGGAGCGCCAGCTGCAATCCAGCATGCCGCAGCACGTGATGGACATGCTGGGCCACCGCGCCGCCTACCTGGCCCGCTGACCTCGAACGAGCCCGGCTGCCATGTGGGAGATCTTTGCCTACCAGAACGCCGACAGCCTGTTCGGCGTCTTCAACGCTGCGGCGGCCATCCATGCCTCGGGCGACTACGCGGCGGCGATCGCAGCCGTGGCCTTCTGCGGCTTCGTGGCCGCCCTGCTGGCCTACGCCTTCGCGCCGGAGAAGCTCCAGGGCTGGAAATGGCTCGCCACCGTGGTGCTGGTCTACGGCCTGCTGATCGTGCCGCGGGTGAGCATTGGCATCGTCGACAAGACCGGCGGCAGCGCCGTCAAGGTGGTGGACAACGTGCCCTTGGGCATCGCCGTGCTTGGCGGGCTGACCAGCACGATCGGGCACACACTGACGGGCCTGTTCGAAACCGCCTTCCAGGTCATCCCCGGGCCAGGCGCATTGCCGGCCGAGCTGAGCTACGAGCGCAATGGGCTGATGTTCGGCAACCGGCTGCTGCGCGAGACCGGCGCCCTGGTGTTCCAGGATCCGAACTTCCGCACCGACCTGGTCAACTTCGTCCACAACTGCACCACCTATGACCTGATCGACGGCACGATCGATCCCGGGGCGTTCTCTGCGGCGGACGACGTCTGGGCATTGATGGCCACGCCCAACCCGGCGCGCTTCACGACGCTGAGCGGCGGGGGCGCGGTCACCGTCGACACCTGCCCGAACGTCTACGGCAACCTGAACGGCCGCCTGCCGGCGCAGATCGTCCGCCTGCAGGGCAGCTTGGCGTTTTCGCTGAACCCCACGCTGCCAGCCGCCGCGGCCACGGGCCTGATCGCCGGGCAGATCCAGCAGGCCTACCTGAAGAACGGCATCGCCACCGCCGCCGCGACCGCTGCCGACCTGATCCGCCAGAACGCGGTGATCAATGCGATCCAGGACACCAGCCAGCTGGCGGGCCAGAAGGTCAACGACCCGGCCGCGATGGTGCTGGCCATCGGCCGTGCCCAGGCCACGGCGCAGCAGAACGCCACCTGGCTGAACCAGGGCAAGCTGGCCGAGCAGGCCCTGCCGGTGTTCCGCAACGTGGTGGAGGCCCTGACCTACGCCCTCTTTCCGCTGATGGTGCTCCTGCTGCTGTTGACCAGTGGCCGCGAGACCCTGCTGGCCTTCAAGGGCTACGCCAATGTACTGATCTGGATCCAGTTGTGGCCGCAGCTCTATGCGGTGCTGAACTACATGGCTTCGATCTACGCGGCCTACGACCTCGCCGCGGCTGCGGACCTCGGAACCGGGGTCAAGGCCCTGTCGCTGCAGACCGCCTCGACCATCTACGCGCGGGCGATTTCTGGAGAAGCGGTGGTCGGCTACCTGGCCATCAGCGTGCCCTTCCTCGCCTGGGCGGCATTGAAGCGCCTGGAGACCTTCGGAACGGCCGTGGTGGGCGGGCTAACCGGGTTGCAGGGCTCGGTGGCGGGCGCCACCGCTGCGGCGGCCACCGGCAACGTCAGTGTCGGCAACGTGACGATGGACCAGACGCAGTTGGCGCCCAACCGGACATCGGCCTTCATGAGCAGTTGGCAGGACGACCTGAGTGGGAACACCTTCACTGCGAACACCCTGACCGGCAGGAGCGCCGTGAGCCTGCTGCGCAACCAGGGGTTTGCGTCGAGGGTGGTGTCGATGCGCGTCTCGGAGCAGGAGGTGACCGAGGCCGGGCGTCAGGCCGACGCGGCCCGCGCCGAGGCCAGCTCGGTGAACCGCGAACGTTCTGCGGTGCTGACTGAGGCGTTTTCGCGCGGGCTGAGCCAGGTGAACGCGGCTTCGCGCAGTGCGGGCACGTCGACGAGCCGCTTCGAGCAGCTGGGTACGAGCCTGACCCGGCTCGACCAGATCGCCAGGGGCGTGTCCGAGCGCACCGGCGTCTCGCAGTCCCAGGTGGCGCAGATCGCCTTCGGAGCCGCTGCGTCGCTGGGCCTGTCCGTGGGTGCCAGCGGTGGGCGTTTGCAGGCCGATGCGGGCAAGCGCTATCAGGCCGGCCTCAGCAGCGACGAACAGAAGGTGCTGAGCGCCCTGTCGAGCGAGCAACTGTCCGAGTTCAAGCAGTTTGGGGAGCGGATGTCCAAGGACACTAGCCTGATGAACCTGGTGACCTCGGACGTCCGGGAGGCGCGCGAGCTCGCGTCACGTCTGTCCACGGTCACCTCGCAGGCCGAGCGGGTCGAGTCCACCTACGCCCAGCGCCGATCGATGGCCGAGAGGCTGTCTGCCGCCCGCGAACGCGGCGAGGCCATCACCATCGACCTCGCCCAGGATCCGCACAACCTGGCCATGTTCCTGCGGTATGCCGAGGCCTACGGAGGGGACAGCGCGGCCGCGCACGCCTTGATGGATGCGGAACTGGCCAGGCGGGGGCTGCCGCCGACGCACCGACTCTCGGACGGATCAGCACTTCCGGGTTCTTTCGAGGCATTGAGAACGGCTCCTGGCTCGTCGGAGGACGTTGGGGCCGGCAAGGACGCCATTGATGCGGCCCGCCACACCAACGATTCAGCCGTGTCGGCACATCCTCAAGTCGCCCCGGGTGTCGGGGCTACGCCAGCGGGCCTGAAGATCGCCGCAAAGGTCGGCAATGAGCGAGTCCACCTGCTGGAACGGGTGGGAGCACAGCATCAAAGTATCGGCACCAGGGCAGCAGCAAACAAGGACCCAAATGGCACCCTCCAGCCCGAGGAGTCCTTGCTCAAGCGAGCGGGTCGGCAGGTGGCGCGAGACGCCGAGTTGTCGGTGGATACAGTCAAGGACGTCCTAAAGGACGTCAACAGTCATCATGGCAAGTGACCCATGCCACATGCGCCGCGACACGTGAGCCAACATGTGAAACTGAACAACATCTCTCGGAGGAGATCCCTCGTCACTCCCCCAACTTCGTGCACAGCTCGGGTATGGCGACGAACAGGTCGGCTTCGAGGCCATAGTCTGCAATGCTGATGATCGGTGCCTCGGGATCCTTGTTGATTGCGACGATGACTTTGGAGTCTTTCATGCCGGCCAAGTGTTGAATCGCGCCGCTGATCCCGCAGGCAACGTAGAGCTGCGGCGCAACGATCTTGCCGGTCTGACCCACCTGCCAGTCATTGGGGGCATATCCGGCATCGACCGCCGCACGGCTCGCACCCAGTGCGGCGCCGAGCTTGTCGGCCAGCGCGGTGAGCACCTCATTGAACTTCTGTTTGCTGCCCAGCGCCCGGCCTCCGCTGACGATGATCTTTGCCGCGGTCAACTCGGGCCGGTCGCTCTTGGCGAGCTCACTGCTGACGAAGCAGCTCGTGCCGCTGTCGGCCGCGGGGACGATCGCCTCCACGGCCGCGCGGCCACCCTGCCCAGCGGCGTCAAAGCCGGTGGTGCGTACGGTGATGACCTGGATGGCATCGGCGCTCTGTACTGTGGCGATCGCGTTGCCGGCGTAGATCGGGCGTTCGAAGGTGTCGGCCGAAATCACCTTGGTGACTTCACTGAGCTGCGCGACGTCGAGTTTCGCCGCAACACGTGGCGCCACATTCTTGCCGTGCGCGGTGGCTGGGAACAGGAGGTGGCTGTAGCCGTTGGCGATCGAGAGGACCTGCGTCGCGACGTTTTCAGCGAGTTGTTTGGCCAAGCTGGCGCCATCGGCATGCAGCACCTTGGCGACGCCCTGCAATTGCGCCGCGGCGTGGGCCGCACCGGCGGCGTCCTGGCCGGCAATCAGCACGTGCACTTCACCAGCGCCGAATTCGGCGAGGGCGAGCGCGGCGGTCACAGTGTTCAGCGTTGCACCCTTGAGGGTGCCGTGGTCGTGTTCGGCAATGACGAGGACGGGCATCAGATCACCTTGGCTTCGTTCTTGAGCTTGGCCACGAGGGTGGCGACATCCGGCACCATCACGCCGGCGCTGCGCTTGGGCGGCTCGCTGACCTTCAGCGTCTTGATGCGTGGCGCCATGTCTACACCAAGCGCCTCGGGCTTGATGATTTCCAACGGCTTCTTCTTCGCCTTCATGATGTTGGGCAGCGTCACGTAACGCGGCTCGTTGAGACGCAGGTCGGTGGTGATCACCGCCGGGAGCCCGACTGACAGCGTTTCCAGACCTCCGTCCACCTCGCGTGTGACCTGGGCCCTGCCTTCGTCAATCTCGACCTTGCTGGCGAAGGTAGCCTGCGGCAGGTCCGACAGAGCGGCGAGCATCTGGCCGGTCTGGTTGCAGTCATCGTCGATGGCCTGCTTGCCCAGGATCACCAAGCCAGGCTTTTCCTTGTCGACGAGCGCCTTGAGAAGCTTGGCCACGGCCAACGGCTGCAGTTCACCGGCACATTCGACGAGGATGGCGCGATCGGCGCCGATCGCCATGGCGGTGCGCAGGGTTTCCTGGCATTGTGCGGCCCCGCAGGACACGGCGATCACCTCAGCGGCGACACCCTTCTCCTTCAGGCGCACCGCCTCTTCGACGGCAATCTCGTCGAATGGGTTCATGCTCATCTTGACGTTGGCGGTGTCCACCCCACTGCCGTCACTCTTGACCCGGACCTTGACGTTGTAGTCGACCACCCGCTTCACGGGAACCAGAATCTTCACAGTGTCATCCTCATGCTCAAGTGTTTCGAATTGGGGGTTGCTGGTAGAGCCGTCGATCAGGCAGCGTCGCGAGCAGGTGGTGCCTCTGGCTCGCGCACGGCAGCAAGCTCGTCCAACAGCTCCTGCTGTCGCCGGCGAGCCAGAACCGCGTGGACTTCCTTCACGTGTCCATAGCCCCGCACGCTTTGCGGCAGACGTGCCAGTGCCAATGCCGGTGCCAGGGCCGCATCCGATCGTTCGGAGGTCAGCTGCTGTGCAACTTGGCGCATCAGTGCTTCGAACTCGCCGATGGCGGCCCGCTCGGCACGGCGTTCCGCCGTGTAGCCGAAAATGTCGAATGCCGAGCCGCGCAGAACTCTGGCCTTGGAGAGCACTCTGCAGGCCGTCGCCATCCAGGGGCCGTAGGACTTCTTGACGAGATGGCCCTGGGCATCCCGCTTTGAGAAAAGGGGCGGCGCGAGGTGAAAGCGCAGTTTGAAGTCCCCTTCAAACCGCGACGCAATCCGGTCGAAAAAGCCGGTTTCGACAAACAGCCTCGCGACCTCATATTCATCCTTGTAGGCCATCAGCTTGTACAGGCTCATGGCGACCTCCCGAGCCAACCGGTCACCGCCGATGCGCTCCAGCTCAAGCGCAGCGATTTCGCGCACGAGGCGCTCGAACCGCTCGGCATAGGCTGTGTTCTGGTAGGCCTTGAGACGTTTCTTGCGATCGACGATCAGCGCCTCCAGCGAGGGAGTTCGCGCCGGCATCGACACGACGCTGGTGGGCGTGTCGATGCCGGCGGCCGCACGCACCGCCGCCATGTCGATGGCCGCCTGGCGACCCCAGACGAACGCTGCCTGGTTCATGGCCACCGCGGCGCCGTTGAGTTCGATGGCACGCATCAGCGATGCCTCCTGAAGTGCAAGCCAGCCCTTCTGCCAGGCGTAGCCAAGCAGGAATACGTTGGTGGCAATGGCGTCGCCCATCAATGCCACAGCAATCGCCGTGGCATCGAGCGACTCGGTGACCCGCGCGGAATCGCGCACCCGCTGCAACATGACCTCCGGCTCGGCCCGCCACTCGGGGTCTCTCGTGAACGCGCCAGTGGGCAGCACATCGGTGTTCATCACTGCTCGGGTGCGGAGCTTGTCCATCGTACCGAGTGCGTCTTTTCCGGCGCCCACCATCAGGTCACAGCCCAGCACCACGTCGGCCTGGCGGGCCGCTACGCGGGCTGCATGCAGTTCGTTCGGTGTGGCGGCCAAGCGGACGTGCGACATCACGGCGCCGCCCTTCTGCGCCAACCCGGCCATGTCCAGCACCAGCACGCCTTTGCCTTCGAGGTGCGCGGCCATGCCCATCAGCGCACCGATGGTCACGACGCCGGTGCCGCCGACACCCGTCACGATGACATTGCATGGCCGTTCCAGGTCCGGCAGCACGGGCACCGGCAGATCTACGGGAGGCGCGGCCCTGCTCTTTGGCGGCTTGCGCAGCGTGCCGCCTTCAACGGTGACGAAGCTCGGGCAGAAGCCCTGGATGCAAGCGTAGTCCTTGTTGCACGAATTCTGGTCAATCGTGCGCTTGCGGCCGAGCGGGGTCTCCAGCGGCAGGATGGACACACAGTTCGACTGCACGCCACAGTCTCCGCAACCCTCGCAGACCTCCTCATTGATGATCACCCGACGGGGCGGATCGACCAGTTGCTTGCGCTTGCGGCGCCGCCGCTTCTCCGCAGCGCAGACCTGGGCATAGACGATGACCGACACCCCCTGCTGCTCGCGCAGGCGGCGCTGCAAGGCGTCCAGGTCGTCACGATGGCCGACCACAACGCCGGCCGGCAGTCCTGCCATGCCTTCGTAGAGCGCGGGCTCGTCGCTGACCAGATGAAGGTGATCGACGCCCTCCGCAGTCAACTGCTGCAAGACCTGCGGCACGCTGGGCGCGCCTTCTACCGGCTGTCCGCCGGTCATCGCCACGGCGTCGTTGAAAAGGATCTTGTAGGTGATGTTGACACCGGCCGCTTTGGCCGCACGGATCGCGAGCGAGCCGGAATGCATGTAGGTGCCATCGCCCAGATTGGCGAAGACGTGCCTGGTGTTGGTGAACGGCGCCTGCCCGACCCAGCTCACACCTTCTCCACCCATCTGTGTGAAGGTCTCGGTGCGACGATCCATCCACTGCGCCATGTAGTGGCAGCCGATGCCTGCCACCGCGCGCGATCCTTCGGGCACCTTGGTGCTGGTGTTGTGCGGACAGCCGGAGCAGAAATACGGCAGGCGCTGCTGTGCGCCCGGCTCCGCGCGGGTGAATCCAGCAGCTGCCTTGCACTCGATCAAGTAGTCGCTGGCGCGGGGGCCCAGGCGCTGCGGGCCCAGCACCTTGGCGATGCGTGCCGCGATGACATGGGCAATGGCCGCAGGCGTCAGTTCGCCGTTGGGCGACAACAGGATGCCGCCATGCGGCACCTGCACCCACTCGCCCGTCTCATCGTACTTGCCGACGACCCGGGGGCGTGAGCCGGTCGGTGCGTTGTAGAGCTGCTCCTTGAGCTGGTACTCGATGATCTGGCGCTTCTCCTCGACGACGAGGATTTCATCCAGGCCGTCGGCGAAGCTGCGGATGCACTGCGGCTCCAGCGGCCAGGGCATGCCGATCTTGAGCAGGCGCAGGCCCAGGGTTTGGGCCGTGGCCTCGTCGATGCCCATCATGGCCAGCGCTTCGCGCACGTCCAGATAGCTCTTGCCGGTGGTGACGATGCCAAGTCTGGCGTGCGGTGCCTCCCAGTCCTGCCGGTTCAAGCGGTTCAGGCGCACATATTCGAGCAGCGCGTAGAGCCGCTCGCGCTGCAGCCGGTTCTCCTGTTCCAGCGGCGGGTCGGGCCAGCGGATGTGAAAACCGTCGGCGGGGATCGGGTAGGTGTCGGGCAACCGGATGTCCACTCCCATTGGGTCGATGTCGAACGATGAAGACGACTCGATGGTGTCGCTGATGGACTTGAAGCCGACCCAGCAGCCCGAGTAGCGCGACATCGCGAAGCCATGCAATCCGAACTCGATGAACTCACGCACCCCAGACGGGTTCAGCACCGGAATCATCGCAGCGATGAAGGCATGCTCACTCTGATGCGGCAGGCTGGACGACTTGCAGGCGTGGTCGTCCCCGGCCACCAGCAGCACGCCGCCGTGCCTGGCGCACCCGGCGATGTTGCCGTGCTTGAAGACGTCCCCGCTGCGGTCCACACCCGGACCCTTGCCGTACCAGAGTGCAAACACGCCGTCCACGGTGGCGGCCGGGTCCAGATCGACCATCTGGGTGCCCCATACCGCCGTGGCAGCCAGTTCCTCGTTGAGGCCGGGCTGAAAATGGATCCCCTGCGCCTCCAGCCGGGACTGAGCCTTCCACATTTCCTGATCCACCGCGCCCAGCGGCGAGCCGCGGTAACCGGAGACGAAGCCGCCCGTATTCAGCCCTGCCGCGGCATCGCGCGCCTTCTGCGCCAGCAGCAAGCGCACCAGGGCCTGCGTGCCGGTCATGTAGACGCGCCCCTGCGGCAGGTCGTACTTGTCTTCGAGCGTGACGTCGTGGGCCATGGCGTTGCAGGGCGTTGACCCCACCGATAGTGAACAGTTTTATTGATTTTGTTTACTTCATGCTGCATAGTCCAGTTCAATTTCCAGGCACCAGGTATTGAACGAACCAATGGATGCACGCGCACTGCCGGTCCCGCGCTTCACGCTGCGGCAGCTTCACTACTTTGCCGCCGTGGCACGCTGCGGGCAGATCTCATCTGCCGCGGCCGAGGTGGGCCTGTCGCAATCGGCGATGACGTTGGCCGTGGCGGAACTCGAGCGACTGCTGGGCGCGCCACTGCTGGAGCGTGGGCGAAGCGGTGTGGCGCTCACCGCCGAGGGCCTGGTCTTCCTGCAGCACGCCCACGCCGTACTGCAGACCGCCGACGAAGCCGCCCGCCTGCCCTTCAAGCGCCATGCCGAGCTGACAGGGCACATCGAACTCGCGGCCACCTACACCGTGCTCGGGTACTTCCTGCTGCCGGCGCTGGCGCGCTTCAAGCAGTTGCACCCGCGTGTGCAGGTCGACCTGGTGGAACTGCAGCGCCCCGAGATCGAGGCACGCCTGCACGCCGGTCGCCTGCAAATGGGCGCACTGCTGCTGTCGAACCTGGAGCAGCCCGCCGGGCTGCAACTGCGGGTGCTGGCGCGTTCGCGGCGCCAACTGTGGGTGGCCGGCGACCACCCCCTGGCGGCATTGGGCAGCGTACCCTGGCAGGCCCTGACCGGACAGCCCTACATCCTGCTGCATGCAGACGAAGGCGACCGCAACGCCCTGACCTGGTGGCAGGCCACGGGCCAGCAGCCAACGGGCTTCATACGCACCTCGTCGATGGAGGCGCTGCGTGAGATGGTGGCGTTGGGCCTGGGCGTCACGATCCTGTCCGACATGGTGTTCCGCCCCTGGTCACTGGACGGCCGGCGCATCCGCGCGCTGCCGGTGGACCGCCATCTCCCGGTGATGGAGATCGGGCTGGCAGCACCCGCATCGACCGCCGCAGACCCCTGCGTGGACGCACTACAGGACTTCCTGGCGCGCGCCTTAGGTGCGCCCGCTGCAACGACCAGCTAGGTGCAAGCACCATATGAACAGTATTGTATTTTTTGTACCGTATATTGATGCCAAAACGCCCATTCCATCACGTCCCCATGTGGCGCTTCCCCACGGATGCTCGGCCACCAGGAGCCCTCCATGCACATTGATCTCAGCGGCAAGCGTGTCATCGTCACCGGCGCATCACGCGGCATAGGGCGATCCATTGCGCGCGGCTTCGCCGCCGAGGGCGCGTGCGTTGCCATCTGCGCTCGAACCCAGGCCGACATCGACGCCGTCGGTGCCGAGCTGGCTGGCCGTGCGCGGGCCGTCATCGCCCGCGCGGTCGACGTCACCGACACCAGCGGGGTGAAGGCCTTCGTCGACGAGGTGGCTGCGGCCTGGGGTGGTGTCGACTGCCTCATCAACAACGCCGGCCAGGGCCGCGGCGGCAACCTCGACACGCTGACGCCCGAACAGATCCTGGAGCACGCCAACGTGCTGCAGATGGGCCATTTCCGCTTCATCCAGGCCGTGGTGCCGCACATGCGCCGCCAACGTTGGGGCCGCATCGTCGAGATCAACGCACTGGCCGGCACGCAGATCACACCCGACGGCATTCCGTCGGTGGCCAACCGCGCGGCCTGCATCGCAATGGCCAAGTCGCTGGGCATGTCGCTGCCCAAGGACAACATCCTCGTCAACACACTCAACATGGGTTGGATCGATACCGGCCAGTGGAACCGCCACTACCGGGAGATGCCGGCAGGCACGCCGCGCGACGAGTTCGATGCCATGGTGCTGAAGGTGGTGCCGCTCGGCCGCTTCGGCCAACCGGAAGACGTGGTCGGCATGGCGATGTTCCTGTGCAGCGAATGGGCCAGCTTCATCAGCGCAGCCTCAATCGACATCGCCGGCGGCATGGGGGGGCAGATTGCCTACTACCCGACCCTGAAGCGAGAGTTCAATGAACTCATGGCGCAGCGCGTGGCCGGGGGAGTGATGGGTGGCTGAAGCCACCCATCTGGACGAGCCGCTGCGCGGCCGGGTGGCGGTGATCACCGGCGCCTCTTCGGGCATCGGTGAAGCCGTCGCCCGAGAACTCGCTTGCGCAGGCATGCACCTCGTGATCACTGCGCGCCGTGCAGGCCGGCTGCAGGCGCTGAGCGGCAGTCTGCCCACGCCCTGTGCCATGCTGGCGGCCGACATCGCCGAGCCGCGCACCCCGGCCGCCTTGCTGGCACTGGCCCTGCAGGCGCATGGCCGCGTCGACGTGCTGATAAACAACGCTGGCCGAGTTGTCACCGGCAGCGTGGACCAGCTCGACCTTGAGGCGGTAGCCACCATGACGCGCGTGAACTTCGACGCCGTGGTGCGCGCATCCTACGTCTTCGCTCGCCACTTCAAGGCCCAAGGCTGCGGCGCCATCGTCAACATCTCCAGCATCGGCGCCTACCTCAGCCATTCATCAATGGGGGTGTACGGCGCGCTGAAGCATGCGCTGGAAGTCTTCACGACCGCGTTGCGCGTCGAGCTGAAAGGCAGTGGTGTTCGTGTTGGCAGCATCGCCCCCGGCAGCACGGATACCGAGATCTTCGACCAGTTGCGCGCTCGCGCTGCTTCCGTCGGCGTGGCACTCCCACCGCCGCTGGCGCCAGGTGACGTCGCCGAGGCGGTGCGCTTCATGCTGGAACGGCCAGCGCATGCGAGTGTCGCACGCATGCTGCTGGTATCCGCATCCGAGGGCGCCTGAGACCCTCCCGCCGCCACGGATCTTGGCCTCCACTGACCCATCGGGCTTTCCTCCGGCTCAGTCGTTCTTCTTCTTGCGCAGTGCATTCAGCACCGCCAGACCGCCCTCATCGAGCAGCTCTTCCGGTGTGCGCACACTCGGCCCGAGGATCGGGCCCACCATTTCGTGACCCCAGGTGCTGAGCCGCTCCGGGTTCAGCTCGAAGCCATCGTCGTGCCAGGGCTCCAACTCCGTGATGGTCTCGATCGCGAAGCCACCGGGGTTGAAATGGTAGAACGACACATGCGGGTCCTGCGTATGCTGGCCCAGCGTCATCTGCATGGGCAGGCCGCGCTGCTTCACCAGATCGCAGGTCTCGCCGACGTCACGCAGGCTCTTCACGAACAGCCCGATGTGCTGCACACCCATGCGACCCGGGCCAAAGCCATAGGCAATGTCGTGACTGGTGTGGTTGTTGAGCCTGGCCCGATAGAACCCGGTGGTCCCCTTGCCCGCTCCGGCACCGTAGTAGTGGAAGCCCATCACCTTCACCAGGAAGTGCTCCAGCGCGGGTGGAAATTCCGGGGTGATCACCACCAGGTGGCCAAAACCGCGCTCACCCGCAACAAATCCGCCGTGCGGCCGGCCCGGCTGAAAGGAGCGCGGCATCCACTTCTGGCCATGGAACAGTTCGTGCTGGTAGCCCACTGGATCCCGGAAGCGGATCAGGCCCTTGACCCCGCGTGTCTCGCACAATGCGGCGTCCCCCACGGTGAACTCGACGCCGTGTACCTTGAAGCGCTCCAGCGCCGCCTCGAACTCGATCTTGCCTTTGGCCTCCCAGCCGATGTAGAGCAGGCGATCGATCTGACCGGGATGGAAGGTCAGGCGATGGCGGCGGTCGTCGAGCCGAAAGACCAACGCGTCCGGCGTCGCAGCGGGTGGCATTCCCACCTGGAAGCCCATGACCTGCGGTCCGTAGTCACGCCACTCGTCGATCTTGGTGGTCTCGAAACCAAGATAGCCGATGCCGATGATGTCCATGTCTGTGTCTCCTTGTCTTGATCTGGCAGGAAGCCGGATTCATACGGCCAGCAGGCCGCCATCGACCACGATGTCGGTCCCGGTGATGAACGAGGCCTCATCCGAGGCCAGGAACAGCGCAGTCGCCACGACCTCGTCACACTCGCCGGGCCGGTCCATGAGCACGCCGTCGAGCAATGCACGGCGCATGGCCGGGTTCTGCAGGAAGGCCTCGGTGCCGGGCGTGGCAACAAATCCGGGGCTGATGCTCACGGCGCGGATGCGCTGCTTCGCACCCTCGACAGCCAACTGCCGGGTCATCGACACGACGGCGCCCTTGGCGGCTGCATGCGCCGAGATGCCAGCCACATGCGAGCCCCCCCAGGCGGCCACCGAGGCCACGTTCAGGATGACGCCTCCGCGCTGCGCCAGGTGGGGCCAGGCGAACTTGGTGCACAGGAAGACGAGGTCCAACTCGTTGCGAATCGTGTAGCGCCAGTCTTCCAGAGTCATCTCGGCGACCGAACCGAACCGGGCTGCCGACGCATTGTTGTAGAGCACATCGATGCGGCCGTGGCGGGCAACCGCGGCGTCCACCCAGGCACGCGCCTGATCCGGATCACCCAGGTCCACCGAGCCGCTGCCCGCCACCTCCAGACCCTGTTCCTGCGCAAGTGCCACGGTGACGGCCTGGGCATCAGCGTTCAGGTCACAGCCGAACACACGGGCACCCTCCCGCGCAAAGCGCAGCGCCGCGACGCGCCCCTGCCCGCCGCCTGTGCCCGAAATCAGGGCCACCTTGCCTTCCAGTCGTCTCGTCGTGCGGTCCATGGCTGAGACCGCCGAGTCAGGCCTGGACAGCGGAAATGACGATGGCCTCGGCAGGGCAAGCGGCGGCACCTTCGCGAGCCTCTTCCTCCAGACCGGCGGGTACCAGATCCGACTCGGGCACGAGGATCAGGCCGTCCTGATCGAGCTTGTAGACCTCGGGACACAATTGGGCGCACAGTCCGTAGCCGCAGCAGCGGCTGCGATCGATGGCGACCCGCAGCGTGGCGGGCGAGTCTTGGCCGGTGGCACTCATGGGAACTCCTTTCAAGCGGACAGAACGGTGCACCATGGCTTGGTGCCTCTGATATGAACATTCTTCTACAAAGTGTCAATGTTTGAACGAGGGTTGACCCGAATAGGGTCACACAGGAACCCGAGCGCCATCGTACGAGCCGCTTCGCCGTCCACATCCACCCACCGGGATTTCGATCAGCAGCACGAACAGAGTACGGGAATTCTCAGGGCGGAAGATCTGTATCCTGTATTTAGAATTGAACACAGGTGACTCAACAGCGGCACACGCTGAAGCCGCTGCCGGCTCGGCAGGCCGTGCGTCACACAGACACCAACCGATGCACTGGCAACCATGACACCCGACGAAGTTGACGCGCGGCCCACGAACGAAGCGCTCCTGGAGGAGGCCACCGACATCGACGGACAGGAGGACAGGGGCAGCCCTCGGGGCAAGGCCCCTTCGGCAGGTGTCATTGTCAAGCCGGTCGTCAACGCAGTGCGCATCCTGCGTTACCTCACCATGAAGGGAGCTCCCGAGCGGGCCGCAGACATCGCGCGACACCTGTCGATCAACCCCAGCACCTGCTTCAACATCCTGCGCACCCTGGTGGCAGAAGATGTGGTCGATTTCAACCCCCTGTCCAAGACCTACACCGCCGGTTTGGGGCTGGCTCGGCTCGTCGAGCAGTTGGTCACCCAGGGACAGCGCGTCGAGCTGGCCTCACCGTTGATGCACGACCTGGCGGCCACGCATGGCGTCACCGTCACGCTCTGGCGACGCATGGGCACGGACCGCATCGTCCTGGTGAAGTCCGAGTCGAGCCCGACCGAGATGCACATCGACATGCCGGCCGGGCAGCGCCTGCCCATCCTGATGGGCGCCAGCGGTCGCCTGTTCGTCAGTCAGATGGGCATTGACGACGCCGCCCTGCGTGAGGTCTTCGAGCAGATCCGTTGGGCTCGCCCCCTCTCCTTCGAAACCTACCTGCGTGAAGTCAACCGCGCACGCCGGCGCGGATGGGCCGTCGATGACAGCTACTTCGCCACCGGCGTCCTGGCCGTGGCGGCACCGGTGCGTGATGCCTCGGGCAGCATTGCCTTCACTGTGTCGGCGGTCATGATCCGCGGCCAGCGCAGCGAGGCCGAAATCGACCTGCTCGGCGAGGCCCTGCGCGACCTCGGCCACCGCCTGGAAACCGTGCTGTTCTGACTCGCCGCCGAGCTGGACATAGCCGCAACCTCGCCCCTGCCGGTAGCCGCAAGCGCCGACCTCCGGAGATCAGTGAATACCCTTGAGTCCGTGCAATTCCCTGGTTAAGTTGAACATAAACATTGAATGTGTTTATTTAATCAACTACGATCCTCGCCACCAACCCGCTCCGCCGGGTCCTTCTTCCGCGAGCCGCAGCCCTGGGAACCCCGATGAAACTCGAAGACCTCATCCTTGTCAGCGTCGACGATCACGCGATCGAGCCTCCCGACGCCTTCGCCCGCCACATGCCAGCCAAGTACAAGGGACGCGAGCCGAAGGTCGTTCAGAAGGGCGGCCGCGACGTCTGGGTTTTCGAGGACCGTGCCACCGGCTACATGGGCTTGAACTCCGTGGTGGGCCGCCCCAAGGAGGAGTACGGCATGGAGCCGCTGGGCTACGAGCACATGCGCCGTGGCACCTGGGACATCCGGGCGCGCGTGGACGACATGAACGCCAACGGTGTGCTTGGCTCGATCTGCTTTCCCACTTTTCCGGGCTTCGCCGGCCAACGCTTTCAAGGCTACGAAGACCGGGGTGTTTCGTTGGCGGCCATCCAGGCCTACAACGACTGGCACCTGCATGACTGGTGCAATGCAGCACCGGGGCGCTTCATTCCGCTGATGATGGTGCCCTGGTTCGACATGCCATCCGCCGCGGCCGAGGTCGCTCGCATGGCCAAGTTGGGTGTGCACGCGCTGACCCTGTCGGACAACCCCACGGTACACGGCTACCCGTCCATCCACAACGACCACTGGGATCCGTTGTGGAAGGCTTGCGCGGACAACGACGTGGTAATTTGCTGCCACATCGGCACCGGTGCCAAGGCGCCGCACGCTTCGGACGAATCGCCAATCGACGCGTGGATCACCTCGATGCCGATCTCGATCGCCAACTCGGCGGCTGACTGGATCTGGGCACCGATGTGGAAGAAGTACCCCAGGCTGCGCATGGCGCTGTCCGAAGGGGGCATCGGCTGGATCCCCTACCTGCTGGAGCGCGCCGACTTCACGCACAACCATCACAACGCCTGGACCATGTCCAACTTCGGGGGTCGCAAGCCCAGCGAGGTGTTCAACGAGCACATCATCACCTGCTTCATCGAGGACGAATACGGCCTCAAGAATCTCGACTCGATCAACGTCGACAAGGTGACCTGGGAGTGCGACTACCCGCACTCGGACTGCACCTGGCCGCTTTCGGCCGACGTGTTTCACCGCCAGGCCACGGCGCAGAGGCTGTCCGACGAGGTGATCAACAAGATCACCCACTTGAACGCCATGCGCGAGTTCTCCTACGACCCGTTCTCCATCCTCGGCCGCGAGAACTGCACCGTGGGTGCACTGCGTGCGAAGGCAGCCCATGTGAGCGTCGAGCCGGCCCTGGGCATGGGGGGTGCGGCGCCGGTGCGTGACCCGAACAAACCGGTGACATCGGGCGACATCAACAAGATGTTTGCCTCAGCCGACGCGCAGACCGCGCTCTGACCCCAGGCAACTCGCCGCAAGAGACCATGTCGATCGAGACGTTCCGCTACCAGCGCATCCCAAGCGACACCGAACCGCTGCGCGCCGAGGTTCGCCGTTTCCTGGCCGAGGCACTGAAGGACAGGCCCGCGCTGCGTCGCGCGGACTCGTGGATGGGGGCCGACCCGGCTTTCAGCCGCGAACTCGGCCGGCGTGGCTGGCTCGGCATGGCACTGCCCCGACGCTACGGTGGTTCCGAGGCCGGCCCGTGGGCACGCTATGTGGTCATCGAAGAGTTGCTCGCAGCGGGTGCACCCGTCTCTGCCCACTGGATCGCCGATCGCCAGAGCGGTCCCCTGATCCTGCGCTACGGCACCGAGCTTCAGCGTGAGCGCTACCTGCCGGGCATCTGCCGCGGCGAGTTGTACTTCTGCATCGGCATGAGTGAGCCCAACTCGGGTTCGGACCTGGCATCGATCCGCAGCCGCGCTGCACGCGATGGCGACGCCTGGGTGCTCAACGGCCAGAAGGTATGGACCACCAACGCGCACCACTCGCAATTCATGATCGCGCTGGTCCGTACCGGGGAAAAGACCGCTGCGCGCCACGAGGGCATGTCGCAGTTCATCATCGACCTGAAGGCACCCGGCGTCACGGTGCGGCCGATCCGCGATCTGGCCGGGGGCGAACACTTCAACGAGGTCTACTTCGACAACGTCCGGCTGTCCCACGACTGCCTGATCGGTACCGAAGGAGAGGGCTGGCAGCAGGTGACCGCCGAGCTGGCCTTCGAGCGCAGCGGGCCGGAGCGATTCCTGAGCAGCATCGCACTGCTCCATACCCTGATCGACGGCGTGGGGCGGCAGCCCGACGCGCTGCAGGCCCGGGAGATCGGAAAGTTGACGGCGCGCCTGGTGACGCTGCGGCAGATGTCGCTGGCCGTCACCGCCGAGCTGGCACGGGGCGGCAACCCGGCCTGGGCAGCCTCCTGCGTGAAAGATCTGGGGGCAGTGTTCGAACAAGACATCCCGGAGATCGCCCAGGCCGTGCTGGATACCCCGCCCGCCGTGGGCGGCGGCAGCGACCACGCCCAGGTGCTGGCTGCGCTGATGCAGATGGCCCCCTCGTTCTCCCTGCGCGGCGGCACGCGCGAAATCCTGCGCGGCATCATCGCGCGCGGCCTCGGCTTGCGGTGACCGACATGCGTGAACTCTTCGAATCCACCATCGAGCGGCTGCTGGCCGACACCGTGACCCCCGAACTGCTTCGCCACTGCGAGGCCGGTGAATGGCCGAGCACGCTGTGGACCGCATTGGACGAATCCGGTTTTGCGCTGGCCGCAGCCCCCGAGGACCAGGGTGGGGCTGGCGCCAGCTGGGACGATCTCTACGTGATCGTGCGCGCCGCCGGGCGTCACAGCCTGCCAGTGCCTCTACCAGAAACCCTGCTGGTCAATGCGCTCCTTGGCCGCTGCGGGATTGACGCGCGCAACGCACCCCTGAGCTTTGCTGCCAGGTCCGACCTGACACGAGACGGCGATCGCGTGAGCGGGGTGATGCACGACGTCCCCTGGGGCCGCCACGCCGAGAGCGTGGTCGCTGTGTCCGGCGGCGCCGAGCCGCAATTGCTGCTGCTTCCCCGGGCCGAGGCTCGCTGCACGCAGCGGTTGAACACCGCGGGCGAGCCACGCGACGACCTGCACTTCGATGCGGTCGAACCCCTGGCCCGGGCTGCACTGCCCGCGGGTCTCCCGGCCGACGTGCTGTGGTGGGGCGGTGCACTGCTGCGCTGTGCGCAGACAGCCGGATCGCTGGAGACCGTGCTCAGGCTGAGCACGCAGTACGCTACCGAGCGGGTGCAGTTCGGCAAACCGATCGCCGCCTTCCAGGCCATCCAGCACCAGCTGGCGGTCATGGCCGAGCACACCGCCTGCGCAGCCGTGGCAGCCGAAGCCGCGTTCGCCGAGTCCGGTGAGGCATTCGCCACCTGGCCGATCGCTGCGGCCAAGGTCTGCACGGCGGAGGCCGCCGGCGTTGCCGCGGGCATGGCCCACACGGTGCACGGCGCGATCGGGTTCACCCATGAACACGCGCTGCAGCTGTGCACGCGCCGCCTGTGGTCCTGGCGCAGCGAGTTCGGGAATCAATCGCGTTGGGCCCAGCGACTCGGCCGGGCCGTGTGTGCCGCTGGTGCCGCTTCGTTGTGGCCCGCGGTCACTGCAGGCACGCACCCCCAGCTGGGCGACATGAATGACATGGAAGGCATGGAGGCATGAGCGATTTCCTGATCGTCGAGCGCCACGGCGGCGTGCTGACGGCGCGCCTGAACAGCCCGGCCACCCGCAATGCGCTGACCGAGCCGACGCAGATGCAGGAGCTGGAAGCTCTGTGCCGCAGCATCCGCACCGACCATTCGGTCAAGGTGCTGGTGATCACAGGCGAGGGAAGTGCCTTCTGCGCCGGTGGCAACGTCAAGGACATGCAGTCGCGCGGCGGCATCTTTGCCGGCAGCCCCTACGAGGTGCGTGACAGCTACCGCAACACCATCCAGCGCATCCCGTTGGCGCTCTACGAACTCGACGTGCCGGTGATTGCTGCAGTCAACGGCCCGGCGATCGGCGCCGGGCTGGACCTTGCCTGCATGTGCGACATCCGCATCGCCGCCGAGAAAGCGCTGTTTGCCGAGAGCTTCGTCAAAGTCGGCATCGTGCCCGGCGACGGTGGCGCCTGGCTGCTGCCGCGTGTCATCGGCATGCCGCGCGCGAGCATCATGGCCTTCACCGGCGACACGATCGATGCAGCCCAGGCCCTGGCCTGGGGCTTGGTGGCCGAGGTGCTGCCTGGCGCCGAACTGCTGGCGCGTGCCCAGGCATTGGCACAGCGCATCGCCGCCAACCCTGCCCACGCCTTGCGGCTGACCAAACGGCTGCTGCGCGAGGGCCAGCACATGCGGCTGGACTCGCTGCTGGAGCTGTCCGCCGCGTTCCAGGCCCTGTCCCACCACACCGACGACCACCACGAAGCCGTCAACGCCTTCCTGGACAAGCGCGCGCCCCACTTCACGGGACGCTGAGGACCGATCCACATGCGCACCGTATTCCGCGAAGACCACGAACAGTTCCGCGACCAGGCCCGCCGCTTCATCGAACGGGAGATCGTGCCGCAGCTGCACAACTGGGAGCAGGCTGGCATCGTGCCCAGGGACATCTGGCGCCAGGCCGGCGAGATCGGCCTGCTGTGCTCGACCGTGCCGGAGGAATACGGCGGCTCGGGTGGGGACTTCGGTCACTCGGCAGTGATGATCGAAGAGCTGGCGCGCGTGAACGCCACGGCCATCGGTTTCACCACCCACTCCGAGATCGTCGCGCCCTACATCGTCGCCTACGGCAGCGAGGAACAGAAGCAGCGCTGGCTGCCTGGCATGGTCACAGGCGAGACCATCGGCGTGATCGCGATGACAGAACCCGGCATCGGCAGCGACCTGCGCTCGATGCGCACGCACGCACGCCGAGACGGCGATGACTACATCATCAATGGCCAGAAGACCTTCATCACCAACGGAGGCAATGCCGACCTGATGGTCACCGCCACCAAGCTGGACCCCGCTGCGAAGGAGCTGACGCTGATCTGCGTCGAGGCCGATCGCCCCGGCTTCAGCAAAGGCCGCCTGCTCGAAAAAATCGGCCTGAAGGGCCAGGACACTTCCGAGCTGTTCTTCGACAACGTGCGCGTGCCGGTGAGCAACCGGCTCGGCGAGGAGAACCGGGCCTTCGGCTATCTCTCGCACCAGCTCGCCTGGGAGCGCACCATCATCGGCCTGCGTGCGGCCGCCTGCATCGAGCAGCTGCTGGACGAGACCGTGCAGTACACGCGCGAGCGCAAAGTGTTCGGCAAGACCGTGTTCGACTTCCAGAACACCAAGTTCAAGCTGGCCGAATGCAAGGCGCAGGCGACCATGCTGCGTGTGTTCGTCGACGACTGCCTGGCCAAGGCGATGCGCGGTGAGCTCAGCGCCGAAGTCGGCGCCATGTGCAAGCTGCTGGGCTCCGAAATGCAAGGCAAGGTACTCGATGAACTGCTGCAACTGCACGGCGGCTATGGCTTCATGAGCGAGTACAAGATCAGCCGGGCCTGGGTGGATGCCCGTGTCGCGCGCATCTACGGCGGCACATCAGAGATCATGAAAGAAATCATAGCCCGCTCACTCTGACAGGACCACCCGGACACACCATGCCCACCATTCACTACATCTCGGCTGACGGCACCCGCACCGACTTGAGCGCCGACGTCGGCACCAGTGTCATGCAGGCCGCCCTCGTGCGCGGCCTGACCGGCATCAACGGTGACTGCGGCGGCGCCTGCCAGTGCGCCACCTGCCACGTCTTCATCGACGAGCCCTGGGCGTCGATGCTGCCCCCACGTGACGACATGGAGGACGCCATGCTCGACAGCTCAGCCGCGCCGCGCCGCGAAACGAGCCGCCTGTCCTGCTGCATCAACATGACGGCCGAACTGGACGGCATCGTCGTGCACCTGCCCGCCAGTCAGGTCTGACTCATCCCCAGACCACCGGCACCGTGTGCGGCCCGCGCAGCTGGGCCCCGGTGATCTGCGGGTGGGGCCGGTCGGGGTCCAGCCGCAGGTTCGGCAGCATGTCAAGAATGGCATTGACTGCCACCGTCAACTCGGTCTTGGCAATGAACTGACCAATGCACATGTGAGGACCAAAGCCGAAGCCGAAAGAGGGTTTGGGCTTGCGGTCAATGTCGTAGTCCTCGCTGCGCTCGAACGCTTCCTCGTCGCGGTTGGCCGAGGCGACGATGCACTGCACCATCGCCCCCTTCGGGATCTGCATGCCCCCGAGCTCCAGGTCCCTGGCCGCCTGGCGCACCTTGAAGGTGGCCACCGGTTCCAGGCGCACCGCCTCGTCGATCGCCCGGCCGACCAGGCTGCGGTCCTGGCGTACCCGTTCGAGAAGGTCGGGGCGCTCCAGCAGCAATACCATCAGCGAGCCGAAGGTGCGTGTGGTCGTCTCACCAGCGGCCGGCAGCAGCGAACGGATGAAGGTGGTGATCTCGTGGTCGTCGAGTCGGCGCCCCTCATATTCAGCACGAATCAACCGACTGATCAGGTCTTCACCCTCCCCGCCGGCCGCCCTCACCGCCACCACAGCCTCCTTGACCGCGTCGTAGAGCGCCTTGGCCGCCTCCATGGCGGCCACCCGGGCCTTGGCAGCCCGCTCGGCATCGACCTGCGGACCCGCCAGGATGGCCAGCGCCCAGGCTGCGTACTGCTTGACCCGCTCGGGCTCGTTGTCGGGGAACCCGATGAGCGAATAGATCAACCGGATCGGGAAGTGCAGTCCGAAGTCCATCAGGTCACCCCGCCCGGCCGGCAGCATGGGCCCCAGGTACTCGTGCCGCACGATCTCGTCCATCTTCGGCTTCCAGCGGTTCACCACATCGGGCATGAAGATGGGCTGCAACAGTGCGCGCGCCCGACGGTGTGCCTCGCCGTCCATGCCGGTGAGAATCAACCCATCGAAGAAGGCACCCAGCCCCTCAGCGATGAACCCGCTGGTGAAGTTGGCCGCATCGCGCAGTACTGCCATCGTCTCGCGGTACTTGAACACCGTGTACGTGGGCCGGTTCGGATCGAGCCCCGCAATGTTGGGCACGCCCAGTTTCGCCATGAAGTTCTCGGCGATGACCGGTGAGTTCCTGCGCATCTCACGGTAGATCGCGTTGAGGTCCACGTCGGCACCGCGGTAGTTGTCGGCCACGCCGGCAAAGGCGCCCTCCAGGGTCTGAACGGTGGGAGCAGTGGTCATGGTGCAGAACCGGCGGCATCCACACGATCGGCCTGGCTCGATGCGCGTGCATGTCCCGCTGAAAGTTGAACAGATCACCGCATTCTGATTGACAAACCGGCAACCGGCAAGCTTGCCGCCCCGCATCAGACGCCCGTCTTCGTGGCCGCCTGTGGTCACTCAATACAGAGTAAACACCAGTGTCATTCTGATATTTAACATGAACATAATTCAGATAAATGTTCACAATAAAGTCAGATCCTACCGCTGCCAGACCCGCTGCGGCCATTGCGCCGGTC
>Ga0073899_10000329_pt1 | contig 43386 bp, 41 predicted proteins | sample KloWWTmetaKNB5Ph_FD_88975 | JGI IMG/M metagenome (GOLD analysis project Ga0073899, IMG submission 88975) | Active sludge microbial communities from Klosterneuburg, Austria, studying microevolution and ecology of nitrifiers - Klosterneuburg... | ecosystem: Engineered > WWTP > Aerobic digester >... | reverse complement strand
GTCGGCTGCCTGGGTAGCGCAGCGTCGAAGTCGACGCTGCGCGGGCACTTGAAGGTGGCCAGGCGCTGCCGACAGTAAGCCAGGAGTTCGGCTTCCATGTCCGGACCGGCCTCACCGGGGTCCAGCAGCTGCACGACGGCCTTCACTTCCTCGCCGAGATCCTCGCTGGGCACGCCGATCACCGCGGCATCGGCCACGCTGGGATGGCCGACGAGAATGCTCTCGGCTTCCTGCGGATAGATGTTCACCCCGCCGGAAATGATCATGAAGGCCTTGCGGTCGACCAGATACAGGTAGCCCTCGTCGTCGAGTCGCCCAATGTCGCCCAGCGTCGACCAGCCCCTGGCATTGCGGCTGTGCGCCGTGCGCACCGGGTCGTTGTGATACTCGAATTCGGGCCCGTCGGAAAAATAGACCAGTCCCGTCTCGCCCGCCGGCAGCTCTTGCCCCGACTCGTCGCAGATGTGCAGCACACCTTGCGCCGCCCGGCCCACCGAGCCCTTGTGCTGCAGCCATTCGTGCGGCGTGATGCTGCAGAAGCCGTTGTTCTCGGTCCCGGCGTAATACTCATGAATGATCGGTCCCCACCAGTCGAGCATGCCTTGCTTGACTTCCACCGGGCAAGGCGCCGCGGCGTGCACCGCCACCTGCAACGAAGACAGGTCATACCGTGCGCGGACCTCCTGCGGCAGCTTGAGCATGCGCACGAACATCGTCGGCACCCACTGGCTGTGCGTGATGCGATGGCGCGCGATCCACTGCAGCGAGCGCTCGGCATCGAAGCTTGCCATGACGAATGCCGTGCCGCCCAGCTTGATCACCGTCATGCTGTGTCGCAGCGGCGCGGCGTGATACAGCGGCGCCGGCGAGAGGTAGCGGCAGTCGCGCCCATAACCGAAGAGTGGCGCCAGCAGGTCGACCAGCATCGTCCGCGCCCCCGCCGGGATGGGCGGCAGCGGCCACTTCACACCCTTGGGGCGCCCGGTGGTGCCCGACGAATACAGCATGTCCAGGCCTTGCGCAGGGTCGGCGATCGGCGAGTCGTGCGCGTCGTCGACCGCGGCTTCCCAACTTTTGAAACCGGGTACCGGCGTGCCCACCGTGAAGCACCGGAGGTCCTCGGGCAGCAGGGGCCTCAGCTGCCGAATCAACTCGCCGAGGTCCGCCGACACCACCAGGACCTGCGCGGCGCAATCGCGCACGATGTACGCGATCTCTTCGGCCGTCAGTCGCGTGCTGATGGTCGTGTAGTAGACGCCGGCGCGGTCGGCTCCGAAACAGGCCTCGAGGAAGCGGCGGTGGTTCTTCATGAGCAGGGCCACATGCCTTCCCCGCGTCACGCCGCAAGAACGCAGCACCCGGGCCACCTGGTTGGCCCGCGCCTCGAGTTGACCGAAGGTGACCGTTTCGCCGCTCTCGCACATCTGGAAAGCCAGGCGATCGGCATCGCCCGGTGCCTGGTCGATGGGGAAGAGCATGGACAGCCCTGCGGTCGCAGATGGGCGCGTCAGTGCGCCAGGCACACCTTGCCGAACTGCGCACCGCTTTGCAGATAGGCCATGGCGTCCTTCAGTTCCTCGAAGGCGAAGACGCGGTCGACCACGGGTTTGAGCCGGTGCTGGTCGATGGCGCGCAACATCGCCTCGAAACCGTCACGGTGCCCCACGGTCACGCCTTGCAGCCGCACCTGGCGGGTGATGATCAAGCCCAGCGACGTGGCCATCGCGCTGCCCGACAGGATGCCGATCATGGCCACCGTGCCGCCCGGCCGGATGCAGCGCAGCGACTGCGGCAGGGTCTTCTCGCCCCCCAGTTCCAGGACCAGGTCGTACCCGCGCCCGCCGGTGATATCGCGCGTGGCCTTGGCCCACTCGGGGGTCGTGCGGTAGTTGACGGCGGCGTCGGCCCCCAGGTGCCTGACGCGCTCGATGCGCTCGTCGGACGACGAGATCACCGTCACGTGCGCGCCGAGCATCTTCGCGAAAGCGACGGCGAAGAGCGCCACGCCGCCGCAGCCCTGCACCAGCACGCGGTCGCCGGGCCGGGTGTTCGAGCAGGTCACCAGCGCACTCCAGGCGGTCAGCGCGGCGCACGGCAGGGTGGCGGCCTCGACGTCGCTGAGATGGGCGGGCACCTTGGACACGCCCTCTTCCGACAGGCACATGTAATCGGCCATGGTGCCGTCGACGGGGCCGCCCAGCGATTGCGTCAGGCGCTCCAGGTCGGGCTCGCCGCTGACCCAGCGCTGGAAGTAGGTCGGGCACACGCGGTCGCCCACCGCCACCCGCCGCACGCCCGGGCCGACCTCGGTGACCACGCCCGCGCCGTCGGAGACCGGGATCAGCGGCAGGTTCCCGGTATGGCTGCCATAGCCGCGGTTGGGCACCACCAGGTCGCGGTAGTTCAGCGAGGAGGCCTTCATCTTCACCACCACCTGCCCGGGGCCGGCCTGGGGCTCGGCCCGCGTGGACAGCTTCAGGTGGTCCATGCCCCACTCGCCTTCGATCTGGAATACGCGCATCGTGTCCTCGCTTGAATCCTCTTCGGGTGAATTCTCTTGCTGCCGCAAACGGCCGATCTTCAGGGCCGGCGCAGGCCCCTGGCCACCCGTTCCAGCAACATCTCCGTCGAGCCGTCGACCAGGGTGGCGACCTGCGCCGCAGCCAGGTGGCGCAGGAAAGGGTGGTGCTCGCGCAGGCCTTCGGCGCCCATGGCGTGCATCAGCGCTGCGACGTGCCGGCCGGCCATTCGGGTGGCAAACACCTTGGCCCGGGCCGCCGCGGCCTGGGCATCGCTCCCGCTGTCGATGCGGCTGGCCGCGGCGTCGACCAGCAGCCGCGCCGCCTCGAGTTCGATGGCAGCGTCGGCCAGGCTCCAGCGCCAGCCCTGGTGCTCGTGCAAGGGCTTGCCGAAGCTGTGCCGCACCGCTCCGTAGGCGCTGGCCACGCGCAGGCACTCCTCCACCATGCCGCAGCACATGGCAGCGACATAGGTCCTGGCGCCGTTGATCGAGGCGAGCGCGGCCTTGAAGGCCTCGCCCGGCGGGTGCAGAAGTTCATCGGCCCGCGCACGATAGGCTTGCAGCTGGAAGCCGCCGGCATCGATACCCGGGGCGGCGGTGCTGTCCGACCGAGGATCACGGACAAAGCCACTGCGGCTGCCGTCGACGACGAACGCTGCGATGCCCCGGGCGCCGCTGCCGGGTGCCGTCTGCGCGTACACGACCACCACGTCGGCGTGCGTGGCATTGACGATCCAGGCCTTCCGGCCGTCGATCAACCACTCGTCGCCTGCCCGGCGCGCCAAGGTGGTGATGGCCGAGAAGTCGGATCCTGCGCCGGGCTCGGTCAGGGCCGTGCACCCGGTGCGCTCGCCCGACAACAGGGCCGGCAGGACGTGCCGCGTCAATTCAGGCGCCGCCGAACGGGCGAGGTGATTCGCGACGTTGTGGGTGTTGATCACCGACATCGCCAGCCCGAAGTCGGCGGCCGCCAGGATCTCGGCCACACGCCGCTTGCAGCCGAAGGACAGGCCCTGTCCGCCCTGCTCAACGGGCACTTCGAGTCCCAGCAGGCCCGCACGTGCAGCCTCGCGGAGCACCGAGCCGCTGTCGGCCAGCCCGCGGTCCCAGGACTGCGCATTCGGCTTCACATGCGCGGCGACGAAGCCATGGGCCGCATCGATGGCGTGCCGTTCGCCAGGCGTCGAGGCGCTCATGCCGGCTCTCGCTTCAGGCGTGCCGCCAGCGCGCGCAGGCCGCTGGCCACCAGCGGGACCAGCCCGCGCGGCATGAAGATCGTGGCCGTCACCAGGATGAAGCCGTAGATCACCAGCCGATAGTTCTCGGCGACACGCAGGTATTCGGGAAGAAACACCACGGCGAAAGCGCCGACCACCGGTCCCGACAGCGTTCCGCTGCCGCCCAGGATCACGGCCAGGATCGCATTCAGCGAATGGTCCACACCGAAGGCGTCCGGATTGAGGAAGCCGATGAAATGTGCGTACAGCGCGCCGGCCAGGCCGGCCAGGCCGGCACTGACCACGAAGGCCAGCAGCTTGTAGCGCCAGCTGTGCACGCCGGCGGCCTCGATCAGCGCCTCGTTCTGGCGGATCGCGACCAGCACCCGCCCGACGCGCGAATGCAGGATCAGCGCGCACAGCAAGGTGGCCAGCGCGGCTGCGGCCAGGGCCAGGTAGTAGTAGCCGACCCGGCTGTCGAGATCCCACACGAGGACGCCGATGGCGATGTCCGGCGGGCGCGGCACGTTCGAGATGCCGGCTTCGCCGCCGGTGAGCGAGCTCCAGGTCATGAGCACGATGAAGATGACCATGTTGTAGGCCAGCGTCACGATCGCGAAATAATGCCCCTTCACGCGCAGGCTGGGGTAGCCGGCCAGCACCGCCAGAACGGCCGTCACCCCGGGCGCGGCCGCCATGGTCAGCCAGACCGGCCAGCCCAGCTTCACGCTCAGCAGCGTGGAACTGTAGGCGCCGATGCCCATGAAGCCGGCCTGGGCGATCGACACGTAGCCGGTGAAGCCCTGGATCAGGTTCTGCCCCTGCGACAGCACGACCCAGATCAGCGCCAGGATGACGAGGTGCTGGAAGTAAGGCAGCGTCACGCCCAGCGGCAGCGCCAGCGCCGCCAGCACCAGGACCGCCAGGCCCATGGCACGCACGGTGGGCCGGCTCATCGCTTGCCCAGCAGGCCTTCGGGCCTGAACAGCAGCACGACGATCATCACCATGAAGGCGATGACGTCCTTGTACGCCGACGAAATGAACCCGGCCGCCAGCGACTCGCTCACACCGAGCACGAGACCGCCGACGATGGCGCCCGGGATCGAACCCAGTCCACCCAGGATCAACACCGCAAAGCCCTTCACCGCCAGGCCCTCGCCCACGCCGGGCGCGATGGCCAGCAAGGCACCCACCAAGGCGCCCGCCGCAGCGCCGAGCGCCGACGACACCGAGAAGACGATGGCCGAGACCCGGTTGACGTTGACGCCCATCAGCACCGCCGCCGGGCGGTTCTGCGCCACGGCGCGGATCGACTTGCCGGTCTTGGTGCGGCTGATCAGCAGCGCCACCACGCCGATCAGCGTGCAGGCCGTCAGGATCACCAGCAGGCGCAGTTCGGCCACCGCCACGCCGCCGACATTGAAGACGCCGCGGTAAGGCGTCTGGATCACCACCTGGTCGGCGCCGAAGGTGAGCAGGTTGATGCCTTCGACCATCATCGTCAGGCCCAGCGCGATGATGAAGGCATTGATATGCGGCGCGTCGCGCACCGGCCGGTAGGCCAGCCGCTCGATGAGCAGCCCGATCACCGCCCCAACGAGCATGGCCAGCGCCATGGCCGGGAAGAAGCCGATGGCCAGCCGCTCGCCGAACAGGTATGTGAGGTAGCCGCCCGACATGGCCACCGAACCGTGGGCGAAGTGCGCAATGCCCAGGATGCCGAAGACCACGGTCAGGCCCAGCGCGATGACGGTGTACACCGACCCGATCGCCAGGCCGTTCAGCATCTGCTGCAGGATCTCGATGATCATGAGCGCGCCCGTGGTCGATTCAGCGCGATGTTCCGGCCGCCCGCATTACTTGCGCAGGCCGCGCAGGAACTCCGAGTACAGCGCCGGGTCGGAAGGCAGGTCCGACACGTAGACCCACTTGCCCCGTTGCCACTGGAAGGCGCCGTTCGAGGTATAGGCCTGGCCGTTGACGTCGAACATGGTGCCGCCCACCGGCAGATATTTCATCACCGCTTCCTTGGGCACCGTCACCTTGCGCACCTCGGCCGTCACCTTCTTCGGGTCTTCGGCCGAGCCGGCGCGCTCGACCGCCTGCTTCAGCACGTAGACCTGGTCGTAGGCATAGGGGGAACTCGGCGACGGCGGCGTGCCGAAGCGCTTGGTGTAGTTGGCGACATAGGTCTTGGCGTTGTCGGCCAGTGCCTCGACGGTCAACTCGGTGGGGCGCAGGTCCCACACGCCTTCCATCTGCTCGCTGGTGGCCACGCGCAGGAACTGCTCTTCGCTGCCGCTGGTGAAGCCGTAGCGCGGGATCTTCATGCCCAGCTCGGTGGCCTGGCGATAGACGAAGGCCGAGGGCTCGACGTAGCCCAGCACCAGCAGCGCATCGGGGTTGAGCGCACGCACCTTGGTGAGTTGCGGCGTCATGTCGCGGTCCTTCAGGCCGAAGGTCTCCTTGGCCACGATCTTGCCGCCTGCCTTGGCGAACTCGCGCTCGAAGGCTTCGAGGTACTGGGTGTAGAAGCCGACGTCCAGCGAGCCGATCACCGCGACGTTCTTGGCGCCGCGCTTGCCAACAAACGTACCTGCGGCGGCGCCGGTGAAGTCGGCCGGCGGCCGCGTGCGGAACAGGTTCGGAATCCCCTTGGCGGTGATGGCGCGCTCGGCCGCGTTGCCCACCAGCATGAGCGCGTTCTCGCGTTCGATGAAGGACGCCACCGCACTGGTCGGGCCCGAGCAGCAGAAGCCCAGCAGGTATTTGACGCCGTCGCGGTCGATCAGCTTGCGAACGCTGTTGGTCGCCTCGGTCGGGTTGGCCTTGTCGTCATTGGCGATGACGCGCAGCTTGTAGACGTCCCCTCCCGCCTTGATGCCGCCGGCGGCATTGATCTCGTCGGCCGCCATCTGCACCGAATTGGCCTGCGGCAGGCCGTACACGGCGCCCGGGCCGGTGAGCGAGTCGTTGACCCCGATCAGCAGTTCCTTGTCGGCCGCTGCGGCGCCCAGGCAGGCCAGTGCGGCGCCGGCCGCGGCGATGGATCTTGCGAGCTTGTTCATGTCTTCGTCTCCATGTTGTAAGGGTTCAAAACCACGCTGGCTACAGGCGTCGTTCGTGCGGTCAATAGCCCAGATAGGCCTTGCTGACCTCGGGGTGTGCCTGCAACTCCGCTCCCGTGCCCTGGAGCACGATCTCTCCCGCTTCGTAGACATAGGCGCGGTCGGCCAGCCGCAAGGCCATCGAAGCGTTCTGTTCCACCAGCAGCACGGTCACGCCCATGGCCTTAATGCGGGCCAGGGTCTGCTCGACTTCGGCGACGATCTTCGGCGCCAGGCCCAGCGAGGGCTCGTCGAAGATGCACAGCTTGGGCTTGGACATCAGCGCGCGCGCGATGGCCAGCATCTCCTGCTCGCCGCCCGACAGCGTGCCTGCGCTCTGGCGCGAGCGCGAGCGCAGCACCGGGAAGAGGTCCATCATGGCCTCGATGTCGGCGGCCTGGCCACGGTCGCGCCGGACATGCGCGCCCATTTCCAGGTTTTCGCGCACCGACATGTCGGGGAACACCTGGCGGCCTTCGGGGCACATCGTGAGCCCCAGGCGCACGATGGCATGGCCCGGCAGGCCGTCGATGCGCCGGTCTTCGAACTCGATGCGGCCGCCGCGCACGCCGACGAGGCCGCAGATGCACTTCAGCGTGGTGCTCTTGCCGGCCCCGTTGGCGCCCACCAGGGCCACGCATTCGCCCGCACCGACGTCGAAATTCACGCCATGCAGCACATCGGCCTTGCCGTAACCCGCGTGCAGGTCGCGCACCTTCAGCATGTCAGTGCCGCCCGGCCGTTCCGAAGGCACTGACCGCCCCCTCGGGGGGCAGCGAACGCAGTGAGCGTGGGGGTTTCACGTCAGTGCGCTCCACCGAGGTAGGCGTCGATCACGACGGGGTTGCGCTGGATGTCGGCCGGGGTGCCCTCGGCGATCTTCTGGCCGAAATTGAGCACCACGATGCGCGAGCAGACCTCCATGATCAGCCCCATGTGGTGCTCGATCACCAGCACCGCGGTGCCACGCTCGCGGATGCGCTGGATCAATGCCGCCAGGTCCTTGCGCTCCTTGGCCACCATGCCGGCTGCCGGCTCGTCGAGCAGCAACAAGCGGGGTTCGGTGGCCAACGCCGTGGCGATCATCAACAGCCGCTGTTGCGCCGACGAAATGGCCGAGGCCGCTTCGCCGGCCACGGCCGCGAGTCCGACGAACGCCAGGATCTCCTCGACCTTGGCATGCTGGGCGTGCTCCTCGCGGCGCGCCGAAGCCAGGCGAAAGACCGAGCCCGAGGCACTGGACCGGTAGCGCACGTGGCAGGCGGTCAGCACCTGCTCGCGCACGCTGAATTCGGGGAAGACGCTGGTGGTCTGGAAGGTGCGCGCCAGGCCGAGCGGGACACGTTCACTCACCGTGAGCCGGGAGACGCTGGTGCCGGCAAAGCGGATGTCGCCGTTCGATGGCGGGAGCGTGCCCGAGATGAGGTTGACCGAGGTGGACTTGCCCGAGCCGTTGGGACCGATGAGCCCGACGATCTCGCCCGAGCCCATGGAGAACGACAGATCCTTCACGGCCTGCACCCCGCCGAAATGCTTGCCCAGTCCGCTCAGCGCGAGCAAGGGTTCAGCCATGGAGCCCTCGTTCAGCGGGGCGGTCTGTGGTGATCTGCACGGTGCCCTCTTCTCCAGACCGTTGGCAGCGACGCCCGTCGCCACTTCTTGAACAATAATAGACCGGTCGTCTAGAAAAACGGCAAGGAAAACCCGAACAACCGAACCTCAGATCCGTCAGCGCCGGGAAACGCGAGGCGCCGCGGGCGACAGCATGGCGAAGAACATGCTCGCAAACTGGTCCAGGGGTTCAGCGTTGCGCGTCAGCTTGGCACGCAGCACCGCGCCTTCCCAGCCGATCCAGAAGAAGCGCGAAATGGCGCCGGCGTCGCTTCCCGGTGCGAGCTCGCCCGCTTCCACGGCCTGCTCCAGGCACCCTTCCACGCGCCGCTCCCATGAAAGAAGAACGGCCTCCAGCTGCTCGCGAAACGCGTCATCCAGGCTGGCCAGTTCCTGCCCCAGGTTGCCGATCAGGCAGCCCCGCCGAAAGCCGTACTTCAACATGCCCCGCTTGGCGTCCTCGACGAACGCGCGTAAGCGCGACAGCGGCGACGTTGCCTCGTCGTCGAAGATCCGGGACATCTTGCGCGCGTAGTAGTCGACGTAGTTCTGGATCACCGCTTCGCCGAACTCGTGCTTGTTGGCGAAGAAGTGATAGAAGGAACCCTTGGGCACGCCCACGCGCTTGAGCACTTCGTCGATGCCGGTGACCTGGAAGCCACGTTCGGTCAGGAGTTCGGTCCCGCACCAGACCAGCGCCCGTTTGGTCTCGCCGCGGCCCAGGGCGCGCTCGCTGCGGCTGCGCACGCGGATACCCGACTCTTCAGCAGCGGCCGATTTCTCGGGTGCACGGACATGCGACTTTGCGCCAGCGGATCGACCGAGTCCTCGTCTCATGGATTCGAGACTAGACCGGTCGCTTCCGGAAGTCAATGGCGCGGGTCGACTTGAAGAACGCAAGCCCGGCTCGAGTGCATCCACCTGGACCAGCGCTTCAGCGGCCACGCGCCGTCAGTCATCGACCACGTCTCCAACCTGCAGCCGCCTGGTCCCACCGGGCGAGCGACCGATCACCCGTCTGCGAACCCGATCGCGCCTGCGCTTTGCGCGCGCGCAAGACACCCTCATGCTGCAGGTGTAGGCTTCGAACTTGCCTGCAGGATGCGCGTCTTCGCTGGCGGGGTCTGACCGAACGGTCGTGCCGCTGCCGCCGTCTTCGCTGCAGTCACCGCCGTTGGAGTTCGATCATCACCATGCAGGGCCGCGCACAGGCGGCAGGGCGGCGCGCCCGATAACGGAGGGCACCATGTCAACCAGGCTCGACTACTCCCGACTCACGCTGATGGACGCCCTCGATCTGGCGACGCTGATCGAGGTCGAGGCGGCCAGGCGGTATGCGCAATTCGCCGAACAGCTCGGCAGCCGCAGCGACGACGATGCCGCCTCGGTCTTCCAGTCGATGGCGGTCAACGAGAACAAGCACGGCAAGCAGATTGCCGAACGCCGGCTGGCGCTGTTCGGCGACCGGCGTCCGAACGTCAGGCTCGACGACATCTTCGATGTCGAGGCGCCGGACGTCGGCGCGCCCGCGCAGAACATGTCGCCGCTCAGGGCGTACTGGGTGGCGTTGGCCGCCGAGAAGAAGGCCTTTGCGTTCTACGACCAGGCCCTGCGCCATGTGACGCAGCCGGAAGTCAAGGCGCTGTTCGAGGAGCTGCGGGAAGAAGAAGCCGAGCACGTGGAGATGGTCGAGGCGATGATCGCCAAGCTGCCGCCATCGGCCCGGCTCGACCTGGAAGACGAAGACGAGGACGCGGTGCCGAACTCGGAGGGGCGTTTCCACCCGCGCTCGTAGCCGGTCGCGCTGCCGCGTCCGCGCCAGCCTGGTGCAGCCGCTACGGTTTGGGCACTTCGTGCAGCGGCGCGAACTCGGCCGTGCGCTTGCCCTGCCAGGCCGCGATGGCGGTGGCCATCTCGCCGATGTCGAAGATGGCGCTTTGCAGCAGCGTCATCTGCTGCAAGGACTCGGCCGTGCCGTGGTCGGCGGCGTACTGCAAGGCCAGCTTGCTGCCGGCCACCGCCAGCGGCGACTTCTCCGCGATACGCCCGGCCAGCGCCAGGGCGTGCGCCAGCAGCGCGCCGGCGTCGGGCAGCACGGCGTTGACCAGGCCCGCGGCCAGCGCACGTTCGGCGCCGATGCGGTCGCCGGTGTAGGCCATCTCGTGCGCCAGCCCGGCAGGCACGATCTTGGGCAGCCGCTGCAGCACGCCCAGGTCGGCGGCCATGCCGATGTGGATTTCCTGCACCGTGAAGAAGGCGTCGGCGCTGCAGACGCGGATGTCGCAGGCCGCTGCCAGGTCCAGCGCGCCGCCGATGCAGCCGCCCTGCACGGCGGCGATCACCGGGAAGCGCACTTCGGCCAGCACGTCGAAGCAGCGCATGAGTTGGCGCAGCGAATCCTGAAAGGCCAACCTGGCGCGTGCGCTGCCCGTGTCGAGCATGGCCAGGTTGGAAGCGAAGACCTCCAGCGCCATGCCGGCGCTGAAGTGCTTGCCGGTGGACGAGATCACCAGCGCCCGCGTGCGGCCGGCGGCGTTGAGGTCGGCCACGGCATCGCGCAGCGCCGGAAAGAAGGCCGGGTCCAGGGTATTGAGCCGCTCGGGGCGGCACAACTGCAGGTGACTGACGCCGGCAGCGGAAGTCTCGATCGTGAAGGGGGCTTGTTCCATGCCCGCCAGCATAGCCGTGGTTCAATCCCGCGATGGAATTCCTGACCACGGGCGACGGCTTGCGCCTGCACCTGCAGCGCTGGCCCGCCCCTGGCGCGGCGCATGGCACGGTGCAGATCGTGCATGGCCTGGGCGAACATATCGGCCGCTACGAGGCGCTGGCGGCGGTGCTGAACGCGGCGGGCTGGCACGTGGCCGGGCACGACCACCGCGGCCATGGCCGCAGCGAAGGCGCACGCGGCAGCATCAAAGGGCGGCAAAGCCTGCTCGCCGACCTGGCCGCGGTGAGCGACCATGTGCGCCAGGGCGGGCGCTTGGTGATGCTGGGGCATAGCCTGGGCGGCCTGATCGCGGCGCGCTTCGTGGCCGAGGGCCTGCGCAACCCGGCTGCACGCTGGTTTCGCGACGTCGACGGCCTGGTGTTGTCGTCGCCCGCGCTGGACCCCGGCCTGGTCGCCGCGCAGAAGCTCTTGTTGGCGCTGGCCGCGCGGCTGGCGCCCGATCTGCGCTTGTCCAACGGCCTCGAGCCCGCGTGGATCAGCCGCGACCCCGAGGTGGTGCGCCGCTACGAGCAGGACCCGCTGGTGCACGACCGCGTGACGGCGCGGCTGGTGCGCTTCATCGTCGAGTCCGGCCAGACGGTGCGTTCTTGCGCGACGCGCTGGCGCGTGCCCACGCTGCTGCTGTGGGCCGGCGCCGACCGCTGCGTGGCCCCGGCCGGCAGCGCCGCCTTCGCCGCCGCCGCGCCGCCCGGCGTGGTCACGGCGCAGGCCTTCCCGAAGCTTTACCATGAGATCTTCAACGAGCCCGAGCGCGAACAGGTGCTCGGCCACCTGAGCCGCTGGCTGGCGCGTTTCGAGTCGCCGCCCGATAACCCGGAGTCCCTGCCATGAACGCCCCCGTGCGCCCCGCCGAAGCCGCGGCACTGTCTGCCCATGTCGACGAGGCCTGGGACCGGCGCATCGTGCCCGCGCTCAACGACTACATCGCCGTTCCCGCCAAGAGCCCGATGTTCGACGCCGACTGGGCCGAGCACGGCCTCATCGACCGCGTCGTGCGCGACGCCGCGGCCTGGGTCGAGGGGCGCAAGGTGGCGGGCCTGAAGCTGGAAGTGGTGCGCATGGACGGCCGTACGCCACTGATCTTCTTCGAGATTCCGGCCACGGCGGCCGCGTCCAGCGACACCGTGCTGCTCTACGGCCACCTGGACAAGCAGCCCGAATTCAACGGCTGGCGCAAGGACCTGGGGCCGTGGACGCCCAAATACGAGAACGGCCTGCTCTACGGCCGCGGCGGCGCCGATGACGGTTATGCGGTCTACGCCGCCATCACCGCCATCGAGGCGCTCGACGCGCAGGGCATCCCACGGCCGCGCTGCGTGGGGGTCATCGAGGCCAGCGAGGAAAGCGGCAGCCCCGACCTGCCGGCGTATCTCGATGCGTTAAGGCCTCGGCTGGGCCACGTCGGCCTGGTGGTGTGCCTGGACAGCGGCGCCGGCAACTACGACCAGCTCTGGCTCACCAGCAGCCTGCGCGGCATGGTCAGCGGCGTACTCAAGGTGGAGATCCTCACCGAAGGCGTGCATTCGGGCGACGCCAGCGGGCTGGTGCCGTCGAGCTTCCGCATCCTGCGCCAGGTGCTGGACCGGCTGGAAGACAGCCGCACCGGCCACCTGCTGCCCGAGAGCTTTCACTGCGAGATTCCGGCGGCGCGCGCCGCGCAGGCGCGGGCCACGGCGGCGATCCTGGGCGACGAGGTCTGGAAGCGCTTCCCCTGGGTCTGCGGCGCCGATGGTGGACTGGCCCTGCCCACCACCACCGACCCGGTGGAGGCGCTGCTCAACCGCACCTGGCGGCCCACGCTCAGTGTCACCGGTGTCGAGGGCTTCCCCGACATGGCCAGCGCCGGCAACGTGCTGCGGCCGTATACGGCGTTCAAGCTCAGCCTGCGCCTGCCACCGCTGGTGGACGGCCATGAGGCGAGCCTGAAGCTGAAGACGCTGCTGGAGGACAACGCGCCCTACAACGCCAAGGTCACGTTCCACCCCGACGGCCGCGCGGGTGCCTTGGGTGCCACGGGCTGGAATGCACCCGAGCTGACGCCGTGGCTGGAACGAGCGCTCAACGAGGCGTCGAATACGCTCTTCGGCGCACCGCTGGGCTATATCGGCCAGGGCGGCACGATCCCGCTCATGAGCATGCTGGCCCAGGGCTTCCCGCAGGCGCAGATGATGGTCTGCGGCGTGCTGGGGCCCAAGAGCAACGCCCACGGGCCGAACGAATTCCTGCACGTGCCCTATGGCAAGAAGCTCACCGCCGCCGTGGCGCAGGTGATCGCCGCCTGCCCGGCCTGAGCGACACCCTCAGTCGGCGGCACCCACCCCGGCTGCTGCCCGCCGCGCCTTCCAGGCGCCGAACAGCACCAGCACCCCCGGCACGCCTATCATCAGCCAGATGATCGTGCTCAGATTCGCCTTGACCCAGGGCACGTTGCCGAACAGGTAGCCGGCCAGTGTCAGGCTGCACACCCACAGCGTGCCGCCGCTGACGTCGTAGAAGGTGAACTTGCTGCGCGTCATCTGCGCCACGCCGGCCACGAAGGGCGCGAAGGTGCGCAGGAACGGCATGAAGCGCGCCAGCACGATGGTCACGCCGCCGTAACGTTCGTAGAAGGCGTGCATGCGGTCGAAGGCGTCGCGGTTGAACCACCGCGACTTCGGCCAGGCGAAGACGCGCGGCCCGATGTGGCGGCCGATGGCGTAATTGGTCTGGTTGCCCAGGATGGCCGCCGCGGTCAGCAGCGCCATCGCCAGCGGCAGGCTCATCAGCCCCAGCCCGCACAACGCGCCCACCACGAAGAGCAGCGAATCGCCGGGCAGGAAGGGCATCACCACCAGCCCGGTCTCGACGAAGATGATGAGGAACAGCAGCGCATAGACCCAGCCGCCATAGGCCGTCACGAAGTCCGACAGATGTCGGTCGACGTGCAGGACGAAGTCGACGAGGAAGGCGGCGTATTCCATGGCGGGAGGGCGCGGCGTTCAGCTTCGCACCGGTGGCGGTTCGGCGTCGGTATCGGGCTCGGTGCGTTCCTCGGCCCGCATCTCGTCCAGCGGGCCTGCCTCCTGCGGCAAGTCCTCGGCCGGCGCGTCTTCCAGCGCCGCATCGGGCACGTCCTCGGTGAGAAAGCCGCCGCTCTGGTGCGCCCAAAGCTTGGCGTAGTGGCCGCCCAGGGTGATCAATTCGGCGTGCGAACCCTGCTCGACGATGCGTCCCTGCTCCAGCACGATGAGCCGGTCCATGCGCGCGATCGTGCTGAGGCGATGCGCGATGGCGATCACCGTCTTGCCTTCCATCAGGCCGAGCAGCTGGTCCTGGATGGCGACTTCGACCTCGCTGTCCAGCGCCGAGGTGGCTTCGTCCAGCACCAGGATCGGCGCGTCCTTCAGGATCACGCGTGCGATGGCGATGCGCTGGCGCTGGCCGCCGGAAAGCTTCACGCCGCGTTCGCCCACGTGGGCTTCGTAGCCGGTGCGGCCCTTCCAGTCCTGCAGGCCCAGGATGAATTCGTGCGCCTGCGCCTTCTTCGCCGCGGCCACGATCTGCGCCATCGTCGCCCCCGGCCGGCCGTAACCGATATTGGCGGCGATGGAGCGGTGCAGCAGCGAGGTGTCCTGGGTGACCATGCCGATGGCCGCGCGCAGGCTCTCCTGCGTCACTTCGCGCACATCGACGCCGTCGATGCGCAGGCTGCCCTGCTCCAGGTCGTGGAAGCGCAGCAGCAGGTTGACCAGCGTGCTCTTGCCCGCACCCGAGCGGCCGACCACGCCCACGCGTTCGCCGGGCCGGATGACGAGATTCAGGTCGTCGAGCACCTTCTTGCCGTCGTCTCGGCCGTAGGTGAAGGTCAGCTGCTCGATGCGGATCTCGCCACGCGGCACTTCCAGTTCGCGCGCCTGCGGCCGGTCTTCCATGGCGTGCGGCACGGCAATGGTTTCCATGCCTTCCTGCACGACGCCGATATTCTCGAAGATGCCGGTCACCTCCCAGCTCACCCAGCCGGCCACGTTGGCGATCGTCCAGGCCAGCGGCAGCGCGGTGGCCACCGTGCCGGCGTCGACGACGCCCTGGCTCCACAAGGTGATGCCGATGGCCGCCGTGCTCACCAGCAGCAGCGCATTCAGCGCCGACAGCGTGGTCATGAAGGTGGTGATGAGCCGCATGTGGCGCGCGATGGCGCCGGTGTGATCGTCGATGACCTCGCGCACGTAGGCGTCTTCGTCGCGCGCGCGGGCGAAGAGCTTCACCGTGAGGATGTTGGTGTAGCTGTCCACCACGCGGCCCATGACCATGCTGCGCAATTCGCTGCTGGCCTTGGCCAGGTCGCGCATCTTCGGCACGAAGCGGCGCAGGAAGACCACGTAGCCGACGAACCACAGCGCGGTGGGGATCGCCAGCCGCCAGTCCGACAAGCTCATCAGCACCAGCGCCGAGATGCCGTAGACCACGATATACCAGACGGCGCGGATGCTGGAGACCACGCATTCGCGCACCGCATTGCTCGTCTGCATCACGCGGTTGGCGATACGGCCGGCGAAGTCGTTCTGGAAGAAAGGCCAGCTCTGCCGCACCACGTGCCAGTGGCTCTGCCAGCGGATGAGGCTGGTGACGCCGGGGACCACGGCGTTGTTGCGCACCAGGCTGTCCAGCAGCAGCGCCCCGGGGCGACCGACCAGCACCAGCAGCGCCATGCCCAGCAGCATCGGCGTCTGCTCGGCCAGCGCCGCGACGCGGTCGGGGCTTTCCATCAGCCGCACCAGGCGGCCGATGAAGAGCGGGATCAGCGTATCGATCAGCGCCACCAGCAAGCCGGTGGCGAACATCATGCCGAACAGGCCGCGCGCCTGGCGCACGTAATGCCAGTAGAACGCCAGCAGGCCCTGCGGCGGCGCGGTGCCGGGCAGGGCCGTGGGGCGGATGCGGCTTTCGAAGAAGGCGAACATCAAAAGCGAAGCCTCCCGGTGCCTGCCGCGGGCGCCGGGCGGTGAATTGATTGGAGCCGCGCATTGTCGCCGCAAGCGCGTTGGCGCGCTGCCGCCTGTGCCTGCGCGGCGCGCTACGGCGCGTCAGAAGGTATAGCCGGCCCGCACCGCCGCACCCGACAGCGGCTCCAGCAGCCGCACCAGCGGCTTCAGCGGGGTGTAGCGCAGCGCCACGCGCTGGGCATAGGCGAAGAAGCGCGGCAGATCCTGGGCGTAGCGCGGCTTGCCGTCGCGGTGTTTTAGTCGGCAGAAGATGCCCAGCACCTTGAGGTGGCGCTGCAGTCCCATCCATTCCAGCGCACGCCAGAATTCGCCGAAGTCGGCATCCACCGGGAGGCCGGCCCGCCGTGCCTGCTGCCACCAGCGCACGGCCCAGTCGAGTTCCTGTTCCTCTTCCCAGGACAGGAAGGCGTCGCGCAGCAGCGAGGCCAGGTCGTAGGTCACCGGCCCGGCCACCGCGTCCTGGAAGTCCAGGATGCCGGGCGACGCCGCACCCGCCGAGGCCGGCATCAGGTTGCGCGGCATCCAGTCGGCGTGCACGGCCACCACCGGCTGCGCCAGCGCGCTGGCGGTGAGCAACTGGCACAGGCGCCGCCAAGTGCCCTGCTCTTCGGCCGACCAGGTGATGCCGAATTCGCGCTCCACGCACCACTGAGGAAATAGCGCGAGTTCGCGCACCAGCAGTGCTTCGTCGTAGCGCGGCAGCGCGGCGGCCGGCACGCCCTGCTGCCAGTGCACCAGCGCCGACAGCGCCTCGCGCATCAGGCGGTCGGCCTGGGCCGGCGCGGCGTCGCGCAGCGCGTCGAGGTACAGCGCGTCGCCCAGGTCGGTGAGCAGCAGGAAGCCGCGTTCGGCATCGGCTTCCAGCACTCGCGGCACGTGCAGACCGGCCGCCGCTGCCAGGTCGGCCACGTGCATGAAGGGCCGCACGTCTTCCAGCGGCGGCGGCGCGTCCATCACGATCAGGCTGCCACCGGCGGCCGTGGCCGCGCCGACGCGCAGGTAGCGGCGAAAACTCGCGTCGGCCGAGGCGGGCACCAGGCTGGACAGGTTCAGCCCATGTCGCGGTGCGACGCCGGCGATCCAGCCTTCGAAGGCCGCCTGGCGTTCAGCGTGGGCCCAGACGATCTTCTCGACGGCAGCGGTCATGGATAATTCATTCTACAAACCCGGCCGTGGCCCCCTCCCCGAGGCGTCGTCTCCCGCATGAGAATCACAGCGCTGGCCCTGGCCGCGAGCCTGCTGGCCAGCGGTGGCACGGCGAGCGGCTCCGCAGCGGCACCCGAAACCGGGCCGCGCGTCGTGGACATGGCAGCCCTCGAGCCCAGCCCCATGCTGCGGCCCCTGCCGCGGGGAGAAGCGGCGCGGCAGCTGCCGATGGTGCTGCAGGCCGACCGCATCCGCAGCCAGCCGGACCTGGGAACCGTGGCCGAAGGCCATGTCGAGTTTCGCCGCGGCGGACTGGTGCTCAGCGCCGACCGCGTGGCCTACGACATGGCGCAGGACCTGGCCAGCGCGCGCGGCCACGTGCGCGTGGAGCAGGACGGCGCCGTCTATACCGGGCCCGAACTCGAACTGCGCGTGCAACGCCGGGAAGGCTTCTTCCTGGAGCCGATGTTCGAATTCAGCGCGCTCGGTGCGGGTGGCCGCGCCGATCGCGTCGACTTCATGGGCCCCGGGCGATCCAGTGCCACCAACGCCTCGTACACCAGTTGCCCGCGCGACGGCCCCGAAGAGCCGGCCTGGGTGCTGCAGGCGCGCCGCATCGAGCTGGACGTGGACGCCAACGAGGGCGTCGCGGAAGGGGCCGTGCTGCGTTTCCTGGGTGCGCCCATCCTGGGCATGCCGGCGCTGAGCTTTCCGCTCACCGATGCGCGCAAGTCGGGATGGCTGCCGCCCTCGGTGAACGTGGACAACCGCAGCGGCGTCGAAGTGGCCGTGCCGTACTACTGGAATATCGCGCCGAACCGCGACGCCACGATCACGCCACGTGTCATGACCCGCCGCGGCCTGGGCCTGGACACCGAGTTCCGCTACCTGGAGCCGCGCTTCGAGGGCGGCATGCTGCTGCAATGGCTGCCCAACGACCAGGTGGCGGAACGCTCGCGCGAGGCCCTGCAGTGGCGGCACGAAGGGCTGCTGGGCGCCGGCGTGCGCTACGGCCTGGACCTGGCGCGGGTCTCCGACGACGACTGGTGGAAGGACTTTCCCGACGCCGGCCGTGGCGTCACCGCACGCCTGCTGCCGCTGCGACTGCAGGCCCAGCGGCCTTTCGGGTTGCCGGGCGGCACCGGCGAGGTCTACGCGCGGGCGATGCGCTGGCAGGTGCTGCAGGCGGAGGATTCGTTCATCGATTCGCCCTACGAGCGCAGCCCGCAGGTCGGCGCGCGACTGGACGCAAAGGCCGGCGACTGGCACTATGCGCTGCAGGCCGAATTCAACCGCTTCACGCTGCCGCACGACCAGGAACAGAGCAGCGGGCGTACCGTGGGCGAGCGCCTGCACATGGTGGGGTCGCTGCGTCGACCGGTGCGCGAACCGGGCTGGTGGCTGGTGCCCGGGGTTTCGTTCAACGCGGCGAGCTATTTCAACAACGCCAGCCACACGCCCGGCGCCGCCCCGGCCGCGGAAGGCCGGCGGCTGATTCCGACCTTCAGCGTGGACGGCGGGCTGGAGTTCGAGCGCAACACGGCATTCTTCGGCCGCAGCGTGCACCAGACGCTGGAGCCGCGCTTGCTCTACGTGAAGACGCCGTACCGCCAGCAGGATCAGCTGCCCAACTACGACTCGGCCGCCAACGACTTCAATTTCGTTTCCATCTATTCCGAGAACGCCTTCTCGGGCGTCGACCGCGTGTCGGACTCGCACCAGATCACCGCTGGCATGACGACGCGTGTGGTGGACGACGCCAGCGGCGCCGAGGCGCTGCGCCTGGTGCTGGTGCAGCGCTACCTGCTCAGCCCGCAGCTCGTGGCACCACAGGCCGACGGCAGCCCCGACGGCGAACCCCTGACGCAGAAATTCTCCGACGCGCTGCTGGTCGGCTCCACCAGCATGATCCCGGGCTGGGTGCTGGAGGCGGCGGTGCAATACAGCCCCGAGGTCCAGCGCTCGGTGCGGTCGGTGGCCAGCGCGCGCTGGTCGCCGGGCCCGTTTCGCACCGTGGGCGCGACCTACCGGCTGACGCGCGGCCTGAGCGAGCAGCTCGAAGTGGGCTGGCAGTGGCCGGTGTACCGCAGCAGCGCCCCGACCGGCAGCAGCGGCTGCAACGGCGCGCTGTATACGGTGGGCCACGTGAACTACAGCCTGAAGGACCGCCGCGCCACTGATTCGGTGCTGGGCCTGGAATACGACGCCGGCTGCTGGATCGGCCGCGTGGTCGCCAAGCAGCAGTCCATCAGCTCCAGCGAGACGTCGACGCAGTTGATGCTGCAACTGGAGCTGGTCGGCCTGTCGCGCCTCGGCTCCAATCCACTCAAGGTCTTGAAGGAGAATATCCCGGGTTACCGCCTGCTTCGCGACGATGCTTTCGCCGCAGCCCCCCCCTGAAGACCGGCTGCCTGTTCCCGATGACCGAACCCTTCCCACGCCGGCTCCGCCGCAAGTCCCGTGCACTGGCGCTGCCATTGGCCGTGCTGTCCGTCGCCGCCATGCTGCACGCGCCGGCCGCGGCGCAGCAACGCTTCGACGCGCGCGGCGGTGACTACATCGCAGCCGTCGTCAACCAGGAACTCGTCACCGCGGGTGAAGTGCAGCGGCGCGTCGAGGGGGCCCTGGCCGAAGCCCGGCGCCGTGGCGCACGCCTGCCGCCGGAAGCCGAGCTGCGGCGCCAGGTGCTCGACGCGCTGATCGACGAGCGCGTGATCATCACCAACGCACGGGAAAGCGGGCTGCGCGTGGAGGAAGCCGAGATCGACCGCGCCGTGCAGAACATCGCGGCGCAGAACCAGATCAGCATGGAGGTATTGCGCCAGCGCCTGGCCGCCGAGGGCATGGACTACGCACGCTTTCGCGCCACCCTGCGCGACCAGATCATGATCGAGCGCATGCGCGAGCGCGAGGTCTACCGCCGCATCCAGATCAGCGACGAAGAGGTCGACAAGATCCTGGACGAGGAGCGCGCCCGCATCAACGCCGCCGCCGAAACCAACCTGGCGCAGATTCTCGTCACCGTGCCCGAACGCGCCGACGAGGCCACGGTGGCCGCCCGGCGCGAGCGCGTGATGGCCGCGTTGGCGCGCGTGCGAGGCGGCGAAGCCTTCGACGCCGTGGCGAGAGAGGTCTCGGAGGACGGTAACCGTGCCCGGGGGGGCGAGATCGGGCTGCTGCCGGCCGCGCGACTGCCCGACGTCTTCATCGAGGCCACGCGTTTGCTCCGGCCGGGCGAGGTGACCGCCCAGCCGCTGCGCTCGGGGGCCGGCTTCCACATCCTGAAGGTGGTCGAACGCAAGGAAATACCCCTGGGCGAGGCGACCGAGACACGCGCCCGCCATGTGCTGCTGCGCACGTCGCCGCAGCTCAGCGCCGAAGTGGCGTCGCGGCGCCTGGCCGACTACCGGCGCCAGATCGAAACCGGTGCGCGCAGCTTCGAGGATATCGCGCGGCAATACAGCGAAGACGGTTCCGCGGCGTCGGGCGGCGAACTCGGCTGGGCCGGGCCGGGCGTCATGGTGCCCGAGTTCGAGGCGGCCATGAACGCGCTGCCGGTCGGGGGGCTCTCGGCGCCGGTGGTATCGCGTTTCGGCGTACACCTGATCCAGGTGCTGGAACGGCGCAAGGTGGTGCTGGACGTCAAGCAGTTGCGCGAGCAGGCGCGCAATGCGCTGCGCGAACAGCGCTTCGAGCAGGTCTACCTGGACTGGACCAAGGAATTGCGCTCGCGGGCCTACATCGAATTCCGCGAGCCGCCGCAGTGACGGCCGCCGCACGGTGAAACACACCGCGCGCAAGCGCTTCGGGCAGCATTTCCTGGCCGACGCGGGCGTCATCGAGAGCATCCTCGACGCCGTCGACCCTCGGCCAGGCCAGGCGCTGGTGGAGATCGGCCCCGGACTGGGTGCGCTGACGCAGCCGCTGCGCCGGCGCTGCGGCGCGCTCACGGTGATCGAACTCGACCGCGACCTCGCGGCGCGGCTGCGGCGCGAGCCGGGGCTCACGGTGGTCGAGGCCGACGTGCTCGAGGTCGATTTCGCGGCGCTGGCCGCGGCGGCGGGGCAGAAACTGCGCGTCGTCGGCAACCTGCCGTACAACATTTCAACGCCGATCCTGTTTCACCTGCTGGGCGCCGCCGACCGCGTGGTCGACCAGCACTTCATGCTGCAGAAGGAAGTGGTGGACCGCATGGCGGCCGCCCCGGGCAGCAAGGACTACGGCCGGCTGACGGTGATGCTGCAGTGGCGCTACCGCATCGAACCGGTGCTGGAGGTGCCGCCCGAGGCCTTCGAGCCGCCGCCGCGCGTGCACTCGGCGGTGGTGCGCATGGAGCCGCTGCCGCCGCCCGAGGGCCTGGACGCCGCACGCCTGGGCGCATTGGTGACGGTGGCTTTCTCGCAGCGCCGGAAGTTGCTGCGCCACACGCTGGGCCGCTGGATGGAAGCCGAGGGTGTCACGCTGCCGTTCGACCTGCAACGCCGCGCCGAGGAGGTGCCGGTGGCCGAATACCTGGCGCTGGCGCGCGCCGCCCCCGGCTGAAATGGGAAAGGGCTCCCGCCTGGGGAGCCCTTTCGGTTGCGCAGCCGGCGTTCAGCGGGCTTGCAGCGGGGTCACGCGGCGTTCAGCCACGCCGCGGTATCGAAAGCGCTGCTCATCAGCGGCATGTTCATGCCGAAGTTGGGGTTGGTGCCGTTCTTGGGCACCACCTTCACTGCCTTGACTGCGCTTGCCTGGGCCACTTCCGTCGCCCGCTCCCATGACCCGAATTCCAGGGAGCGGGCTACTGAAAAGAATAGAAACATCGGAACGGTATTCGCCGCTCCCCCCAGAATTCGGCGGCGTCGCGGAAGACCTCCAGCAACTGCTCGCGGGCTTCGCGATCGAAGCGCGGGTTGTCTGGAATCTGCTCGAGCACGACCACGAAGCCGGGCTGCGCGCCGGCCTTGTGCACCAGGTCGGTCATGCAGTCGTACAGAGCATCGAGGTTCTTGCCGAAGTGCGCCGGGAAGGTGAACGCCTGCGCGATGGCCTCCAGCACCTCTTGCTTGGTCTGCGTGCCGGACAGGTTGGCGTAGAGGAAATGGTGGCCGCTGGCGCCGGCCGCCTGCAACAGGTCGTCAACCCGGTATGCCCTGATCGCCTGCACGATATTGGGCCGGATGGTCTGCAACTCCATGGTCGACTTCCTCCTTGGGAAGCAATGTAAGAAACACTCGGCACTGGTCCTCACTGCGCGATGCGGCTGAAGCTCGCGTAGTGGTCACCCGTGTAATAACAAACGTCGGGGCGGTTCGGTGGACTGCCGCCGCAAACAATGCGCCGCGCACCACGGTCTGCCGCCCCCGGCGTCTTCACGGTGTATTCCCTGTAGTGGCCTCGCGCCCTGGGGGGCAGCAGGCGTTCGCGGTTGCCGAACACGGTGCCGTCCTTCTGGTACGGAAACGGGCCGCCGTTCAGGATGAGCTGATGGGTCTGCCGAGCTTCCGGTGGCAGCGAGGCCACGACCACCGGCGGTACGCCTGCCGGGGCCTCGGGAGTCCGGGCATGCACCACAGCACCGGTCGCCAAGCCCGAGGCCACCACCACGGCGACCCCCCACTTGCGCATTGCCCGTCGCAGCACACTGCCCGACGGGACCGGACCGGTCCAGAACACGGGATAACCCTGAAAATCGAATGCGAGATGCTACCGTAACCCCCCTGAAAACTCAAGCTGTTGCCCAAGAATGGGGCAGGAAGACGGATAAATGAGTGTGCACTCACATGTTTCCTATGGTCGTGATGGCTCGGGACAGGGGCCGATTCACACATTCGTAATAGGGTTTGCCCTCCGTTTTGTGCATTGCGTCAGCGGCGCGATCGTCCGCCTGGTCCTTCGGCAGGCGTGCGTCAAGCCGCAGGGGTTGCTTGCCGCGGCTCCAAGCGCGCCTGCGCGAGCTTGGACGGCAGGCAACGCTGGCGTGTCCTCGCGTCAGCTTGACGCACGTCCGGCCTCAGCCTTGCAGGCCGCGCCCTCGCAGAGCTCGGGCTCCTCGGCAGGCGCAGATCAGTCCGCAGGGACTGATCCGCGTCCCGCCTCGGCCTTGCAGGCCGCGCCCTCGCAGAGCTCGGGCTCCTCGGCAGGCATACGTCAGGCCGCAGGGCCTGACGTACGTCCAGCCTCAGCCTTGCAGGCCGCGCCCTCGCAGAGCTCGGGCCCGGAAGCTGGCGTTCAAGCCTGCGCAGGCAGGCTTGAACGTCCCGCTTCCGCCCGGCCGCAAGCATGCGGCCGGTCCTTCGGCAGGCGTGCGTCAAGCCGCAGGGCTTGACGCACGTCCGGCCTCAGCATCCGCGACGGTGAGGGCGGTCATGTTGACGATGCGCCGCACGGTGGCCGAGGCGGTGAGCACGTGCACCGGCTTGGCCGCACCCAGCAGCACCGGGCCGATGGCGATGCCGCCGCCGGCCGCCGCCTTGAGCAGGTTGTAGGAGATATTGGCGGCGTCGATATTGGGTAGCACCAGCAGATTGGCCTCGCCCTGCAGCGTGCAGCGCGGCATCAGCTTGTGGCGCGCGGCGGGGTCCAGCGCGATGTCGCCGTGCATCTCGCCGTCCACCTGCAGCCAGGGGGCCTGCTCGCGCAGCAGCGCCAGCGTGCGCCGCATCTTCAGCGCGCTGGCGTGGTCGCTGGTGCCGAAATTGGAGTGCGACAGCAGCGCCGCGCGCGGCTCGATACCGAAACGCTGCATCTCCTCGGCCGCCATCGCGGTGATCTCGGCCAGTTCCTCGGCGCTGGGGTCGGCGTTGACGTGGGTGTCGACCAGGAAGACCTGGCGCCCGGGCAGCACCAAGCCGTTCATGCAGGCGTAGACCTGCACGTCCTGCCGCGTGCGCGGGCTGCCGCCCTGGCGCTTGCCGATGACCTGGTCGATGTAATGCAGGTGGTTGGTCGTGGTGCCCCAGGTGCCGCACAGCAGGCCGTCGACCTGGCCCTTGTGCAGCAGCATGGCGCCGATCAGCGTCAGCCGGCGCCGCATCTCGATCTTGGCCACCTGCACCGTGACGCCCTTGCGTTCGGTCATGCGGTGGTAGGTCATCCAGAAGTCGCGGTAGCGCTCGTCGTGCTCGACATTCACGACGTCGTAGTCGGCCCCCTCCCTCAGCCGCAGCCCGAAGGCCTGCGCGCGGGCCTGGATCACCGCCGGGCGGCCGATCAGCATCGGCCGCGCCAGGCCTTCGTCCACCACCACCTGCACGGCGCGCAGCACGCGCTCCTCCTCGCCCTCGGCGTAGGCCACGCGCTTGTGCTGGGCGCGCTTGGCGAGCATGAAGATCGGCTTCATCGTCGTGCCCGAGGCATAGACGAAGGTCTTGAGCTTCTCGCGGTAGGCCTCCAGGTCGGCGATCGGCCGCGTCGCCACGGCCGACTCGGCCGCGGCGCGCGCCACCGCCGGCGCGATCTTCTCCATCAGCCGGTGGTCGAACGGCTTGGGGATCAGGTATTCGGGCCCGAAGCTCAGGTTGGCACCTGCATAGGCCGCGGCAACCACGTCGCTCTGCTCGGCACGCGCGAGTTTGGCGATGGCGCGCACGGCGGCGATTTCCATCGCGTCGGTCACCGTGGTCGCGCCGCAGTCCAATGCGCCGCGGAAGATGTACGGAAAACACAGGACGTTGTTGACCTGGTTCGGGTAGTCGGTGCGGCCGGTGGCGATGATGGCGTCGGGGCGGGCCGCCAGCGCCAGTTCCGGGGCGATCTCGGGCGTGGGGTTGGCCAGCGCGAAGATGATCGGCTGGCGGGCCATCACGCTGACCATGGCCGGCTTGAGCACGCCGCCGGCGGAAAGGCCGAGGAAGATGTCGGCGCCTTCCAGCACTTCGGCCAGCGTGCGCAGGTGCGTGGGCTGGGCGTAGACCGCCTTGTCCTCGTCCATCAGCTCGGTGCGTCCGGCATGGACCACGCCGGCCAGGTCGGTGACCCAGATGTTCTCGCGCTTGACACCCAGCTTCACCAGCAACCCCAGGCAGGCCAGCGCCGCGGCGCCGGCGCCTGAGGTCACGAGCTTGACCTGGGCGACGGACTTGCCCACGACGGTGAGCGCATTCAGCAGTGCCGCGCCCACCACGATGGCGGTGCCGTGCTGGTCGTCGTGGAAGACCGGGATCTTCATGCGTTCGCGCAGCCGGCGTTCGACGTAGAAGCAGTCGGGTGCCTTGATGTCTTCCAGGTTGATGCCGCCGAAAGTGGGCTCCAGCGCGGCGATCACGTCCACGAGCTTGTCGAGGTCGGGTTCGTCGATCTCGAGGTCGAAGACGTCGATGCCTGCGAATTTCTTGAACAGCACCGCCTTGCCTTCCATCACCGGCTTGGCCGCCAGCGGGCCGATGTTGCCCAGGCCCAGCACCGCGGTGCCGTTGGTGACCACCGCCACCAGGTTGCCGCGTGCGGTGTAGCGAAAGGCATTCGCCGGGTCGGCGACGATTTCCTCGCAGGCCGCGGCCACGCCGGGCGAATAGGCCAGCGCCAGGTCGCGCTGGTTCGTCATCTGCTTCGTGGCCTGCACCGCCAGCTTGCCGGGGGTCGGAAACTCGTGGTATTCCAGCGCGGCGCGCTTCAATTCGGCGGCCTGCTGTACCTGGGTGTCGTTGGCGCTGTTCGGCATGGGTTTGTCTCTTTGTTCAAGGCCGTGCGGGTCGAGCCCCGGGCGCCGGAAACAGGCGAAACTCGGGGCTGTGCAGGCGGGGCTGAAAAGGTGCAGACGGATGGTATCGGGTGTGACGCATGGCCGGTGAATTCGAGCTCATCGCGCGCCACTTCACGCGGCCGGTGCGGCGTGCTGCTCTGGGTGTGGGCGACGACTGCGCGCTGCTGCAGCCGGGCGCCGGCATGCAGCTCGCAGTGTCGTGCGACATGCTGGTCGAGGGGCGCCACTTCCTTTCCACCGTGCCGCCCGGGCGGCTGGGCCACAAGGCGCTGGCGGTCAACTTGAGCGACCTGGCCGCCTGCGGCGCCGAGCCGCTGGCCTTCACGCTGGCGCTGGCGCTGCCGCGCGCGGACGACGAATTCCTGGCCGGCTTTGCGCAGGGCATGTTGGCGCTGGCGGACGCGCACGGCATCGAACTCGTCGGCGGCGATACCACCGCTGGACCGCTGAATATCTGCATCACCGTCTTCGGGCAGGTGCCGGCCGGCCAGGCCTTGCTGCGCAGCGGGGCACGGCCGGGCGACGATCTCTGGGTCAGCGGCGCGCTGGGCGACGCGCGGCTGGCGCTGGAGGTCTTTCGCGGTACCGCCTCATTGACCGGTGAAGGCTTCGAGACCGCGCGCCGCGGGATGGAACTGCCGCAGCCGCGCGTGGCGCTCGGCCTGGCGCTGCGTGGTGTGGCCAGCAGCGCCATCGACCTCAGCGACGGCCTCGTGGGCGATCTCGGCCACGTGCTGCAGCGCTCGGGCGTGGGCGCCGTGCTGCACGCCGACGCCCTGCCGCGCAGCACCGTGCTGGCCGCGCTGCCGCTGGCGCTGCAGCGGCAATGCGTGCTCGCCGGCGGCGACGACTATGAACTGCTCTTCACCGCCCCACCCGCGCGCCGCGACGCCGTGCTGGCGGCGGCCGGGCGGGCCGGCGTGGCGGTGACGCGCTGCGGCGAGATCGTGTCCGGCACGGGACTGCGGGTGCTGGACGCCGCCGGCCAGGTGCTGCCGGCATCCTGGCGCGGTTTCGACCACTTTGCATGATGGCCGCCGTGCGCGTCTCTGCGGGATTCATGCTGCGCCACCCGGCGCACTGGGTCGCGCTGGGCTTCGGCAGCGGCCTGTCGCGCTGGGCACCGGGCACCCTGGGCACGCTCTGGGGCTGGGTGTCGTTCGTGCTGCTCGACCGCTGGCTGGGCGATGTCGGCTGGGGCCTGCTCATCATGGCCGCGCTCGCCGGCGGCCTGTGGGCCTGTACGCTGACGGCGCGGCACCTGGGCATCGCCGACCCCGGCGCCATCGTCTGGGACGAGATCGTGGCCTTCTGGATCGTGCTGTGGCTGCTCACGCCGGCCAGCGCCTGGGACCAGTTGCTGGCCTTCGCGCTGTTCCGTTATTTCGACGCTGCCAAGCCCGGGCCGGTGGGCTGGGCCGACCGGCTGTGCAAGCTGCAGCCGGGCCAGGCCATCGGCTGGCGCCAGGGCTTTGGCATCCTGTTCGACGACCTCGTGGCCGCCGTGTGCACGCTGCTCGTCATCGCGCTGGCCGTGGCGCTGCCGCCGCTGCTGGGGCTGGATTGAAGACGGAGCCGGCACCATGGAACTGCAGGCCTTCGAACCCCAGGTGCTCGTATTGGCCGATGCGCTGCGCCGCCGCGGCTGGCGCATCGCCACCGCCGAAAGCTGCACCGGTGGCCTGATCGCCGCCGCATGCACGCAACTGGCCGGGTCCAGCGACTGGTTCGATCGCGGCTTCGTGACTTACAGCAATGCGGCCAAGATCGAACTGCTGGGCGTCGACGCCACCTTGATCGAAGCGCAGGGTGCCGTCAGCGAGGCCGTGGCACGGGCCATGGTGCAAGGTGCGTTGCGATGCGCACCGGTGGATCTGGCGTTGGCGGTGACCGGTATCGCCGGGCCAGGCGGCGCGGTGCCCGGCAAGCCGGTGGGCACGGTGTGGCTGGCCTGGGGCACGGTGGCCGACGTACGGACCGAGTTGCTGCAACTCGGCGGCGACCGCGATGCGGTGCGCGGCGCCAGCGTGCACGCGGCGCTGCAGCGCCTGACCGAGGCGGCCCGGCCATGAAGGTGCTGTTGTGCGGCGACATGGACGTGGCCGAGACTGCGCAATGGCACGACGCGCTCGCCGCGGCCCTGCCCGAGGCCCGCTGGCTCGACATGGCCGCGGCGCGCGCGCGGCCCGCCGAGGTGCAGGCCGCCGTGGTCGCCAACCCGCCGCCCGGCAGCCTGCAGGGCCTGCCGCATCTGCGCCTGATTCAGAGCCTGTGGGCCGGTGTCGACCGCCTGCTCGCCGATGCCACGCTGCCCGCCGGCGTGCCCATCGCGCGCATGGTGGACCCGGCCATGAGTGCAGCCATGGCCGAAACCGCGCTCTGGGCCGTGCTGTCGCTGCAGCGCGACTTCTTCGTCTATGCCCAACAGCAGCGGCAGGGTGTGTGGCTGCAGCATGCACAACGCCGCGCCGACGATCTTCGGGTGCTCGTGCTCGGCCAGGGCGCCATGGGCCGCGCGACGGTCGATCGGCTGGTGCCGCTGGGCTATCGCGTGATGGGCTGGCGCCGTGACGGCAGCGCCCTGGCGCCATTGCTGGCCCAGGCCGACATCGTGATCAACCTGCTGCCGCTCACGCCCGAGACCCGCGGCCTGCTCGACGCCCGCTTCTTCGCCGCGCTGCCGGCCGGGGCCGCCGTGGTGAACCTGGCCCGCGGCGCGCACGTGGTCGACGCCGACCTGCTGGCGGCACTGGACGTCGGGCACCTGCGCCACGCCGTGCTCGATGTCTTCCACACCGAGCCGCTGCCGGCCGGCCACCCTTACTGGACCCACCCGCGGGTGACGGTGCTGCCGCACGCCGCCGCGGCCACCGACCCGCGCAGCGCCGCCGTGGTGGCGGCGGTCAACCTGCGCGCCGCACGCGACGGCCGGCCCATCGCGCACCTCGTCGACCGCCAGCGGTCGTACTGAGCGCACCGTGCGCCCGGTCTTCAGGCGTGCAGCGCCAGGTGCGAGGACGGGCGCGGTGTCGAAGGCGCGCTGGACTGCAGGAACATCAACACCAGCCGCCGCAGGGCATCCCAGGGCTCGTGCGGCCATTCGGGGTGCCTCAGACCCTTGTTGATGCCGTCGCAGACGCTGGCGGCGAGCACCAGCTGGGCCAGTGCCGGCGTTTCCAGCCGCGGCAGTGCGCGTTCGAAGACCCTTTCCTTCGCACCCCACACCCGGGCTTCCTTCAACGCCAGCGGCAGGGGCTTGCCGTCGTCGAGTGCGGCGCGGGCACGGGCCAGCGCGCGCACATCGTCGGCCAGCAACCAGTGCACCATCACGGCGGCAACGCCTTCGGCGCGCAGACCTTCGAGCATGCGCAGCGCGCGCGCCACCTGGCCCGACCACACGGCTTCGGAAAGCTGGGTCACGTCGTAGCGCGCCACGTTCAACACCGCGGCTTCCACCTGTTCGAAGCTCAGCTCGCCCGCCGGGTGCAGCAGCGCCAGCTTCTGCAGCTCCTGGTGCGCAGCGAGCAGGTTGCCCTCTACGCGGTCGGCGAAGAAGGCCAGCGTGCGCTGCCCCGGCTCGCCGGCCTGCACGCGCTGGCCCTGGCGTGCCAGGCGCTGCGCCAGCCAGCCCGGCAGCGCCTTGCGCTCCAGTGTTTCCACGCGCACCGTCGTTCCCGCGGCGTCGAGCGCGCTGAACCAGGCCGCCTTCGCCTGCTGCCAGTCCAGCCGCGGCAGCTGCACCAGGGTCAGCACGTCCCGCGACAGCCGCTCGCACACCTCGACGCAATAGCGTTGCAGGGCCTCGCTGCCTTCCTTGCCGGGCTTGCCCGACGGGATGCGGATCTCGATCAGCTGCGCCGAGGCGAACAGGCTCATGGCCTGCGCCGCGCCGATCACGCCGCTCCAGTCGAAGTGGGTGCCGCTCACGGTGAAGACCTTGCGTTCGGCGAAGCCCGCCGCGCGCGCGGCGGCACGGATGGCGTCCCCCGCCTCCTGGGCCTGCAGCGGCTCGTCGCCGTGAATCGTATACAGCGCCTTGAGTTCGCGCGCGAGTTGTGCTTCGAGCTGTTCGGGGCGGATCTGCATGGCGCGTTGCCGCTTAGACCTGGACCGCGGCCAGCCGCCGCAGCACCTGCAGCACCACGTCGGACTGCATGTCGCGGAACAGGGTTTCCTGCTCGTATTCCTTGGCCAGCGCGGCGTTCTCGCTGAAGCTGAGGTCGCGCCACAACAGCAGCTCGGCCCGCGGGATCAGCTCGCGGCCCGCCGGCGTATGCGCGCGGAAGGTGAACCTGAGGCGCAACTGGAACTCGCGCACTTCCGCCGACGCGGTGGACGCCACGGCGCTGCGTTCGCGGATATCTTGCAGCGCCTGCAGCACGACGTCGACCGCGTCGGGCGCATCCTGCACGCGCACCTGCAGCGCGAGCTGGCGCCGCAATTCCTCGGCCAGCGGCGAACGCGGCGCGAAGCCGGTGAGCGCGATGCTGGAAAACGTCAGCCGGGGCGGCTGCCGCAGGGCAAAGCCACAGCCACCCAGGCCGGCGCCCGCCAAGGCCGCCATGGCGGCGAGCAGCGAGCGCCGTGAACGGGGTTCAGACCACGACATTGACCAGCCGGCCCGGCACCACCACCACCTTCTTCGCTGGCTTGCCTTCGCCGAAGCGCGCGAATTCGGGCGTGGCCAGCGCCGCGGCCTCGATGCTGGCACGATCGGCACCGGCGGGCACGCGGATCGCGCCGCGCAGCTTGCCGCCGATCTGCAGCACGAGTTCGATCTCGTCCTGCAGCAGCGCCGCCTCGTCGACCTGCGGCCAGGGGGCGTCGATGATCTCGCCGTGCACGCGCTGCAGGCCGAGTTCCCGCCACAGCGCATGCGTGATGTGCGGTGCCGCCGGGTACAGCGTGCGCAGCAGGATGCCGAAGGCTTCCGTCTGGATCGCGGCGTCGGCCGCAGTCTCGCCGACGGCCGCGTCCTCGATCGCGTTGAGCATCTTCATCGCGCCCGAGACCACGGTGTTGTATTGCAGCCGCTCGTAGTCGTGGCTCACCTGGCGCAGCAGCCCGTGCATGTCGCGCCGCAGCGCGGCCGCCGCCGTGCTGGCGCCGTCGATCGTGGGCGCAGCGGCGGCCAGGCGCGGTGCCAGCCTCACGCCGGCGTTCCACAGCCGGCGCAGGAAGCGGAACGAGCCCTCGGCGCCCGAGTCCGACCAGGCGGCGCTCTGGTCCGGCGGGCCGGCGAACATGGTGAAGACGCGTGCCGTGTCGGCACCGAACCTGGCGATGATGTCCTTGGGCTCGACGACGTTGTTCTTGCTCTTGGACATCTTCTCGATGCCGCCCAGCAGCACCGGCAGGCCGTCGGTCTTGGCCGTTGCGCCGGTCGGGTGACCCTTGTCGTCGTAACGCACGTCGACTTCGCTGGGATAGAACCAGTGCTTCTTGCCGGACCGGTCTTCGCGGTAGAACGACTCGTTGAGCAGCATGCCCTGGGTGAAGAGCTTGCTGAAGGGCTCGCCGAATTTCACCAGGCCGAGGTCGCGCATGGCCTTGGTCCAGAAGCGCGCATACAACAGGTGCAGCACCGCGTGCTCGATGCCGCCGATGTACTGGTCCATCGGCATCCAGTAGTCGTTGCGCGTATCGACCATGGCGCCGTCGCTGCCCGGGCAGCAGTAGCGCATGTAGTACCAGGACGAGTCGACGAAGGTGTCCATGGTGTCGGTCTCGCGCCGCGCCGGCTGGCCGCATCGCGGGCAGGCCACGTGCAGGAACGCGGCGCACTTGTTGAGCGGGTTGCCGCTGCCGTCGGGCACCAGGTCCTCCGGCAGCACCACCGGCAGGTCCGCGTAGGGCACCGGCACGTCCTGGCAGTCGGGGCAGTGGATGATGGGGATCGGCGTGCCCCAGTAGCGCTGGCGGCTGATGCCCCAGTCGCGCAGCCGCCAGGTGGTCTTCTTCTCGCCCAGGCCCTTCTTCGCCAGCGCGTCGGCGATGGCGTCCACCGCCGCCGGGTAGGGCAGGCCGCTGTAGTTGCCGGAGTTGATGGTCACGCCGCGCTGCTTGTCGGCGTACCAGTCCTGCCACTGCTCGTAGCTGAATTTCTCGCCGTCGACGTGCACCACCTGCAGGATGTCGATGCCGTATTTCCTGGCGAAGGCAAAGTCGCGTTCATCGTGCGCGGGCACGCCCATCACGGCGCCGTCGCCGTAGGTCATCAGCACGTAGTCGCCCACCCACAGCGGCACCGGCTGGCCGGTGAGCGGGTGCGTCACGGTCAGCCCCGTGGGCCGGCCCTCCTTCTCGCGCAGCGCCAGCTCGGCCTCGGTGGTGCCGCCTCGTTTGCATTCCTCGATGAAGGCCGCGAGCTCCGGATCGGACGAGGCCGCAAACGTGGCCAGCGGGTGTTCGGGCGCCACGGCGCAGAAGGTGACGCCCATGATGGTGTCGGCGCGCGTGGTGAAGACGTGCATGCGGCCGTCCTGGATGAGTTGGCCATCGGTACCGCGGATGTCGTGCGTGAAAGCAAAGCGCACGCCTTCGCTCTTGCCGATCCAGTGCTCCTGCATCAGGCGCACGCGCTCGGGCCAGCCGGCCAGGTAGTCCGGGTGCGCGGGATCATTCACCCCGGCCAGCAGTTCGTCGGCATATTTCGTGATCGCCAGGTAGTAGCCCGGGATCTCGCGTTTTTCCACCGGCGCGCCACTGCGCCAGCCTTTGCCGTCCTCGACCTGCTCGTTGGCGAGCACGGTCTGGTCCACCGGGTCCCAGTTGACGATCTGGGTCTTGCGGTAGGCGATGCCGGCTTCCAGCATCTTCAGGAAGAACCACTGGTTCCACTTGTAATAGTCGGCGTCGCAGGTGGCGAGTTCGCGTGACCAGTCGAAGGCCAGGCCCAGCGGCTGCATCTGGCTCTTCATGTCGGCGATATTGGCGCGCGTCCAGGCGGCGGGCGGCACGTTGTTGGCGATGGCGGCGTTCTCGGCCGGCAGTCCGAAGGCGTCCCAGCCCATGGGCATGAGCACGTTCATGCCCTTCATGCGCAGGTAGCGCGCCATCATGTCGTTGATGGTGTAGTTGCGCACATGTCCCATGTGCAGCTTGCCGCTGGGGTAGGGCAGCATCGAGCAGGCGTAGAACTTGGGCCGCAACGGATCTTCGACGACGCGGTAGGCGTCGCTGGCCGCCCAGTGCGCCTGCGCAGCGGCCTCGACGGCGGCGGGGTCGTATTTTGGGTTCATGCGGGTGATTCTACGAAGCGACCCCCGCAGCCGGCGGCGGCTCAGGGCCCGGCCGCGGCCTCGGTGATGAAGCCGATGCGCGTGAGCCCGGCCTGCTGCACCCAGCCGATGACCTCGGCCACGCGGCCGTAGGGCACGCTGCGGTCGGCACGCAATTGCACCTCGGTGGCCGGGTCGCGCCGCGCGGCACTGCGCACGCGCTCGAGGATCTGCTCGCGGTCGGCCGGCTGGTCGGCGAGGAACAGGCCGCCCTGCGCGTCGATGGCCAGCGCCACGAAGGCCGGTGCGTCGCTGGGTGCCGCGCCATCGGCACGCGGCAGGTCGAGCCTGAGACTGCTCGTCATCAAGGGCGCGGTGATCATGAAGATGACCAGCAGCACCAGCATGACGTCGATCAACGGCGTCATGTTGATGTCGCTCATCGGCCGGGCGCCGGGGTTGCGTTCGAGGCGGCCGAAGGCCATGTCAGGAGCTCCTGGGGATGTCGCCGAGCACCATTTCCCTGAGGTCGTGCGCGAAGCCTTCCAGTTCGGCCTCGCAGGCGGCCACCCGCTTGCCGAAGACGTTGTAGGCCAGCACCGCCGGCACCGCCACGGCAATGCCGGCGGCCGTCATCAACAGCGCCTCGCCGATCGGCCCCGAGACCTTGTCGATGGTGATGCTGCCGGCCGCCGCCACGCCCACCAGCGCGTGGTAGATCGCCCAGACGGTGCCGAACAGCCCGACGAAAGGCGCCGTGCTGCCCACCGAAGCCAGCACCACCTGGCCGAACTGCAGGTGCGCCAGGCCGCGGTGCAGCGCGTCGCGCAGCCGCCGCGTCAGTTGCGAGGAAGGCTGACCGGTGCCTTCCAGCGTGCCCGCCACCGGCTGGGCTGCGGCGGCGTCCAGCAGCGGCAGCAGCACGCGCTCGCGGTCCAGCGCGGCCAGCCGCGAGCGGCCGTCGTCCAGCGACGCGGCGTCCCAGAAGGCCGGCACGGCGCGCGCGATGTCGCCCGCAGCCCGCCGCAGCACCCAGCCCTTCCACAGGATCAGCACCCAGGCCGACACCGACATGACGAGCAGCAGCACGGCCACCGCACGGCCGACGCCGTCGCTGGCTTGCCAGAATTGATTCAGCGCCTGCACGGGTCAGGGCCGTTGCGCGGTGCGGTACGCAGGCATCATCGCGGCGCCAGCCCGAGCACCTGATCCATGCCGAACAGGCCACGCGGCTGGCCGGCGAGGAAACGCGCCGCACGCAGGCTGCCTTCGGCGTAGTTGGCGCGGCTGGTGCTGCGGTGCGTGATCTCGATGCGCTCGCCCGTGCCGGCGAAGAGCACGGTGTGGTCGCCGACGATGTCGCCGCCGCGCACGGTGGCAAAGCCGATCGCCCCCGGCGGGCGTTCGCCGGTGTGGCCGTGGCGGCTGAGCACGCCGTGCGTGGCCAGGTCGACGCCACGCGCCGCGGCCAGCACCTCGCCCATGGCCAGCGCCGTGCCGCTGGGCGCGTCGACCTTGTGCCGGTGGTGCGCCTCGACGACCTCGATGTCGTAGCCCTCGCCAAGGGCGCGCGCCGCCATGTCCAGCAGCCGCAGCATGACGTTGACACCCACGCTCATGTTCGGTGCCAGCACCACGGCGACATGTTCGGCGTGTGCGGCGATCAGGGCGCGCTGCTGCGGCGTGAAGCCGGTGGTGCCGATGACGGCCTTGACACCGAGTTCGTGGCACACCGTCAGGTGCGCCAGCGTGCCTTCGGGGCGGGTGAAGTCGATCAGCACGTCGCTGCCGGCGATCGCAGCGTGCAGGTCGGCACGGATCGTCACGCCCGTGGGCTGGCCCAGGAAAGCGCCGGCGTCCTGGCCCAGCGCCGGGCTGCCGGGAATGTCGAGCGCGCCGGCCAGTGTGCAGTCCCCGCTGCCGAGCACGGATTGCACCAGCATGCGGCCCATGCGGCCCGAGGCGCCGGCAACGGCAATCTTCAGCATCTGGCCGGGCCTGGCATCAGGACGCTTCCAGCGGCGGGTATTCGCGCACCGCGCCCACCGGTTCGGCCGGCGCGGCCTCGCGCTTCACGGGCGGCGGCAGGGCCCGGCGCTCTTCGTCCGTCAACTCGAGCTTGCGCTCCTTGACGTCCTTGAAGCGGCTGATGGAGGCCACGAATTCGCGCTCGCTGGGCAGCTCGGTGGCCTGGAACGACGCCACACGGTCGCCTTCGAAGAAGACGACCACGCCGCGGCGCTGTACGTCGGTATTGGGCCGGCGCAGCGAGAAGACATAGTCCCAGCGGTGGGCATGGAAGGGATCGGTGAGCAGCGGCGTGCCGAGGATGTCGCGCACCTGCAGCCGCGTCATGCCGGGCTTCAGCAGCGCCAGCTGCTCCTTGGTGACGGCGTTGCCCTGCACGATGTCGATGCGGTAGGGCGTGATCACGCCCATGAAGCTGTCGGTGCGCTGCAGCGACTCGCAGCCCGCCAGCATACCGACGGCGGCCAGGGTGGCGATGAGGATCGGACGTGACGGCATGGGCGGTCGCTGAAGGGGTGGCGGGCCACCGGTGAGCCCAACGGAAGCCGGCCCGGCTGGCTATGATCGTGCCATTTTAGCGGCGCAAAGCCCGGGGACGCTGAATGACGCATGCCGAAGAACTGAAGAGCAGCGGGCTGAAGGCGACGCTGCCGCGCATCAAGATCCTCGAAGTCTTCCAGCGCACCGAGCGTCGCCACCTCACCGCGGAAGACGTGTTCAAGATGCTGCTGGCCGAGGGCGCCGACATCGGCCTGGCCACCGTCTACCGCGTGCTGATGCAGTTCGAGCAGGCCGGGCTGTTGCTGCGCAGCAATTTCGAGTCGGGCAAGGCGGTGTTCGAGCTCAATGAAGGCGAGCACCACGACCACCTGGTGTGCCTGGACTGCGGCCGCGTGGAGGAATTCTTCGACCCCGAGATCGAGCAGCGGCAGCGCACCATTGCCGTGCAGCGCGGGTTCGAGTTGCAGGAACACTCACTGGCGCTCTACGCCCGTTGCACCAAGGCACAGTGCGAGCACCGCCCGGTGAAGTGAAGGGCCGTTGAGTGACGCGGCGCGCGCCGCCGTTCAGTTCCCGCCGCCGCGCTCCATGGCCTTCTGGTGGCGCTGGATGAAGTCCTGGTAGGTGTCGATGCCGCGCAGCTGCAGCACGGTGTTGCGCACCGCGGCTTCCACCAGCACCGCCAGGTTGCGCCCGGCGTCCACGGCGATCACCCCCTTGCGCACCGGCAGGCCGAGGATGTCCTCGTACAGCGGCTCGTAGGGCAGGCGCTCGAATTCGCGCTCCATGGTTTCCTTGCGCACCAGGTGCACGATGAGCTTCAGGCGCATCTTGCGCCGCACCGCGGTCTCGCCGAAGATGGCCTTGATGTCGAGCAGGCCGATGCCGCGCACCTCGAGCAGGTTCTGCAGCAGTTCGGGGCAGCGGCCTTCCAGCGCGGTCTGGCTGATGCGGTAGATGTCCACCGCGTCGTCGGCCACCAGGCCGTGGCCGCGGCTGATGAGTTCCAGCCCGAGTTCGCTCTTGCCCAGGCCCGACTCGCCGGTGATCAGCACGCCCAGGCCCAGGATGTCCATGAACACGCCGTGGCGCGTGGTGCGCTCGGCGAAATGCTGGCCCAGATAGCCGCGCACCACGTCGACCACGTGGCCGGCCGATTCGGCAGTGACGAAGAGCGGGATTGCGGCGCGGTCACACATGGCCACCAGGCGCTCGGGTGCTGTCTGGCCGTCGGCGACGATGAGCACCGGCGGCTCCAGCGTCACGATGCGCGAAATGCGGCGCTCCTGATCCTCGGGGGCCGAGGCATGGAGGTAAGCGACCTCGCGGCTGCCCAGGATCTGCACCCGGTAGGGGTGGATGTAATTGAGATAGCCCACCAGGTCGGCCGCGGAGCGGGCATCGCGCACGGCGTCGTCGTCGAAGCGGCGCTCGGGGTGGGCGTGGCCTGCGATCCAGGCCCAGCGCAGCGCTTCGCGATGCGCCTCGAACAGCGCTTCGGCGCTGATCGACGTCGGTTTCATGGGGCCCCCAGGCTGCCGCGGGCGATCACGCCACCGATTTGAGCGGTTCCCAATCGGAGATCAGCTTGTGCACGCCGTTGGCGTCGGGCTCGCTCATCAGGCGGTCGCGCAACTCGCGGTCGGACAGCATTTCGGCGATCTCGGAAAGGATCTCCAGGTGCCGCTGCGTGGCGGCCTCGGGCACCAGCAGGAAGATGAGCAGCAGGACCGGGGCGTCGTCGGGAGCGTCGAAGGGAATCGGCTGCTGCACCCGCAGTACCGCGGCCAGTGGGTTCTTCAGGCCCTTGATGCGGCCATGCGGAATGGCCACCGCATGGCCCAGGCCGGTGGAGCCCAGGCGTTCGCGCGCAAACAGGTTGTCGGTGACGGTGCCACGGGCAATGGCATGCTGGTTCTCGAACAGAAGGCCGGCCTGTTCGAACACGCGCTTCTTGCTGGACGCATCCACGTCCACCAGCACGTTGCTGGCAGGAAGGATCGCGGCGAGACGGTTCATCGGGCCATTCCTCTTTGCCGCGGCGCAGGCGCCAAGCGGCCGACAAAGGTGTTATGGAAGCGGAAGATCATAGCAACCGCAACTGCCGCCGCCCATCGAGGGGGCACCCCAAATCGGGCGGATATGACAGTTTATGCGGCACTGCAGCAACAAGGGCCATCGATAGACCCAACCTGGTGCCGGCCGGCAGCATGGAAAACGGCCCTGTCGGGCCGTCGTATACCGTCATGACGGGCGCCGGGCAAGGCTGGTCGCGCGCTCAAGCCGCGTCGGTGGAGGCGCGCTTGGGCGACTCGTGATGATGGTCCTGCAAGCGGTCCTTGTGGCGCACCACCTGGCGGTCGAGCTTGTCCATCAACTGGTCGATGGCGGCGTACAGGTCCTCGTGGGCCTGCTCGACGAAGATGTCGCGCCCTTTCACGTGCAGGGTGACTTCGGCCTTTTGCCGCCTCTCCTTTTCCTTCAGCTTCTCGACAGTCAGCAGCACGTTGACGTCGACGACCTGGTCGAAATGTCTGGTCACGCGATCCAGTTTAGTGAGTACATACTCTCTGAGTGCCGGTGTGACTTCGAGGTGATGTCCGCTGATCGTCAAATTCATCAGAACCTCCTGTGCGAGGGTTGGCCAACGGGTCGCAGCAGGGCTGCGGCTCGCGAAAAAAGGTGAAGGGGGAGGGACAGCAAGAAGAAGGGCGTGGAAGCCAAGACAGCAGTGAAGACACCGCATGATCCAGTGTGCACCTGTTGCACGCCTGTGACAAGCAGGGCCGATCCCGCAACTCAGGCAGGCGGTGTCGACCGTGACGCATTGCCCCGGCGCCGGCTTCACGGGCGCCGGCCACTACCCGGGCACCGCGCGTGCTCGAGGCTTCGTCCAATATGACCGTTCCGTTGCCGATCTGCCGCGGCGGCCTGCCCCGCGCCCGGCCGGGCAACGGGTGGCGCTGGCTAGAATCGATCGGAACCCAGGGATGAGAAGCGCCAAGCAAAAAATGAAACTGATCGGTTCGCTGACCAGCCCTTACGTGCGCAAGGTGCGCGTGGTGATGGCCGAGAAGAAGCTCGACTTCCAGTTCGTGCTGGAAGACGTCTGGGGCAGCGATGCCATGCTCGCCAGCAACCCGCTGGGCAAGGTGCCCTGCCTGGTGATGGAAGGCGGCGAGGCGGTCTTCGATTCGCGCGTCATCGTCGAATACCTGGACGCGCTCTCTCCGGTGGGCAAGCTGATCCCGGCTCTGGGCCGCGAACGCGCCGAGGTGCGAACCTGGGAGGCGCTGGCCGACGGCGTGCTGGACGCTGCCGTGCTGGCGCGGCTGGAAGCCACCTGGGGCGGGCGCAGCGAGGCGCAGCGCTCGCAGGCCTGGATCGACCGCCAGATGAGCCGCGTGCATAGCGCCGTGGACGCCATGGCGCGCGGCCTGGGCGAGAAGCCCTACTGCACGGGCAATGCGTTCACGCTGGCCGACGTGGCCGTGGGCTGCGCGCTGGCCTACCTGGACTTCCGCTTCCCGCACATCGACTGGCGCACGTCGCACCCCAACTTGAACCGGCTGGCCGACAAACTGACCGCGCGGCCGAGCTTCGCCGATACGGCGCCACCGGCGGCGTAGTCGCCCGCGCTCGGGGCGGGCCCAGGCTGCGCGCGGTGACGTTTCCGTGGCGCGATGGGGGGCGTGGCCGGATTCAGCATCAGTGCTTGCTGTGCGGGGCATGGTCGCGCGCTTCGAATCCAGCGAACCAAGCGTCGGTACCGGCCATGACGCAAAGCCTGACCGGCCGCGGGAGCTGGCTATACTTCGCGGACTCAGCGCCGATTTGTTCCGACTTGCGGGCGCTTCAACAAATGCCGCTAAAAGGGGACACCGCATGCCCGGTGCCCGCCTGCAGGCGGCGCCGGGTTCTGTCTTTCATGGGCTCCGTCGGTCTGGTCACGCCACAGCAGATGTCTTTCAGCGAGCCGCTGCCGCTGAAGAGCGGCGCCGTGCTGGCCGACTATGCGCTCAGCTACGAGACCTACGGCACGCTCAACGCCGAGCGCAGCAACGCCGTGCTGGTGTGCCATGCGCTCAATGCCAGCCATCACGTGGCGGGCGTGCACGCCGACGGCAGCGTGGGCTGGTGGGACAACCTGGTCGGCCCGGGCAAGCCGCTGGACACCGGGCGCTTCTTCGTCGTCGGCGTCAACAACCCCGGCTCGTGTTTCGGCTCTACCGGGCCGATGCACGTGAACCCGGCCACCGGGCGCATCTACGGCGCCGACTTCCCGGTGTGCACGGTGGAAGACTGGGTCGACGCGCAGGCGCGGCTGATGCAGCGGCTGGGTATCGAGCAGCTCGCCGCCGTGGTCGGCGGCAGCCTGGGCGGCATGCAGGCGCTGGCCTGGACGCTGCGCCACCCGGCGCGCGTGCGCCATTGCGTGGCGGTGGCCACGGCGCCCAATCTCTCGGCGCAGAACATCGCCTTCAACGAGGTGGCACGCCGTGCCATCGTCACCGACCCCGACTTCCACGGTGGCCACTTCTACGCCCACGGCGTGGTGCCCAGGCGCGGCCTGCGCGTGGCGCGCATGATCGGCCACATCACGTATCTCTCCGACGACGCCATGGACGCCAAGTTCGGCCGCGCGCTGCGTGCCGCCGAGCTGGGCTACAGCACGCAGGAGATCGAATTCCAGATCGAGAGCTACCTGCGCCACCAGGGCGACAAGTTCAGCGAATATTTCGACGCCAACACCTATCTGCTGATTACGCGCGCGCTGGACTACTTCGACCCCGCGCTCGAGTGCGGCGGCGACCTGGCGCGCGCCTTCGCGGTGGCGCGCCAGCACGGTTTCCTGATCGTGAGCTTCAGCACCGACTGGCGCTTTTCGCCGGCGCGTTCGCGCGAACTCGTCAAGGCGCTGGTGGACAACCGCATTGCCGTCAGCTATGCCGAGATCGACGCCCCGCACGGTCACGACGCCTTCCTGCTCGACGACCCGCGCTACCACGGCGTGATGCGCGCCTATTTCGACCGCATCGCCGGCGAGGGGATGCGGTGAGCGAACGCAAGGACCTCGAACTGATCGCGGAGTTGGTGCCCGCGGGCAGCCGCGTACTCGACCTCGGCTGCGGCAACGGCGAATTGCTGGCCCACCTGCGCCGGCACAGGGGTTGCAGCGGCTACGGCATCGAGATCGCCGACGCCAACGTGCTGAGCAGCGTGCAGCGCGGCGTGGACGTCATCCAGCTCAACCTGGAAGACGGCCTGGCCTTGTTCGACGACGACAGCTTCGACGTCGTGATGCAGCTCGACACGCTGCAGCACCTGCGCAACACCGAACGCATGCTGAAGGAAACGGCGCGCGTGGGCCGCATCGGCATCGTCAGCTTCCCGAACTTCGCGCACTGGCCCAACCGGCTGCGCGTGCTGGGCGGGCGCATGCCGGTGACCCGGGTGCTGCCCTACCAGTGGTACGACACGCCCAACATCCGCGTCGGCACTTATGCCGACTTCGAGGTGCTGGCGCGCAAGTGCGGGCTGCAGGTCACCGACAGCTTCGGCCTGCAGGGCGGGCGCGTGGTGCGGCGCTGGCCCAACCTGGTGGCCAGCGTGGCGGTATTCCGCTTCGAAGGTCGCTGAGCCGGCGCGGCGCGCTGGTTCTCGCCGCGTCAGCCGGCCGGCAGGCGCACGCGGAAGGTGGCGCCCTGGCCAGGTTCGCTCTCGACTTCGATCGACCCGCCCATGGCCTCCGCGAGCTGCCGGCTCAGCGCCAGGCCCAGGCCGGTGCCGGCCACCGGGCCATGCTTGGCGCCCAGGCGCTCGAAGGGTGTGAACAGGCGTGCACGCTCGGCCTCGCTCAATCCCGGGCCGCTGTCGGCCACGCTCAGTTCCACCAAGTCGCCCGCGGCTTTCGCGCGCAGGCGCACCCAGCCACCGGGCCGGTTGTACTTGATGGCGTTGGACAGCAGGTTGCTCACGATCTGCTTGAGCCGGCGGCGGTCGGCGCGCACTGCCAGGGCGTCGCCGGGCGGTACTTCGTCGATGACCTCGATGCCGGCCTGCCGTGCTGCCGTGTCGAGCATGGCCCACGCCTCCTCGACCACCACGCGCAGCGACAGGTGCTCCGGCATCGTGGGCAGCTGGCCCGTCTGCACGCTGGAGATGTCGAGGATGTCGTCCATCAGCGCCAGGAGGTGCTTGCCGCTGGAAAGCACATGGCCGATCCAGCCGCGCTGGCGCTCGGTGGCGCCCGGGTCCAGGTCCAGCAGCTGTGCGAAGCCGAGGATGGCGTTCAGTGGCGTGCGCAGTTTGTGGCTCACGCGCGAGAGAAACTGCGACTTGGCCTGATCCGCTGCCGCGGCGCGGTCGCGCTCCAGACGCAGCGCCTCGGCCTGCTTGGCGGCGGTGAGGTCGGTGTGGGTGCCGATCATGCGCAGCGGCCGGCCCGCGGCGTCGCGGCTGATGACGATGCCGCGCGACAGGATCCATTTCCATTGCCCGTTCTTGCAGCGCACGCGATGTTCGTTCACATAGGCCGGGGTGCGGCCCGCGAAGTGGTCGTCGCGGGCCTGCCGCATGCGCCCGGCGTCGTCGGGGTGCGTGAGTTCGTCCAGCGCCTCGGGCAGGTTCGGCAGGTCCTGGTCGCTGTAGCCATACAAGGCCTTGCACTGCGGCGAATACACCTCCACGCCGGCGGCCAGATCCCAGTCCCAGACGCCGTCGCCCGTGCTTTCGAGTGCGCGCTTCCACAACTCGCCGTTCTCGCGCAGCGCGATCTCGGCGCGCTTGCGCGCGGTCACGTCCTGCAGCAGGCCCACGCGCACCTCGGCGCCTTCTTCGGGCGGCCCCGGGCTGCTGGTCTGGTGCACCCACTTCTCGGTGCCGTCGTCCAGCACGATGCGGAATTCGATATCCAGCGCCCGCCGCTCGCGCGTGGCCGCGGCGATCTCGGCCTCGACACGTTCGCGGTCCTGCGGGTGGCGGAAGCGCCGCAGCAGCATCGGGTCGCGCAGCGTGGCTTCGGGCTCGACGCCGAACAGCTCCTTGACGCGGGGGCTGATCGACGCCGTGAGCGCCGGGCCGCCGTTCGGCATGGCCCAGTGGTACAGCACGCCCGGCACCAGTTCGAAGACCTGCTGCAACTGCTGCTGGCTGCGCCGCAGCGCCTGGCGCTCGCGCACGCGATCGGTGATCTCCTCGAGCGTACCCTCGTAGAAGAGCACCTGGCCGGCGGTGTCGTGCACGATGTGCGCGTTTTCGCTGACCCAGATGCGCTCGCGCGTCTTGTGGCGCCAGACTTCCGACTCGAAACCCGTCACCTGGCCGTCGCGCTCGAGCTGCTGCACGAACAGCGCGCGCCGCCCCGGGTCCACGTACCACTCGTGGGCAATATTGCGCACCGCGGCCAGCAGTTCGGCCTCGCTGTCGTAGCCGTTCAGTCGCACCAGTGCCGGGTTGGCGCGCACCTGCGTGCCGTCGGGTCGCGAACGGTAGGCGCCGATGGGCAGGAACTCGAACAGCGAACGGAAGTCGTCGTTGTTCGGCATGGTGCAGTGCTGGCGCGGGTCCGGCGGGAGCCGGTTCAGTCCAGCGTGACTTCGGTGCGCACGGTACCCGCGCGGTCGGCGCTGGCG
>Ga0073899_10000328_pt1 | contig 43421 bp, 37 predicted proteins | sample KloWWTmetaKNB5Ph_FD_88975 | JGI IMG/M metagenome (GOLD analysis project Ga0073899, IMG submission 88975) | Active sludge microbial communities from Klosterneuburg, Austria, studying microevolution and ecology of nitrifiers - Klosterneuburg... | ecosystem: Engineered > WWTP > Aerobic digester >... | reverse complement strand
CACCACCTGCTTGCGTCGCTCGTGCAACTGCTCCAGCGACTGAAATCTTGCGTCTTCTTTGTCCATGCATCTTCGACAACTCGATGCGCGAATAGTTCAAGTATATTCGTGCCGAGTCAATAGATACATCGGCGTCATCGAATCCGGTTACGGCGGCGGCGACAGCCCGATCCGCACCGAGTTGCGCGTTGGCGCCGGAACCGCCAATGATGCCGGTGACCTCGATGCGGGGCCGTACGGACTGACACTGCAGAACTGGCCGGTGATCTCCACCTACAGCGTGAACGCGGCCGGAATCGAACTGACCTATCGCGTCGATTCGACCGTGGCCGCCTCCGCCTACGACCTGACGGTCGAGTTCTACCTGCACACCGTCGCGCCGAACGTGAGCTATCAATTCGTCGGTCGCGATGTCTATCCCGCGGCTGCGGCCATGCAGGCGCGCAGCATCACCCTGCCGCTGCCGCCCGATCTGGTGTTGCCGGCAGATCCGGTGTTCGTGGCCACCGCCACCAGCAGCGACGCACTCGGGCTGAGCGGAGAAACCAGCGAGTTCAGCTTCCACGATATTGCGCTGGCCTGGGACGCGGGCATGCCCGCCGTGTTCCCGCTGAATCAGACCCGCGAAGTCCGCGTGAACCTGACCAGTACCTCGCCGTTCAAACCGCACGGCATCCTGCGCATCGAACGCACCGACGGCTTCCAGCCGGTGTTGATCTGTGAAGGCCCAGTGCAGCCAACCGCCATCGCCTCGCGCAGCAGCCTCGGCTGCAACTTCACGCCGACGCAGGCGGGCGCACTGCAATTGCGCGCCTACTGGGCCGCCAGCGGCACCACGTTCTTCGACCTCGGTAACGCCGCATCCGGCCCAGGGTCGGTAGCGATCTTGCGCGATGCCTCGATCGCGGTGGTGACCGACGCACTATTCATGGACGGCTTCGAACCGCTGCCATGATCGTCCAGAGACGGCGCTCAATCCCAGCGGTCGTCGCGGGTCCAGACGCCGTCGTCGTTGATGCGTATCGGGAAGCTCGCGGTCGGCGTGCAGGCGGGCGGTGCGCACACGGCGCCGCTGCGTACGTCGAAGCGGGCGCCGTGGCGCGGGCACTCCACTTCGAAGCCGTGGATCGGGCCGCCGGCGAGCTCGCCGCCGTCGTGGGTACAGACGTCTTCGATCGCGTAGTGGTGGCCGTCGATGTTGAACACCGCGATCATGGTGGCGTCCGCCACGACCACGCGATGTTCGCCCGGCGCCATTTCGTCGCGTGCGCAGACGCGGGTCCAGCCATCCATCACGCCAGCTCCTTGACGAACACTTCAAAGCGCAGGTCGTCGCGCTTGGGCAGGCCGAAGCGTGTGTCGCCGTACGGGAACGGCTCGAACCGGCCGGTGGCGCGATAACCGCGGCGCTGGTACCAGGCGATCAGTTCGCTGCGAATCGAGATCACCGTGCAGGTCATGCGCTCGCAGCCCCAGGCGGTGCGCACCACGCGCTCCGCTTCCGCGAGCAGCGCAGCGCCGACGCCGCCGCCTTGCAGCGTCGGGCGCACCGAGAACATGCCGAAGTAGCCACGGTCGTCGATCTTCTCGACGTGCACGCAGCCGAGCAGTTCACCGTTCTGCTCCGCGAGCAGTACGCGGCTGTCGGCCTTGGGGATCAGCTCGCCGACGCCAGCGGCGTCGATGCGTTGGCCATCCAGCAGGTCGGCCTCGGTGGTCCAGCCGGCGCGGCTGGCGTCGCCGCGATAGGCCGATTCGACCAGTGCGACGATCGCGGCGATGTCGTCTTCGCGCGCAGCGCGGAATTGCAGCATGGTCACTCCCGTGGCTTGAGGGCGTTGGCTGCGGCATCGAACGGCAGCAGTGCACAGCGCTGGCGCGCCGGATGGTGGCGCAGTTCGGCGAAGGCGGCGAACTCGCCCGTGGCCGTCGCGCCGCCGGCGAACATCGCCACCAATTGCGCGCGCAAGCCAGGCACGGCGCTGATCCGCTGGCCGCGCAGGGCTTCGGTCAGCATCGAGGCGCAGGCGGTGGTGATGGCGCAGGCTTCGCCATCGAACATCGCTGCTTCGATGGTGTCGCCGCGCAGGCGCAGGCTCAGCTCGACATGGTCGCCGCACATGGCATTGTCGGCCGCGGCGCGATGCGTCGCGTCGGCCAGACCGCCGCAGTTGTGCGGCGCGCGGTTGTGCGCGAGCACGGTCTCCGAGTACAGCGTGGAGGGGTGTGCCGACATCAGGCCAGCATCCGGCGCGCTTTCGCCAGCGCGGCGATGAACACGCCGATCTCGTCTTCGGTGTTGTAGAACGCGAGCGACGCGCGTGCCGTCGCCGGCACTCCGAAGAACTGCATGGTCGGGTGCGCGCAGTGATGCCCCGAGCGCACCGCGACGCCGTCGTTGTCGAGCAGGGTGGCGAGATCGTGCGCATGCGCGCCATCGACCACGAACGAAAAAACCGCGGCACGTTCGCGCGCCGTGCCGATCAGGCGCAAGCCGGGGACATCGCGCAGCGCCGTGCGCATGGCGTCGCGCAGGTTCGCCTCGCGTGCGGCAATCGCGTCCATGCCGATGCTCTCCAGCCAGTCAATGGCGGCGCCAAGACCGATGAATCCGGCGATGTTCGGCGTGCCCGCTTCGAACTTGTGCGGGGTGTCGGCGAAGCTGGTGCCATCGAACGACACCTTGCGGATCATCTCGCCGCCGCCCAGGAACGGCGGCATCGCATCGAGGTGTGCGCGCTTCGCGACCAGCGCGCCGGTGCCGGTCGGGCCGAACAGCTTGTGCCCGGTCAGCACGTAGAAGTCGCAGTCGAGTGCGGCGACGTCGATCTTGAAATGCGGCGCCGCCTGTGAGCCGTCGATCAGACTCGGAATCCCGCGCGCCTTGGCCGCCGCGATGATGGTGTGTACCGGGTTGATCGTGCCGAGCGCATTCGAGACGTGTACCAGCCCGACCAGTTTCGTGCGCGGGCTCATCAGCTTGATCATGCCCTCGACATCAAGCTCGCCGGCCTCGGTGATCGGCGCCGGCACGACCTTGGCCCCGGTCTCGGCGGCGATCAGCTGCCAGGGCACGATGTTGGCATGGTGTTCCATGCGCGAGACCAGGATCTCGTCGCCCGGCTTGAGCTTGTGGCGCAGGAAACTGTAGGCGACCAGGTTCACCGCCTCGGTGGTGCCACGGGTGAACACGACTTCCTCGCGCGCGCGCGCGCCGACGAAGCGCGCGAGCTTGTCGCGGGCGCCTTCGTACAAGGCGGTGGCCTCGGCACCGAGCGTGTGCACTGCGCGCGCGACGTTGGCGTTGTGTTGGCGGTAGTAGTCGCTGACGGCATCGATCACCGGCTGCGGCTTCTGTGCGGTGTTGGCGTTGTCGAAGTACACCAGCGGCTTGCCGTGGATCAGGCGCGCGAGTTGCGGGAATTCGCCACGCAGTGCACTGATGTCATCGAGCCGGCTCATGCCGCGTCCTCGGGCAGGCAGCGTGCAAGCGCCGCGAGCGCGGCCTCGCGTACGGTGGCGTCGCTGAGTTGCAGCAACGGTTCGCGCGCGAACGCAAGTTGCAGGATGCGTCGCGCTTCGGGTTCGGCAATGCCGCGAGAACGCAGGTAGAACAGCGAGCGCTCGTCGAGGCGGCCAACGGTGGCGCCGTGTGCGGCCTTGACCTCGTCGGCGTGGATTTCGAGCACCGGCCGGGTGTTGATCTCGGCATGCGCCGACAGCAGCAGGTTCTTGTTGCTGAGCGCGGCGTCGGCACCGTCGGCGCCGGCTTCGACGATCAGCTGTCCGGCGAAAATGGCGTGACCGCGCTGGTCGGCGAGACCGCGCCAGACGATGTCCGAACGGGTGTTGCGGGCGCGATGGCGGACGTCGATGTGCAGGTCGGCATGGCGGCGCTGGCCAGCCATGGCGCAGCCACGCATGATCAGTTCGGCCTGTTCGCCATCGAGGGTGGTGTCGAGTTCGTGGCGGTACAGTGCGGCGCCCGCCGCGACCTCGGCGAACTCGAAACGCGCCGACGTGGCGATCACGGCACGCGTGCCGAGCACGACGCTGGCGCCGCCACCCTCGATGGCCGTCTCCAGCCAGTGCAGGCGCGCGCCGTCCGCGAGCAGCAGGTCGCGCCACAGGTTCACGAAGGTGTTGGAATCCCCCGCGCCCATGCGGTGGTGCACGATGGCGGCGGTCACGCCTTCGGCCAGCTCCACCCGCAGCGATTGCTGCACGATGGCGTCCTGTGCCGCATCGGTAATGACCGAAACGATGTGGATCGGCACTGACGTGGATGCGCCAATGCGGACCACGAACGTGCTCGCCGCAGCCGCGGCTGCACGCGCGAGTGTCGAATGTGGCGGAACATCCCGCGGCGCGGCGCTTTCGCCGAGCATCACGGCGGCGGCCAATGCGCCGAGGGCGGAGCGCGCGCCGTCGTATTGGCCATCGACGAACACGAGGCGCGGCGACAGGGTCTCCACATAGTCGAGCGAGGCATCGGACAACCTGCCCGCCACCGTCGGGGCCGGCATAAAGGCGCGCGCATTCAATGCGCGCAGCGAGCTGTAGCGCCAGCGCTCGTCGCGCGCCCCGGGCAGGGTCAGGTCGCGCAGCGCCGCGGGCGCCGCGGCGACCAGGGCTTGCGCCAGGCCGCTCATGACGCGAATGCCGCCTGTTCCTCGCGCTTGCGCTCCTTGAGCCAGGCATAGCCATGGTCTTCGAGCTTCAGCGCCAGGTCCTTGTCGCCACTCTGGACGATGCGGCCGTCGGCGAGCACGTGCACGACGTCGGGCACGATGTAGTCGAGCAGGCGCTGGTAATGCGTGATCACCAGGAAGGCGCGCTCCGGCGAACGCAGGCGGTTCACGCCTTCGGCGACCAGTCGCAGCGCGTCGATGTCGAGGCCTGAGTCGGTTTCGTCGAGGATGGCGAGCGTGGGTTCCAATACCGCCATCTGGAAGATCTCGTTGCGCTTCTTCTCGCCGCCGGAAAAGCCCTCGTTGACGGCGCGGTTCAGCAATTCGTCCTTCAGATGCAGCACCTTGAGCTTCTCGCGCACCAGCTTGAGGAAGGCCATCGAGTCGAGCTCGGGCTCGCCGCGGTGCTTGCGCTGCGCGTTGTAGGCGGCGCGCAGGAAATAGGTGTTGTTCACGCCCGGAATCTCGACCGGATACTGGAACGCGAGGAACACGCCGCTGCCGGCGCGCGCCTCGGGTTCGAGCGCGAGCAAGTCCTGGCCCTTGAACGTGACCGAACCCTGCGTCACCTCGTAACCCTCGCGCCCGGCGAGCACGTAACCGAGCGTGGATTTGCCGGCGCCGTTCGGACCCATAATCGCGTGCACTTCGCCGGCCTTCACCTCAAGCGAGAGCCCCTTCAGGATGTCCTTGCCGGCGACGCGGACGTGGAGGTTGTCGATCTTCAGCATGGCTCAGTCCAGAAAGGGCCGCAGATCCGGTGGTACCGGCTTCGGCTTGAAGGGATTCAGGTTGGCACCCCCGGTGTTGCCGGGCGGCACCCAGAGCGTCGGCTGCGGCAGGGACGCGACGCTGTTGTGCGTGGAATGGACGGTTTGAGGTGCTGGATTCATGGCGATCATGTTCTCTGCGCCAGCATTTTCGCGAGTGCATCGCGAATCTCGGCGCCTCGCTCGGGTGCAATGGCCTCTGCGTCTGCGAAATCCTGCAGCCGCGCGCTGGCCAGCTTGTTGGTAACCAAGTCGCCTCGGCTCAGGCATTGCACCGCCACCTTGCCCAGCGTTCCCGTCACGCCGTGCCTTGAAGCTTCATCGAAGTCGAGCCCCGATGCAAAATTCAGGAGGTCGACGCGGTACGGTTCTCGGCCCAGCTGGATCATCGCTTTCTCCTGTGTCCACTCGTGCTCGCTGGGGGCGAGATCGGGAAATCCGAACGCGGCAAGCACGACCGCGAGTTTCTCTGCGTTCTCGCGCGTAGGGGCGAGCCAGAGATCGAGATCCTTCGTGTAACGTTCGTGGCCATGTGCTGCGAGTGCATACGCGCCGACGACCAGGAACTCAATGCCGGTCGAACTTAACAAGTCGAGCAATTCGTTCCAGTCTCGGGGGATGTGCGTCGGTCCAGCCATGATGGTTCGTCCTCAGTTGTTCCAGTGCAGCGAATCCGCTGGTGATGTCTCGCCCGGTGCGGGGGGCGACGGTTGATTTCGCGGCATTGCCGACGAGAAGTCGGCCGTCACGATCCGCACGTGAAGATGCTGCAGTGCCCGACTTCTCGTTACTCATCCCACCGCTCCTTCCAGGCTCACTTCCAGCAATTTCTTGGCTTCGACCGCGAACTCCATCGGCAGCTCGCGGAATACTTGCTTGCAGAAGCCGTCGATGATCATCGAGACCGCGTCTTCCTCGCGGATGCCGCGGGCGAGGCAGTAGAACAGCTGGTCGTCGGAAATCTTCGAAGTGGTGGCTTCGTGCTCGACCACGGCGCTGGCGTTCTTCACTTCGATGTACGGGAAGGTGTGCGCACCACAGCGCTTGCCGATCAGCAGCGAGTCGCACTGGGTGAAGTTGCGTGCGCCGTGCGCGTCCTTGGCGACCTTGACCAGTCCGCGATAGGTGTTCTGGCCGCGGCCGGCGCTGATGCCCTTGCTGATGATCTTCGAGCGCGTGTCGCGGCCGAGGTGGATCATCTTGGTACCGGTGTCGGCCTGCTGGCGGTGGTGGGTGAGCGCGACCGAATAGAACTCGCCGCTGGAACCGTCGCCGCGCAGGATGCAGCTCGGGTACTTCCAGGTGATCGCCGATCCGGTCTCGACCTGGGTCCAGGAAATGCGGCTGCGTGCGCCGCGGCAGTCGCCGCGCTTGGTGACGAAGTTGTAGATGCCGCCGACGCCGTTCTCGTCGCCCGGGTACCAGTTCTGCACGGTCGAGTACTTGATGCTGGCGTCATCGAGCGCGACCAGCTCGACCACCGCCGCGTGCAGCTGGTTCTCGTCGCGCATCGGTGCAGTGCAGCCTTCCAGATAGCTGACGCTGGCGCCTTCCTCGCAGACGATCAGGGTGCGCTCGAACTGGCCGGTATCACGCGCGTTGATGCGGAAATACGTGCTCAACTCCATCGGGCAGCGCACGCCCTTCGGCACGAACACGAAGCTGCCGTCGGAGAACACCGCCGAGTTCAGCGCGGCGAAATAGTTGTCGCCGGTTGGCACCACGCTGCCGAGGTACTGGCGTACCAGTTGCGGGTGCTCGTGCACGGCTTCCGACAGCGAGCAGAAGATCACGCCCTTCTCGGCCAGTTCCTTCTTGAACGTGGTGCCGAGCGAAACCGAGTCGAACACCGCATCGACCGCCACACCCGCAAGTCGCGCGCGCTCATGCAGCGGCACGCCGAGCTTGTCGTAGGTTTCGAGCAGTTTCGGATCGACCTCGTCGAGCGACTTGAACTTCTTCTTCGGCGCGGCGTAGTAGCTGATGTCCTCGAAGTCGATCGGCGCGATCTCGAGCTTGGCCCAGTGCGGTGACGTCATCGTCAGCCAGTGGCGATACGCGGCCAGGCGCCACTCGGTCAGCCATTCGGGTTCGTTCTTCTTGGCCGAGATCAGGCGCACGACGTTCTCGCCCAGGCCCTTGGGTATGACTTCAGTCTCGATGTCGGTGCTGAAGCCGGCCTCGTACTTGCGGTTCGCGATCAGGGTTTCGACTTCGCTCACGGCGCGGTCCTCAGGCCATCGTCACGCGGATCGGCACGGGCTTGCCGCGCGTCGTCCGGGTGGTTGCCGGTGCGCGCAGCTCGGCCAGGGTGACGCCACCGAGGGCGTTGCCGATCGCACTGCTGATGCGCCGCCAGTTGTGCTGGATCAGGCAATGCGTCTCGTGGTCGCAACTGCCTTCGTGCAGGCTGCACTCGGTCATGCCGATCGGTCCCTCGATCGCGGTCACGATGTCGAGCACGGAGATGGCGTCCGCGGCATGCGCCAGCCGGTATCCGCCGTTGACGCCGCGGCGCGACTCGACCAGTCCCGCAGCGGCCAGCTGCTTGAGCAACTTGCTGACGGTCGGTAACTCGATGCCGGCACGCTCCGCCAGCTCGCTGGCACTGGCGACCGTGTCCGGGTCGTCGGCGAGCGCGGCCATCAGCACGGTGGCGTAGTCGGTGAGTTTGGAAACGCGCAGCATGGCGGCCGGGACCAATATGGGACGGAAATGGTACCGTTTAAGCCCAACCAGGGCAAAGCCGCAAACCGCCCCGATTCAGGAAAGTTTGCGCTGCAGCCGCCTGCGCGCTGCGCCGAGCAATGCCCGCGAGTAGAGTTTGTGGAAGCCAAGCATCAGGCCGAAGCCGGTGCCGAGGCTGGTTGGTCCGTTGTCGCGGTCGCGCCTTGGGACGACCGCCGAGCCGAAATGCAGGCGCGTGCCGCCGCGCCCGTTCGCCTCCGCCATCAGCCAGGAGCGGGTGCGGCCCATGAAGTCGGCGAGCAGCAGTTGCGTATCGCTGCGGTCTTCCACGGTCCAGGCCGCAAAAGCGCCGCGTTCGCCGCGGGCGAGGGCGCGGACATCGGCATCGGTCGACGGCTTGCGCGCGGCCGCTGCGAGAATCGCGCGTTCCAGCTTGAACAGCGGCGTGGTGTAGAACGCCTCGATGAACTGCGCCTGCGACACCACCTCTGGCAAGTCGACCACGTAGCAATCCGCGTAATGCCCGTCGCGCAGATACCGGCGCAGGAAGGCGTGGGCCGGCAATTCGACTCGATGCACCAATTCAGTGGTCATTGCGCGTCCTGCTCCTGCGGGCAATCACTGCGTTGTCAGGCACCGTGCGCGCCCGCCTGGATCAGCGCGATGTCTCCGCGCTCAAGTGCGAAGCCCTCGCTGCCATCGGCAAAGGCCAACCAGAGATGCTTCTCGCCCTGAATTCCCCGAATTTCGACCACCTTGCCGAGCTGAGCAGTCAGCGTGCCACGCTCAGGCTCCGGAATGTCTCGCAGAAGCCAATCGGGAATGGTGAGTACTCGGACCTTGTCACCGACTTTCATGCGCCGGCTTTCTCGACAGTGCCTGGAGCCACTCGGGATACCGCTTCAAGGATGCTGCCAATGTGCGGAACAAGATGCGCCATGCGGTTGGAGACGGAGCGCACGACGACAACGCCGAAAGGCAACACCTTGATGTGTTGCTGAAACTCAAGATTGCGGTCGAGCGTGACGAAGACCTCGCATGCGGTATGGGCACGACGAAGCAGTTCGCCGTTCCTTGCTCCAGACCAGCCCAGGCTGTGAACCGTCAAGACGTCATGGCCGACCAGAAGCTTTGCGAAGTCGACTGGGAAGTTCTCGTCAAGCAGCAACCGCATCCGCAGCGACCCTCTCGAAAGCGGCATTCAGTACCGCAATGGCCTGTTCGCGTTTGACCGACGGAAACTGATGCAGGAACTCTTCCAGCGTGTCGCCTCCTTCCAGGTAATCGAAAAGGGAGCGCACTGGGACGCGGGTACCGACAAACACCGGCGTGCCGCCAAGAATGTCCGGGTGACGATGGGTGACGCCGGAGAGTGAAACCATGGTTTGTGGCTCCTTGCTGCAGGTGCAGTATAGCCGGGCGCAACGCTAGAGCGTGCGCTTCGGAGTCAGCCTCCACGCGGTTTGAAGTCAAGCGCAGCCGAGTTGATGCAGTAGCGCAATCCGGTCGGGCGCGGGCCATCGGGAAACACATGGCCGAGGTGCGAGTCGCAACGCGCGCAACGCACTTCGACGCGGCGCATGCCGTGGCCGTGGTCCTCGACTTCGCGGATCGCGCCGCTCGCGAGCGGCTGGAAATAGCTCGGCCAGCCGCTGCCGGAGTCGAACTTGGCGGCAGCATCGAACAGCGCTGCGCCGCAGCCGATGCAGTGATAGACGCCATCTTCATGGTGGTCCCAGTACTTGCCGCTGAACGGCGCTTCGGTGGCTGAACAGCGGCACACGGCGTATTGCTGCGGATCGAGGCGGGCACGCCATTCGGCGTCGGATCGGGGGTTTTGGGCAGGGTCGTTGGTCATGGGGATCGCGGGTCGGCGGAAGGAACTCACCAGTCGAAAGCTAGTACAGTTGCCCGAATCGGCAAAGGCAGACACAGCGTCTGATGCAGGACAATGCCGCATTCTCTCGTAATTCTTGCCGAGGAGTCTGGTATGCGGGTGCTGTTCCTAATCCTCATGGCGTGCTTTCTTGCGCCGGCACTTGCTGGTTCGCCGTTGTGCGGGGTCGCTCCCGCGAACGTCTTCAAGAGTGGGTTCGAAGCAGGCGAAGTTTCATCGCCGGCATACAACCCCTATCCAACACTCCCTAGTGAGTCCACGCCGCTGGCGTTGGCCGTTACTTACCCCATCGAGGGAATCGAGGTTGGGACGCCAACCGTCCAAGTCTATGGCTCGTTCGCCGGGCCACCGAATACCGGGATCTCGGTCAATGATGTGGCCGCCATTCAAAGCGGCACTAGTTTTCTTGGCCCCAGCGTCACGCTTGAGCCCGGATCGAACCAAATTGAAGTGCGCGCGAGCAGCGTAACCGGGGCCACACAATCGATCATTCGGACGGTGACTTATAACCCAGCCGTGGCACCAGACGTCGAACTCAAGTCCGCTCATGCTGGTACATACGCGCCTTTCTCGTTGCGTTTCACCGTCGCACTGCGCGCGGGCATCTCCAATCCGGAGATCGGCCGGATTCGCGTGGACTTCGACGGTGATGGCACGTTCGACGTCGACACGACGGACCCCACTGTACGCCTGAGCTATCGATATCAGTCACCGGGCCTGTACATCGCCACCGCCGAAGTCACGCTGGATGACGGAAACGCAATAACGCCGCCCGTCGTCGCTACGGCGACGCACCGTGCCTTGGGTGAAGACCTCGATGTGACGCGAGCGATGCTGTGCAACGCCTTCGAGAAATTTCGTTCAAGTCTATCGGCACAGCAATACGCGACGGCGCTGTTGACCTTCAACGCCGAGGTCCGTCCGACCCATCAGAGCTTTATTGAGGGATTGGGCGCGAATGGCGCCGTCGTGGCGACCGGCATCGGTGACATCGTCGATGGCACGATTGGTCAGCAAAGCGCAGAGTTGAAATTGGCTCGAGCCATTTCCGGTCAGCCGGGTCGATTCCGCAGCTTTCCACTCCAGTTCACGCGTGACAACGATGGCGTATGGCGAATTTCCGCGCTGTGAGCAGTTTGCCGACGCAGCGATTGGTCGTGGGACTTTTCCTCCTGTGTGCGTCGGCGTCGCTGGTAGCGGGCGACATGCCGCCGCTACTTTCAAACTTGGGAACGACGCTGTTGGTGCTTTGTATCCCCTCTCTTGTGTTGGTGCCGGTGTTTCTTGTACGCGCGGCCATTGTTGGATTTCGTGAGCTTAGTCCAGCCCCAGGAGACGCGTGCTGCGTGCGCGCGCGATCGCGAAAATGGCTGATCTGGACGCTCGTTTCGCTTGTTCCATGGGTCTTGGTTGGACTGCGGGCCTATTACGTATTGACCTATCACAGGCCGTTTTGAGGTGCATTGATGAAACACGAACCTGCGGCCATCGCGATCTTGCTCTTGGGTTCCTTAAGCGCACAGGCATGCGAGACTGAAACGCATGCATGGGTGACGCAACAAGGGTATTTGAAGTCCAGTCTCGCTACGTCGGTCCCACTTCGAGAGCGTCTCGGGTTTGAACGCCTCGACGACACCACACCGTTTCGCGTGTACCCCGAACTGGTCACGCTTGGAAATCGCGATGCGTATCTCGATCTGCCGCCCGGTGGCTCGTTCGGGGTCATCGTAGACCCGTATACGGCCCCTATGGCGTACCGACCGCCCACCGATTACGAACAGCAGCGGATGGTGTACACCAGCGGACCGGCGGCGCCTGGGTCAAACAGCGGCCTATTCCAAACGCCGCTCAAGATTGAGGCCGCCATTGTCCGTGGGGCAGTGCGCGAAGACGATGTCTTACGGTCGGACGCCGGGAATCAGGCGCCGTTTCCTGACATCGACCCCTATGGCGAGTTCCGGCGTGTGATGAATCACTTTTACGATCCATTTGGTAATCGCGCGCTCGAGTTGCCACTTGGAGGTTCCTGCGACCTTGCAGTCGGGACGCCTTGTAATCGGTCTATCGACTGGGCCCTTGGCGTCGATGATGCGCAAGCAGCCGTGTTCAGCCCGATGCAGGCGCGCCGCAACCACTTCAGTTGGGTCGATGCGCGCGAGGCGTTCTGGCGCTCCTTGACGTTCAAGTCGGGTACGCCTGCCGTAGCGGGCTATTCCGCTCGTCAGGCGCAAGACTCGGGCATCAGGCGAAATTTCTGGCATACAACGCTCTTGTCGATCGGTCATGTGGCGCACTTGTTGCAAGACGCCGCACAGCCGCAGCACACGCGCAATGATCGCCACAATCCCGGTAACTGGGTCGTCACCACGTCGTTCGCGCGGCGCACGATGGAGTTTTACGCTAACTATCGAGTGACGGGAGACACTGTAGCTGTGCCGAACGATGAGCAACCTGAACTGCGCGCGATGTTCAATGGCCCGGTCGCGTCGCAGTTCCTGTCCGTTCCTCCCATCGGCAGCTATTCGATCCCCAAGTTCAGCACGCCGCTGAAGTTTTTCACCACGCGCGTGGAGAACGCGCCCGTTGCTTCTCGCCGGGGGCTCGCGGACTACAGCAATCGCGGGTTTTACAGTGAGGGTACGCTGCCGCGCCCTGGCTACGAGTTCACCAGTCCACCTTCGAACCTGCTCGATCCGAGCTTCACCATCGCCGACAGTGCCGACATCATCGTGCCGGGATTTGGCACCTTGATCGGCGAGAAGCTGTTCTGGCCGATTCCGGATCCAGTCAAACCCGACTACGTCGACACATGCCTTGTTGGCGGCAAGCTGCAGCTACTATCGGTCACTGCGTTTGCTGAGTACGCATTATTGTCGAGCGGAACGTTGCACGGCGGCCTGCTCGCACTAGATGACTACAAATGCCACCAAGACGCACTGCTTCCACGTGCAATTGCATATTCCGCTGGGCTGATCGATCATTTTTTCCGTGGCGAACTGCAGATTGAGGCGCCGCCGCAGCGTGCGTTGGCTGTCCTAGATCAAGGCACACCACACACGGTCGATGCGGATGGATATCCCCGCAGGACCGACAACAACGGGATCCTCGGATTCCAAAAAGTGCGGTTGCGCGTAAAGAACATCACGCAGGACATCAACGAGAGCGGCACAGGCAACACATTCCAGCAGACGCTTGGTGGAAGCGATGGACCTTCAGGTGGTCGCATGCTCGCGGTTGCGCGCTATCACCGCAATCCGTGCTACAGGCCGGACATGACGGGTGAGCGACGCGTGACGATGCCGTTTTCAGTGCCGTTCCAGGAGCCTGTTGGCTGTCCGGCAGTCGGCTCAAGGACGCGCTATCAAGAAATCTCTGTGTCGGACGAACTGCCGGTAGCCCCGGGTGAGTACGGCTTCGGTTCCGCTTCAGCGTTCGTTGACCGAACCTTCGATTTCTCGGCTGATCCGATCCCGGTGAATGCGACCGATCTGTTTATCCAAGTGGTCTACCGCGGTCCGTTGGGCCAGGAGCCAGATGGCATCGCATGGGGCACCTACGATGCCAGGGAACCGATGTTTGTGGGTTATTGGAACAACTCCGATTACTTCAATCAAAACGGGAGTTGGGCGAGCGCTCTAGGTGCGACGGGCGTCTATCGCAAGGCGGTGAAGGACTTCCAGTTCTGTGTCGGCATCGGTGCGGACCGCGTTGTTCTCATTCAGTTCTCCGGCGCGTCCAACAACCCGGCCATGGGGTTTCCGGAGCCCGCAGGATTCATGCGGTTCGCGGTCATCGCGGCCAAGCCGGTCACTACGGAAAACGTCGTTCTTCGCGGCAACGCCAGTTTCTTCGATCCTCAGCCGCCCGCTCCCTACTCCCCTACGATTATTGGCCTCAGGGGCACTATCAACCAAGCCAACAAGGAAGTCATCGGGCTTGCGACGCCGCCGTTCCCTACTTCATCCGCGCCGCTCGCCGAGTGTCCCGCAGCGCCTGGCTCGGGGACTCCCTTCCTCTGGTGCGTCGAGCCGATCCTCGTCCGGCGCGGACTTCCAGGTGGCAAAGTGGCGCAGGCGATCTATCTCGCCAATAATGCTGGATCTCCAACGCCGCCGGATGCGGGGACCTTGCCCGCTTTCGCTCAGGTACCCGAGCAGAAAGCAGGTAGCAACTTGTGGGATCAACCTGCGCTCACGCCATGCCCGAACGCGCTCGCGAAGTCACTCCCCGGCTTATCCGAGATTCTGTTGCTAGAAGAGGAACTGGCGGAAATGGGCCTCTCTGATGACTAAGTTCGTCGGCTCCTTCTCGGCATTGGGGGCGGTGAAAGCAACATGGCTACGATTGAACCCAAGGGGTCGTTTGACCCAGCGCAGGCGCCATCAAGCACTTACCATCGCAATGTTCGTCACTAAAGAGCGGACGACCATGATGGATAGCTGGCCGCAGGGCCACCTGCTGGGACTGAAGCCAACTCCCGTTCGAATCCGAATGACTGTGCTTTCCGCTCTCCTGTTTCTCGCCACCACGCCGCTGGCCACTGCTGCCGACTGCCCGCTGGCGACGCCGTGTCCGTCCTGCGTCGCGCCGCTGTTCGTCGCCGCCGAGACGGCCGCGTTCACGCCGGCGCAGCGCGCGCTGGCCGATACCGAGGTCGGGGCGGCGAGCGTGCGCGTGCTCGGCGAAGATCAATATCGGCTGGAGGGTGACGTGGTGGTGAACCGCGCCGACCAGTGGCTGTGGAGCGAGCGCTTCGACTACCACGCCGGTGAGGGCGTGATGCAGAGCCCGGGACCGATGCGCTTCCAGAGCGTGGGTTTGCTGGCACGTGCCGAGACCGCGACCTGGCGTGAGGAAGGCGCCAGTGACCTGACCGGCATGCAGTTCCAGCTGCGCGACGGGCGCGGCAACGGCCGCGCCGACCAGGCCACGCTGGCGGCCGATGGCAAGACCCGGCTCGACACCGCCGCCTTCACCAGTTGCGACCCCGAGCATCCGGCTTGGCAACTGCGCGCCGGGCGCATCGACCTCGACCAGGAGACCGGTGTGGGGCGCGCGCGCCAGGTCACGCTGCGGCTTGGCGACGTGCCGGTGATGTATCTGCCTTACGCGCGCTTCCCGATCGACGACCGCCGCCAGAGCGGCTTGCTGCTGCCTTCTCTAGGCAACTCGAACGACGCCGGTTACGACCTGATCGTGCCCTATTACCTGAATCTGGCGCCGAACTACGACGCCACCCTGTCGCCGCGTTTCATCCGCGACCGCGGTGCGATGCTGGGCGGCGAGTTCCGCTATCTGGGCGCGACCCAGCGCGGTGAGCTGCAGGCTTCGTGGCTGGGCAGCGATCAGCGCAACGGCGAAACCCGCAGCGCCTTCGACTGGACGCACCTGGGTCAGCTCGGCGCGCACTGGTTCGTCGATGCCAGCTTGCACGACGTCTCCGACCAGCGCTACTTCGAGGACTTTGGCAACTCGCTGAGCGCGGTCGCCACCAGCCTTCTGCCCTCGCATGCCTACCTGCGTGGTCGTGGCGCCTGGTGGAACGCGAGCTTCGGCGGCGATCGCCAGCAGGTCACCGACCCGCGCCTAACGCCCGAGGTCGAACCCTATCGGCGCCTGCCGCGCGGACAGTTCGAGATGCGCAGCCCCAACCTGCGTGGCCCGCAGTTCGCGCTGGCCTCGGAATGGGTGCGTTTCCACAAGGACGACGCGCTCGGTGGCGACCGTCTTGATCTCTACCCGCAGGTCGCCTGGCCGCTGGAATCCGCCGCCTGGTTCGTGCGCCCGCAGCTCGGCTATCGCTACACCAGCTACGCGCTTGACCGCGAGCAGGAACGCGCGCCGACGCGCGGCGTGGCCATTGCCAGCCTCGATGCCGGGCTGTTCTTCGAGCGCCCCTTGCAGTTCGGCGACGGCGGCTGGTTGCAGACGCTGGAGCCGCGACTGTATGCGCTGCGCGTGCCCTATGAGGACCAGTCCGATCTGCCGCTGTTCAATACCCAGGACCTGACCTTCAGCTTCGCCTCGCTGTTTCGCGACAACCGCTTCACCGGCGCCGACCGCCAGGGCGACGCGCAGCAGGCGACGCTGGCGCTGACCTCGCGTGTCATCGACGATGGCGGCCGTGACCGCTTGCGCCTGAGCCTCGGCCAGGTGCACTACTTCGAGTCGCCGCGCGTGCTGCTGCCGAACCAGACGTTCGAGTCACGCAGCGGTTCGGACTGGGCGGCGGAGATCGAGTGGATCGCCGGCGATCACCTGAGCTTCGCCGTCGGCGGACAGTGGGATGACCACGAGCGCAACACCGAACTCGGCTACGCAAGCGCGAACTGGCGCTACAGTGATCGCGGCCTGCTGCGCCTCGCGCATCGCTATCGGCGTGGCCAGCTGGAACAGGTCGATGTCGCCGGCTTGATCCCACTGAACGAGCATTGGCGCCTGATCACGCGCTGGAATCAGAGCCTGCGCGACGACCAGCTACTCGAAGCCTTCGGTGGAGTCGAATACGATTCCTGCTGCTTCGCGGTGCGCTTGCTGGCGCGGCGCTACGTGCGCAATTTCGAGGGCGAATTGAACACCGGACTGATGCTGGAACTGGAGCTCAAGGGGCTTGGTTCACTCGGCAGGCGGACCGAGGATTTCCTGTCGCGTGCTATGCTCGGGCTTCGTTAACAGCGCGTTGTTCAGCGCCACGCCAGCCGCATCCTGCAAGGCTGAACCCCTTTCTCCGTGAGTCTGCGAACCCGATGAAACGACTGCTTCTCGCCACCGCCCTGGTGTTCTCCGCTGTTGGTCCGATCACCCTGCGTGCGCAAGCCCTTCCCAGTGCGCGGCTCGACCGGATCGTCGCCGTAGTCGACGAAGACGTGATCCTGCAAAGTGACCTGGACCGCGCCACCGAGAGCATCCTCAAGCAGTACCGCAGCCGCGGTGGCGAATTGCCACCCGAGGACGTGGTGCGCAAGCAGGTGCTGGAACGGCTGATCACCCAGCGCCTGCAGATCGCGCGTGCCGATGCCACCGGCATCGTCATCGCCGACACCGAAGTGGATACCGCGGTGCAGCGCATCGCCGCGCAAAACGGCATCGATGCGGCGCAGTTGCGTCAGTCGCTGCTGCGCGACGGCTTCAGCTTCGAGGAGTTTCGCACGACCTTGCGCGAGGAACTGCTGGTGCAACGTTTGCGCGCCCGCTTCGTGCAATCGCGCGTCGCGGTGACCGATACCGAGGTGGATATCTTCCTGTCCAGCGATGCGGCCAAGGCCGGTGAAGTACGCCTGTCGCACCTGCTGATTGGTCTGCCGGAATCGCCTACCGCCGCGCAGGTCGAGGCGGCACGGGTCAAGGCGGCCAAGGTGCGCGCCGAGATCGAATCCGGCTTGTCCTTCGCCGACGCCGCGATCCGTTATTCCGAGGGCCAGCAGGCGCTCGAGGGCGGCGACCTCGGTTGGCGCAGCTACGACCAGATTCCGACCGCGTTCACCGACATCGTCGCGGCCATGACCAAGGGCGAAGTATCGCAACCGCTGCGTGGCCCGAACGGCTTCCACATGCTGCACCTGGCCGATACCCGCGCCACCGCCAAGGTGATGGTGAAGGAGTTCAAGGCCCGGCATCTGGTGATCAAGCCGAGCGAGCTATTGAGCGAGGACAAGGCACGTGAACGCATCGACGCACTGCGCAAGCGCATCGTTGAGGGCGCCGACTTCGCCGAACTGGCCAAGCAGTATTCCGATGACAAGACCACCGGCAATCTCGGCGGCGATCTCGGCTGGTTCCAGGTCGGCGACTACGGCACTGCGGTCGCGAACCACATGGGCACGCTCAAGGACGGCGAATTGTCGGAGCCGTTTCGTACCGACCTCGGTTGGCACATCCTCGAGCGCATCGGCGAACACGAAGTGGACCGCACTGTCGAAACCCGTCGGGCCAAGGCGCGCGAAACCCTGGTCGATCGCAAGGCCGAGGAGGAGTACGACAACTTCCTGCGCCAGATGCGTTCCGAGGCCTACGTCGAAAACCGCCTCGCCGGCTGAGCCCGCGTGAGCGCCGCTGTCGCACGCATCGCCGTCACCGCCGGCGAGCCCGCGGGCATCGGCCCCGAGCTGCTGGTGCGACTGGCGCAGCGTGACCACGCGGCGCAACTGGTGGCGATCGCCGATCCGGAGCTGCTGCTGCAGGCCGCCGATGCACTCGAGCTGCCGCTCGCGATCGCAGCGCTGGATCCGAACTCGCCAGCAACCGCGCACCGTGCCAGCCGCCTCTGCGTGCAGCCGGTGTTGACGCCGCGGGCAGTCGTCTTCGGCCAGCTCGATGTTGGCAATGCCGCGTCGGTGATCGAGATGTTGGGCATCGCCGCCGATGGCGCCGAACACGGCGTGTTCGATGCGATCGTGACCGCGCCGGTGCAGAAGTCGGTGCTCAACGACGCCGGCTTTGCCTTCAGCGGGCACACCGAGTTCTTCGCCAATCGCGTCGCTTGCGACGTGGTGATGATGCTGGTCGCGGGCGAGCTGCGCGTGGCGCTCGCGACCACGCATCTGCCGCTGCGTGCGGTGCCGGATGCGATCCGCGCTGATCGCCTGGAGCGCACCATCCGCATCCTGCACGCCGACCTGCGCGACAAGTTTGCGCTCGCCGCGCCGCGCATCACCGTGCTCGGCCTGAATCCGCATGCTGGCGAGGGTGGCCATCTCGGGCGCGAAGAGACCGAGGTGATCGTGCCGCTGCTGCAACGCCTGCGTGCCGAGGGCATGGATCTGCGCGGGCCATTGCCGGCGGATACCGCCTTCGTGCCGCGCGAACTCGCGCATTGCGATGCCGTGCTCGCGATGTACCACGACCAGGGCCTGCCGGTGCTCAAGCACGCCGGCTTCGGCCACGCCGTGAACATCACACTCGGCCTGCCCTACATCCGTACCTCGGTCGACCATGGCACCGCGCTCGATCTCGCCGGACGCGGGGTTGCCGATGCCGGCAGCCTGTTCGCAGCCACTGCGCTCGCGATCGAATTGGTCGCGCGCCGGCGTGCGAGCATGCAGTCATGAACGAGAGCCCGCACATCGCACGCAAGCGCTTCGGCCAGAACTTCCTGCACGAGCGCGGCATCATCGACAGGATCTTGCGCGCCATCGATCCGCAGCCGGGCGAGCGCATCATCGAGATCGGCCCCGGCCAAGGCGCGCTGACCTGGCCCTTGCTCGACCGCATCAAGACCTTGACCGCGATCGAGATCGACCGCGACCTGATCCCGCGTCTGCACGCTGAAGCACCGAAGCATGGTGAATTGCGCATCGTCGAAGCGGACGTGCTTACCGTCGACTTCACCGCGCTCGCCGCCGGCGGCATGATCCGCCTGGTCGGCAACCTGCCCTACAACATTTCCTCGCCGATCCTGTTTCATGCACTCGACCATGCCGCGGTGATCCGCGACATGCACTTCATGCTGCAGAAGGAAGTGGTCGAGCGCATGGCCGCGGGCCATGGCAACAAGGTCTACGGGCGCCTGAGCGTGATGCTGCAGGCGTATTGCCGGGTCGAGCCGCTGTTCACGGTGCCGCCGGGTGCGTTCACGCCAGCGCCGAAAGTCGATTCGGCCATCGTGCGCCTGACGCCGAAAACCGCGGGGGAAATCACGCCGCACGACCGTGCCCGCCTGCAGTTGCTGGTGCGGCACGGTTTCTCGCAACGCCGCAAGACCCTGCGCAATGCCCTCGACGAGGTCGCCACCGTCGATCAGCTGCAGGCCGCCGGCATCGACCCCGGTGCGCGCGCCGAAGCGATCGCGGTGGCCGACTGGCTGAAGCTGGCCGCGACCTGATTTCACACGCGGCGCACGCAAGGTTCCCGCTAAACTCCGCAGCCATGCGCATCTTCATGCAAACCCAGTCGGCGCCGAACGAGTCGCCGCGCTATTACCACCTGATCCTGCAGCAGGACCTGCTCGGTGGCTGGTCGCTGCTGCGCGAGTGGGGCCAGACCGGCGGTCGCGCCTCGATGAAGCGCGAGTTCTACGAACAGCGCGACGTCGCCGAGAACGCGATGATGGGCGTGCGCGACCAGCAGTTGCGCAAGGGTTTCCAGGTCATGTTTTGCCAGGGCATCGAGGCGCCAGCGGGGTCGCGTTATGAACCTTAAGATGAGCGCGCTCGCACTCGCGCTGTGCATTGCCGGCGTTGCCGATGCCGAAGACGAGCGCAAGGACGAGGGCGTGTTCCAGCCCGGCGTGCAGCATGTTTGCGTGCCTGCGGCGGGTGGCGATGGTTGGGACTGCGGCACCGAGACCGCTCCGCCCAGGAACTACCAGCCATCCGAGCCGCAGTCCGAGGCGGAGACAGCGCCCGATACGGCGGCCGCTGTCGAGACCGATGCCGCGGCCGAGCCCGAACCTGCATCCGAGGAACCACCAGCACCGCCGTTTTTCCTCGCCGACCCGATGCGGCGGACGCCATACGCGCCAATCGAGAAGCCATCGAGCGAGCCGGCTACGGCCGCGGAGGCGGTGGTCGCTGCGGAAGCCGCAGATCCCGAGCCCGCGCTCGCGATGGAGGCCGCGCCGGTCGAAGCGGTTGAACCCGCCACGCCGACGCCGGTTGTGCAGGACGGCTTGGACGCCTCGATCAGCGCTGAGGCCGGTCGCGCCGAACTGGTATCCGGACCGGGTGCCGCGGCACTGCCGCTCGGCGACGCCAGTGCGTTCGCGCGTCTTCCGGCGACGGCCTTCACGCTGCAATTGGCCTATGCCGCGACCCATTCCGAGTTCGCGCGTCTGGTCGCCGATCTCGGTCTCGATCCCGCCAGTTGCTACGTGTTGCGCGTGCGCGGCACGAATGGCCCGACCTGGCTGCTGGCTCATGGCGCCTTCGCCGACGTCGCTGCTGCGCGTGCCGCCCAGGCCGCATTGCCGAAGGTGGCTGGGCTCTCCGCACAATGGCCGCGGCGCATCGGTGCGCTCCAGACCGAAATCACGCAAGGACTCTGAGTCTCATGTCGAACGGATTCGCGCCGCTGGCGAATGATCGTTTTCTGCGCGCGCTCAAACGCCAGCCGGTGGACCGCACCCCGGTGTGGATCATGCGCCAGGCCGGCCGCTATCTGCCGGAATATCGTGCGACGCGCGCTCGCGCGGGCTCGTTCATGAACCTGTGCCAGTCGCCCGAACTCGCCTGCGAAGTCACCTTGCAACCGCTGGCGCGTCTCCCGCTCGATGCCGCGATCCTGTTTTCCGACATCCTGACCGTGCCCGATGCGATGGGCCTCGGTTTGTCGTTCGCGGAAGGTGAGGGACCGCGTTTCGCGCGCCCGCTGCGCAGCGTCGCCGAGATCGACGCACTCACGGTGCCGCGCGTCGATCAGTCGCTGCGTTATGTCACCGATGCGGTGACGCTGATCCGTCGCGAGCTGCACGGGCGCATGCCGCTGATCGGATTCTCCGGCAGTCCATGGACGCTGGCCTGCTACATGATCGAGGGCGGCGGCTCGGAGCACTTCGAGCGCGCCAAGGCGCTGTTGTGGAATGAACCCGCGGCGGCGCATCGTTTGCTCGATGTGCTCGCGCAGAGTGTCAGCGCCTATCTGCAGGCGCAGATCGATGCCGGTGCGCAGGCCTTGATGATCTTCGATACCTGGGGCGGCGCGTTGTCGGCCGACCACTACCGTGAGTTCTCGCTGCGCTCCATGGCGCAGATCGCGGCCTCGCTCAAGCGTGGCGAAGGCGAGGCGCGGGTGCCGCTGATCCTGTACTCGAAAGGCGCGATGGGACAGCTGGAGGCGATGGCCGACATCGGCGCCGATGCGCTTGGCCTGGACTGGACGATCACGCTGGACGAGGCGCGGCGTCGCGTCGGTGATCGCGTCGCGCTGCAGGGCAACGTCGATCCGGTCGTGCTCTATGCCGGCATCGATGCCATCCGCGCCGAGGCGCGCAAGGCGGTGCACAGCTTCGGCGCGCATCCCGGTCATGTCTTCAATCTCGGTCACGGCATCCATCCGGCGATCGACCCCGAACACCTGCGCGCGCTGATCGAAGCCGTGCACAACGAGAGTGCCGCGCTGTTCGCGGCGCGTGGAAATCCCCGATGAGCAAGCCCCTGATCGAAATGCGCAACTCCGCCATCCACGGCAACGGCGTGTTCGCCATCGCCAACATCAGCGAGGGCCAGGAGATCATCGAATACGCCGGCAAGCGCCTGACGCATGCGCGTGCCGACCACCGCTATGGCGGCAGCTCGATCACCGGCCACACTTTTCTGTTCACGCTGAACGATGACTACGTGATCGACGGCAACCAGGACGGCAACGACGCGCGCTGGATCAACCACAGCTGCGACCCGAATTGCCGCGCCTGGAAGATCGACGCCGAAGACGGCAACCCCAAGCGCGACCGCGTGGTCATCGAGGCGCGCCGTGCCATCGACAGGGGCGAGGAACTCACCTACGACTACGGCATCGTGCTCGACGAGCCCTACACCCGCGAACTCAAGGCCGCCTGGGCCTGCCGCTGCGGCGCGAAGACCTGTTCCGGCACCATGCTCAAGCCCAAGCCGCGCAAGCCCGTGAAGAAGTCGCGTTGAAGCGCGTGCTGTTCGTTTGCAGCCGCAACCGGCTGCGCAGCCCGACCGCAGTTCAGGAACCCGCCCGCCCCAGCCGGGCCGCGAATGCCGGCGCGTCTTCGTAGCCGATCAGACGTTCGCCGCGCAATTCATTGCCGGCGGCGTCGAAGAACAGCGTCGCTGGTGGGCCGATGATGCCGAAGCGCTGCTGCAGCGCGACGTGCGCCTCCGACTGCTCGGTCACGTCGGCCTTGATCAGCACGAAGTCTCCGGCCGCAGCGATCACTGCGGTATCGCGGAAGGTGCTGCGCTCCATGCGTTTGCACTCGATGCACCAGTCGGCATAGAAGTCGAACAGCACCGGTTTGCCGCTGGCATTTGCCGCGGCGATGGCGGTATCGAGCGCCGCGTTCGAGCTGGCCTTGGCGAAGCGTAGTTCGCTGGCGGCGCCACTGGTATCCGCGCGCGATCCACCCAGGTTCTCGAGTGGGCGAGTCCAGTCGCGCGCGCCTGAGGCCATGCCGATGAACTGCAGCACGCCGAGGATGACGAAGATCAGGCCGATCGCCTTCCAGGTCTTCTGCCAGCCGCTCGGGTTCTCGGGCAAGCGCTCCAGCGCATGCAGGTGCACGCCCTTGCCGACCAGCAGGATGCCGGCCAGGAACATCACCCAGCCCGGCGCCAGGATGCGCTCCAGCATCCAGATCGCGAGCCAAAGGAAGGCGACGCCGAACGCGACCTTGACCAGTTCCATCCAGCGCCCGGCGCGCGGCATCCAGTGGCCGGCGCCGGTGCCGAACGCGAGCAGTGGCAGGCCCATGCCAAGCGCGAGCGAGAACAGCGCGAGACCGCCGAAGATCGGGTCCTTGGTCTGCGAGATGTACACGACCGCGCCGGCCAATGGCGGTGCGACGCAGGGGCCGACGATCAGTGCCGAGAGCGCGCCCATGATTGCGACGCCGGTCAGCGAACCGCCTTCGACCTTGTTGCTGGTGGTCGTGAGTCGGGTCTGCCAGCGACTCGGCAACTGCAGTTCATAGAAGCCGAACATCGACAGCGCCAGCGCCACGAACACCAGTGCGAAACTGATCAGGATCCACGGCTTCTGGAACAGCGCCTGCAGGTTCTGGCCGGCGAGCCCGGCAATCACGCCGACCGCGGTGAACACCAGCGCCGAGGCGAGCACGTAGACCAGCGACAACACGAAGGCACGCCGTGTGCTGAGATTGTCGCCGGCACCGGCGACGATGCCGGACAGAATCGGCACCATCGGGAACACGCAGGGCGTGAAGGCGAGGCCGATGCCGACCAGCAGGAACACCAGCATCGCAAAGGCGCGATTGCCACCGCGCAGGCTGTTGGCGAAGAAATCTGCGCTGCCCTCGGCCGCAGTCGGGGCGGCTTCGGCCGCGCGCATTTCCGGGGTTCCAGCGGGTGCGATCGCAGCGCGTGCGGCGGCCAGTTCGGCCGCGTCCGCTGCCGGCAGCGACACGGTCAGGATGCGCGTCATCGGCGGGTAGCAGATGCCGTCGAGCTGGCAACCCTGCAGGTTCACGCGCAGGTCGATGTTGCGCGCGGCGCCATCCTTGCGCGCGAGAGTGATCGGAATCTCGACCAGATCGAAGTACACCTCGACGCGGCCGAACTCGGGATCGTCGAACGCGCGCGCGGCCGGCCAGCGCGGTGCGCCGAGATCGCCCACCTTCGGGTCTTCGAGGATGAAGCCGGTCTTGTCGCGATACAGGTAGTAGTCCTTGGGCATGCTGAAGCGCGCCAGCAGCTCGGTGCCGCTAAGCGCAATGGTCTCGACCTGGAAGGCTTCCTCCTCCGGTAGCGGCAACGCGTCGATGCCTTCACTCGGAGCGGCGGTTCCGGGCAGGCTGAGCGCTGCTGGAGCGGTGACAACCGGGGCGCTTGCGGCCTCAGGCGCGGCGGTACCCGGAAGTGCCAACGGCATCGCAGTGACCGGTTCAGCCGCCGTGGCCGCCGCGGGCGCGTTCATGGGAGCCGTCGACGCCGGGGCTTTGGCCGCTGTTTCCGCCGTCACGGCGCGCGCTGGGTCCGGCAAGGACACCACCACCTCCTTGCGCTGTGGCGGATAGCAGACCCCGACATCGGCACAGCCCTGATAGCTGACCTTGAAGCGCAGTAGCTCGACACCATCGGCGGCGGTGCCGGACAGGGTGGCGGTGGCCGCGCCACGATAGGTCTCCATGCGCCCGAAGAACTGGTCTTCCTTGACTTCCCCGGCCGGCAATTGCAGCGGGTTGGCGGCGAAGCTGCCGGCATCGGCCAGCGTCACCTTGATGCGCTCCTTGTACAGGTAGTAGCCGGGCGCGATCTTCCAGCGGAACTCGATGCGACCCTTGGCCACCGCTTCGGCTTCGAGCCGGAACGCATCGTCGACCGGAAGCAGGTCCTTCTCGGCGATCGCGCACACTGGTGCGCCGGCACCGGTCAGCGCGAGCAGGGTCAACAGAATTCGCGGCCAGTGCAGCCAGGTGTTCATCGGCAGGTTCCAGTGAGGAATTGAGACCGGCAATCTTGGCAGCGGCTTGCAGGCCGTGAAAGCGCCGGATCGATGGCGTTTCGGACCGCCGGCCGCGGCACAAGTTCGCGCCGCCGGCGCGAGCCGCTACCCTTCGCGTCCCGATTCCATCGACGACCCGAGCACGCCATGTCCGACACGCCACCCGATCGCCTCTCCGTCAACCCGCGCAGCCCGTTCTACGACGAGGCGGTTCTGGCACGCGGCATCGGCATCCGCTTCAAGGGCGTCGAGCGCAACGACGTCGAGGAATACTGCGTCAGCGAAGGCTGGGTCCGCGTCGCCGCCGGCCGCACCCTCGACCGCCGCGGCAACCCCATCACCTTCAAGCACCCGGGTCCGGTCGAGCCCTACTTCAAGACCGAAACACCTGCGGCGACGGACGAGTAGTCCGTCGCGGCCCGCACCCATGCGTGCGGGGCGTTAGCTTCTCTCGAACGCGTCGCCAGGAGAACGCATCCGGCGCCGGTGCGCTGCAGGTACAGCGCTGTTTGGCCGACTTCCGCGACATTCGGAAGAGGACGCGGTTCGTCTCCGCAACCGATGTCGTGATCACCCGCCAGTTCGCGCTCTTGCAGTCATCCCCCAGCGATGGAATGACTGCATGCGTGCCGTGCTTTGGTGTTTTTGCGGACTGATGTTGCATGGCCCCGTTGCCCATGCCGATGTATTCACCGTGGGCTCGGGTGTTGCGTGTACGCACGCCAGCGTGCAGGCCGCCATCAATGCCGGACTCGACAACGGCAACGGTCTGGATGTCATCAACGTGGCGCGCAACCGCACCTACACCGCGCAAGCGCTGGTGGCGCAGAACGACACGCTCGTCATCCAGGGCGGATTCACCGACTGCAGTAGCGCCACCGGTGACCCAAACCAGCCAACGGTGCTTTCCGGGGCGGGCGGCAGTGCTGCCCCCGTGCTGCGCATTCAAGGCAACGGCAATGTGACGCTGCGCAATCTTGTGCTGCAGGACGGCGACGCTCCCGCCAATGCGGACGGCGGCGGGCTGTCGATCGTCGACGGCCCGCATCTGATCACCCTGAACAACGTGCGTCTGGCCAACAACCAGGCCGGACGCGGGGCCGGCATGGCGGTCGCATCCAATATGGCCTCCGTCACCGTCACCCTTCAGGGCGAGAGCCGCATCTTCGGCAACCAGGCCAGCAGCGATGGCGGTGGCATCTACTGTCTCAACAGCAATCTCTCGCTGGTCACCGAGTCGGGGATCATCAACTCCAATACCAGTGGGCGCGACGGCGGCGGCATCTACGCAGAGAACTGCCACACCGACTTGGCCAGCGGCAATGCCTTGGGCCTGCTCTGGAACAACCAATCGGTGCGCAACGGCGGTGGCATCTACGCGTTTGGCTCGTTCAGCGTCACGCGGGTCTATTCCCTGTTTGCGGATGCGTTGACCCGGCTGGTGGCCAACGTCGCAGCAGTCAGCGGCGGCGCCATCTATGCTGCCGATGGCGCCGATGTGCAGCTGCAGAACATCGAGATCGCCGACAATGCGGCGCAAGACGGTGGCGGCATCTTCTACCGGGGCAGCAGTGGCAGCGTCGGCAATGACCTGACGATTGCATCCACTGGCGTGGCCGATGGTGCGGTTGACTGCCCGCTCGCAAGCATCTGCAACCGCTTCGTCGACAATTACAGCGCGGTGGGTGGAGTCCCCGCCGATGGCGTTGCCGCGATCGCCTGGCGCCTGGAGGGCAGCGCGTCAGGTCGTGCGCAGATCAATCGCGCCAGCTTCTCCGGCAACCAGGGTGGTCGGGTGCTGGACAGCTTCGTTCAAAGCGATGCCGTCACCAAGCACATGGCGCTGAGCAATGTGGTTCTGGTGGGCAATCAACAAACCGATGCGCAAGCGGCGCTGATCCAGGGTCAGAAGTTGGTCCTCAACTTCGTCAGCATTGGTGGCAACACGCTCGCGGGTGACGCGGTCATTCGTGGCCTCGATCTGCAGACCGTGCTCGGCTATGTGGCGGCCTACCAGCCCGGAAGCCCCCTGTTGCGCCAGGTCGGTGGCTCCGTTCTCAGCGGCTATCTGATCGCCAACGACCTCAGCGGCATTCCGCCCACGGTCAACAATCTCGAAGCGGACCCGCGCTTTGCAGGTGTCGCCGATCTGCACTTGCGCCGGGATTCGCCCGCCATTGACTACGCCACTTCGTTGTCGGCACTGGGCTGGCCCTACAACATCGATACGGAAGGTTCACCGCGCCCGCTGGACGACAGCGGCATCACCAACCAGTTCGGGTCCATCGATGTCGGTGCTTTCGAATCCGCGACCGACACGCTGTTCGCTGACGGTTTCGACTCGTGATGAACGGGTCCCACATCTGGAGTTCGCCATGAAGACCTCGATTTGCCTCGCTTTGCTCGCTGCCAGCTTCTGCTCCCCTGTGCTTGCCGACAACGAGTTCGCTGTTGGCACCGGCCCCGGCTGCACCCATGCCACGATCCAGTCAGCGCTGGATGCGGCGGCTGGTGATGGCTTGGTGCGGTCGCTGATCAAGATCACGCGCACCCTCAACTACACCCAGCAGGCATTGCGCATCAATGACCGCGAGTACGTCGAATTGCGCGGCGGCTACGCGCGCTGCGTCGACGCGCTGCCAAGCGCCAGCTACACCCGCATCGACGGCGGCGGCGGCGCCCTGCAGACGGTAATCGCCGTGGTGGGCGACTATCCGTCGACGGTTCGGCTGGCTGGGCTGGAGGTTGTGGGTGGCGACGCCGAAAACTACGAATACGGTGGCGCCATCTATGCCCGCCACGGTGGTCAGTTGGTGATTGCGGCCAGTTCCATTCACGACAACCGGGCCGGCTTTGGCGGCGGCATCGCCATCGATGGCCGGGATACCGAGTTGGCCCTGCGCGACGACGTGCTGATTTTCGGCAACACCGCTCAGCTTGAAGGGGGTGGCGCCTACTGCCGCGACGGATCGGTCTACGTGAATGCCCGCGGCACCGGGTTTTTCAGCAACCAGGCGATGGGCGAGGGCGGTGGACTGCGCCTTGCTCGCTGCAACGCAGAACTGGCCAGCAATGGTCCCTTGGATGCCGGCATTCTCCATGGCAATACCGCCTCCGAGGGTGGAGGGTTGAGCGTCCTGAACTCGACCGTCAAGGTCTACAGCGTGCTCGGCAGCGCACCCAATCGAATCGGATACAACTACGCCAGCAACAACGGCGGCGGTTTCGCGTTGCGCAACTCCTCGTCGATCACGCTGTGGGACACGTTGATCGAGGGCAACTCCGCAGTGAATGGCGGTGGTGGCTGGATCTACTCCAGCACGGCGAGTGACCCGAGCGTGCGCTTGCGCAGCGCCCGCAATCGGGATGCACAGACGCCGATCTCTGCCGTGGCTTGCGCCGCCGGCATCAACTGCAACCGGGCCACCGGCAACGTGGCCCGAGGGAGCGGAAGTTCTCCCGGCGAAGGCGCGGTGCTTTCTTTCGACTGGAGCTCCCCATGGGGATGCAATTTTCCCTTCTCGTGCTTCTGGCCCGAGGGGTTCACCGGGGTTGCCGACATCCTGGACGCCCAGATCGACCGCAACAGCGGGAACTCGCTCATCCACTATCGCCAGCACTACGATCACTACGGCATCGCCCAGTCGCTCATTTTCGGCAACAACGTCGGCGATGCCCTGATCAAGACCGGTGACGACGACAAGGTGTGGATTGCCCAGACGACCATCACCGGGAACAGCATCGGCGGCGCCGTCGTGCGCGCACCGCACCTGGACTTGCGCTGTGCCATCGTCAATCAGGCCGGCCTGATTCGCCAGGGCAGCGGCACCATCGACGCGCAGTTCGTGCTGGTGCCGAGCACTGCCTCGCTGCCGACGAACACCAGCGTATTCCAGGGTGTGCCGCGCTTCGTGTCGCCCGCGAGCGACAACTTCCGGTTGTTCGCAGGCGAGGCCCGGATCGATCCGATTCCATCGCCGGGCATCGATATCGCCAGTGGCTGCGGGGTGTTCCAGCGTCAGAACGATCTCGACGGACAGCTGCGACCCGTCGACAACCCCGCCTCGCCCAATCAGTTCGGAACGCTGGATCTCGGGCCATACGAGGCACGCCAGACCCGGTTCTCGTTCTGATCGGGGCGCAGGGCCAGCGGGTGCGAGCGCGGTTCCGCGCTCGGGTCCCGCCCATCCGGCGATTGTGGTGAGGCCGAAAAGATGGAGCGCTGGTTGGCGCTCCGTCTACTCGAAACCGTCGCCGAAGATCGCGTCGGGCAAAGTCGGCTCGCAGATCGCCGCAGTCACTTCGATATGAGCCACCGCCTGATCGGTTTCGCTGCCGTTGGTGACGGAGTAGGTGAACTGGTCACTGCCGCAGAATCCGGCGCTGGGCGTGTAGCTGAACGCGCCTGTGGCGCCGTTGGTGATGACCGCAGTGCCGTGTTGAGCCTGTTGCGCCAGCGAGGCGGTCAGGCCCTGGCCCTGCTTGCTCACACCGTTGTGATCGTTGATCAGCAGCGTCGGCAAGGTGCCGCTGCCACCCGGCGCCGTCGTCGGACGGGTCAGGACCGTATCCTGCGCGATCGTGTAGTCATCATCGACGGCAACGACTGCCGGGCCGTTGCACGGGCTGGCAAAGATGATCGGCGCCCACTCCGGATGATCGATCAGCGGATTGCGATTGCCCTGGAAGGACTGCACGACGTCATTGCGCAGCACTTCGATGTTGTCGAGCACGGATGACGACATCGGGTCGGACGGCGGGTCGGCAGCGTGCCATGCAAGCAGCGTGTCGAGGCTGCCCGGCGTGCCGGCATCGGAGCCGTAGGTGAGCACGAGGTCAGGCTCGCTCTGGCCGGTTCCCGCGTGCTTGCCACCCTCGTAGCGGAAGTCCATGTAGAGCACCGCGCGCGCCATGTCGCCCTTGCGTTCGCTCCAGACCTCGTAGACTGAGCCTGAGTAGCGGTTGTCGTTGCCGCCGCCGCCGACGCCATAGTTGGGGATGGTCGCATCGACCGACGAGCAACCCGGGCAGTCGCGATAGGGGCTGTTGCTACGATGCAGGTTGTAGAAGGAATCGGTCAGATACAGCATGTGTGTATCGGTGTATGGCGCATTCGGCAGGCCGAGGTCGCCGGTGGTGCCCGGGAAACCAAGCGAGTTGGGCCAGGTGTGCTCGCGGTTGTAGTGATCGGAGTCCTGGCCACCGGAACGGTCGGTGACCTTGGTGTATTTCTTGTTGTGATAGGCGTCGAGGATCTTGCCCGGTTCGGTCGGGTCCTGATCGGCGACTTCCAGCACATCCCACACGCCGGGTGAATACGACACGGAAACATGATCATCGATCGTGCCGTGCAGCGTGGCGCGCAGTGCGCGACAGCTGGAGGGGTCGACCCGCTCGTAGTAGCCGGCCAGCCCGGCACTGGTCGTGAAGGTGACCACGACATTGCCGCCAAGCGGCGTCGCGACGCCATCGGTGTCGGCGATGAACGCAGCGACGATGGTGAGCGTGCATTCGGTATCGGCGGCGAAGTCGACGTCGGGATCGAGCGTGAACGTGATCTGGTCGCCACTGCTCTGCGCAAACGTATGGCTGGTTGCTCCGCACGCGATCGTGAACGCGCCCGCGGGTGCGGTGACTGGTTCGCTGAACGACACGGTCAGATTGCTGCCGATGGGAACATTGACCGCGTTGTTGCCCGGGAACGTGCCAAGCACTGTGGGTGCCAGATCGGCGCCGGTGGTGAAGGTCCAGGTCTTGGCTGCCGCCATCGGGTCGGGCATGCCGTCCTGGTCGACGACGTTCGCCGCCGCGATGGTCGCCGTGCAGAGTTCGCTGAACGCGAAGTCGACGTCGGGGTTGAGCGTCCAGATCGTCGGGCCGCCGCTGATCGCGACCGTGTGTGCACTGCTGCTGGCGCAACTCAACGTCAGCCAGTTCGGTAGCGTGGGTGTGACCGCCTCGCTGAAGGTGACGCTCAGGTTGACATTGACGCTGACGCCGGTGGCGGTGTCGGCCGGAACGGTGGAGGCGACGTTCGGCGCCAGGTCGGCGACGGTGGTGAACGAGAACGTGGTCGTGCCGGTCAGCGCGTCGAGGGTGCCATCGGTGTCGTGGATCTCGGCGGGAAACAAGGTGATCGTGCAGAGGTCGTTGAACGCCAGGTTGAAGTCCGGAGTGATGGTGCGACTGTTGCCGCTGCCGGTTACATTGCTCGGCGGGATGATGGAGCCGCACGTCAGGACGTACCAGCTGCTGGTCGTGGTCACGGCTTCGCTGAAGTTCACCGTGATCGCGCTCGTGACCGGAACGTTGATGGCGCCATTCGCCGGCACGCTGCTCGTTAGTTGCGGCGGGTTGTCGACCGCGAGTCCGACGCTGAAGTCGTCGATGGCGAGCGCATCATCGACGCTGGCGTCATTGAAGTCGAACCAGCGAATCCACATCTGCGCGCCGGCGCCGAGCGACAGACCAGTGATCGTTGCCGACTTGGCGACGCGATTCGCAGGCAGGTTGCCATCGAGCTTGGCGCCTTTGGTGCCGGAGGCGATCGGAGCGGTCAGATCGAGGGCGTTGAAGTCGGTCCAGTTGGCCGCGTTGCTTGCGTCGCTCAATGCACAGGTGGCGACGCAGTATTGGAAGTTCAGGGAATCCGCCGCGCCGGGCGTGCCCGATCGCCATTGCTCGCCGGTGTAGGTGATGAGCAGTTCACTCTGTGATCCGCCGGTGTCGTTCTGAAGACGAGCACCGATGGTGGTGACGACGCTCCCCGAACCGAGGGCACCAATGGCCCGATCTGCGGACCCGGCTGCGCCGTAGCTGAAGGTGTTGCCGGAACCCGAGGTGCCGTCGTCGATCAGGTAGCTGGTGTTGGCGCCTGAGCCGCTCTCGACGAAGGACCAGCCTGTTGGCAGCGCGGTGCCGGTCGTATTTTGGGTGCCGGCCATGATCGAGAAGTCTTCGACCGCCGGCACGCCGCCCGTGATCGAGACCGACTGCGCCAGCGCAGCAGAAGAACAACAAAGCGCCAGCAGCGCGCCACGAAGCACGGTTCGCATCGAGAGACCCGGGGTTGAAAAAGGGGGCGGCGATTCTAGCGGCGAATTGTGAACTGGCGTGTTGCAGTGCGGCGAGTGTGGATCAGGGCGGTGGCGGCGGTTCCTCGAAGCCGTCGCCGAACAGCACCGGATTCAGCTCGATCGCGCCGATGTCGCAGGCAGCCCCACCGCCATTGCCGGCGAGCGGTCGTGGCGTCAGCAACTGGTCGAGATCAACCGCTTCGAAGGCCGCGGCATCGAGGCAGTCGGGTGTGCGGTCCACGACGCCGCCGGCCAGCCGCCAGCGGTGGAGTCCGGCGCGGGGAGGGTCATGACCTGCCGCGCGTGCAACACAAGGTGACTCCGCGACCTGCTGCTGCTACGGTGCGCGCCGCGTAGTCCGGCGCGCTCCTGTCCGGATCTTCTTGGGGGTTGCAATGAAGTCCAGGTTCTTCGGCGCACGCGCCGCGAGTTCGCACGGCCGCGTCGCCGCGCGTATCACCGCGTCCGTGGCCCTGCTGTTTTCCGTGCCCGGCTTCGCCGGCGAGCATTACAAGCCCGAGGACGTCGGTTACGTCGTCAACCAGAAGGCGGAGGTGACCGCCGCGAACGGTTTCCTGTCCTCGAAGGCCGTCGCTTTTGGCTTGTCGCAGCCGATCCGCGATCTGCCCAAGGCGCCGCCGCCGCGCGGCAAGGGCGTCAAGGACCTCGACGAGCGCAACGAGAATCCGCGCGTGCGTTACCCGATCCCGGGTGCCGGGCTCGGCGAGCGCGACTTCGTCGATCCGCTGCTGGTGCTGAACCACGGCGATGCCCCTAGCGCGATGCCGTCACCGGCCGCGACCTACGACGGCATGACCAATGCCGAAGCCTGTGGCTGCCTGCCGCCGGACACCAACGGCGACATCGGCCCGACCCACTACGTGCAGACCGTGAACGTGCGCGCCAGCATCTACAACCGCACCACCGGTGCGCGCGTGCTCGGCCCCGACCTGCAGAGTTCTGCGTTCTTCAGCGGACTGCCGGCGGGCAACTCCTGCCGCACCGGAGACGATGGCGACCCGGTGGTGTTGTACGACCCGCTCGCCGATCGCTGGATGATCAGCCAGTTCGAAGTGGACGATGTCCCTGGTCACCAGTGCATCGCGATTTCGCAGACCGGCGATCCGACCGGCGCGTACTACGCCTACGACTTCGTCATGCCGAACGGCGAGTTCCACGACTATCCGCACTACGGTGTGTGGCCCGACGGCTACTACATGGCCGACCACATGTTCAACCAGGCGCAAACAGCCTATACCGGTGCTGGGTTCTTTGCCTTCGATCGCGCCAAGATGCTGGCCGGCGATCCGAGTGCGTCCTACATCTTCTACAGCAACATCAATGCGGGCGGCCATCTGCCGATCGACCTGGACGGTTTCATCCCGCCGCCGGCCGGATTGCCGCATCGTTTCGTGGAGTTCCTCGCCGACGAGTTCGGTTCGGCGACCGACGGCCTGCGCATCTACGAACTGGTGCCGAACTACGCCAACCCGGGCGCATCGACCTTCACCACCAAGGGCGACATCACCCTGGCTGCGTTCGATGCACGCGCTCCATCTTCCTCGCGCAGCGTGATCGAGCAGAGCGGTACCGCAGTCGGCCTGGATGCGATCGCCGACCGCCTGATGTTCCGCGTCGGCTACCGCAACCTCGGCACTGCCGCGGCGCCGGTGAACTCCTATGTCGGCACCTTCACCGTCAACGTCTCCGGCGTCAATCCGACCAGCATGGCTACTTACCAGGCCGGCGAACGCTGGTTTGAGCTGCGCAGCACCGACACCGGCGCGGCATTGCCGACGGTGCGTGACCAGGGCACGCAGAATCTGGCACCCGGCAATGGCGCCGGTGGCGTCAACAACTTCATGGGCAGCATCGCCCAGGACGCGCAGGGCAATCTCGCGCTCGGCTTCTCGCAGTCGTCTTCGACCAGCTTCCCGAACATCGTCATCGCCGGTCGTACCGGTCCCGGCACCGGCGGTGGCCTGAACGAGGGCGAGGCCAGCTTCTTCGCTTCCGGTGGTTCGCAGACTTCATCCAGCAACCGCTGGGGCGACTACAGCGCGATGGGCGTCGACCCGACCGACGAGTGCACCTTCTGGTACACGCAGGAATACTACGCATCTACCAGCACCAGCGCCTGGCGCACGCGCTTCGGCAAGTTCACCTACCCGGGCTGCACCACGCCACCGCGGGGCCTGATCGCCGCGCACATCACCGATTGCAGCAGCAGCGCCGACATCGCCAATGCGACGGTCAGCGTCAGTGGCGGCTTCTCGCGTCAGACCAACGCCAGCGGTGCGTTGCTCAGCAATATCGGCGTGTCGCCTGCCACCTACACGGTCACCGTGAGCAAGACCAACTACTCGACCTACATCGACAACGCGGTGGTGGTAACCAACGGCGGTACCACCACGGTGAGCGCGTGCATTGCCGGCTCCCCGGCGATCGCATCGGCGCCCCCGGCCCTGGTCACCGCGGAGAACTACCTGCCGCTGAATTCCGCGCCGGACCCGGGCGAGACGGTGACGGTGTCGCTGCCGCTGCACAACACCTCCACCACCAGCAGCGCCAACCTGGTCGCGACGCTTCAGGCCAGCGGCGGCGTGACCGCGCCCAGCGGTCCGCAGAACTACGGTGTGCTCGTGGGCGGTGGTGCCAATGTCAGCCGCGACTTCAGCTTCACCGCGGCGGGCACTTGCGGTGACGACATCACCCTGACCCTCACGCTGCAGGATGGTGCGCTGAACCTCGGCACCGCGACCTTCACCCTGCAGCTCGGCACCACGTCGACGACCACGGCCTTGAGCGAGAACTTCGACAGCGTCACCGCTCCGGCGCTGCCCGCGGGCTGGACCATCGCGCAGTCCGATGCCGGCGTTGCCTTCGTCAGCTCGATCACGCTGCCAAACAGCGTGCCGAACAACGCCTACAGTCCGAACGTCACCGCGGTCGGCAACGCCGAAATCATCAGCCCGGCGATCAGCGTGCCGGCGGGTGGTGCGCAGCTGAGCTTCAGGAACCTGTTCAACCTGGAAGACACCTACGACGGTGGCGTGCTCGAGATTGCCATCGGCGGCGGTGCCTACGCCGATATCACCACCGGCGGCAATGCCTTCGTGGCCGGTGGCTATACCGACACGATTTCCTCGAGCTGGTCGAGTCCGATTGCCGGTCGCCAGGCTTGGAGCGGCCTCTCCGGCGGTACCACGGCGGCACCGGGCTATATCACTTCGACCATCAACCTGCCGGCCGCTGCAGCAGGTCAGTCGGTGCAGTTGAAGTGGCGCTCGGCCGCCGACAGCAGCGTGGCGGCGTCAGGGGCCAATGGTCTGCGCATCGATGACGTATCGGTCTTGGCGAGCTCGCCCGTGTGCTCGGTGGCGGCGGTGAACACCGCGCCGTCGATTACCGGGCCGGCGAACGCGAACATCCTCGAAGATGGCGCGACCAGCGCGCTCGCCGTGACCGTGGGTGACACTGAAACCGCAGTCGGGGCGCTGGTGCTGAGTGCGAGCTCCAGTGACACGACGCTGGTGCCGAACGCCAACATCGTGGTCGGCGGCAGCGGCAGCGCGCGCACGGTCACAGTTACGCCGGCGGCAAACCGCTTCGGCACGGCCACGATCACGCTCACCGTCACCGATGGCGGGGCGATGACTGCGACTGCGACCTTCGACGTGATCGTCGCCGCCGTTAACGACAAGCCCACGTTCACGCTCGGCGTCAGCCCGACGCATGCCGGCGGCAGCAGTGGCGCGCAGAGCTCGGCCGGTTTCGTTGGCGGTACCGACCTCGGCCCGAATGAGGGCGCGCAGACCGTGCTCGGCTACAACGTGACCGAAACCGCGGATCCGAACGGCATCGTCAGCGGCACCGCGATCGCTGCCGATGGCACGCTCAGCTACACGCTGTCCGGCTTGAGCGGTACCGCCAATTTCAACGCCACGCTGCAGGATTCCGGTGGCACCGCCGATGGCGGTATCGACACGTCGGACCCGAAGAGCTTCACGATCACGGTTGGACCGCTGATCGACGCCGTGTTCGCCGACGGCTTCGAGTAATCGCGAAGGCCACGGGCCGGCCCCTGGGCCGGCTTCGTTGCGATATCCGGGGTCGCCGCAGGGCGGCCCCTTTTTTTCGGGGCGCGGCCAATGTGCGCGCCCCCTTGAATCCACCGCCGCCTGCCCCATCTCCGGGCCGTCCCCGATGCGACCTTCTCCTGGGACGCGTCGGCGGCTAGAATTGGCACTCATCGACGGTGAGTGCTAACAACTCGTCGAGAATCTTCGTTCAATCAATCGTTTGCAGAGGATGAGCATGAACATCAAACCGCTTCACGACCGCGTTGTCATCAAGCGCATGGAAGAAGAAAAGATCTCCGCCGGTGGCATCGTGATCCCGGACTCGGCCACCGAGAAACCGATCCGCGGCGAAATCGTCGCGGTCGGACCGGGCAAGCCGCTGGACAACGGTTCGGTGCGCGCCCCGACGGTCAAGGTCGGCGACAAGGTGCTGTTCGGCAAGTACAGCGGCACCGAGCAGAAGCTCGACGGCGTCGAATACGTCTTCATCAAGGAAGACGACATCTTCGCGGTGCTCGGTTAATCGAATCCACATGTAGGAGCGCCACTTGTGGCGCGATTGCTCTTCCGCACCCCGCCCGAAATTCGGATCGCGCCACAAGTGGCGCTCCTACAAAAAGACAATCATTAAGGAAGCAAACATGGCTGCCAAAGAAATCCGTTTCTCCGAAGACGCCCGCGCCCGCATGCTGCGCGGCGTGAACGTGCTCGCCAACGCCGTCAAGGCCACGCTCGGCCCGAAGGGTCGCAATGTCGTGCTCGAGAAGAGCTTCGGCGCACCGACCATCACCAAGGACGGCGTCTCCGTCGCCAAGGAAATCGAGCTGGCCGACAAGTTCGAGAACATGGGCGCGCAGATGGTCAAGGAAGTCGCATCGAAGACGTCCGATGTTGCCGGTGACGGCACCACCACCGCGACCGTGCTTGCCCAGGCGCTGATCCGCGAGGGCATGAAGGCGGTCGCCGCCGGCATGAACCCGATGGATCTGAAGCGCGGCATCGACCGTGCGGTCACCGCCGCCGTCGCCGAGCTGAAGAAGCAGAGCAAGCCGTGCAACTCGTCCAAGGAAATCGCGCAGGTCGGTTCGATCTCGGCGAACTCGGACCAGGACATTGGTGACCTGATCGCGAAGGCGATGGACAAGGTCGGCAAGGAAGGCGTGATCACGGTCGAAGAAGGTTCGGGTCTGGACAACAGCCTCGACGTCGTCGAAGGCATGCAGTTCGACCGCGGTTACCTGAGCCCGTACTTCATCAACAACCAGCAGTCGATGAGCGCCGAACTGGAAAGCCCGTTCGTGCTGCTGTACGACAAGAAGATATCGAACGTGCGTGACCTGCTGCCGGTGCTGGAAGGCGTCGCCAAGTCGGGTAAGCCGCTGCTGATCGTGGCCGAGGAAGTTGAAGGTGAAGCGCTGGCGACGCTGGTCGTCAACACCATCCGTGGCATCGTCAAGGTCTGCGCGGTCAAGGCACCGGGCTTCGGCGATCGTCGCAAGGCGATGCTGGAAGACATGGCCGTCCTGACCGGCGGCACCGTGATCTCCGAAGAAGTCGGTCTGAGCCTGGAGAAGGCGACGATCAAGGACCTCGGCACCGCCAAGAAGATCCAGATCTCGAAAGAGAACAGCACCATCATCGACGGCGCCGGCGACAAGAAGGCGATCGAAGCGCGCATCAAGCAGATCAAGGCGCAGATCGAAGAGACCACCTCCGACTACGACCGCGAGAAGCTGCAGGAACGTGTCGCCAAGCTTGCCGGCGGCGTCGCCGTGATCAAGGTCGGTGCTTCGACCGAAATCGAAATGAAGGAAAAGAAGGCGCGCGTCGAAGACGCACTGCACGCAACCCGTGCGGCCGTTGAAGAAGGCGTGGTCGCCGGTGGCGGCGTCGCGCTGGTACGTGCGCTCTCGGCGATCGGTGCGCTCAAGGGCGACAACGAAGACCAGAACCACGGCATCGTCATCGCCAAGCGCGCGATGGAAGCCCCGCTGCGCGAGATCGTCGCCAACGCCGGTGAAGAACCGAGCGTGGTGTTGAACAAGGTTGCCGAGAACAAGGGCAACTACGGCTACAACGCCGCGACCGGCCAGTACGGCGACATGATCGAACTCGGCATCCTCGATCCGACCAAGGTCACCCGCACCGCGCTGCAGAACGCAGCGTCGATCGCTGGCCTGATGATCACGACCGAAGCGATGGTCGCCGAAGCCCCGAAGAAAGAGGCCCCAGCAGCCCACGGCGGCCACGACCACGGCGGCGGCATGGGCGGCATGGATTTCTGATCCATTGCCCCAGTGGGAGCGGCTTCCAAGCCGCGATCCCGAGCCCCCAAACCCCGCAGCGATGCGGGGTTTTTTTTCCGGTTGCGGCAGTCCGTCGCTGGGCTTACCCTGCCGTTGCCCGTTGGAGAGTGCTTCTCATGCTCAAGTCGCACGATCGCGAAAAGTTGATCAACGCCGCGATCTACTTCGGGGCGAACACGCGGCACTGCGGCAAGATCAAGCTGATCAAGCTGCTCTACCTGCTCGACTTCGAACACTACCGCCAGACCGGAATTTCGGTCACCGGACTGGAATATCGTGCCATGAAGATGGGGCCGGTGCCGATGGAGCTCTATCAGGAATGGGATGCGTTGGAGCCGGACTTTGCCGAAGCAATCGACATCGTTGCGCAAAGGGTTGTCGACTACGTGCGCGAATCAGTCCAGCCCAAGCGTGAATTCGATGATCGTCATTTCTCACGTCGCGAACTGCGACTCATGCAGGATCTCGCAGCGCGTTTTCGCGACGACTTCTCGAGGCCCATGATTGGCGTCACCCATGAAGAGCGCGGACCTTGGGCTGCCATTTGGGATAACGGCCGGGGTAACCTCGAACGCATTCCCTTTGCGCTCGCCATTCGTGACGAAGATCCGCACGCGCAGGTGACCAGAGAGGCCGCCGCGGAGTACGAAGGCATTCGCCTCGCGCACGGGCACTGATTCATGACGGCTGGCGTTGGCTGGATTTACTGCGACGCCGCTGAGCAGGAACGACTGATCAGAGACGCGCTTGCCGAGTTCGCTCGTTGAGCAGCCGCCGAGAGCGGCGGCATAAGCGGCATGGATTTCTGATCCACACCACCGCTCTGTAGGAGCGCCACTTGTGGCGCGATCCGATGTACGAAAAATCCTGCAGCGATGCGGTTCTTTTTGTGCGCCGCGGTCGGCGGTTGCTACCCTTCGCGCCCCCGGGCAGGCGAGCAGACAATGACGACGAACGACACGTGGCCGCGGCTGCCGGCGCTGGTGGGATGGGTGGTGATGTTGGCGCTGGTGGTCGCGATGGTGCTGGCCCAGCGTCCACCTGCGCCGCTCGGTAGCGAGGCCGCAGAGGCGGAGTTTTCGGCGGCGCGCGCGCTCGCAGTGTTGCGCCAGGTGTTGGGCGACGAGCGGCCGCATCGGCTGGGGACGGCGGAGAATGCCCTGGTGCGCGAGCGCGTGGTCGCGGCGTTCGCAGGGATCGGGCTTGCCGCTGAGGTGCGTTCGCGCTTCGTCTGTGCCGAGTACGGCGTCTGCGGCACGCCGCACAATCTGCTGGTGCGCTTGCCGGGATCGGCAGCGGAGCCGGCGGTGTTGCTGACCTCGCATTACGACTCGGTCGGTGCCGGGCCGGGTGCGGGCGATGCCGGATCGGGCGTGGCCGCGCTGGTCGAGATCGCGCGTGCGTTGCAGACCGAGAGCGGCGCGCGCCGCGAGATCCTGATCCTGGTCGCCGACGGCGAAGAGGCCGGACTGCTCGGGGCTGAGGCTTTCGTGCACGAGCCCGAGTTCGCGCGCGTCGGCGTGGTGGTGAATCTGGAAGCGCGCGGCACGCGCGGGCGCGCCAACCTGTTCGAGACACAGCCTGGCAATGCGGCCGTGATCGCCGCGGTCGCGCCGACGTTGCCGTATCCGACGCTGAGTTCGCTGGCCTACGAAATCTACACGCGCATGCCGAACAACACCGACTTCTCGGTGTACAAGCGCGAGGCTCGAGCCGGCGTCAACTTCGCATTCATCGAGGGCGGCGAGCGCTACCACACGCCGCTCGACGACCTCGCCCATCTCGATGCCGGCAGCCTGCAGCAGATCGGTTCCAACGCGCTGGCGGCGACGCGCGCGCTGGCCCGTCCCGGCGTGGCGGTGCAGGACACGCACAACCTCGTCTACTTCGACCTCGGTGGCGTTGCCTGGCACTGGCCCGAGGCCGCGAACCCATGGCTGGTCCTGCTGGCGGCAGCGCTGCTGGCGTCGGGTCTGGTGCGCGCGCGTCGCCGCGGTGTGCTCGGTTACCGCGATGTCGCGGTGGCGGTGCTGATGTTGCTTGCGCTCGCCGCTGCCGTCGCGCTGTCGGCGTGGGCATTGCAGTGGGCGTGGCGCCAGGCCGGTGCGTTGCCGATGGCCTGGACCGCAAACGCTGGCTGGCTGCAGCTTGCCTGCGCCCTGCTGGCGGCGACGATCGTGCTCGGCGGCGGCGCCCGGTTTGTCGCGCGTCGTGGAGCGTCGGCCTGGCTGGCGGCGAACCTGGCGGCGCTGGTGCTGGTGTCAGCGGCGTTGGCCAGCGTGATGCCCGGAGCGATTCCGCTGGCGCTGGTGCCGGCGCTTTGCGCTGGCCTGGTGTTTGCGCTGTGGCCGCAGCGTTCGCTGCTGCTGGCCGTGGTCCTGTCGGCTGGCTTGTGGCTGGTGAATGCGGCGTCGCTGGTCGCGCTGTATGCAAGCCTCGGGCCGGTCGCGCTGCCGGGGCTGGCGCTGCTGGTGGCATGGATCGTCGCGCCACTCGCCGTCACCGCGCTGGCGCTCGCGCCGAGTTCGCGCCGCCGCGCATTCGTGGCCGGCGTCATTGCGGCTGCGATCAGCGCGGTGGCCGCGACGCTTGCATCGCCCTTCGATGTCGATACGCGCGCGCCCCTGGCACTGCGCGAGATCTCCGGGCCCGACTCGCGTCACTTGCAGTTGCTCGGCGTGGCCGCGGGCGAGTCGGCGTCGTGGACCTCGGCCTTGCCGGCGCCGGCGCCGCCGCTGCGCTTGCCGCCGTGGGCAACCAGCGCGCTGCCGGCATTGCCGCTGGACGGTCCGGGCACCGCGCCGCCACAGGTCGAGCTGCACGCGCTCGACGCGAGCCACAGCGAAATCGTGCTGCGCACCGACGATCCCGAGGCCGTGCTCGGGCTGGCGCTGCCCGTGGCCTTGCCGCTCGACGCCGTGCGCGTCAACGACCAGACCTTCGCGCCAGCGGTGCGACGCCAGCGCGCGGCGAGCGGCGACTGGCGCACGATCCACGTCTACCCGAGCGGCGACGCCGTGCGCATCGTCATCGCCTGGCCAGCGGGCATGCCTCGCGCCGGCCACGCGCTCGTGATGCACTCCGGCCTCGCCCCCGATCTCGCCCCCCTCGCCGCCGCACGCGACCGCATCGCCGTACCCGCACACTTCGGTGATGCCCGCATCGGCCATGTGCCGCTCGACTTTGGTGCCGGTGCTATCGGCGCAGACGATCCAGCGGTGCGCGGCGCAACAGCTGTGCGTTGATCGCCACGATGATCGTGCTGACCGACATCAAGACGGCACCCAGCGCCGGCGCTAGCACGATGCCCCAAGGCGCCAGCACGCCGGCCGCCAGAGGAATCGCGACGATGTTGTAGCCAGCCGCCCACCACAAGTTCTGGATCATCTTGCGGTAGGTGGCACGACTGAGTGCGACGATCGCCGGAACATCGCGGGGGTCTGAGCGCACGAGCACGACGTCGCCAGCTTCCACCGCGACATCGGTCCCGGCACCGATCGCCACGCCGACGTCGGCCGAAACCAGAGCCGGCGCATCGTTGACGCCGTCACCGACCATGGCCACGCGCTTGCCTTTGGCTTGCAGGCCCTCGATCACCGATGCCTTGTCCTGGGGCAAGACCTCGGCCAGTACGGTGTCGATGCCGAGCTCGGCCGCCACACTGCGCGCCACGGCTTGCGAGTCGCCGGTGAGCATGGCGACCTCGATTCCGGCATCGTGCAGCAAGCGCACGGCTTCCTTCGATTCAGGGCGGATGGCGTCGGCGATCGCGAATACCGCGCGCACACCGCTCGCGTCCACCAGATAGATCGCCAAGCGACCGGCGTCTGCGGCGCGCTGTGCCGCACCGCGAAGCTGCGTCGGCGCCTCGACCTTGAGCGCCCGCAAGAGCCCCGGGCCTCCCACCTTCCAGACTTGGCCATCGACGATGGCTTCCACACCACGACCGGCCTCGGCATGGAAATCCGTGGCCTGCGGAACCACCAGCCTGCGCTCTTCGGCGCTCAGCAGCAGGGCGCGTGCAACGGGATGCTCGGAGTCGCGTTCGGCGGCCGCCGCGAAGCGCAGGGCGTCCTCGGGCGTGAGCATGGCGTCGGTCGCGATGTCGACCACGCGGTGCTCGGCCAGTGTCAGCGTCCCGGTCTTGTCGAATACCACGATGTCGAGATTGCGCGCTTCTTCCAGGCCGCGGCGATCACGAATCAGCAGCCCGTGCTGGACACCGAGCGTCGTCGAGATCGCGATGACCAGCGGCACTGCGAGTCCGAGTGCATGTGGGCAGGCGATGACGAGCACCGTCACCACCCGTTCCACGGTGTAGTGCCAGGGCGCACCGAGCGCCGTCCAGACCACGGCGGTGAGCATGGCGATCGCGATCGCGGCGACCGTCAGCAGTCGCGCCGCTCGATCTGCCAGCGCCTGCGCCCGCGAGCGTGATTGTTGGGCCTGTTCGACCAGCCGCATGATGCCGGCCAAGGCCGTCTGATCGCCGGTTCGCGTCACCTCCACGCGCAGCGAACCCTGGCCGTTCAAGGTGCCCGCAATCACGGCATCGCCCGCCTGCTTGTTCAGCGGTCGCGACTCGCCGGTAATCATCGATTCGTTGACTGGACTTTTGCCGTCGCGAACGACGCCATCGGCGGGAATGCCCGCACCAGGGCGGATCAGCAGCAGGTCCCCAGCGGCGAGTGTGGAGACCAGGACATCCTCGCTGCTGCCGTCAGCGCCGATACGAACGGCTTTGTCGGGGAGTAGCTTGGCCAGTGCGCGCAGCGCGCCTTGTGCCTGGGTGATGGAGCGCATCTCGATCCAGTGGCCGAGCAACATGAT